>Ga0105048_10014024_pt1 | contig 12505 bp, 8 predicted proteins | sample MAT05_FD_78382 | JGI IMG/M metagenome (GOLD analysis project Ga0105048, IMG submission 78382) | Freshwater microbial communities from Lake Fryxell liftoff mats and glacier meltwater in Antarctica - MAT-05 | ecosystem: Environmental > Aquatic > Freshwater > Ice > Liftoff microbial mat | place... | reverse complement strand
GAGCTCGACGCTAACGCCACCGCCCTCGTCGGCAAGAGCGGGAAGAAGGCCTGTTACAACTGGCAGTGGACCACCGACGGCGGCCAGTCGTTCACCAGCGTGCCCACGACGCCCTACGCGAAGACCACGATAGCGAGTCTCCCGCCGCTGACGAGGGTCGGCTTCCGGGTCAGCACGACCACCCTCAAGGGCACCGACGAGTGGAGCCAGGTCGTGACCACCCTGGTCCACTGAAGGCCGGCCACGCCGGGAGCGGGCGTTAGTACTACAGCCGCGGCAGCCGCAGACGAGCGGCAGATGCGGCTGTAGTCCTAGGCCGCGCGGCGTAGGGGGCGTGAACGGGTACGTTTTTCGTGTATAGGAGCCCGCGTCGCCATGCCCGAAGCCCTCACGCTCGCCCCGACCGCTGATCCTCGCGTCTTCCGCGCCGTCGACGGAACCATGCTCACCGCGCCGTCCGGGTGGGCGTGCTTGCCGCCTGGTGACGCGGGGCTCACGCGTCGTGTGAAGGCCGCCGGGCCCTCGTGGGCCGTGCTCGAGAAGCGCGGCCGCAAGCTCTTCTCGAAGGGCCTGTGGGCGCCGGCCGCGAACATCGAGGCCGCGCGCGGAGCGCTCGACGCTGAGCGCGCGATGCCGGCGTACGCGAAGAAGCGCGCCGCCGACACGCAGCGGCGCGAGCGCGAGCAGGCGACGTACGTGGTCGAGTTCGGCGCCGAGGTCACGGCGTTCCTGCGCTTCTCCCCGCGCTGGGCGGCGCTCGCCGCCGAGCTCTCGGCGCGGGTCACGGCGCACGCCACGCCGGTGGGCAGCGGCACCGTCGCGCGGACCGAGCGCATCCCGGTGGAGCGGCGCGCCGACGCGGCCGTCATCGCCTGGATGCGCCACCAGACCACCGCCTACGACAACCTCGCGATCCCGCGGGTCAAGGGGAAGCGACGCGAGGTCCGCCGCGATCTCGCCGAGGTCTCACGCGCCGTCCTCGATCGTCACCGCCGCGACGAGGCCCACGCCGCCGAGGGGTGCCCGCTCTGCGTCGCGCTCGCCGCCCCGCCCCGCTGAGACGGAGCTTCAAGAGTCAGCGCGAATGTCCGCCAGCAGCGACCGCACCGTGTAAGGCACGGAGGCGACGCCGACGAGCTCGGCCAGCGCATAGACGATGTGCTCGCGGCTCGCATGGGGCGGGATACCGACGAGCGCGAACGTGGCCCCCTCCCCCCGACGAAGATCGCGCCCTTGCTCGACCTGGAGCGTCGACATCGTCGCGTAGACGACGACCCGCATCCGCTTCGTGCGCAGCCGATGGAGCGCGCGCATGGCGAAGGCGATCCGGTCGAAGTCGCTCTCGTCGCGGTACTCGGTGAGCCTTCGAGGGGCGGGCTTCTCGTAGTGGGTGTCGTCGGTAGCCAAGCGAGAACTCTACAGTGACGTTGGGTAATGATCGAAGCGGGCTCGATCCATCCCCTTGCTCGAGCCCGCTCGGGTACTCTCGCTGACTCGGTTCAGCACAACCCAATCGTGACATTCTCCGGGGGCGAAAGAGAGTCCAATCTGCACGCCATGGATCAAGACGCCTCCGTCCCGTCGCTCGCCTCACCGCCGCGCGTGCGTTTCGCGGCTCACAGTCCCTTCTCGCGCGAGCTCAAGCGCCGCACCGACGCTTACTTCGACGGACCCGGCGGGCGACGGCGCGATCTCCCGGGGATGTACCTGAAGTCGGCGATCATCCTCACGTGGTTCGTCGGGTCCTGGGCGCTCCTCGTGTTCTACGCGAGCACCTGGTGGCAGGGCGCGCTGCTGGCCACCTCGCTCGGGCTGTCAATCGCCGGCGTGGGAATGAGCATCCAGCACGACGCCAACCACGGCGCCTACTCGAGCCACCCGATCGTCAACAAGGCGTTCCGCCTCTCGCTCGACATCATGGGCGTGGCGTCGTTCATCTGGCGTCAGAAGCACAACGTCTTTCACCACACCTTCACCAACATCGAAGGCATCGACTTCGATCTCGACTTCGCCCCCGTCGCGCGCCTCTCGCCCGAGCAGACTCGCCGCGTCGGTCACCGCTTCCAGCATATCTATATGTGGGCGCTGTACGGCTTGCTGTTGCCGAAGTGGGTCTTCGTTGACGACTGGAACCACCTCCGCACGCGCCGCGCCGGGCCGCATCACCTGAGCAAGCCGAGCCGCGGCGACATCGCGATGTTCGCCTTCGGGAAGGTCTTCTTCGTCCTCTGGTCGATCGTTATCCCCGCGCTCTATCACCCGATCTGGCAGGTGGCCGTCTTCCACTTCATCATGGTGATGGCCCTCGGGGTGACGCTCTCCAGCGTCTTCCAGCTCGCCCACGTCGTCGAGGAGGTCGAGTACCACGCGCTCCCCACGCGCGGAGCTCAGCTCCCTCACTGCGTCGCCACCCACCAGCTCGAGACGAGCGTGAGCTTCGCGCGCGAGAGCGCCCTCTGCTCCTGGTACTTCGGTGGGCTCAATTTTCAGGTCGAGCACCACCTGTTTCCCAAGGTCTGCCACCTGCATTATCCGGCGCTCTCCCGGATCGTGGAGGAGGTCGCCGCCGAGCACGGGCTCCGCTACCGCGTCAACCGCACGTTCGGAGACGCGGTGGTCTCGCACTACCGCATGCTGCGCAAGCTTGGGCAGCCGGGCATGGAAATCCGCGAGTCCGTCGCCTCGGAGCACGTGGCGACGTAGGAGCCGAGGGCTCCCGGGGGGGGCGCTTGCGGCGCCCCCGTTTCAGCTCGGATCAGCTTACGTCGGGTGCGTCGGACGGCTCCGGCTCGAGGACCTGCTCTCGCCACGCGAGCAGATCGCTCGCGCGGTGGGCGGCCGTCGCGGTCGACAAGCCGGTGAGCTTCTCGATCCGCCCGGCGAGCACCTTCTTCGTCGGCGGCGTCAGCGAGAGGAGCGTCGGCGCGATCGCCTGGAGGATCGCGCTCCCCTCGATGCTGCTGCGGAACGCGGCGCGCTCCTCCGCGCTCTCCTGATCGGTCTCGATCAAGGCGAGGCCCGCCGGCGTTGGACGGCGCGCGCCGTCGAGCAGCGCGAGCGTCTGCGCGGCGCGGAGGGCGTAGCCGAGGTGACGCGCCGAGATGTCCGTCTCTTCCGCGATCTCGTCGATCGTCGCGGCCCCGCCGGCGATCGAGGCGATCACGAGGCGGACGCGCGCGAGGTTGGGGGCCTGAGGAACGTCGCTGCTGCCAATTTGAAGAGTGGTTCGAGGCATGGTTCGCTGGTGTGTTGAGGACCGTACCACCCGGAGGACGCGGACACCAAGTTGCCGTGCGCTCCATCGGCGATCGCGCGAACACCGGCGGGCTTGACCGCAGCGCGATTGCCCCGTTCTCTGCGCGGCCCGATGCGCCCCCTGCCCTTCGACGCCGCGTTCGCCCTCGACGGCGTGCTCCACGCGCTGCTCCCGGTGCGCGACATCCTCGATGGCCGCGTCGAGGACGTCGACCCGCCGGCGTGGTGCGTCGAGCGCGGCTGGGTCGACTTTCTCCTCGCGCTCGGCGACGACGATCTCCGGCGCTGCGAGGCCGAAGGGCTCGCGGCGTACGCGCCCGATCTCGCCGGTGCGCCCGCGAACCTCGTCGCGCTCGCGAGCGCGGTGCTGGCGCACACGCAGCTCCCGGTGCTCGACGCCGATCGCCGCGCGCCTCCTGCCTCGGCGCTCCGCTCGGTGTCGGAGCGCAAGCGGGAGCAGCTCGCCGCGCTGCTCGGCGCGGTGGGGCCGATGGCGGCGCGCGCGGCGCGCATCGTCGACGTCGGCGCGGGCGAAGGACATTTCACCCGGCTCGCGGCCGAGCTCTTCAATCGCGAAGCGCTGGGAATCGAGCGCGACGAAGTCCGCGTCGCCTCGGCCAACGCGCGCGCGGAGGAGCGCGCCCTCGCGATCGACGCCAGCGGCAACGTGGCGCGCTTCGTCGCGTTCGACGCCTGCCGCGAGCCGCTGGTGTTCGACCGCGCTGATCTCGCCGTCGGGCTCCACGCCTGCGGAGAGGTCGGCGATCGCTTGATCACCGCCGCCGCGGAGGCCGGCTGCGAGGTCGCGCTCGTCTCGTGCTGCTTGCAGAAGATCACGGGCCCGCTCCGCGCTCCGCTCTCGCGCGCCGCCCGCGGCCTCTCGCTCCGCAAGGACACGCTCGGCCTCACCAACCTCACCGCGCAGCCGCGCGGCATCGAGGCGAGCATCGAGGCGACGATCGAGGCGCGCCAGGTCCGCTACGCGCTGCGGTGCTTGCTCCGCGCGCGCGGCGTCGTCCTCGCGCCGGGCGAAGAGATGCGCGGCATCAACCGGCGAAGAGCGCGCGCCGGCCTGCGCGACGTGGCCGAGCGCGCCCTCGCGCAACGCGGCCTCACCCCGCCGACCGACGCGGAGATCGCCCACCACATCGAGGAGTCCGGCCGAAGCTACGCGCTGATCCGCCGCCTCGCGCTGCCCCGGAGCATGCTCGCGCGCCTCGTCGAGATCGCCGTGGTGCTGGACCGCGCCGCGGCGCTGGCCGAGAGCGGCGCGCGGATCACGGTGGCGACCTTCGTGCAACGCGCGGCGACGCCGAGGAACATCGTCATCCTCGCGGAACGATGAGCGCGGGCGCCCCTCGTCTCCCTCGATCGATCAGCGTCGCGCGAGGCCAGCGGACGGGCTAAAGAGGAAAAATGCGGACCTCGATGCGCTCCCTGACCTGGCTCGCCTTGCTCCCCTTCACGTGGATCGCGTGCAGCACGCCGGAGGCGCCCTCCCCCGGCGGCAGCAGCTCGAGCAGCGCGAGCAGCTCGAGCGGCGGCGGGACCAGCGCCTCGACGACCGGCAGCGGCAGCACCGGCGGCGCCGGCAGCACCCGCGGATCGAGCGTGACGAGCGGCGCCGGCGGAGGCTCCAGCAGCAGCGCCTCGGGCACCGGCGGCGGGACGGAGGGGACGCGCCTCCGCGTCGTCGCCGCCAACCTCACCAGCGGGAACGATCAATCGTATGATCCCGGCGCGGGCCTCCGCATTATCCAGGGCGTCCACGCCGACGTCGTGCTGATGCAGGAGGTCAATTACGGGCTCGATACGGTCGAGGACATGCGCAAGATCACCGACGACCTCTGCGGCCAGGACTGCACGATGGCGCGCGGAGCAGGGCAGATCCCCAACGCCGTGATCAGCCGCTATCCCATCCTCGCGTCGGGAGCATGGGTTGATCCAAAGGTCGAGAACCGCGACTTCACCTGGGCGCGCATCGACATCCCCGGCCCCATCGACCTCTGGGCCGTGAGCGTCCATCTGCTCACGTCGAGCGAGAGCGAGCGCAAGGACGAGGCCGCGGCGCTCGTGGTGCAGCTCCAAGCGATGGTGCCGCCGGGTGATCTCCTGGTGATGGGGGGTGACTTCAACACCAAGTCACGCGACGAGGCCGCGTTGACGACGCTCTCGGCGCGCTTCTCGGTCACAGGCCCCTACGCGGCCGACGGCGCGGGGAACGACAACACCAACACTGCGCGGACGAAGCCTTACGACTGGGTGCTGGCCTCGCCCGAGCTCCGCGCGCTGGAGACGCCGGTGCGCGTGGGCGCGACGTATTTCAAAGCTGGCCTCGTCGTCGACACGCGCGTCTACACGCCCCTCAGCGATCTCTCCCCGGCGGAGACCACGGACAGCGATGCTCCGAATATGCAGCACATGGCCGTGGTGCGGGACTTTCTCGTGGTGGGCGAGCCGGTGACGAGCGGCGGGATCTGAGGCGCTCGGCTTTCAGGCCGCGCGCGCAGAGTTGAGCGCCATGTCCGCGGCGCCGATGGTACTCTCCCCGCCGTCTGCGCCGAGGAGATCCCGAGCATGCACGCCGAGTACCCCACCTCCGAGATCGTGCTCGAAGACGCATTCGCGCGCGTCACGGTGGGCGCGCGCGGCGGGCGCGCGGTGCTGCTTCGGGGCCCGGCGAACCAGTGTCCCACGGCACACGAGCGGCGGAGGCTGCGCTACGGCGCCGCCGTGAGCCAGAGCCTGGATCTCCCCGGCGTCGTCAAGGTTCACGCGGTCGAGACGCACGGCGACAGCGTCGTCGTCGCGATGGAGGACTTCGGCGGGCGCCCTCTGCGGCGCCTCCTCGAGGAGAGCAGGCTCGAGGTGCGTGAGGCGCTGGCGATCGCCGGGAAGCTCGCGCAGACGCTCGGCGATCTCCACCGCCATCACGTCGTCCACCGCAACCTCGAGCCGGCGAACGTGTACGTCAATCGGGCGACGGGCACGGTGAAGATCGCCAATTTCGACAGCGCCTCTCGGCTGACGCGGGATAGCCCTGGGATCACCTCGGCGAGCCGGATCGAGGGCGCCCTCGCGTATATTTCGCCCGAGCAGACGGGGCGCATGAACCGCGCGGTCGACTATCGCGCCGACATGTACTCGCTCGGCGTGACGCTCTACGAGATGCTCACCGGCAAGCTGCCCTTCAACGCCGGCGACCCGATGGCGCTGGTGTACAGCCACGTCGCGACGCTGCCGGAGCCGCCGCAGCAGGTCAATCCGGCGGTCGACGGCGCGGTCTCGGCCATCGTGATGAAGCTGCTCTCGAAGAACGCGGAGGACCGCTACCAGAGCGCCCATGGCCTCGGGGCGGATCTCAAAGAGTGCGAGAACCAGCTCGCGAGCCAGGGGACGATCACCGACTTTGTCCCCGGCGCCCACGATGTCTCCGCCGACTTCCACCTCCCCCAGAAGCTCCACGGCCGCGCGCGCGAGAAGGAAGAGCTCCTGACGACGTTCGCGCGGGTGAGCGAGGGCGCGGCGGAGATCTGGATTCTCTCGGGCGCCTCGGGCGTCGGCAAGACAGCCCTGATCAACGAGGTTCAACGGCCGACCCTCGAGCGGCGCGGCTACTTCATCTCGGGCAAGTTCGACCCGCTCCACGACGTGCCTCACGGGGCGATGATCCAGGCCTTTCAGGCGCTGATCCGCGCGCTGATCGAAGAGAGCGATCAGAAGATCGCGGTGGTCCGCGAAGTCCTGCTCGAGGCGCTCGGATCGAGCGGTCAGGTGGTGATCGACGTGATCCCCGAGGTCGCGCTGATCATCGGCCCGCAGCCGCCAGTGCCCGCGCTCGCCCCCGCGGAGACCCGGAATCGCTTCCACCTCGTCTTCCAGCGCTTCATCGGCGTGTTCGCCGAGAGAACGCGTCCGCTCGCGGTCTTCCTCGACGATCTGCAGTGGGCCGACGCGGCCTCGCTCGACCTCCTCCGTTGCGTGCTCGCCGATCCGAGCTCTCGCTTCCTGTTCTTCCTCGGCGCGTACCGCGACGACGAGATCCACGCCGGCCACCCGCTCGTGGCCGTGCTCGAGGAGCTCCGCGCGGGGCCCGCGCCGGTGAAAGAGGTGACGCTGGGCCCGCTCGATCCCGAAGGCGTGCTCCGGATGATCCTCGACGCGCTCGGCTGCCCTGAAGACGACGACGCGCGCGATCTCGCCCGCGTCATCGCGCAGCGCACCTGTGGCAACCCCTTCTTGGTGAGCCAGCTCCTCACGTCGCTCCACGCGCACGAGCGGATTGCATTCGATCCGGATCTCGGCCGCTGGCAGTGGAGCCTCGCGGCGATCCAGGAGGTCGGGAGCACGAACGACGTCGCCGCGCTGATGGCCGAGCGGATCCAGCTCTTGCCCGAGGCGTCGCAGCGCGCGCTTCGCCTCGCCTCGTGCGTCGGCATCACCTTCGACCTCGCCGACCTCGCGATGATCAGCGAGCGCACGTCGGAGGAGGTCGCGGCCGATCTCTGGGAGCCCGCCCAGGCGGGCCTCGTCCTGCCCATCGGCGACGAGTACAAATACCTCGAGGCCTCGGGTCCGATCTCGTCGTCGGAGGCGCGCAAGGTCCGCTACGAGTTCCCGCACGAGCGCGTCCGCGAGGCCGCCTGCGCGCGGATATCGGTCGAGGCGAAGCAGGCGCTGCACCTCCAGATCGGGCGGCGCAAGCTCGCGAGCGCGACCGAGGAGAACCTCCACGCGCAGATCTTCGAGATCGTGAACCAGCTCGACCTGAGCCTCGCGCTCCTCGACGACGAAAGGGAGCGCCGCGAGCTCGCGCGGCTCAACCTCCTCGCGAGCCGCAAGGCGAAGGACGCGGCGGCGTACGAGCTCGCGCTCGGGTACCTCGACGTCGGCCTCGCGCTCCTGGGCGTGGACGCGTGGGAGGCGGATCACGATCTCGCGTTCCGCCTCCACGCGCAGCGCGCCCAGTGCGCGACCCTGGTCGGGCGGCTCGACGAGGCCGAACGCGGCCTCGACGCTGCCCTCGGCCACGCGGCCACGGTCGAAGAGAAGGCCGACATTTACGGCCTCGAGATCCTGCTGTGCATCCGCCGCTCCGACTCCGAGGGGAGGATGCGCGCCGCACGAGCTGCCCTCGCGCTCTACGACATCGACGTGCCCGAGGCCGAGGGGCTCTGGGCCGCGATCGAGGCCCAGAGCGCGGCGCTGAAGGTGCGGCTCGCGGAGCGCAACATCCCCGATCTCGTCCACTTGAAGGAAGCCGACGACGAGCCGTCATTGGCCCGCGCCCGGCTGATCGCCCAGACGCTCCTCCACGACGCGGACGCGAATCCGGCGCTGGTCCAGCTCCTTTCGCTCTACCAGGTGAACGCGTCGCTGGAGCACGGCGTCGCTCCGGGGACCGCGCTCGGCTACGTGAGGTACGCCGCGCACCTCGTCGCCACCACCGAGGATCATCTCTCGGCGCACGCCGTCGGCCGCGTCGCCATGGCGCTCGCCGAGCGCGTTGACGACGTCAACGTCCGCGCCCGCGTGGCCTTCTTCTTCGGCGCGTACGTCAACCCGTGGCTGCGGCACGTGCGCACGAGCTTCCCGATCCTCGAGCAGTCCGCCGCGGGCCAGCTCGAGGCCGGATCCCCGCACGGCTCCGGCCTGGCGTCGGCGCAGTGCACAACCCTCGCGCTCCTCAGCGGGGACGAGCTCAAGGCTTTGCATGATCGCGCCCTTCGCCATTTCGAGGCGCATCAGCGCCTCGGGAACGCGCCTGTCGCCGTCTTCTTCGCCAGCCTCCTCCAGGCGACAGAGCTCCTCGTGAAGGGCGCCATCTCCGCAGAGCAAGAGGCGTGGCTCGGCGCCGAGGCGCGCGCGGCGCGGGCGACGCACCCGGCGACGCAGATGACGCTGAGCCTGCTCGGGCTGATGGTGGCCGTGCTCTTCGAGGACCAACCGCGCGCGCTGGCGAGGGCGCAGGAGGGCTCGGGGCAGCTCCAGTTCGTCGTCGGGCACGTCTCCGAGATGGAGTTCCGCTTCTACCGCGCGCTCCTCTTCGCCGCGCTCTCGGTCGACGACGCGGAAGGCGCGGACGAAGAGCGCGCGGCGCGCCGGAAGACGCTGAGCGAGGATCTGGCCCGACTCGAGCGCTGCCGCGCGCAGTGCCCGGAGAACTTCGCGCACAAGCACCTGCTCGCGGCGGCGGAGGTCGCGCGCGTCGGCGGCGACGAGGTGCGGGCGATGGCGCTCTACGATCAAGCGATCGAGGCGGCCGGCGCGCACGAGTTCCCGCACCATCAGGCCCTGGCCAACGAGCTCGCCGGGCGCTTTCACCTGGCGCGGGGCCGCCGCAAGATCGCGCGCGCGTACCTCGGCGACGCCCGTTACGGCTACCTGCGCTGGGGCGCCACGGCCAAGGTCGCGGCGATGGACGCGAAGTACCTCGACGTCCTCCCGCGCCTCGGCGAGCGCGAGGCCGAGGGCCCGAGCGGCGCCGCGCTCGATCTCCTCACCGTCGTGAAGGCTTCACAGGCCATCTCCGGGGAGATCGTGCGGGGCGAGCTGCTCCGCACGCTCATGAGCACGGTGATCGAGAGCGCGGGCGCCCAGCGCGGCCTGCTCGTCCTCAAGGGCGATCCCGAGGTGATCGTCGAGGCCGCCGGCGGCGATCCAATCCTGGTCACCGAGGCGCCGATCGAGGTCCGCCGCGACGTATCCCTGGCCATCGTCCGCTACGTGGAGCGAACGGGCGAGAGCGTCGTGCTCGGCGACGCCGCCGGCGCCGGACAGTTCCGCTCCGATCCCTACGTGTCGCAGCGGCGGCCGAAATCGATCCTCTGCTTGCCAGTGAAAGAGCAGGAGAAGCTCGTCGGCGTGCTCTACCTGGAGAACAACCTCGTCACGGACGCGTTCACGCCCGAGCGCTGCAAGGCGCTGGAGCTCCTCGCCGCTCAGGCGGCGATCTCGCTCGAGAACGCCCGCCTCTATGGCACGCTCGAGGGCCGGGTGCGGGAGCAGACGCAAGAGCTGAGCGCGAGCCACGACGAGCTCGCGCGCGCGCTGACGCGCCTGAAGGAGACACAGAAGCAGCTGATCATGCAGGAGAAGCTGGCCTCGCTCGGCGCCCTCACCTCGGGCATCGCCCACGAGATCAAGAACCCGCTCAACTTCATCAACAACTTCGCCGAGCTCTCGGTCGGCCTCGTCGATGATCTCCGCGGCGAGGTGCAGAGTCAGGCGGGCCGGATCTCGCCCGACAGCGCGGCGATGATCGAGGAGATCGTCGCCGATTTGCAGCAGAACGTGGCCAAGATCAACGAGCACGGCAAGCGCGCCGACGACATCGTCCGGTCGATGCTGGAGCACTCGCGCTCGGGCGTGGGCGAGCGGCGGGACGTCGACGTCAACGCCCTCCTCGCCGAGTTCGCGAACCTGGCCTATCAGGGCTTCCGCTCCCAGGACAGCGCCTTCAACGTCACCATCGAGACGAGCTACGATCCGACGGTGGGCCTCGTGCCCCTGGTGCCGCAGGAGATCGGGCGGGTCTTCCTCAACCTGATCAACAACGCTTGTTACGCCGCGCGCGCCCGGCGCCAGCGCCTCGGAGAGCGGTTCTCGCCGACGCTCCGCCTCACCACGCGCCGGATCGGCGACCAGGTGGAGATCCGGGTGCGCGACAACGGCGACGGCGTCCCCGACGTGGTCCGCGAGAAGATCTTCAATCCCTTCTTCACCACCAAGCCGCCGGGCGAAGGCACCGGACTCGGCCTCTCGATAAGCTACGAGATCGTGCAGAGCCACGGGGGGACGCTGGCCCTCGACACCGCCCCGGGGAGCCACACCGAGTTCATCATCACGCTCCCGCTGCGCGCGCCGAGCTGAGGGCGCGGCGCGCGGGAGGATCAGCCGAGCAAGAGGGCGCTCGCGCCTACTTGAACTGCGACGAGCCCGGGTACGTCTGCCCGTCCTTCCACGTGTCGAAGGTGTTCTCGAGGGTTTGCCCGTCGTTCGCCACGATCCGCAGCGTGAACGCGCCGGCGCCGACGCCCTTCTCCGCGACGAAGTAGTTGTCGTTGGAGCGGCTCATCTCGATCCACTTTTCGCCCTGCTTGACCGCCACGCTCTTGATCGGCAAGCGGTGGTTGCGGATCTGGATCGCTGTCCAGTACGCCGAGCTGGTCTTCTTGATCACGAACGAGAGGTTGCCCGGCGCATCGCAAGGCACCTGCTTCCACTTGATCTTCTCGCGCCCGTGCGACGCTGAACCGGCGATCTTGTCGAAGGCTGGTTTGTTGATCACCAGCAGATCATCGGCGCAGGTGTTGCAGCGATCCACGACCTGCATCACGGCCGTGCCAGCCGGGCCGGTGATCTCCAGGCACTGACCGCAAGCCTCGATCTTGTTGTAAACGACGTTGGGCGCAGAGATGACGGCGGCTTCGCGCGTGAAGGTGAGCGAGCAGGCCCCGCTGCCCTTGGAGTCGTAGAAGACCGCCTCGCCAGAGTGCTCCACCGCAGCGGCCTTCGACGGCTCGGCGGCGGGCGCGGGCGCCGCCGCCGGAGCGGGGGCAGCGGGCGCGGCAGCCGGCGGCGGCGCAACGGGAGGAGGCGTCGCGGCCAGCGGCAAGGCCGCAGGCGCGGTGACCGCCGCCGGAGCCGGCGGGGCGACTGGCAACGCGGCGACCGGCGGCGCGGCGGGGGGCGGCGGGGGCTCTGCCGCGCAGGCGCCGAGGAGCACGAGAGCAGGAACGAGGAGGGGAATCAGGCGAAGGGAGGAGCGGGATCGCAGAGTCATGACCGCGATTCCTACAGGCGTGAAGGCGGGTTGTGAAGACGAATTCTCCGCGACAGCTCGTTCTACCCTCTGGCTCCGGAGGATCCCTGGGGCGCGAGCTCGATCGCAAGGCCGGGCACCGCGGGACCGGCCATCCTCGCGCCGTAGCGGACGAGGGCGCGGATCGTCGGTCGCGGCCGAGCACGCGCACGCCCCCCTCGCCGAGCGCGATCAAGGCGCGCCCGTTCGGCAGCTCGACGAAGTCGTGCACGGACGACGGGCCGGTGTCGGTCGCGGCGGTGGTGATCTCGCGCGCCGACGCGAGGGCGAGTCGCGGTGAAGCATTTCACGATCTATCCGCCTCTCACGGACGGCCTGGTGAATCAATGTCAGCGCGCTCTTTTTTGCGTGGACTTGCTCGCGAAGGGAACGGAGAGTCGACCCGACTCAACGTCTGCTCTTCCGGCGGTTGGTGCGTTCTCACGT
>Ga0105048_10014023_pt1 | contig 12505 bp, 14 predicted proteins | sample MAT05_FD_78382 | JGI IMG/M metagenome (GOLD analysis project Ga0105048, IMG submission 78382) | Freshwater microbial communities from Lake Fryxell liftoff mats and glacier meltwater in Antarctica - MAT-05 | ecosystem: Environmental > Aquatic > Freshwater > Ice > Liftoff microbial mat | place... | reverse complement strand
GCGTGACTTACTCTGATGTTCATTGGCAGCGTGGTCCGGGAGTCTGCGACCTGGACGGAGCGAAGGATCGGACTCTCCGTGGGCGGAGGGGATCGCCCGCCTTCACTCCCGCCGCCACTGTTTTTTCGATCCCCCGCTGCTATCGCCCCGCCGCCTCGAGCGCGAGTGTGGCGCTGCCGATGATGCCGGCGTCATTCCCGAGCGCGGCAGGGACGACACGCAAGTCGCGGTTGATGATCTCGCTCGTCCGCGCGCGGATGGTGCGGCGGACTGGCTCGAAAATCAGCTCCCCCGCTTTCGCCACGCCCCCGCCGATGACGATCGTATCCGGGTTGATCACCCACACGACACTCGCCAGCGCCGCACCCAACTCGGTGCCGAGATCCTCCCACAGCTTCCACGCCACGGTGTCTCCCGCGAGCGCCGCCTTTTGCAAATCGAGCGGCGAGCATTCCTCCACGGTTCGCGCCGTGCCCGCCTCCCCGTAGCGCCGCACCGCGCGCTCGGCGATCTGCACATTGCCCACGTATTCCTCCAGGCAGCCGAAATTTCCAAACGGCCCCGGCTTTCCCCGGTAATCAATGCTCAGGTGCCCGATCTCGCCCGCCCCGAGCTGCGCCCCGCGGTGCAGCCGCCCGTCGAGAATCAGAGCCCCGCCCACGCCCGTGCCGAGCGTCACGCACACCACATGCCGCCCGTCGCGTGCCGCGCCGAATTTCCACTCCCCATAGGCCATCGCCTTCGCGTCATTTTCGATCGTCACCGGCAGCCCCGTCCGTTCGTGGAGGATCGCGCGCAGCGGCACCTCGTCAAAGCCCGGCACATTCGTCAGCTCATGCACCACGCCGCCCACGCTATCGACGAGCCCCGGCAGCCCGATGCCGATCGCCGCGATCTCCTCCCCGTGCTCGCCAACCTGCCCGACCAGCGCCACCAGCGCATCGATGATCTCCTCCCGCCCGCGGCACGCCTGTGTCTCGATCGGGTTTCCGTGAAAGAGGACCGCGCCATCGCGGACGAGGCCGCTCTTGATGCTCGTCCCTCCAAAATCGATTCCCAGTGCCGTCCCCATCGCTCAGGTATTCAGCGTCCCGATGACCCGCAGCCCGTCCAGCGTCAGATCCTCCTGCACCTCACGGATCTCCGGCATGCCGGCGGCAATCAGCTCCGCATAGCCGCCCGTGGCGATCACCGCCAGCTTCCGCGGCGAGCCGAGTTCTTTTCCGATCTCCAGCAAAATCTGCCGCACCAATCCGCGGTAGCCATAGACCGCGCCGGAGAGCATCGCGTGCTTCGTGCTTTTCCCGATCGCCGAGGGCGGCTCCACCAGCGCGATCTTCGGCAGCAGCGCCGTCCGTACATTCAGGTAATCCGTCATCGCCTCCAGCCCCGGCGCGATGACCCCGCCCACATACTTCCCATCCGCCGAGACCACATCGAAACTCACGGCCGTCCCGAAATCCACCACCACCACCGGCCCGCCGTAGCGCGCCCACGCCCCCGCCGCATTCGCCAGCCGATCCGCCCCGATCGTCATCGGCTTCGGATAGTCCACCCCGACGCCGAGCCGCAGCTTCGCCGTCACCCGCAGCACCGGCTTGGGGGCCAGATATTCGGCGATCCGCTCCCCCACCTCCGGCACCACCGAGCACATCACCGCCGTCTTCCACTCCCAGGCGCGCAGCACATTTTTCATCGCATCCTCCGTCAGCGTCCGCGTCCCCAGCTTGCGGGAAGGGCCCACCTCCTTCCGCGTGCCGAGCGCGAACTTGGTGAAGGAGTTGCTGTTATCGATGAGGAGGAAATCGGATGGCATGCGCAGAATGGGGCACCGTTGGTTCGCCTCTGATGTGGGATTTTCGAGCGCGGATGGAAACGAAATTCACTGCGCCGGGCCGAGTATTCCGAGTGGCGTCAAGTTTGCGCCGGCCAGTCGAGCGCGTGGCGTTTCAGATCCTCGAGGAGGACAAACTCGAGCGCCGAGATGTGCGTGGCGGCGAGGACCACGCGGGGCGCGCAGTCCGCCTCCAGCGCCTCCTGCCAGCGGGTCACGCACAGGCACCACTGGTCGCCGGGTTTTAATCCCGGAAACGCATACTCGGGCATGGGCGTGGAGAGGTCATTGCCCGCCTCGCGCGAGAACTGCAGGAACTCCGCCGTGGCCTGCATGCAGACGGTGTGCAGCCCGCGGTCGCCCGGCCCGGTGTGGCAGCAGCCGTCGCGGTAGAAGCCGGTCAGCGGCTCGAAGCTGCACGGCTGCAGCGGCTCGCCAAGGACGTTGGAGGCTTGGGACATTTGGCGCTAGAAGCTGACCCGCGCGTAGATGGCATCGAGCGGAAGGGAAAAATCCAGCTCTGGAATCCCGAGTGTGCCCTCGGCGGGCAGCGTCTCTTTCACCCAGCCGAAGGAGCGCCGAAAGACCGACACTTCCCGCCGATCCTGCACCACGATGACGTAGGTATGCAGCGCGGCGATGGACTGGTAAGCGAGCAGCTTTTCATACAGGTCGATGCGCCGGGTGCTGGGCGAAAGCACCTCGAAGATGACGGACGGCGTGTCGCAGAACATCTTCTGCTGGCCGGCGGGATCGCAGTTCACCATCACGTCCGGGTAGTAGAACCACTCGCCGGCGGGGACGGCGATGCGGGCCTTCATGTCGTTGATAAATGGCTCGCAGGTCTTGCCCCGGAGGTGGCTGTGGAGGGCGGCGAAAATATCGCCGGCGATGCGGTTGTGATCCGCGGTGGTGTCGGCCATGGCATAGAGGTCGCCGTCGAGATACTCGTGGCGGATGTCCCCCGTTTCCTCGGTCTCAAGGTATTCCCCGGGGCTGGTCCAGCGTGGACTTTCAAGCAGCGCGTTCATGCGGCGAAATCTAGGCGGCGACGATCAAAGGGCGAGGCGTTTTCTCCAGCTAGATCTTGTCGCTCGAGTACTCCCAGCCGGCGCGGTATTTCTCCCGCTTGATGAAGCGCGCGGCCTCCGGCATGCCGACGACTTCGAGCTTCTGCGAGTCCCATTCAATCCGCCGGCCCGGCACGCGCATGGCGAGGCCGCCGATGAGGGTCAACTCGGTGAGCGGCACGGAGTAGTCGAACTGGGACATGAAGGGGAAGGCTTTGCCGTTCTTGATCGCGAGCGTCCACTCGGACTGCGGGTCGCCGGCTTTGGGGCTGCGTTCGAGCGTCTTTGCGGGCGGGGTGGCGAGGAATTCTTCGCGCCGTTTTTTCGGCCAGATCTGCGGGCTGCGCGCCTGGTCGCCGGGGTTGTAAAGCACGCCCTCGGTGCCGACGATGAACCAGCCGCCTTCGGGAGGCTTGCCGGATTTCCCGGCGTCTTTGTGGGCGAAGGCTTCGGCGGGATCCATGCTCTCCGGGAACTCGGGCCGATACGGCGAACCGTCGGGCTTTTTCCCCTCGTACCAGGTGAGCGTGATGTCGCCGTGGTTGGCGACTTTGGGGAATTCCATCTTTACGACGGAGCCGGTCGGCCAGGCGACTTCGGTGAGGTCATCGACCTGGGTGGCGGTGACGAAGCGCGGGACGCCGAGATCGAGCGCCCACGATGGAGCATCGATGAGATGGCAGCCCATGTCGCCAAAGGCGCCCGCGCCCCATTCGAGAAAGCCGCGCCATTTGAAGGGATGGATCTCGGGGGAGTATTCGTAGTCCGGCGTCTGAGCGAGCCAGAGGGGCCAGTCGAGATGCTCGGGGAGGGTGCCGGGTTTGAAGGCCGCGGACTTGCCCTGCGGCCAGATGGGGCGGTTCGTCCAGACGTGGATTTCTTTCACTTTGCCGATGGCGCCGGCGGCGAGCCACTCCTTCACGATGCGGTTGTCATCGTAGGTGTGCCCCTGGTTTCCCATCTGCGAGATGATGCCTTTCTTGGTGGCAGCTTTGTGCAGTTCGCGGCCTTCCCAGAGCGTGTTGACGAGGGGCTTCTGCACGCAGACGTGCTTGCCGAGCGCGATGGCGTGCATGGCCGCCGGGTAGTGCGCGTGGTCGGGCGTGGAGATGGTCACGGCGTCGATCTCTTTCACTTCGTCGAGCATCTTGCGAAAGTCGGTGAAGGTCTTCGCGCCGGGATATTTCGCCGCGGCCTTCGCGAGCGTCTTTGCATCCACGTCGCACAGCGCCACGACTTCGTTGCCCTTCGCCGCGGCGCTCAGGTCGGACTCACCCTTTCCCCCGCAGCCAATCGCGGCAATGCCGAGCTTTTTGCCCGGCGCTTCGCCGCCGTCCTGCGCCCAAAAGACGCGCGGCAGAATGATGCCGCCAGTGGTGACGGCGATGCCTTTGAGAAATGAACGGCGGGAGGTGTGAATGAAACGGGCTTTCATGATGGCGGAGGGGATGGTGGTTTGTAGAAATGCGCGGCGTGCGCCACGTCGGAGAGAATCAAGAGCGCCGGGAAAGTTTAGGCGAGAGAAACTGCCGGTTTGTTTCGACAAATTCACACACAGTCCTTGCCCACACCGGGAAGAAGAATCACCTTTTGCACACGGACGCTGCGGCTGGGACAAACGAATCAACCCAAAACTCTTATGGAACAGAACATCACCGTCGCCACCTTCAATGACCGCGCCCCCGCGGAAAAAATCGCCCTGAGGCTGCGCCAAGGCGGTTTCAGCGCCGATATCTACGACGAATCCCACGAGCAAAAGTGGAAGCTTTTTAACATGCACCCGCGCGCCCACATGCGCGTCCGCGTGCATTCCCACGAGGCGGACGCCGCCCACGTCCTGCTCAAGGAATGGCACGCCACCGAAGGCGCGCTCGCCGAAGCGGTCCACTGCCCGGAGTGTGGTTCATCGCGGATCGAGTTCCCGCAATTCTCCCGCCGCACGATCATGGGTGCGCTCCCCGCGGCGCTCGCCGCCACGGGCGTCATCGCCAAGGAATACTACTGCGAGGACTGTCACTTCACGTGGCCTGAGAAACCCGAAGTCGCCCCGGACCTCGACATCCTCAATTGGCCGAAGACGACGAACGTGCCGTGAGCGGGTTCATCGCGGAGCAGTGGGCAGGGCCGCGCTGAAGACGTTCTCAATCCAATACGAGATGAAGAACCGCTTCTCCGTGGGCAGCCAATGTTCGGACGTGCCGACGATCGGTCGGAGTGCCGTAGTCATCTGCAGGCAGACGAGGAGAAAGATGACCGTCCAGACCTTGAGATGCACGCGATCCGCCACGCGCAGCACTTTTGTCATGTGGCTGAAAAGGCGCAGACCGAACGATGTGGCGATGATCCAAAACAGGAGGTGCAGCGTACCGATGAACGCCACCGAATCGGTGGATTGCGAAAACACCCACGCGACTGGCGCGAATCCGAGCAGGAGCAGGCCGGTGAGCGTGAGCATCGCAAACAGCACGCCTGCGAGCCCGCGCAGCGAGACCTCCGCGCCCGTGAGGCACGCGAAAATGTAAAGGCTCGGCAGACAGATCAGCGCGCTGAGCAGTCCGCCCGCGCTGACTTTCAGCGGCGAGGCCATCCACTGGTTGCCGCCGGAGAATGAGCCGATGACCAGGCCGTAGAGCGCGAAAGTCACGATCGCGACGAGCGCGAGGAGCGCCCAGTGACGCGAGACCGGCGCCTCGCATAGCTCGCGGATCAAGAGCACAGGCCGCTTCAGCAGCGTATCGAGGATGACGCCCAAGCCGGCGTCGGAAGGCATGGTTGGCGGTGTGGGTAGCGGCGGCACTCCCGAGTCGGCAGGAGCGGATGATTGTGGATTCGATGGGTCGGTGGGTTGGTTCATGTGGGTTTGGTTAGTGAATGAGGCGGTGGATGGAAAAGAGGACGGCTTCGTAGAAATTTCCGCGAAGCGGATCGTCGCGCAGAAACTGGATCGCCAGCCCCGGCGAACCGATGAAAGGCCGCAGCACCCACGAGAGCTGCGCACCGAGGAAAAGATTGCCCGCCAGCCAGCTCCAGAAGACGCGCCGGGCCGCGCCCACCGTTTCGCAGCGCCGCTCCAGCAGCCGCAGCAGCCGCCGGTTTGCCACCACCCCCGCATACGCGATGAAAAGCACATCGCACAGCAGCGTGAGGCTGTGCCCCGTGCCGCGCGCGGCGGAGGCGAGCGGCGGCGTATTGAGGTAGATGAAGAACGCCACCGGACTCAGCGCCGCGAGCACCAGCGACGCGATGGTGAAGCTCATCAGAATCGCCAGCGAGGTCTGCCGAAAGCTCAACCCCGAGCCGAAGACCTGCGCGAACAGTCCGTTTAGCAGCGCATTCCCCGCGCACGTCAGAAAGATCATCAGCGGCATTTTGATCGCCGTATAGACGGCCTGCAGCGGCGCGCGCCACAGCCCGACGACCCCGCCGTAAAGCGCGCACCCCGCGGCAATAGTCAGCGCGCACGTCAGCCACCACCGCGGCTCGCGCTCGTCCAGCCACGGTGCGATCTGCTCCGAGTCTCCGCGGCAAAGTATGACGAGTCGGCGCAGCGGTTGCATCAGGCGATGGCGGGCTGCCGCAGGGTGGCGATCTGTTTCAGCCGCTCATGCACGGCGGCGACGGTTTCTTTCAGCGTCGAAGTTCCCGCCGTCAGTCCGACATTCTCCGCTTCGCAAAACCACGCGGGTTCGAGTTCCTCCGCACGCTCAATGTGGAAGACGGCGAGCCCGGCGGCGCTCGCGGCAGTGACGAGCTGGACGGTGTTGTTGCTGTTGCGTCCGCCGACCACGACCATGGTGTCGCATTCCGCGATCAGCTTCCGCAGGGCGTTCTGCCGGTTCTTCGTCGGCTGGCAGACGGTGTCGCTAAAGCGCACTTCGCTCTCCGGCCGCGCCGCGCGGATCGCTTCGACCAGCGCGCGCACCCGCTCGACCGGTTGCGTGGTCTGCGAGATCACCCCGTAGCGAGGGCGCTGCGGGAGGAGCAAAATGTCGGCCTCGCTTTCCACCACGCACGCCTCGGGAAAATCGCCGGTCAGCCCGTTGACCTCGACGTGCCCGAGCTTTCCGATGACGACGGGAAAGTAGCCGAGACCCACGAGCAAGCCGAGTTGCCCGTGCGCGTGCCGCACCAGCGGGCAGGTCCCGTCCGCCACGCCGAATCCGGCACCGCGCCACTCCGCGCGTTTCCGATCCGACGCGCCGTGCGCGGTGATCATTACCTGCGCCGTCGGTGCCGAGTCGCCCTGCAGCGCGCCCTCGCGAACGCCGCGCTGCGCGAGTCGCTCGCGAACCACCGGGTTGTGGACGAGTTCGCCGAGGATGGTGAGCGGCCCCTGCTCCGCGAGCCGTTCCGCCTGCGCGATCGCATCGCGCACGCCGAAGCAAAGACCGTAGTGTTCTGCCAGTTGGATTTTCATAGTTTTAGGGCCGGCTTTGCGCGGCAAAGCTTGAACGCAAAAAGAAAGGTGTTCATTGGCGCGTGGAGCTGTCGCCGCCGGGACGGCCTACTTTCAGAATCTGCTCCAGGATCGTGAGGTAGTCCTCGAACTGCTTCCGGCCCTTCGCCGTGAGTGCGTAGCTCGTCTGCGGGCGGTCGAGCACCTCCTTCGTCACGGCCACGTAGCCATTGTCGTGCAGCGTGCGCAGGTGGGAGACGAGGTTGCCGTCGCTGAGTTCCAGCTCTGCTTTCAGATCCTGAAACGTCCAACTTGGGCGCGCGGCGAGCAGCGTCATGATGCCGAGGCGGCCTTTTTCATGGATGAGCTTGTCGAGTTTATCGAAGTCGAACATCGGTTCATGGTCGCGCGGCGGCGGCGGCCCCACGCGCCCGCCGCGGCCAGGTGCAGGCGGCGTAGATGAGGTGGAAGAGGCCGAAGGTCACTCCCATCAGAAGGTGGCTGCCGGAAGCAAAATGACTCACACCAAACAAGCCGCCGAAGCCCCAGACGAATAGCTGGTAGAACGAGGCCATCCCTGCGAGGAGAAAGGTCCATCCGAGCAGCATGATCGAGCGTGGGGCAAAGTGTTTCGTCGCCAGCAGTGCGACGGCGTAGCACATCATCCAAATCGGCGGGAGCCAGAACACATTCGTGCCCCAGCCGAGCACTGCGGTGAAAAACAGACCGCACAACATTCCCGGCAGCATCGCGACGAGAGCCAGACGCATCCCAGAGGAGAGAAACGGTTCACCACGGAGCTTGGAGGCACGCCACAGAAAGAAAGTATTGGCGAGGGTCGTGAGCAACAGAACCGTGCCCCAAGTGATGAGGAAGCGAGTGGCAAACTCCGTCTCCGAGCGAACCGGGCGGAAGTTACCCCACAACACCACGGATCCGAGGACGGCGAAGATTCCGCCGGCGAGCGCGGTCGGCGCGGAGATCGCGCGGTAGATGGTCGCCTTTTCCATGAGGGAGCGGATGATGCGGAGGTGTTCCTCGGCGTCGGAGCGGGTCTGCATGGCGTGGACTTTGCGCGGCAAAGCGTGCTTTGCAAGGCAAAATTTACAACGCGGATTTTTTAACAACGCGGCCGCCACGAAAAAGATGCCGTCATTCTGAACGGAGCCGTTTGGCTTTGCGAAAATGGCGGAGTGAAGAATCGCTGAATGAAACGCGGGCGGAGGCGGTGGGTGGAAAGGCGCGCGCATCCCACCAGACCGCCTCCGCCCATTACAGTCAGCGATCCTTCACTCCGTCCCGGTCGCGGACTCCGGGACTCCGTTCAGGATGACGGCAGGCTTTTGCGCGGAGCCCAAGAAACGGGGCGCCGTCAGCCGCCGAGGCGTCGTCGTGGCTTCGCCGCCTTGCCGGTGCCGTGCTTCGGGCGCGGGCCGCGGGGGACGCTTTTCCCGCCGGTCTCGGGATGCCGTCCGAATTTCTGACCGCGCGTCTGGCTTTCTTTGTCGCGAGCTTCGCGACCGCGGAAGTGGAAGAGAATCGGGCAGCCGGTGTAGGGCGCTTTGTCGCGGATGTGGGTCTCGATGAAGCGGCGGTAGCTCTCGTCGAGCAGCTTTTCGTCGTTCACGAAAAGGACGAATTCGGGGATCGGGATCGGCCACGGCCGGTCGTGCTCGGGCTGCGTGGCGAAGAGGACCTTAAAACGCTTGCCGCCACGCATGGAGGGCGGATGGGCAGCGATGGCGGTGGTGAAAAGCCGATTGAGCACGCCGGTGCCGATCCGCTGGTGCGCTTCGCTTTTCACGCGCTCGATCGTTTTGAAAAGGCGCGTCAGCTCCGCTCCGGTCTTGGCGGAGACGAGCATGCTGGGAGCGTAGCTGAGGAAAAAAAGCTCGGCCTGCATCCCGTCGAGCACTGCCTTCAGCGACTCCTTATCCTCGGTCTGGTTCTTGATCAAATCCCACTTGTTGATCGCGACGACGCACGGCTTTTTCGCTTCCTGGATGATGCCCGCGATTTTCTTGTCCTGCGCGGTGACACCCATCGTGGCGTCGATGACGAGCAGGCAGAGATCCGAGCGGCGGATGCTGGACTCCGCTCGCATGACGCTGAAGACCTCGACGACGTTGTCCACCTTTCCTCGCGGACGAATGCCGGCGGTGTCGATGAGGACGTAGCGGTTGCCGTGGCGCTCGTAGGGGATGTCGATGGCGTCGCGCGTGGTGCCGCTGATCGGCGAGACGAGGGTGCGGTCGTCGTGGAGGATGGCGTTGGTGAGCGAGGATTTGCCGACGTTCGGACGGCCGACGATGGCGATCTTGATGGGCGTCTGATCGGCGTTGGCGGCGGGCGGGAAAAAGGATTCGTGCTCGGGTGGAAGGTCGCGTTCGATGGCGGCGAGAAGTTCGCCCACGCCGCGGTTGTGCTCGGCGCTGGTGGCAATTTGCACGGGGAAACCGAGGCGCGAAAACTCCGCGGGCGCATTGCTATGCTTGTCGTGGTCGATCTTGTTGATGACGAGGATGAGCGGCTTTTTGATGCGTCGGAGACGCTTGGCCAGCTCCAGATCCACAGGCGTGATGCCGTCCTGCCCATCGACGACGAAGAGCAGCAGGTCACTCGCGGCGAGCGCGATTTCCACCTCCGCATGCACTTGGTCGGTGAAGCTCGCATCCACGTCGCCGCCGATGCCGCCAGTGTCGATGATCTCAAACGGCGACGCGCCCAGCTTGCACTTCGCGGTGATGCGGTCGCGCGTCACGCCGGGCTGATCGTGGACGATGGAGATTTTTCGACCGGCGAGGCGGTTGAAGAGGGCAGACTTACCCACATTGGGGCGGCCGACGATGGCGACAGTACGGGACATTTTTTTAGAGTTCGTTCCAAGACTTGGGATCGCCGTGGCCTTTGGCGTGGAGCTGGGCGATGCCGTCCACGACGTAGCCGAAGCCGGAGACGAGCGTGAAAAAGCCAGCCAGCCAGACGAACAAATCGAGAGAGCCAAAGTCGATGCGCCAGCTCCCGATAGCGAGCGACTTTTGGAACCAATTCCACTGAAGCATGCAAAGCGCGATGGACACCATCTGCAGCGCAGTCGCCGTCTTGCCCGTCCAGCTCGGCCGCACGCGGACGGCGCCATTCAGATAGTGCAGCGTGAGCGTGCCGGAGAGGATGACGACGTCGCGCGCAACGATCAGCACAGGAAACCAGACCGGAAACTCGTAGCCCCAACCTGAGATGCTCAGCGTGATGATTCCCGAGAGCAGCAGCCCTTTGTCCGCCAGCGGATCGAGCACCACACCGAGGCGGCTTTTCTGGTTAAAGCGGCGGGCGATATAGCCGTCGATGCCATCGCTCGCGGCAGCGGCGACGAAGATGGCGATCGCCGTCCAGCGCTGCCACTCCAGCGGCGCGCCATGCTGCACGCTGCGGCCGTAGTAGAGGGCCATCATCACGAAAAGCGGGATCATCCCGATCCGCGTGATGGTGATTTTGTTCGCGGTCGTCATGAAGCCAGGCGAACGCGGCGCGAGGGGCGCCCGCTTCTTAATACTGCAGGGTCAGCCCGAGCCCGGCACCGAAGCCCTGATAGCTGGCGTGGTTCTGCGTGGAGTCGTTGTTAACCCAACTGGTGTTCAGCGTCCCGAAGAAGTGCTCGGCGAACTGGTAGATGAGATTCCCGGAGAGGACATTCCGATGATCGTTTCGGCCGAAGTCCGTGTAGTCGCTGTATTGATAGGCGTAGTAAGCCTGCGCGGTCAGGTTCGACCGAATCTGATGCGCGAGGCCGAGCACGGCGCGGTGCGCGGTGCGACTGTCCACGCTCGGATCGGCGATGTAGCCGGCGAAACTGTAACCCGCAAAGACCACGGAGCGGCCGGCATTAAAGCCGCGGCCCCAGTCCACACCGCCGATAAATCCGACGGCAGAGGTCGCCAGTTCGCCGCTGTCGAAAGCGTCGTAGCGATACGGCTCCACTGTCACGTAGAGGCGCGGGAGGCCGGGCTTGAAAGTGTAGTCGAGCGTGGCGAGCGCGCTGTAGCCCACGAAACTGCGGTCGCTGTGATCGCCAAAGATGGCGGACTCAATCTTCGCAGACAAATCGAAGCTGAAATGTTTGCCCAGCGGCGTGTGGTAGCCCACCTCGACCGTGGGGAGGAAAAGGAAATCATCGCTCCCGTGGTTCCCGCTCAGGATCGCGTTACTCGTATACTGCGCGCGGCCGGAGGCATTGACGCGCCACTTCGACTGCCCTTGCGCGTCGTTGATTTCGCCAATGTCTTCGATCTCGTTGGCGCTCTGCTTTCCAGCCTCAGCGGTGCCGGTACTGTAGCTGTAAGTTTTGCCGTCCTGACCCTGCAGAGCGCCGGCGAACAAAAGAGCCGTCAAAAAAGCAACGCGCGTTTTCATAGTCGTGAAGTTCATGCGTTAAAATTCGCTAAACGGAGTGGAGGGATTCGGCGTGATCGGGATCGGGGTGATGGGTGCCGGCGTAATCGGGAAAGGGGTGATCGGGCGCGGAGTCACAACCCTGGGCATCGGCGTCGCGTTTGGAAAGAAATGCGCGATCCCCGACGGCGAACCGATGACCCGATCACGGGACTCGAGACTGTCGAGTTCCCGCATGTCGAGGAGCGGTGTGCCGATGAGCGCTTCGGCGAGGCCGGGCAACGGCCCATTGAAAGTCATCAGCTTGCCGTCCCACTTTTTCAGTTGGTCGAATTTGCGCTTGATGATCTCGCCATTCGGGAGGCGCTCGGCGTACTCGCCCTCGTTCACGACCATCCCCGAGGGCTTGAGCACGACCGAGCCGACGAGGATTGCGATCCCCCGTTCCCAAACCTTTCCGACCGTGCCGGTGATCGCCGCCGTCAGGCTCGGCGTCTTGATCGTCCCGCCCCCCTGTCCTTTCGGAACGAAGAAAACGAACGTGCCTTTCTTCAGGTTCAGCGTCCGGCTGTTCGCCTCAAAGGTGAAGATCGTGTTCTGCCCGATGCGGACGATCGTGCCGTCCTCATATTTCAGCTCAGCGCGCGATTCCGTCTCGCTGAGGAGAAAATTGTTCGCCTTCACCACGTCCTGCGCTTCCGCCGGGCGGGTGTTGCTCCGGTCGGCTTGCATGGTGCCGTAGCTGACCTTGTTTTCGGTGCGCGTCACGGTGGCTTGGGTGTAAGCGGGACCGCCCAGCGCGACTGCGCTCAGGGC
>Ga0105048_10014022_pt1 | contig 12506 bp, 12 predicted proteins | sample MAT05_FD_78382 | JGI IMG/M metagenome (GOLD analysis project Ga0105048, IMG submission 78382) | Freshwater microbial communities from Lake Fryxell liftoff mats and glacier meltwater in Antarctica - MAT-05 | ecosystem: Environmental > Aquatic > Freshwater > Ice > Liftoff microbial mat | place... | reverse complement strand
GTCCCCCTTCTCCGTACTGGAGAAGGGGAACGGAAATGGCGGTTACGCCGCGACGAGTTGATCGCAGAGCACGAAGCTCGCGGCGTTGCGTGGGCCGGCGTCGAGGTGCTGGATGCCGCGCAGATACGTCATGTCGTTTTGCAGCGCCGTGTCGCCGTGGCCGCTCGCGAGGAACTCCATCACGCCGAGCCGTGCCACGATCCAGTCCGGAAAATAACCGAGCACGATGTACGTGAGGTCGGTCGCGCTACCTTTGGTGCGGCTTGCGGAAATCTGCGACGACCGCACGACTTTCGTCCCGTACAGATCGGCGGGGCGGTCGCTGCCCATCGAGCGATTGTCGCGGAACAGGAACGCGCCTTTACCGTCGTTCGCGCTCACCGCATCGGCACGGCGATTCATCAGCGCGGCAAACAACGCCTTCCGCATCAACCAGCCCGTTGGGGCATCGACGCCATCGGGCAGCTTCGCTTCCATCGCGGCCACGTCTTGCGGTTGGAACGTGTTGCCGTTCGCACCCACCGTGCTAGCCGTGTGGCTCGTGATCGTCGCGTACGTCGTCAGCCCTTTGATCTGAGTACCACCCGTGCCTTCGAGCATCGCCTGATCGGCCTTCAGCGCCGCCGAGCGTGCCATGTCGAACCGCACCAAACCTTCCGCCGACGGACTGGCGAATCGCAACAATTCGTTATTCATTTTCACCAGCACGCCGAGCTTCTTGGCCTGAAGATCGAGGTTCCCCGTCGTCGGCTGGCTCTCGGTAATCGGGGTGCCTTCGCCGACCCAGTACGCGGTCGAACCGCCGGTCAGCTTCGGAATCTGAATGCGCCCGTTCGGCGGCATCGCGATCTCTTGCGCACCGGCCGCCGCGAACGCTTCGAGGTTCCGCTGCAAGTCGATCAACTCGCCGAGCACCGGCAGCCGGACGAGCGTGCCACCGGCGGTGTCGGGCGTCGTGCCGAGCGCCTTGCGCCGCAACGCCAACCGCGTCGAAATCCAGTCGGCTTCCTCGGGGTCGAACTGGTTCGATTGCGCGGTCATCTTCTGATGGAGTTCATCGCGCAGTTTGCGACCGTGCGGCTCGAACGCGGGCAGATGTGCCGACGCCCACGGCACGAGAAACGACTGTTGCCCGTGATGCGGCGAGAAGCCGTAGCTCTGGTACAGATCGCGAAGCTGGTTGTGCGTCTGGATCTCTTCTTTGGCGAACTCTGGGCCGATGTAGCCGAGCGCGAACGCGGCGGCTTTCAGCACGCTGTACCCGGCAGAATCCTGGCACACCGGACCGGACGTCGCCCACGGAACGCGGCGGTTCACCGTCGGGGCGGGCATCGCCTTCTCGACGGCGACGCCGGTTTCGCGCTCGATGAACTGTACGATTTCTTCGCGAGACTGAAACGAATCGGTAGCAATTGCGGCCATGAGAACCTCAAGGAAGGGAGCAAAAGGAACGGAACGTCACACTTCGAGCGGCGCGACCAACTTTGCGAGAACATCGACCGGTGCGCGATGCGGCGGGTGGACGCGCCACCATCTTCCGCCGCAGTCGTCGGGCACGCGGGCCAACCAGTCGCGGAACATCAGATCTTTGACCAACCCCTTTTGAAGCGCGACGGTCAACGCGCCGGGGTTCTCGGGGATCGGCACCGCCGAGTATTCGAGCAGATCCCATTCTTCGACCCGCATTCCGGTACCGCCCGGTGGAATGCGGAACGCCTTGCGCGGCACGAAGCCGATCGACCAGCCGCGCAAAACGCCTTGCTCGTAAAGGCGAAACACATCTTCCGCGAAGGCGACCCCTTTCGCGAACCGAGTCTCCGCCACAATCCGGCGCGGTTGCACATCGAGCCACGCGCACAACCCGATCGGCGGAAAGTGCGTGCGGTTGTGCGCCCACAGCACGACCGGATTCACCAGATAATCATCCGCGTTTCGCAGCCCCGTCGGCACGACCACATCGCCCGAACGGTCGGCATCGAGCGTCGTGATCACGCTGCGGATCGTCAACTTCCCGGCATCGATGTTCAGCGTCCGGGCACCGACCGGATCCGCACGAATCGTCGTCATCATCGAAGAATCCTCCTTAAAAATGGTTTCACCCGTTCGGTAACATCGGCCGGTCGAACTTCGGGTCGGCGAACGGTTCCAACCCTCGGCTGCGGCGGATTTCGTTGTAAGTTCGCAGCCCCAACTTCGCATCGAGTTCGTCGTCCTTCCGGCGCTGTTCCGAATTGCGCGGCGAACAATCGGGGAACTGAATCGCGATGTCTCGCCCGTAACGGCGACCGAGATCGCGGGTCAACGCCTGGCCGATCAGATCGAGTTTCGGTTGCACCGTGCCTTCGCAAAACATCGCCCGTGCCCCGAACCAGATGTCCGCACCGAGGCCGGTGTTGTCGACGATTCCCGCCACGGGTGGCGGCACGCGGAACATCGCGAAAATCTCTTCGCGGGTCATTCGCGTCGAGTTCAGGAAGTCCATCTCGGCGGGTGTCAGCGTCCACGGCGACGCTTTCAAACCTTGTTCGAGCACCATCGGGCGGTGCCAGTTTTCGCTCCCGCTAAACTTGATTTGCAGCTTGTCTTCGAGGCGTTTCACCGTTGCGTCGGTCAGCGATTGATCGGTCTGAAGCACCACTCCGGGCCGTGCGCCCGCGAGGAACGTCTGGTGCCGCGACTTCAGCAACTCCGAGTTCGCATCGATTGTCATGACGTTCGCTTGCAGCGGCGAAAGGCCGTAATGCGGGTCGAGCGGGTTCGGGTATTTCAGGTGGATGATTTCATCGGGCGAGAAACTTTCCGAGGGCGAGCCGGGCGGCGTGATGCGATACTCTTTCACGTAGGTTTGGGCATCGGGGACCACCTTCACCCACGGCGTCGGCACCACCCAGATTTCCCCCGGCGAACCGTTGCCCTGTTGCGGGGCCACGTACCAGAAACAGTTCCCCGTTAGCTCCAGATACACCACCGTGAGGTACCAGAGTTCCCACGCGGTCAGCCACGGGTTCGGGTTCTCGAGAAGGCGGCAAAGCGGGTGCGTGTGCGGCAACGCCACTTGCTCGTGCTCGGCCTGGCCCGTGTTGGAAAACAGAAACGGCTTCTGCTTCGCCACCTCTTGCGCGATCGCATTCACCGACACGTATACCCACGATTGGTAATTGCGAAGTTGCTCGGTGGCATCGTCGCGCCACCAACCCGCCGGCATGGCGAACGGCGGCGGCGCGAACAGCGACGCAGCCCGCGGCGAGTTCGGCTTTGTCAACGCCGGTCGCAATGCCTTCAACACAGTTTGCATTCGTTCGAGGAATCGCACGGTTCACTCCTGACTTTCGGCCTTCCGATATCCCAAGGATTTCAAGACCATCAGCACTTCTCGCCACGACGGAAACCGCCGATTGTGTACCCGCTGATACCGCTCCATCGCCTGCATGAACTCCCACTCCGCGGGCGTGACATCGCTACCGGGGAAGTTCTCGGCAAGTAGGCCATGCGGGGAATCGCTCTTCACAGCAGCACTCCCGCAGGCGAGCCGACGAATACTGTTTATCTGAACAGTAGTGTAATACATTACACTACCTGATCCGTCAAATGGAATTCGCAAGATTTACGGAAATGGCTTTCAGCCAAGGGGCGAGTGGCGAGAGACAGAGAATGCGGATAGAAAGAATACCCTGTGACGCCGACACCTGAGTGGCTCGGAACTGATGTCGAAGAAAGTATATTTTGGTGCCTACACGGATCTTGCACTACCGAACGAACGCCCCCGCAATCCTCCTGTGGAATCATGGCGTATTCGTCTGGGGCATCTCCGGAAAAGCAGTTCATGAACTTTGCGTCTTTGCGTGCGATAATTTCGAGTGGGCAGAATTGGTGCGAGTCGTAGCATCAACGCTGAATTCACTGCGGTTAAAATTCGGTTGCACGACCCATGATGTATCGCCTCGCCCGGCCGCTGTTGTTTCAACTCGATGCCGAAGACGCGCACAATCTCGCGCTGCGTGCGGCCACTCAACTCGCTGCGCGGCCGACACTCGCACGATGGTTGCACCGGTTCGTTTCGCCGACTGTCAGCCCGGTGACAGTAGCCGGGCTGACGTTCCCAAACCGCGTTGGCCTCGCTGCGGGCATGGACAAAAACGCGGTCGCCCCGCTCGCCTGGTGGGCGTTCGGCTTCGGCTTCGTCGAACTCGGTACCGTCACGCCACTTCCGCAAGAAGGCAACACGCCGCCCCGAATGTTCCGCCGTCCCGCAGATCGCGCAATCCTCAACCGCATGGGTTTCAATAACCACGGAGCCGACGCAGTCGCCTTTCGGCTCAGCGAATGTACGCGCCCGCCATTCCCCATCGGTATCAGCGTAGGCAAAAACAAGGACACGCCGAACGACCGGGCCGAGACCGATTACGCCATCGCCGCCGGGAAGCTGGCACCGTACGCGGACTTCATCAGCATCAACGTCAGTTCGCCGAACACAGTGGGTTTGCGCGAACTGCAAACGCAGGAAGCGATGGCGCGGCTGGTACTCGCCGTGCGTGCGGTGATCGGTGCGAAACCGCTGTTCGTGAAGGTCGCCCCGGAGTTGACGGGGCACGATCTGCACGCGGTGCTCGATGCGTGTCTGGCGAACGGCGCGGCCGGCATCATCGCCACGAACACGCGCGCCACCACCGATCCCAACGGCAAACCCTGCGGCGAAAGTGGCCGTCCACTCCACGAACTCGCACTCCGGCGCGTGGCCGAAATTCGCGAGCGAATCGGCACGAACGCGGCACTAATCGGCTGCGGCGGCATCGACGACATCGCATCTGCACGTGCGATGATCGCCGCCGGTGCGAACCTCATTCAAGTCTACACCGGCCTCGTCTACGAAGGTCCATTCCTCGCCGCAAAGCTGGCACGCGGTGTGGCCTAAACTGACGTGGCTTTCATCACCGCATTCGACACGGTGGCCGCGCTTTGCCGAGCGAGGCGTTTCAAGTGACGCGAAACGCTCACGAGTGCCACGCCCCAGATTGCGGCAAATACGAACGGCAAAACGAACGGATAGTCGACCAACATCACGGGTGATATCAGAAAAGCCGCACCGAACGCATAACACCAGCCCCAGTAATTTGGCCCGAGCGCGACGAACGCGATGCCGGTTGCCAAACTGAAGTACCGGTAGATTTCTGGCTCGACCCAATCGAGCTGCCCATGTTCGAGCACCCCGCATATCCCCATCATCAGACAGGCAATGAGATGTCCGCCCCACAGCGATAAGAGGAACCGCGAGTTCGGCGAGCCGTCGAACGATTTCCGCCCAGTATAGAGCCAAACGAACAACGGTACGAATGCCATTCGCGCGAACGACACACTTGCACCGACGTATGGGTGAACGATGCGATTCAGGAACAATCCCATGGTGACATCGGCGGTCACCATGATCGCGGCGAGCCACAAGAACATCGTCGAATAGGCCGCAAATTCGCTCGAATACCGCCCGCGATCGAGTGTCGCCCACACGCCGCCGAACGCGGTGCGATTCGCCGCAAGCGGCGTCTGCCCCATTAAAAATCGTTCGAGATCGCCGACGAGTGCCGCCGCATTCGGGTAGCGTTCCTGCGGTTGTTTCGCCAAACATTTTTGTACGATGCTCTGCATATCTTTCGGAATTTTCGTCGAGAACTCGCGTACCAACGGCGCGTCGGTCTCGCGAATGAGATTGAGCAGTGACATGATGTTGTCACTCTTGAACGGCACGCGGCCCGTCAGGCACTCGAACAAGATGACGCCGAGAGCGTAGACGTCGACGCTCGGTCCGACGAATCGAGTTTGCCCGGCAGCTTGCTCGGGTGCCATATACGCCGGGGTTCCCATCAGCGCCCCCGTCGCGGTGAGGTCCGATGTCGCGCGTTTGGCGAGGCCGAAATCGGCAATCTTGGGCGTGTCGCTCGCATCGAAAAGCACGTTGTCCGGTTTGAGATCGCGATGGACGATTCCCAGTTCGTGCGCAGATTGGATTCCATTCGCGAGGGGAATTAACAGTCGCGCTGCGGCCTCGGGAGTCATCGTGCCGTTGGTTCTCAGCCGCAGTGCGAGCGTGCCGCCCGTGAGGCGTTCCATCGCATAATATGGGCGATTCTCGACCTCGCCGAATTCGTATACGCGCACGACATTCGCATGGCTGATCTCCGCGATCGCCTCTGCCTCGGACATAAAACGCGCGACATCCATCGCACTGGCATAACTCCCCGACAGCACCATTTTCAACGCAACGGGTCGATTCAGACGATCTTGAATCCCTTCGTACACGACGCCCATGGCTCCACGCCCCAACTCCTTGACAATCGTGTAGCCCGGAATTGTGGGAAATCGCGAGTAAGAATCCGAAACCGCGCGCGGCGCATTTGTCTGAATGAGCGTTCGATCGATCTCGTTTGGCTCGGGGTCGTTCTGACTCACGCAGAGATCCTCAAATGATGTCGACTTCGGACGGAACCACGTTCGCGCACTCTTGGCGTTATATGTCGTACTGCGAGTTCTCGTTCGAGTACCATGCGGATAACCAACGAGGATGTACTGGGAGTGGGAAGCCGAAGAGCTTTTCGCCGATGGCGATATCGGCCTGATTCCATGGGCAACACTCGCGCGTACGGATCAACCGGTCGAGGTATTGGTCGCGCGATGCGTCGACCGGATACGCGAAGTGCCCAACGAAACGAAGCGTGCCGCTCTGTTGGCCGTGACTGAGATTCTGGCTGGTTTGGCGTATCCAACCCAGCGATTTCCTAATCTTTTCAGAGGAACACAACACATGCTCGAATCACCGATCATCGACGAAGCCCTCGAATTCATGCGTCTTCGAACGATCCGGGAGGACGTACGCGATGTACTCGAAAGCCGATTTGGTCCGGTTACCAATGACCGATTGGCCCGCATGAGAATTATTGACGACGGAGATCGACTGAAAAGCCTCAATCGGTTTGCCGTAAAGTGCCTGACGCTGGAAGCCTTTCTTGAGGAATTGGACACGAGTTGAATCCACGATTTCCGAGTCTTTTTGGAGCCACCGAATCGTGCGCCAGAAAGCATCTAACCTACTGCATCTCGATTAGCTAATATACACCCGGTTGCGACGATTCGATTTCCCGCGTTTCGGATTCCGTCATGTCTGTGAAACTCCGTTGCCCGCAATGTAACACGACGCTGACTGCGCCGAATGAAATCATCGGCCAGACCGTGCGTTGTGAAGAATGCGAAGCGACTTTTACCGCCAAGAAGCCCGCCCAACGGTCGCAGGTCGTCGATGCGAACGAAGCACCCGCACGCCCTTCGAACACCAATACTCGGCGCTTGGCCGACGAAGAAGACGACGAAGACGATCGCCCGCGCAAGAAGCGTCGCCAGAAGAAGAGTTCGACGAACGCGGCACCGCTCATTTTCGGCGGGCTGCTGGCGATGTCGTTGATCGTCGTAGTCCTCTTTCTGGGATATTACTTCGTTCGCAGTCCAAAGTCGGCGCAAGAGCAGACAGCGACGAACACCCCGCCCGCCGCAATGCAACCGATATTTCCGGCGAACCAATTTGCCCCTCTGCCGAACAACGTGGGAATGGCACCCGCACAGCCACCGCCGATCGCCGGGGACAAGGTGCGGATCTCGAACGCACGCTGGGGAGGCGGTAACCGCATCGGCGGATTCCCCACCCAAGGCGATTTCACGTTCGACTACGAGTGCTTGAACGGCAGGCCGAACGGCGTGCAGTTCAAACTTCAGTGCAAACACTTCGACGGATCCACCAGCAGTGGGGTATTGCACTCACTGGTCAATCCAAGCGGGACGCTGACGATGAAGCCGTCCATGTTCGGTCGCTGGAGGCAGCAAGGCATGGAGTTCTGGATCGAAGAAAACGGCACACGCGTATCGAACATCTTGAGGCTAAACTGACGGCGGACAGCGTGCGGTCGCAGAAGCAATCGGAAGTCGACACCCTTTCCGCGCCGTCGTCGGCTACAATTGGCTAGCGGTATGAAGTCCGCGAGCCACCCGAAACGGAAATGAATTCCATGACCCAGCTCGGCTTTTACAACACGAACCTGCCGCCGCACCTTCGCCACCTGAAAGAGGAAATCGAAGGCTACGCGCGCGGCTACGGTCTCGACTTTTACGAAACAATTTTCGAAGTCGTCGATGCCGACGATCTCAACGAAATTGCTGCTTACGGCGGCTTCCCGACGCGGTTCCCGCACTGGTCGTTCGGGATGCAATACGAAGAGCTGAGCAAGAGCTACAGCTACGGGCTGTCGAAGATCTACGAGATGGTCATCAACAACGACCCGTGCTACGCCTACTTGATGCGATGCAACCACACCGTCGACCAGAAGTTGGTGATGGCGCACGTCTACGGGCACTGCGATTTCTTCAAAAACAATGCCTATTTCGGGCACACCACGCGCAAGATGATGGACGAGATTGCCAACCACGGCAACCGCATCCGTCGCTACGCCGAGCGGTTTGGCAACGAGGAAGTCGAGAAGTTCCTCGATCGCTGCATGTCGGTCGACGACCTCATCGACATCCATTCGGTGGCGATCCGACGACGCGACGACCCGACGAAACACCCGCCCTCGCAGTCCGGAGACGACGAGGAAGACACCGACGATAAGCCCGTGCGGTTCAAGTCGAAGGACTACCTCGCCGACTTCGTGAATCCGCCCGAGCAACTGCGCCTGGCCGAAGAAGAAAAGCGCCGCGCGAAGACAATTCAGAACGTGCCGCACTTCCCCGAGCGCCCGGAAAAGGACGTGCTGCTGTTCCTGATCGAACACGCCCCGCTGAAAAACTGGCAGCGCGACGTGCTTTCCATCGTCCGCGACGAAGCGTATTACTTCTATCCACAGGCGCAAACGAAGATCGCGAACGAGGGCTGGGCGTGTCTGCAAGCCGGTTCGCTCGTGCTGACGGATCGCGGCATCCTCGATATCCGCGAGATCGCCGAGAGCAAGAAGACGCTCAGTGTCTCCGATGGCGAGCAACCGCAAGCCGTGCTCGATTGGGCGGTGATCCCGAACCGCGAAACGGTGACAGTACTCACCCGGCGCGGCATGAAAATCAGCGGTTCTGTCACGCACCGCGTCATCGCCAACGATGGCGAATGGAAGCGCCTCGATGCCTTCGCCGTGGGCGACCGCATCCGATTCGCGCGCGGAACGCAACTCTGGGCGAAGGCGTACGTGAAATGCAACTGGTCGCCGACCGTGCGGCTCACGGTCGAGAACATCTGCGAACAAGCCCAGGTGAGTATGCGAACACTTTACCGGCATCTCGATGGAAAGAAGGTCCAGTCGGCGGCCACACTTGAACCGCTCGTCGCGAAACATCGCGAGGAGTTGAACGTTCACGGCATGACGATGTTGAAGAAACGAACTCGCGTTCGCTTGCCGGAAACTGTCGAGGAATCGTTCGCGGCGTTCCTCGGCTACCTCACTGGCGATGGTCACATCAGCGACCGGAAACGCACGATTGGCCTGACGACGGGCGACGAATCGCAAGCCGATCATTTCGTGGAACTCGTGGAATCGCTGTTCGGTATCGTGCCGCGGAAAACGTGGGACGTGTCGAAGTGGCGTATCCGCTTCAGTTCGCGAACGGTCCAGGAATTCCTCGTGACGCTCGGCCTGAAAACGGGCTTTGCCGCACGCCAAAAAACGGTGCCCGATTGCATCCTGCGTTCGCCGAAGCCGGTCGTGGCGGCGTTCCTGCGGGCGCTCTACGACTGCGATGGTTACGCCGGGCCAGCGGGTGTGATCCTTTCGACTTCGAGCACTTCGATGAGCGAAGTCGTGCAAATCCTCTTGCTGAACTTCGGCATTCTGTCGTCGCGCCGACTTCAGAAAGACGACTGTTGGCACGTCTCCACGCTGGGACAATCGGCGGAGATGTTCGAGCGGGAAATCGGTTTCGGACTGCCCCGCAAGCAGAAGCGGTTGCAGTCGTACATCGAGGATCGTCGGTGGTTCAAAGTGGAACCGGACGATGACGAGGTGGTGTCAGTCGAACGCGGTCGCGCCGACGTCTACGACATCACGGTGGCGAACACGCACCGCTACGTGGCGGCGGGGTTCGTCAATCACAACAGCTACTGGCACAGCACGATGATGACGCAGAAGGTGCTCGAGCCTGCGGAACTCATCGACTACGCCGACCATCACTCGGGAACGATGGCGACGAGTTCGCAGCGGTTGAACCCGTACAAGCTCGGCATCGAGTTGTTGCGCGACATCGAACGACGCTGGAACATGGGGCAGTTCGGCCCCGAATGGGAAAACTGCGACGATCACGAAACGAAGATGAATTGGGACAAGCAACTCGGCCTCGGTCGCGCCAAGATCTTCGAGGTGCGCAAAATCCACAACGACATCACGCTGATCGACACGTTCCTGACGCCGGAGTTCTGCCGCGAAAATAACCTGTTCTCGTTCAACTACCAAAATCAGACGAAAAACTACGTGATCGAATCCCGCGAATTCCAGAAGGTGAAGCAGCGATTGCTGTTCAGCCTGACGAACTTCGGCAAGCCGTGGATCTACGTCGTCAACGGAAACCACCGGAACCGCGGCGAGTTGCTGTTGCGGCACGAGTATAATGGGGTAGAGTTGAAAATGACGGAGGCGCACGACGTGTTGTCGAACGTACAGTTTCTGTGGGGCCGTCCCGTCCATCTGGAAACCGTCGTCGACGACAAGCCGACGCTGTTGAGCTTCGACGGAACCGACCGCACACAACAAGTCATCGGAGCCGATAATGACCCTCGCAAAAACCCTGCTGTCCGAACTAAGTGATTGGAAGCCGAGCGGCGCAGGCCGCCACGTGCTAAACTTGCCCAGCGCCGACGGCTGGACGACCCGCATCGAAGCCGACCACAGTGGTGTGGTCGGTTGTCTTCTGCGCGAAATCTCGATGACCCGCACCGACGCGACCGATGCCCCCGCAAATGTGCAAGCCTGGGCAACGGGTGTGGCGGATCGCGTCTCGGGGTTGCTCGAAGATCTGAAAGTGATCGAAGTCGATGCCGAACGCGGCGAAGCTGTCTTGCGCAGCGACGACCCGACGAAGAACGGCGACACCGTCGCCTATTACGAAGTCGTGCTGACCGGCACCGAAACCGCCAACGTCGCCCGCTATCAGGCCAACCGCACCGCCGGCACGAAACGCGAACAAATCCCGTTTGCACTCACGCACGAAGTCGTGGCCAAACTCGTCGGCGACATCGCGGGATAACATATGCCCGAACTGCCAGAGGTGGAAACCGTCGTTCGCGATTTGCGCCCGCTACTGGTAGGGCGTAGCTTCCAGACCGCGAACGTCGGTGAGTTGTCGTTGAGACGAAAGTGGGATGTGGACTGGAACGAGAAACTAATTGGGCGTAGCGTCGTGTCGATCCAGCGCCGCGGCAAGTGGATTACGCTTCACTTTAACGATGGGCCGTGGCTGCTCGTTCATCTCGGCATGACGGGGCAATTCACCGTGAATGCGGCTGCCGAACCGCTCCCCGATCACACGCATCTGCGTTTCGGACTGAGTGGCAGGGCCGACGAGTTGCGGTTCCGCGATGTGCGCCGATTCGGTTCGTTCGATCTGTTCACGGTGCGTGCCCAACTCGAAGCGTTTCTCGATGCTCGTCTCGGGCCGGAGCCGTTCGCCGTCGATCCGAAGTACTTTCAAAAGAAACTCTCTGGCACCGTACGTCCGTTGAAGGCGGCGCTACTCGATCAATCGCTGATCGCGGGCGTTGGTAATATCTATGCCGACGAGGCGCTGTTCGCCGCGCAATTGCACCCGAGTACGCGGGCAAACGACCTCACCGCGAAGCAGTGCGAACGGTTGCGGATGGCTGTGGAAACGGTACTCATCAAGGCGATCGAGGGCCGCGGCTCGACGATCCGCGACTACATTGGCGGCTCGGGTTTGCGCGGGACATTCCAGAACGAATTCACCGCTTACGGCCGCACCGGCGAACCGTGTGTGCGCTGCGAAACGCCGATCGAAGTCCTGCGCATCGCAGGGCGTTCGTCGCACTTTTGCCCGAAGTGCCAAGTGGCTAACGAATAGTCAAAATCGACACGAAAAAAGCCTGAGTTGCGATCGTTGCAACTCAGGCCAGTCGTTTGAATTTCCATCAGCTATTTGAGCGATTTCGGCCCAGGCAGACCAGCCGCCGTTGCTGCGGTGCTAGTCGGAGTGCTGTCACCCTTTTTGAAGCCATCGATGAAGTCGCCGACTTTGGACGTCCCATCGCGGCGATCCGCATTCATTTTGGTCGTATCCACGCTGACGTTGAAGTCCGTTCGCCCATCTTTACCTGGCGAAAATTGAAACGTATACCAGCCCCGGAACCAGCCGACGGCGACGAAAAGCACTAGGGCCAACCCCACCAACGCGAGTAGATTGCGCATTGTCCGATCCTCCTGAATGAACGCTAGCACGCGACTACTAATGTGCCGATTGCGCAGACTTGCGCCAAGTCC
>Ga0105048_10014020_pt1 | contig 12506 bp, 10 predicted proteins | sample MAT05_FD_78382 | JGI IMG/M metagenome (GOLD analysis project Ga0105048, IMG submission 78382) | Freshwater microbial communities from Lake Fryxell liftoff mats and glacier meltwater in Antarctica - MAT-05 | ecosystem: Environmental > Aquatic > Freshwater > Ice > Liftoff microbial mat | place... | reverse complement strand
TTAATACCAGATTTTGCGCCACCAATTTGCGGCCCAGCTACGGTAAATTTCACTTCCATTGTTTTTGCGAGCGATTCTACTTCACGTTTGTCAAGACCAATACGCATTCGAGTTCCACCGCCGGCAGCACCACCTCTCAAAGAATTAATGACCACCCATCCCTCGGCCTCTGTTTCAGCATCCTTCCATTCGAATACAATTTCGGGACGTTTATTTTCAAATTTTTTGAGCAGTTCAATCATTAAAAATGTGCGGTTTAAAACGGTCAAAATTAAGAAACATTTCTACGTAAGACTCCCGTAAATACAACCAAATAAAAAAAGTTTTAACCAATCAATGTTAACACTTCGACTGCGCTTAGTGAGATTGGGTAAAGAACCTTTTGCCACCTATCGAATCTTCTTTGGCACCCGTCACCGATTTAAAGGTGTTTATCGTATTTTTTAGATTTAAAAATCCCAAAAAAGCAAAGATTAAAGCCTCCTTAAATTCAATGATATTTTTGTCTGGAATCACAATTTTTGATTTTGAAAGTGTAGAAATTCGTTTCATCAAAAAAGAATTATACGTACCTCCTCCTGTTACGAGAACATTGGCTATCACTTGATGATTTAGTACATCAGTAACTTGTATGGCGATGTGTTCTATGATTGTTCTTAAAATATCATTCGTTGCGGATGGCGTATATTTTTCTACAACTGGTAAAAATTGATTTGTCAACCATTCAAATCCTAACGACTTTGGATAAGTTTGTTTATAAAATGAAAGTGCATTCAACTCATCTAAAAGAGAATCTATCACAATTCCTGATGCCGATAGCTTACCACCTTCATCAAAATCTAGATTAAAATAATTCGACACAAAAATATTCAACGGTAAATTACAAGGCGAGATATCAAAAGCAATTCGTTGACCGTTTTTCTTAAAACTAATATTTGAAAATCCACCCAAATTAAGACAAGCATCGTATTCATGAAATAGATAATGATCACCAACAGGAACAAGCGGTGCACCTTGTCCTCCAAAGTCAACATCTAATATTCTAAAGTCATTTATAACATTCAATTTGGTTAAATCATGCAAGACTTTTCCTGAGCCAATTTGTACAGTTATTCCATCCTGCGGGCGATGAAAAACAGTGTGTCCATGAGAAGCTACGAGTTCAACCTTTGATTCCAACTGATTTTCCTTAATAAAGAGATTCGTTTTTTCACCCAGGTATTGACCAAACTCTGAATCAATTTCTTTTATTTGACTTGCTGACAAATAAAAAGCATTCTTCAATTTATCTTGCCAAAATTTAGAATAGGGATTTGATTTGGTTTGTAAATTTCTGAATCGAAAATTGTTCTTCTCTTGTGCAAATTCTACATAACAACAATCCAATCCATCCAGCGAGGTTCCTGACATCAAACCAATTACGCCAGTCCATTTCAAATCTAAATTTATTTGTGTTTTCAAGATTGCGTTTAAATGATTTACTTTTTTATCGAGTCAACTAAATATATGACTAAATTTGACAACCAATATTACTAATAATTTTAAAGGCAACCCTATGAATTTTAAATTCACCGAAGAACAATTATCAGTTAAAGCTGCGGCTAGAGATTTTGCACAAAATGTTTTAAAGCCGGGAGTTTGTGAACGCGATCGTGATGCGAAATTTCCTGCAGAGGAAGTAAAGCAACTTGGAGCACTTGGATTTTTAGGAATGATGGTTGACCCAAAATATGGCGGAGGCGGAATGGATTCCGTATCCTACGTTTTGGCGATGGAAGAAATATCAAAAGTAGATGCGTCTGTTTCTGTTTGTATGTCTGTTTGCAATTCATTAGTTTGTTGGGGACTTGAAACATTTGGAACCGAAGAACAAAAACAAAAATATTTAGCGCCAATTGCGCGTGGCGAAAAAATTGGAGCATTTTGTTTATCAGAACCAGAAGCTGGATCAGATGCAACATCACAACGCACAACAGCCGAAGATAAAGGCGACCACTACTTAGTAAACGGAACAAAAAACTGGATAACAAACGGAAGTTCTGCTTCCATTTATTTGGTGATTTGTCAAACAGATAGAGAAAAAGGACATCACGGAATTAATGCTTTGATCCTTGAAAGAGGAATGCCAGGATTTGTTGTTGGAGCGAAAGAAGATAAAATGGGAATTCGTGGTTCAGACACGCACACACTTATTTTTAACGACGTAAAAGTTCCGAAAGAAAATAGAATTGGTGAAGAAGGATTCGGATTTAAATTTGCGATGAAAACATTGGGCGGTGGACGAATTGGTATTGCATCACAAGCAATGGGAATAGCATCTGGCGCATTAGAAATTGCAATTGATTACGCTAAAACAAGAAAAACCTTTGGAAAAGAAATTGGACAACATCAAGCAATCGCATTTAAGTTAGCTGATATGGCAACACAAGTAGAAGCCGCACGATTATTGTGTTTAAATGCTGCGATGTTAAAAGATAAAGGAGAAGAATTTACAGAAGAAGCATCGATGGCAAAATTATTTGCCTCAGAAATCGCACAATTTGTTACATCCGAAGCAGTTCAAATTCATGGTGGTTACGGTTATGTTCGCGAATACCATGTTGAGCGAATGATGCGCGATGCAAAAATCACTCAAATTTACGAAGGCACATCGGAGATTCAGAAAATTGTGATTTCTAGAGGGATTTTGAAAGATTAAATCTGGACTTTGACAACGCTTGTTGCTCAGTCTTTGGCGATTAGTTAGATTCTATTTGATTAAGACTTGTAACCTATGTTGCGAAATTAATTATAATAAAAACCAAATCTATGAAATCCGTATTCACTTTGTTTACTTTAGGAATCTTGCTCTGCAATTCTGTAATTAGTCAAGAAAAGGAAGAAATTTCTATAACGAATTCAGGACTTATTGACCAACCAGAATATTCATTTTGGGTGAAGGGTGAAAAAGCAAATTTGTTCCTAAACTCAATGTATTCTAATTATCCTCAAACTAAGCGCTCAGGATACATACATAAATTCAAAAGTATTTCCGTAAAACATATTCTTGGGATGTTAGAGGTTCAAATCAATGAAGGGTTGCAGGGAAGTGAAGGCAAGAGGTCATACTTCAATACATTTGAAAATGAAAAGTACAGAGCCGAGCGTATAAAACGAATGACAGAGAATGAGACCCTTGGAATAATAATTTATGTCAAAAAAAAGAAAGCCGGAGCAAAGTACATAGTAACCGACCACGAAGCAGAGGCGTTTTGTAATTTTATTAGAAGTATTTGGACTCAGTAAATTTTTACGAAAAGAGAAAATCAAAGCAACGGAATAATCGTCTCCAACTTAATTCCGCGAGAGCCTTTTACTAAAATCAATTGGTCTTTTAATTCTTTCAGATTTTCTTTTTCAATTAATTCTTGAACCGAATTGTATTTTTTGAAATTAGATCTTGAATTTGCAAATTCTTGCCCAACCAAAAACGTTGGAATATTTTTATCATTTAAATAATCAGCTATTTTTTGATGTTCGGTTTTTGAGATGGTACCTAGTTCCCGCATGTCACCAAGAAAAGCAATTTTATTTTTTGACGGAATTGCAACAAAATTTTCAAGTGCAGCCATCATGCTTGTAGCGTTGGCGTTGTAACAATCAATGATTAAAGTATTGCGTTCTGTTTTTTCAATTTGAGAACGTTTGTTAGAAGGTATATAATTTGAAAGAGAATGATTAATCGCATCAGAATTCACTTCAAAAAAACGACCAATTGCAATAGCAGCCAAAAAGTTTGTGAAATTATAATTGCCTACTAAATTAGACGCTATAATTGGTGATTGATAATCCAATTCATTCCAAGTAAAATTCACTAACGGTGTAAGAGATGTAATTTTTCCCGATATTTTTCCTTCGTTTCCGTAAGAAAAATTGTTGATTTGTTTTGGCAAATGATTTTTTAAAATTTCATCATCAGCATTGTAAAAAATTGTTCCTTTATTTGAGTTGATGAATCGAAACATTTCAGTTTTTGTATCAATTACGCCTTGCAACGAACCAAAACCTTCAATGTGAGCAGCACCAATGTTTGTAATGATTCCGTGAGTTGGTTCGGCAATTTCGCAAAGTTCATTAATGTCACCTTTTTTATTGGCGCCCATTTCAATCACAGCAATTTCGTGGTCAACATTTAATCTTAGTAAAGTAAAAGGAACACCTAAATGATTGTTTAAATTTCCTTCAGTAATCAAGATATTATAAGTTGTTTCAAGAACTGCACCAATTAATTCTTTTGTAGTAGTTTTTCCATTGCTGCCGGTAATTCCGATAACTGGAATATTAAATTGTTTGCGGTGATAATTAGCAAGTTGTTGAATAGTTTTTAGAACATCCTCGACAAAAATATATTTTTCAGAAATAGCGAATTTTTCTTCATCAATGATTGCAAACGAACATCCTTCTTCTAGCGCTTTTTCGGCATATTCGTTACCATTAAAATTGTCTCCTTTTAACGCAAAAAAAAGTGAATTGGATATTAATTTACGGGTATCTGTTGATATTCCGGCTGAGGCTAAGAATAAATTATGGAGTTTTTCTATTTGCATTTTTTTGTTTTGATGCTAATAATAAAATTTTAACCACAAAGCGCACAAAGTTTTTACACAAAGTTCACTAAGAAAAAAATAATTTAATTTTTACGTCCTTCACATCATCCATCTTTATCTCCCTTCAAAGGGAGAAATTTTAGCTGCAGAGTTGGTTTTGGTTGCTTAACTCTTTGCTACTCTGTGGTAAAAATAAGTCCTTCACATCATCCCTCTTTATCTCCCTTCAAAAGGGAGAAATTTTAATTCAATATGGCCGCAATACCTGGTAATTGAATTCCTTCTAAATATTCTAACATTGCTCCACCACCTGTTGAAACATGGCTCACTTCATTTTCTAATCCAAACTGGTTAATCGCTGCAACGCTATCTCCACCACCAATTAAAGTAAAAGCTCCCTTTTTTGTTGCCTCTGCAACTGCAAGTGCAATTTCCTTGGTACCGTGTTGAAAGCTTTTCATTTCAAAAACACCCATTGGCCCGTTCCACAAAATTAGTTTTGAATCTAAAATTGTTTTTTTGAAAAGCTGAATTGAATCTTCACCAATATCTAAACCCATCCATCCATCCGGAATTTTGCCAATTTTGCCAGAGACTGTTTTAGCATCATCGGAAAATTCATCGGCGTAAATAGTATCAATTGGCAAAATGAGATTTACATTTTTTTCTTTCGCCATTTTTAAAATTTCAAGTGCGGTTTCTAAAAAATCATCTTCAACTAAAGACTTACCTACTTTTCCACCTTGCGCTTTTATGAAAGTATAAGCCATTCCGCCGCCAATAATCAAGTTGTCAACCTTATCTAATAATTTTTTAATGATGGTGATTTTAGAAGAAACTTTTGCGCCACCAACAATTGCGGTTAATGGTTTTTGAGTTGAGTTCATGACTTTATCTACGCTTTCAATTTCTTTTTCTAGAAGATATCCGAACATTTTATCATTCGGAAAAAATTTAGCAATCACAGTTGTTGATGCATGTTCACGATGCGCTGTTCCAAAAGCATCATTGATATAACAATCGCCATGTTTAGCCAAGAGTTTAGCAAATCCTTCGTCCCCTTTTTTTTCTCGTTCGTGGTATCTCAAATTTTCTAGTAATAAAACTTCGCCCGGCTTTAATGCTGAAGATTTTTCAAAGGCTCTTTCACCAATTGAATCAGACGCAAACTGAATTGGAAATCCTAAATATTTTTCAATAGTTGAAATGCAATTCTTCAGCGAAAAAATTGGTTCTGGAATATTTTTTGGTCGCCCAAGATGGGACATCAACACTACACTTCCGCCGCCAGCTAATACTTTTTTTATTGTAGGAATAGACGCTTTGATTCGTGTGTCATCTGTAACTTCCAACGTTTGTTTATTAATTGGTACATTAAAATCAACACGGATTAATGCGCGTTTACCTTTAAAATTATAGGTGGAAATTGAATTCATCATTGAATGTTTTGAGACCTTCAAAGGTAGAATTTATTCGAGAAAGTATTAAAAAATTAAAGAAGGTCTTAATAACAATTCTATCAACAATTAGTTGATGGAAATTTTGCGATTGTAAACATCATTGTTCACTATCAGCGAGACTATGTAAACACCGGAAACAGGAGCTTCCTGAAGTGCAATTGCTTCAGAATAACTACCAGTAGATTGCGAACCAAAATCAATTTGCTGAATTAATCTCCCAGACACGTCTTGGATGTTTAATAAAACGTTAGCCTTATCATCTAACTGATAATTCAAATTCAATACTTGATCTATAGTGTTATAAAAAACTGAATAATTCAAATCAGTGTCCTCATATTTTGTTAGGGTATTAAAGACATCCGAAGTTAAATTCAATTGACCCAAATAAATTATATCACCTGCAGTATTGCTGGCGGAGTTAGATTTATTGAAGGCATAATAAATTGTCAAATCACCCATGTCTATTGCTGGAGCTGTCCATGTAAACGACCAAGAACTTATTCCGATAGATGCATTTTGACGAATGTATTGTCTGCCAATTGATGAGATGATCGAAGTGTTTGTACCATTTGTAAAAGTTCCGGCTTTAATATTACTATTATCCAAGATTGTCATTTCAAAACCATTTTTGGTTGCGGATGAAATTCCAATTGTGATTGTATATACCTGACCAACGATATAAGTATTTGCACTACCTGAAAAAGTAACATCAATTATTCCACTTGCCGATTGAACAGTTCCTGCATGACAACTGGTACAATTCGATTCACCTGGAGCACCTGTTCTAGCTGCAGGAGGATTTACCGAAGAAAGATTTTTTTCTGGCTCATCATTATGATACTTAGATATCTTATTTTGATTTGAAGGCAAAAAGAACAACGTTGCAATCAATAAAAAAAATGAGACAATTGAAATTTTCATATTTAGTGAAACGGCAAATTTGTGTGTTGCGTTGGCTAAACGTAGCGCTAAATTAGACATTTATTGGAATGCTAAGGATTAGAGTTTAAATCTTCGGTTAATTGAAAATCCAAAACGGAATTGACCTTGTAACCAATTCCTATTGGTATATGGAATAAAAAGATTTTCTGTCATGCCCGTACTATTTGCAAATGTCAACGCAAAGGCATGTCCACCAGTCAATAATTCTATTCCAACTGCGAGATGATTTGTATACGTTATTGCACTTGGGCGATCAAGAATATGAATGTATTCAAACAAAAACCCAAAACTTTTTGTCATCCGAAATCTTCCACTTATACCAGCAAAAAAAAGTCCGTTTTGATCTTTGTAATCAACATAATTTCGGTGGTTGTAACCAAGATTTATTTGCAAAGAAATTCGGTCAGAAAATTTTCTGGCAATCAGGATTTGATTGGTAAATATGAATCGATTCAAAAAAGTTGGATAAGAATTTGGCGCTGTCGAATCCGTTGATGCCGGTCCGTAAGGAATTGATACAGCACTAACAAAAACCAAACTGATTGGCATTTTACTGGTGCGTTGTTGTAAAATCGAATATTTATAATACCCGTCAAAAACTTGTGTAGTATGACCAATTCCTTTGCTGCGACCATAACCAGCGTTCATGTTTTTGTATAGGCCATATTCAAAGGCAATTCTAACATCTTCCAAATTATCTAAACCAAACCATGTTGCAACGCCACCGTTTGAACCAGCCAAATCACCAAATTTATGCGAGACGATAAATTCCAAACTTCGAACCGGAATCATTTCAATTGAATGATTATTAACGACACGAATTGAGGCGAATGTTTCCGTAACAACAGTTGAATTATCGGTTGCGCCTTCGCTTACAAATTCGTCTTTTATTTCATTATCACTAACTATCAAAGAATCTTGCGAATAGACCCAAGTAGAATTGATCACTACTATTATAATGACATTTATTATTTTTTTCATTCGTGTGCTTTGAATTTAATGTAACCTATCAAATCTAACAATTGTTCGTCACTCATATTTTCCATAGAATATTGAGGCATGTATTGTCTGCGTCCGCTAATTGCGTAAGTGCCATATCTTGTTATATGAGAAAGAGAAAACGAATTGTATTTGTATAATTTATCATCTAAAAATTTGAACGACAATTTATCCATACCCAAATCAAAATTAGTTATCTCTTTTTGTGGCGAATGACAATGCAAACATCCATACACGTAGATATATTCACCATTTCGCATACTTGGAACATACCCTTCAATTTCTGGAATTTTAGACGTACCAAATGTTGCTTCATTGAATTGATGATAACGAGAACGAATAATTTCGGCAGCCAAACTAGGATTATTTGCAATTGCTTTACTCAATAAATTAATTTCATAATTGGTAAAAACCAAATCACCAATTTTATATTCGAGCGATTTATAATAATGCATCACACAACGAATTTCCCAATCAGTCATTTCGCGACCTTGTGAGCATTGTGTGGCACACAATTGAATGGCATTTTGTAACGTATCTCTTGTTGGTTCGACTAAATCACCGTATTTTTTTGCATAGTCGCCGTTGTACCAATGACGCTTGTTGTACATACCATAAAAAGTTGCGGCTGGCAAAAAGGGAATTTTATTTTCGATTCCATATTCCAAAACAGCCTTAGGCGAATCATTTGCCGGATCAGGAGATTCCTTTTGTAAATTGTGACAATCCGTGCAGTAAAAATATTTTGAGATTCGCTTGTTGGATCCGTCTAGCAATTCGCCATATTTAATCATTTCCTCTCCCATTCGTGCCGAATCTTTGTCTAATAAAGAAATATAATGCAAGGGCGGTTTTTCACCCAAATTAATTAAAACATCCTCAACCGGTAATTCCGCAATATTGACCTGCTCTTCTTTCAAATATTTTGAATACCTTGGTACATCGCCTGATTTAAAAGAGAATATAAGCACAATGGTGAAAATTACAAACAAGACTCGGAGTAAATTTTTTAACATGTTTGGAAAATAGTTGCCGAAATATATGAATTTTTGCAGAGATGAGCGATTTACTCTCCACACCGATTGAATATTTAAAAGGAATTGGTCCGCAACGTGGAAACATTCTTCGAAAAGAAGCGGCAATTTTTACGTACGGAGATTTACTCCATTATTTTCCTTTTCGTTATGTTGATAAAACAAGTTTTCAAACCGTCAGAGATATTGCTCACATTGAAGGCGCAGTTCAACTAAAAGGAAAAATTACAGGCTTAAAAGAAGTAGGAGCTGGTCGTGCAAAAAGATTAGAAGCAAGATTTCAAGATGAAACGGGATCAATTGATTTAGTTTGGTTTAAAGGTGCCAAATGGATCAAACCAAAATTAGCCACGCTTCCAGCTGTCATAGTTTATGGTAAACCTAAACAGTATGGTGCAAAATTCAATATCGCTCATCCTGATTTAGAAATTTTGACTGGCAATGAAATTCCACAAACCGGTTTACAAGCAGTTTATCATTCAGGCGAAAAATTAACGGCACTTGGTTTCACTACCAAAGGAATAGAAAATGCACTTGCACACTTATTGCCTCAACTTAAAAATCAAATTGAAGAAACCCTTCCTCCAAGAATTTTAGGTGAACTCAATTTAATGGGAAAAGAAAAAGCCCTTCAAGAAATTCATTCACCACAATCACAAGATTTAGCACAACGAGCAACTTTACGACTAAAATTTGAAGAATTATTTTTTCTACAATTAGAATTGTTATTGCGAAAACAAATTACGCAGAGAAAAATTAAAGGAATTCCGATGCCAAAAATTGGTGATGTGTTCAATGATTTTTTTAAGAATAAAATTCCATACCAATTAACAGGCGCACAAAAGAAAGTCATCAAAGAAATTCATGCAGATATTTCAACAGGCATGCACATGAATCGTTTATTACAAGGCGATGTTGGAAGTGGAAAAACATTAGTTGCATTGATGGTAATGTTGATTGCAATTGACAATGGTTATCAAGCATGCATAATGGCGCCTACCGAAATTTTAGCGAATCAACATCTTGTTACTATCAATGAATTTTTGCAAGGAATGAATATTAACGTTGCTTTGTTAACTGGATCAACAAAACAAAAAAACAGAAAAATTTTACACGAACAATTAAAATCTGGCGAAATAAATATTTTAGTTGGAACGCACGCACTGTTAGAAAAAATAGTAGAATACAAAGATTTAGGAATTGCAATTATTGACGAACAACATCGATTTGGAGTGGCGCAACGTTCACGTTTGTGGACAAAAAATTCGTTGCCACCTCACGTTTTAGTAATGACTGCTACACCGATTCCAAGAACGTTAGCATTGACCTTTTATGGTGATTTAGATATTTCTGTCATTGATGAATTGCCCCCAGGAAGAAAAAGTATTCAGACACAGCATCGATTTGAATCATCGCGTTTAAAAATTTTTCAATTCATGGAATATGAGATTGCAAAAGGCCGACAGATTTATGTTGTGTATCCGTTAATTAAAGAATCAGAAACATTGGATTATCAAAATTTAATGGATGGTTACGAATCCATTACGCGCAGATTTCCCTTGCCAAACTATCACGTAAGCATTGTACACGGCCAAATGAAAGCCGAAGACAAAGATTACGAAATGCAACAATTTGTAAAAGGAATTACAAATATAATGGTTGCAACAACCGTGATTGAAGTTGGAGTAAATATTCCAAACGCCAGCATGATGATTATTGAAAGTGCAGAAAAATTTGGTCTTTCACAATTGCATCAATTAAGAGGAAGAGTTGGTAGAGGTGCCGACCAATCGTATTGCATTTTAATGACTGGTTACAAATTAGGGCAAGACGCAAAAACGAGATTAGAAACCATGACAGAAACCAACGACGGTTTTAAAATTGCCGAAGTAGATTTAAGATTGAGAGGTCCCGGAGATATAATGGGTACACAGCAAAGTGGCCTTTTAAATTTAAAATTATCCGACCTATCGAGAGATGCACAAATTGTGCAATTAGCAAGAGACAAAGCAAGAGAATTGTTAGAATTAGATCCAACATTTGTGATGAAAGAACATCAAACCATTGCAAAAGAATTAAAGAAAATTTTGAAGGCTAAACCGAATTGGTCAAGGATCAGTTAAAGATTCTAATAGTTAAATTTTTCCTTATATTTCCTGTCTTCGCCAATGGGTCACCTAAACTTAATAATCTAGTTTAAACTTATTAAGAATATGGGCTAAATAAATCTTCCGGTATTTCATTAAAACCAATCTCATCAAATAGCTTGTTTAACACCAGTTCTGTTCCTACTACCCGAACATGGCTCACTGATTTTTTTTAGTCTTCAATATGCTTTTTATCATCATCATAGCCAAATGCAAAAGAGCTTTGAGTACTTATTTTTATTATTTCAAGGCAAGCCTGTTCTTCTAGACTAGCGATTTCTAAAGTCGATTTAGAAGAACCCATTGATTTTATTAAAACCTGTTTTCCTTTTTCACGCTTGAGGATAAAAACACTTGTTGAGCCTGACTTATTTTTCTTTCTTCTTACAAACACAACCCAAACATAAGCATGGGTCACCCAAAATAAAAAATCAAAGCCCTATTTATAAGCATTGCAGAGCCTTTTTTTATAAAAATTCAAAAAGTGACGAAGACAAGAAAGAAAATTTTAAAAGCAAAACCAAATTGGTCTAGAATCAGTTAAAGATTCTAATAGTTAAATTTTTCCTTATATTTATTTCAAATTCCACCCCTTATGAAAAACAACCTCATTACCCTACTTTTATTTTTTGCTTTTTTCGGAACTGCGTTTGCGCAACAAAAAATCTTCACTTGCATAAATGAAAAAGGAGAACGACTTTTTAGCATCAAAGCAAAATAAGTCGGAATATAATCTGATGGCTTTGTGCTAGTTGAAAAAACTGTACTAGAAAATAACAAAGCATATACACGATGCGGTTATGTAGACACTCTTGGTACAACTGTAATTGAACCTATTTACGAAACCGCTTATAATTTTAAATATGGAGTAGCTTGGGTAAAAGATCCCGGTGCAGATGGATTTTATTTAATCAATAAAAAAGGCGAACGTTTAACAACAAAAACTTGGACTCAATTTGGAGGATTTAATGACGGGTTATGTGCAGTTTATGAAAATAAACAAATGGGATTTATTAATAGAAAAGGAGAACAAATTGTTCCGTGTAAATATCTTGGAAATGATTTTTCTGAAGGACTTGCATGTTTGATGCCTTATGAACAAGAAACTGCAAATTATGGTTTTATGGATACAACTGGAACTATGGTAATTCCCTTTCAATATAATCAAGCTGGAACATCATGGTTTGAAAATGGCGAAAGTCGCGTTCGAATAAATGGCGTTACTTGTTTAATCAATCGGAAAGGTGAAGTCGTTTTTAAACCGACAATTACAAAAAAATGTGATGGATTTTATGATGGATTAAGTGCCAGTTATACAACATCTGATAGAGGTGTTTG
>Ga0105048_10014019_pt1 | contig 12507 bp, 10 predicted proteins | sample MAT05_FD_78382 | JGI IMG/M metagenome (GOLD analysis project Ga0105048, IMG submission 78382) | Freshwater microbial communities from Lake Fryxell liftoff mats and glacier meltwater in Antarctica - MAT-05 | ecosystem: Environmental > Aquatic > Freshwater > Ice > Liftoff microbial mat | place... | reverse complement strand
TTCCTGGGCAGTGCGTTGACCCCGGATAAGACCAACGAAATCCCGATCGCACGCGAGGTGCTTGCGCGGCTGAATCTCCAAGGGCGGACGGTCTTGGCGGATGCCTTGCACACCTGCGCGGAGTCGGCCCGCCAGATCCATTTCGAACAGGGGGGAGACTACCTGCTCACCGTCAAACTCAACCAAGAGGACCTTCACCAGACTTTGGAAAAGCTGTTCGAAGAACAGCCCTTTTCCCCCTCGGCCTACGTCGAAGACCCGAGCGCTGACGCGTGAGCACAACTGCAAACGGATCGAGATCCACTGCCTCGACTGCCTGGACATCACGTTGCAGGAGGACCTGAGCCGGGCGCGCAGCGCCAATTCGGTTCGGGTCCTGGGCATGATCCGACGCCTGATCGTGAGCTTGGCCAACGCGGCCGTGGATCGAGCCCGGAAGAAGAATCCGAAGACCAAGAAGAATACCAAGAGTTTCCGCAAGCGCTTCACCTCGGCTCGCGGTGGTCGCGAACGCCTCCATGCCATGATTTTCGCCAAAAACCCTCAGCTCCAGAACCTATGATTTTCAAAGGACGCGTCCTGCTCATGCGGCTCGGCCGCTGATTTCCGGCCGCTGATTTCCGGTTGCGCCGGCTTCGACGCAAAACCTAGGCTGCGAACTACCCACTGCGAATCATTCACTCAGCTTCTATCTCTTTGCTACCCCCATGAAACACCACAGATCACTGGTTGCCGTGCTGTGCTACCTGCCCTTGAGCGCCTCGCCCGGCACCTTCAGCTTTATCAACCTCACCGCGGACGAGGACACGGGCATCGATGCCACCAAGACCTACACCCACCTGGTGGACTTCGGACCGGACGCGGCCGCGGCCACCATCAATGGCGTCGCGTTCACGGGCAAATCCCGCACTGGTGCGAACTACAGCCTCGCCAACGCGGGAGGGGATTTCGTGAACAACGGCCCGGGGGCCTTAGCTGATACAGGTCTGGGCGACCTTTTCTCGGACTTCTACTACGGGGGTGATGCCGGCGGGGTTCAGATCTTCACCATCTCTGGATTGAAGGAGGCCCACACCTACCGGCTCACCTTCTTCGTCAGCGGTTGGGGCACTCCCGCGGTCGACATCACCGGAAGCGACGCGCCCGACGTGAAGACCCGGCTTGCCCGCGACGGCACGAGCTTCGGTCCCGATGCGGACACCCAGGAACCCACCGGCGCTGGCAGCCCGGGCGCCGCCATCAGCTACGACTTCGTCGCAGGCGCGGACGGCACGCTCGTGCTCACCATGGATGCCGTGAGTTCCGGCGACACCTTCCACCACTACGGTTTTGTCAATGAACTGGTCGGCACGCCGAATGACGGCGACGGCGACGGCATCCCGGACATCTACGAGACCGCCAACGGCCTCAACCCCGCGTCGAATGACAGCGCGCTCGATCTGGACAACGACGGCTCCAAGAACATCGACGAGTACAAGCTCGGCACGATCGCCAACAATCCCGACAGCGACGCCGACGGACTCAAGGATGGAGTCGAAACCAATACCGGCACCTACGTTGGCGCCGCCAACTCGGGAACCAACCCGCTGGTGGCGGACACCGACAACGACGGGCTTAAGGACGGGGCCGAAACCAACACCGGCACCTTCGTGGACGCGAGCAATGCCGGCACGCACCCGCTGAGGCCGGATACCGACACAGATGGTTTCGATGACGGGTTCGAGGTGAACGCAGGCTACATTCCGACCACCAACGGCAGCAGTCCAGAAACGCTCACCACGATCCGGACGGCGGTCGAGTTCCGCTTCAACGCGGCACGGGGTGTCGCCTACCGCATCGAAGGATCGGTGAACCTGAGCGAGTGGACCACGGTCGAGGCGGTCGTGAATGGCGCCGGAAACAGGGTCACCCGGTTCTACACCACGGAGAGCCAGCCGTACCGGTTCTTCCGCGCCCGCCGGAACTGAGGCAATGGCTACGGGCCGCTGATGTTCTTGGTCACCGCGTCGGCGGTCCGGATGTTGGCTGCCCTGGCGGCCTCCATAACGTTGAAGACCTGGCCCCAGGGCGCGCCGACGTCGGCCTGAATCGAGAGGGTCAGATTGGAAATCGCGGCCGCCTGGGTGACGAGCTCCTGGCGAAGGCGCTCCAAGGTGACCGGACGGGTACCCAGGTAAAGGTGAGGTTCGGTCTTAACGATCGTGACCACCAACTGGTTTGGAGAAGCTCCGGCTTTCTGCGTCGTCTTGGCTTCCGGCAACGCCAGCTTCACGGCGGGCGTTTGCCGGAAGGTCGACGACACCATCAGGAAGATCAGGACCACCAGCAGAACGTCGATCAGCGAAACGATGATCACCGACGGAGCGGGACGACGTCTGCCCTGGGTAAAGCGCATGGCGAGGCGGGATGACGTTCCGGTCAGTGCGAACGCGATGGGGAGGAACCGCTCCCGCTTTTCGGGGCCGGCGCCTCTTCCCGGGGGTAAAGATGTTCCAACACCTCCGCGCAGGCGGATTCCATCTCGATCGCCATCGATTCGATTTTGCGACTGTAGTAGCTCCAAAAAATCAGCGAAGGAATGGCGACCAACAGCCCAAGCAGCGTCGCGTTGAGGGCGATCGCGATGCCACGGGCGAAGACCGAACTGTCGCCCAATCCCATTTGGCCAAGATCCGCGAACAGGGCGATCAACCCATGGACGGTGCCGACCAATCCAAGCAACGGAGCAATGCCGACGATGATTTCGAGCACCACGATGCCGCGTTCGAGGCGGGACACCTCGCGTCGGGCGCGGGTTTCAATGGCGTCGTGATTCTCCTCGCGAGGTCGCCGGGCGTTCTCGATGCCCAACCGAAGCAGACGACCCAATGGTGATTCGTATTGCAAGGTCGCCCGCTCGAGGTCGCTCGGGGTTCCGCCACGGGTGAAGCGATCCAGCTCCTCCAGCAAGCGCCCCGGAATGATCCGCCCCCAACGCAGGGCAATCCCGCGCTCGAGGGTCATCGCCAGCGCGACCACCGATGTCGCCACCAGCGCCCAGATGTACAAGTCACCGTCACGGAGCAGTTGCAGCATAAAATGTGCGGGGTCGTGATAGCCGCTCCGGGGGGCATGCCGCAAAGGCTTTCCAGCCCCGGACCGAACTCAATTGTAGAAAAACGTGAAGCGCATTTCGCGCATGTTGGTCCCCAGCATCCGCAACATGTCGCTCGGCCACTTCTCGTAAGGCGACGGATCCCGGATCGCCCGCACACACATCGCTGTCAAAAGCTGGTCGTCGATCGTCGATTCATGGGGCTCCACGATCCGGACACTGCCGTCGGCGTGCAGGTTGAACTTCACCACCACCTTGCCCCGGGCGCCGCCGGCGAATTTCAGCTCGTCGAGCAGGTTGAACCACCGATTCTGAACCGCCATGATCAAGGCCTCATCATACGCACCAAACGGTACACCCTTCACGTCTAGCGACACCGGTCCCTTGCGGTTGACCCCTCCTTCCTGCTTCGTCTTCTCGCCCGCCAACAGGCCTTGCCGCGCCTTGGCTTCCGTGATGGTCCTAGGTCGAGCCCTCGGGGCTGGCGATGGCGGGTCGGTCTCGGTCGGCTGAGTCTGCACCGTCTGCGGGGTCGGTTGGGGCTCCGGAGGCTTGGTCACTTCGGCGGTGCGCTCAAGGGGACGTTCGACCGGCGGTTCGGGTGTCACCTGGGGAATCGGGATCACCGACGGAATAGCCATTTCGCCAAGCCCTTGTTGGCGAGATGGTTCAGGCGCCTTTTCAACCAGTTTTGGAATTTCCGGTTTCGCCACCTGCTCCGGTTGTGGCGTCGCCCGGGAAGGGGTCTCGGGCGAGGCATCCGCCGTCCCCGGCAATTCCTTCTGGGCCGGCGGGGTCGGACGGCCGGTCGCAACTCGGGGCGCGTCCTCCGTCCGGAGTGTTTGAGTTTGCCGGCCGTCCACTTTCGGCTGGTCGCCTGGCGCAGGCTCCGGGTTTGCGGCCCGGCTGGACAGGGAGGAGTACAAGGCCGTCTGCGTCGGTGTATCCTCAGACGGCTGGGTCACCTGCACGAACAACGTCGGCTGCTGTTCCTGCTGGCGGCGCTGTTCTTCCTGAATCTTGGCCAGTTCCTCCGGCGTGAACCGCACCTTGCGGAACATCGAGAACGGCTGGGAATCCCACCATTTCAGCTGGTTGCCCAACTGCACCACTCCGAACAGCGACATGTGGGCCAACAGCGAAACAACCAACGCCGCCAGCAATCGCTGGTTCGCGGGTTCGTCATCGCGCCGGTAAGACGTTGGCATCCGTTCCGCAAGTGTGGGGGAACAGGCGGAGGACGGCAACGGCAGCTTCGGGAGGCAGTTTGAAGCCACCTCAGTCCCCCCGCCTGTTCAGCGCGTTGGACTCCAGTCGTTCAATGGCCGTTCATTCCCCGCTTCATCGCCCAGCCACTCCAATGCTTCTCCCATGAGGTACATCGACCCCGTCACCAGGACCAAGGCCTCGTCCACCAGCCAATCCAGCCCCTGGGCCAAGGTCGACGCCACCCACACTTCCCCCCGTCCGACCTCGGGCTCAAAGGCTTGAACCAACCGGATCGGGTCCCCCCCCCGATTCGAAGCCACCCGCACCACCACCACCCGCGACGCGCCACGAGCGAGCAATTCCCCCGCCTGCCCCGGGTCCTTGTCCGCCAGCATCCCCACCAGCAATCCATACCGGCGCCCGGGAAACATCTCGGCCATGGCCGACACCAAGGCTTCCAACCCGGACGCATTGTGGGCGCCGTCCAGCACCAGCGTCTTCCCCTGACGCTGCACCACTTGAAATCGACCCGCCCACCTCGCCGATGCCAACCCCCGCCGCATTGCCTCCCCCCCAAAACGCCCCGTCCACCCGGCAGCATCGATGGCAGCCAGCGCCAACGCCGCATTCCACCGCTGGTGCCCTCCCAGCAGCGAGAGTGGAACGTCCCGATACGTCCCCCATTCCGGGTCGTCAGGATTCACAACCCGAAATGGCGACCGCATCCGCTGCGCCACACCTTGCAAGACCTCCACCACCTCGGGTTGCCGTTCCGTCGTCACCACCGGTACGCCCGGCTTGATGATGCCCGCCTTTTCACGCGCGATTTCCGGGAGGGTCTGGCCCAGCCATTCCATATGGTCCCAGCCGATGTTCGTGATCGCCGAGACCAGCGGGATCACCAGATTCGTCGCGTCCAAACGCCCCCCCAACCCCGTCTCCCAAATCACCACCTCGCAGTCCTGCCGTTCAAACCACGCCAGCGCCATCACGGTCACCATCTCGAAAAACGTGGGATGCGCCTCGGTCCAACCTCGGCCTTCCGTCACCCATTCCCGCGCGGCCCCCACCCATTCGGACACCGCCGACTCCGGGATCGGCTCCCGATCGACCTGGATTCGCTCCCGGAAGCTCACCAGGTGGGGCGACGTGTACAGTCCCACCTTCAGACCGGCTTCCCGGCACATCGCTTCCAGGAAGGCGCAGGTCGACCCCTTCCCGTTCGTGCCCGCGACGTGGATGAAGCGGAGCCGAGCCTCCGGATGCCCGGCGCACGCCGACAAGGCCCGGACGGTTTCGAGCCCGGGCCGAAGTCCAAAACGTCCCAGAGCCTCCAGATATTCCAACGCTGCGGCGTAGGTCATCGCGTCCGGTTCAAAGGGGCTTCCGATGCAGATGCTCGTGCACCGCTGCGATGAAGCCCCGAAATAACGGATGCGGCGCGTCGGGTTTGCTCTGGAATTCCGGGTGGAACTGAACCGCACAGTAGAACGGGTGATCCTTCAGCTCGATGCACTCGACCAGGCGCCCGTCGGGCGTCGTGCCGGAAAACACGAACCCGCGGTCCTCGTACGCCTGCCGATAGGCATTGTTGAATTCGTACCGATGCCGATGGCGTTCATGCACCACAGGGGCGTCGTAGAGCTGTTGAACCCGCGATCCCATCACCAATTGGCAGGGCTGCGCTCCCAACCGCATCGTCCCTCCCACCAACCGCACCCCACGCTGCTCTTCCTGCAGGTCGATCACCGGATGCGGCGTGCCCTTCTGGAACTCAGTCGAGTGCGCCCCAACCAATCCCAGAATGTGCCGGCCAAATTCGATGGTGGCGATCTGCATGCCCAGGCAAAGACCCAGGTACGGAACGCCGGTTTCCCGGGCGAAACGCGCCGCTGCGATCTTGCCCTCGATGCCACGTTCGCCGAACCCACCGGGGACCAGGATGCCCCCGACGCCCTTCAAAACCCGTTCCGCGCCATCCCGTTCGATCTGTTCGGCATCCACCTTCTCGATCTGCACGCCGCAGTCGTTTGCGATCCCGCCGTGAATGACCGCTTCATACACCGATTTGTAGGCGTCCTGGAGTTCGATGTACTTGCCCACCACCGCAATACGCACCCGATGGGCCGGGGCGATGAGTTTGCGGATGATCTCCTGCCAGGACCGCATGTCCGCCGCCGGCACGTCCAAATGGAGCAGGCGGCACACCAGATCGTCCATCCGCTCCCGCTGCAGCATCAACGGCATCTCGTAGATCGAGTGATCCACATCCTTCGCCTCGATCACAGCGTCGTAGGGCACGTTGCAGAACAGCGCGATCTTCTGCCGCACGTCCTTCTCCAACGGGTATTCGCAACGACAGGCGATGATATGCGGGGCGATGCCGATTTCCCGCAGCTTCGCCACCGATTGCTGGGTCGGTTTGGTCTTCAATTCCCCGGCCGCCTTGATGAACGGCACGTAGGTGACGTGCAGAAAAATCGCGTTGTGCGGCCCCACGTCCTGGGCAAATTCCCGGATCGCTTCCAGGAACGGCAGGCCCTCGATATCGCCCGTCGTCCCGCCAATCTCGGTGATCAACACATCCGCCTTGGTCATGTCCGCGACCATGTAAATCCGGTCCTGAATCTCACCGGTGACGTGGGGGATGACCTGGACCGTTTTGCCCATGTACTTCCCCTCCCGCTCATTGTTCAACACCGTCTGATACACCTGACCGCTGGTCAGATTGTTCAACCGGGTCAACTTTGTGTGCGTAAAGCGTTCGTAATGACCAAGATCCAGATCCGTTTCCGCCCCATCGTCGAGAACGTAGACCTCCCCGTGCTGGTACGGGCTCATCGTCCCCGGATCCACGTTGAGATAGGGGTCAAACTTCTGGAGGGCCACTTTCAGACCCCGATGTTCCAAGAGCGTGCCGAGCGCGGCCGCGGTCAGTCCCTTTCCCAAGGAACTCACAACGCCACCCGTCACGAAGATGTACTTCATGGGCTTTCAGGCTCCCAAGGCATTCGCCTCGCATCCAGCGGAAAGTGACTTGGAATGAACCCCCTCATCCGGAGGCCGATTCGACCGGCTCCGGGCTCGCTCCAGACGGTCAAGGCGCCATCGCCAATCGGGACCATCCCCCGCTCACGGCATCTCCGCTCGCACACTGACGATCCCGTAGGCCGGCACGTCCACCCGTCGCCCCAACTTCCGAAGCGGAGCCTCGGTCAGATCGGTCAGCGACAAGGATACGGGTTTAGTCCCGCCCCAGCGCAGGTTCACCGAACGATCGACGCCTGCCACCCCGAACAACCGCACGATCAGCGCCTGGCCGTCCTCGCTGATTTTCACCGTTTCCACCAGGACATCCGGCGTCGACAGGCTCAGGAACGACCTGCCGGAGACTGTGCCCGAGCGTGCCGCGCTGACCACCAGCGGACGGGCGGTTTCCATTCCCAGACGGGCCGATTCCCCAGCCGAATACCCCCCATCATGCACGCGAAGCGCGTAGCGAAAGGTGGTCACTCCCGGTTGGTCTGCCTTGTAGTTGGTGAACCAGTGGTTGTTCTGCGCCCACGAATAGAGCGTCGTCGAATCGATCGCCGCACCCAGCCATTCGTCATATCCGACCGACCCCATCAGATTGGCGGTCATTCCGCCCACCTCCACCAACGGCGCATCCACGGGCGCCCACGTCACCCCGAAATCCCCATTCGAGACGTCAACCCAGCGCTGAACCGTAAACCAGTTCCGACACGCGCCGGCGAGCTGATCGGCATTGGGTCGAACCACCCCCCAAGGGGTCTCCATGCGAACCGTGCCGCCCGGCACGTGGAACCCAAACCCGAAGTGAACGCTGTCCTTCTCCCGGATCGGCAGGCGGTCGACGTGGTTGATCAGTTCCAACCGGTCCAGCCCTTCGATCACCCGCACCTCCCGGACCAATCCCCGACAGCCCGGGGCGTCCGACTCGATCCGGAGCGTGGCCACCAGCGGGCCGGCGTCCACGATGCTGCAGCGGACGGGACCATTGACCATCGCCCCCGCGGCATTCGTGCCCAGCACATACCGGTAGTCGTTCAGCGCCACCGGGGCGTCGGAATCCACCAGGTCACCTTCCACGCCTCTCCGGCGCAGACTGCTGATCCCGCCCGTTCGCGGGTCGACCTCAACGGTCAACAACGACGTCCGTAACGTGTGCCCGTCGATGCGGGCCCCTTTCGCCATCGGCGCGGCGTCGGGGATGGCGGCGGCGCCTTCAGCGAACAGGCGATACCGTCGGGCCCCATAGGGTGGCACGCCATCGGCGAGGAAAACCCACTCACCCGACGCGAGTCGCTGGCTGGGAACCGGCCTCCCGCGATCGTCTGTCACCGCCCTGGCCTTTGCGCCGAGTGCCTCCGGCACCACCGCCAGATCGGTCCGTTTCCATTGGGTCGTGTTGAACACGTCCAAGGCACCCTCAACGGGCTCGCCGCCCGACGCCAACGCTGCGTCGAGCAGTTCCTGGGACTGCCGAGCGGCATCGAGCGCAAACGCCTGCTTGACCCGCCACTGGTCGGTCACGAACGGGAGGTCCGGCTGCGAGATGCTGTTGTGGGCACCCCAGGTGTGTTCGCTGTACAGCAGGACATTCTTCCACGCCTCCTCGACCCTGGCCGCCGGACGGACTCCACGGTCAAGCATCGCGAAGAGCGCCTCCGCCTGGACCAACCGCTCGGCCGAGGCCCGATTGATCGCCGTCTCCCGCGACGTCGAGCCGGCGCCGTCCTCCCAGTACGGCGTCAGGTCGCCCGAGAACGCAGGTACCTGCGCACCATGGCGCCGTTCGAACTCGCGGAAGTAATCCCCCGCCAATCCGATGACCACCCGGGGCGCGGCGTATCGCTCGTTCCACGCCACCGCCTTCTCCACCAATTTTTCGTCCGGAGGCGCGTTATCCACCCCCCCGTCCGGCCAGGCGCCCACCCAATAGATGAACGACATGTCGTAGGGAAACTCACCGTCGGCCAGCGCGCCCACGTGAGACGTCACGTGCTGGGACAGATCTCCGAGGTGATGGTAGTTGTCGACCACCCAGCAGAGCACCCGGTCCCTTCCGCTCTGCGATCGCCAGTAGAAGGGTTTATTGTCCCAGCGGTGAATCGTGCCGATCCGGGCGCTGTGATTGGGTCCGATCGCAAAGTACTTCACTCCCGCCTGGGCCATGGCCGGAACGATGCCCCAGGTCCAGCCGGGCACGTCGCAGATGGCGGCGGACTCCACCGGCATGCCGGTCAGCGCGGCGAGCTTCGGCCCGAAGGCCAGACATTGGGCGAGTTCCTCTGGCCGGCACAGGCCGGTGAGCATGTTGCCATAGAGCGCGTCCACGCCCACGTCGCCGCGGCGAACGGCCTCGATAAAGGCATCGCGTCGCGCCGGCGTGGCCTGGCGTAGGAAGTGGTCCAGGGACCAGATCGCCTCGGGGTTCCATTTGAAACGGAGTCCGGGCGGGTTGGTGGCACTCGATGCGGCAAGTTTCATCCCTTTCTCGAGGTTCTCAATCTGGATGCGGACGATCTCGTCCTGCCGGTGGGTGTAGCCCACGTCCACGTGCGAATGCGGGAGGACCCAAATTTCGCGGATCTTCGGGGGCACCAGCGTCAGGTTGGTGTGGACGACCTCCTGCCCGAGAACCACCACGTTCAGAGGTACCACCCGGGTCTTCTCTTCCGCAGGGGCCGTCAGCTCGAGCCGATGAAGCCCGTTCGACAGCCGCACCGACGTCACGTCGCGATCCGCCAACCGAACCACGGCATCCACGGCGTCGCCGACATGACGCAACGTCACGGCGATGGGCTGCACCGCCCGCCCACCCTCGCGCCGCCAGAGGGGTGGCATCTCCACCCGCACCCACCGCGTGCCTGCCGCCTCCTGAACGAGTTCGGCCCCGTCGGGAGCTTCCAGACGAAGAGCATCGTACATCGCCCAACTCCCGCTCAGCGACGTGAGGGAGATCTCATTGCTCCCCGGCCGCAAAACCTCCGCGGCAAACTCCAACGCCCAGACATGCTCCCGGCCCTTCGACGGATCGCCATAGATCGAGGCGTCTCCGGCGCCGGCCGGCAACGCGACGTCGAACCGTCGCCCATTGATCTCCGCGCGAAACCGGGGTGGGCTCGACGCCTGGACGTCGACGAAGTCAATCACCAGACGGCAGATGCCCGCCGGCGGTGCCGACTTCAACGCGAACGCGATGGCGAAGTCGTGACTGCGGCCTCCCGCCCAGCCGTCCGCCGGACCCGGATGCACGTAAGGCCAGTCGGTTCGGGGATCCGAGCGGCCCACCACAAAGAAGCCGTCCTCCTTGAAGTCCTGATAACCTTGCGGCGCGAGAGCAAACTCCGCACTGCGGTTATCCGGCACGCCGATCTGCCAAAGCGTCGCGCCCGACGCGGCCTCTTGATGGATGGCGAAGGCCATCCCCAGGAGACCTCCGAGAAACGAAGACCCCATCCACCGGGTCACGCGAAACCCCGCGCGACCCACCGCTTGGGAGAAGGACATCATGCAGCGGACGCTGGAATGCCGCGGACGGGTGTCAATGAACCTGGGCTGATCGGGAGGGTGGAGTGGGAATACCAGACCACTGCCTGCAACGATCTTTGGGTGCTTCCGAATGGGACGTACATCAACCACGAAAACCTCCGCACCGTCTCCAGCCTCCAGATTCTCGACTCATCCTCCGCCCCGGTCTGGCACTAAATCCTCGACAACTGGTTCGGCGCTGTCGTGCTACCGACCATGAAGTTGCCGCTCTGGGTCGCCCTGACCGTGTTGAGTTGCCTCACGGTCTTTGCCCAAACCCAACCCCCCGACGCCCACGAGCAGAACCGCCGCCTGCACCGCGGTGTGAACATCATCGGCTACGACCCGATCTGGCGTTCGCGCAATCAGGCGCGGTTCCAGGAAAAACACTTCCGCCTGCTCCGGGAGGCCGGCTTTCAATCCGTGCGGGTCAACCTCCACGCCTTTCGTCACATGGACCCGTCCAACGGCTGGGCCTTCCGACCGGCTTGGCTGGAAACCCTCGACTGGACCGTTGCCCAAGCCACCGCTCAGGGCTTACAGGTCATCCTCGACCTGCACGAATTCGACGCCCTGGGTCAGGACGCCCTCGGGAACAAAGACAAATTCCTCGCCTTCTGGAAGCACCTCGCAGCGCATTGCCGGAACGCTCCGAATTCGGTGGTGTTCGAGATCCTGAACGAACCCAACAAAGCCCTCACGCCGGTGCTCTGGAACCAATTTCTCAAGGAAGCCCTCGCCATCATCCGGGAGTCGAATCCCACCCGAACCGTCATCATCGGTCCGGCGTTCTGGAACTCCATCGACCGCCTCGACGAACTGGAACTTCCCGCCAGAGATCGGCACCTGATCGTCACGGTCCACTACTACAAACCCATGGCGTTCACCCACCAGGGCGCTTCATGGACCAATGAGAAGGACAAAAGCGGAATCGCCTGGGGCAGCGACGCCGAGCGCAATGCCGTGAAGGCGGACTTCGACAAAGCCTCCGCCTGGGCCAAGAAAAACGACCGCCCCATTCTGCTGGGCGAATTTGGCGCGTACGACAAGGCGCCCATGGAATCGCGCGTCCTCTACACCGACTTTGTGGCGCGCACCGCCGAAGCCTCGGGTTGGAGCTGGTCCTACTGGCAGTTCGACAGCGATTTCCTGTTGTGGGACATGAAGCACGACGCCTGGGTCGAGCCGATCCTGCACGCTCTGATCCCTCCAACCCAGTAACCACGGGCCACCTGAAGTACCGACGCAAGTTAAGGGCAACGCGTCCGGTTTGGCCTCCGCGGGCGCGCCGATTCGAAATCGGCACACATTGAGCATTGAACATCGAACATTGATCCTCTCGCATCGCCTACGTCACCGCGCCGACTGAATCCACCATGTTCCAGAAGCGCCGTTCCTTTTCCCAACGCCCCGGCTTCGCGTGGTTCGCCCTGCTGTTCGGGCTCCTGGTTTATCCCCCTCGATCACCCGGCGCCCAACTCTCCCTCACCAACGCACCCACAACCGCCATCCCAGGCGGCGTTCCCGGCAGCGGTGAAGACCTCGCCCGGCGGGTGTGTTCCGGCTGTCACCAATTCCCGGAGCCCAACCTGCTCGACCGAACGACCTGGGAGCGTGAGATCCTGCCACGCATGGAGGCCCGCCTCGGG
>Ga0105048_10014018_pt1 | contig 12507 bp, 11 predicted proteins | sample MAT05_FD_78382 | JGI IMG/M metagenome (GOLD analysis project Ga0105048, IMG submission 78382) | Freshwater microbial communities from Lake Fryxell liftoff mats and glacier meltwater in Antarctica - MAT-05 | ecosystem: Environmental > Aquatic > Freshwater > Ice > Liftoff microbial mat | place... | reverse complement strand
TGCCCAAACCGCTGCTCAAGCCGCCGGGCCTTCCCGTCCGCTGGGGCATCGGGAGTTGCCTAATCCGCTGAGCTATTCGCACGCGTTCGAGTCGATGGCGCGTTACGCTCAGTTGCTGGCGCTCCGCTACGATTGCAACCGCACCCGCCACGCTTATTACCGGCAGCTTGGTCTTTTGCAACGGCACTTTGGCTGCGATCCGCAGAGCGGCGCTCTTGGGTTACGGGTTTGAGGTTTTCGCCCGGCAGAGCACCGATCCTTGCGGGATTTGCGTTCCCGTCACCAGCGCAGCCCAAATATAAGCGCCAATAGCGACGGATTAACCCCACGCCCGCCCCTCGTCACCCCGGGCTTGTTCAACCACGCGTGCAACGGTGGACTCGTCAAGACTCGTCACCGATGCACGCTTTATCGTACGACTTATTTTTTGTTGAGTCTATTGGAAATCCAATCAGGATTTTTTCGTAGATCAATCACTGCCCAAACAGCCACATCATCCCCTTGCACAGTCATGAGGGAAATCTATCCTGAAATTGCGAGAAGGCGATTATTTTTTCCCGAACGTTCAAACTCAGCAACGAACTTCGTTGGCGCGGAGTGTGCTGCCCGGAGCACAATTCGTGACAATGAAGTTCGTTTGCTGGAGTGCTTGGTAGGCGGTTTGCCCCATACGCCGCCGACGGCACATGCCAAGGACCAATGCGCCAGCGCTCCAGAGCATTACCGATGACGGTTCGGGCACCGCCGTCGCATCTAAGCGAACGTTGTCGATGTCTGCCACGGAGTCGGCGACCGCCATCTGCCGGAAGCGAAGGCTCAGTGGCTGACCGTAAAGCGCGGAACTCAACGTAGAACTGTCCACCGAGATGGATCGATCGACAAATTGGCCTGGTGCCGGACCCGTGCTGGTGGCGTCTTCCGCGATCACCGTGGAGCCGGCGAGCAGCGTGATCGCTAATGTTCCGAAGGGAAAGTTGCCGGAAGGATTCCCGGCCAACCGGTTCCCCACCGCCAGGGTCAGAGTGTATTGGGTCCCCGCCGTCAGCACCGGGTCATCGGCATTGCCCAGAATGGCATCAGCCCCGGAGAGAGTCTGAAAAGCGGTCGCGCCGGTCTTAAACAGGAAACCGACTTGATCTTCATCGGCTCCGCTGGGAGTTCCTGCGCCGCCCGCGCTCGCGTAGTGACCCGCTGTCGGGTTGTAAAACCCCCTCAAGGTGCCTGCCGTGCTTTGGCTGTTATAATCCCAAACGAAGCCATTCGTATTGTTTTGGACGCCGCCATCGGGAAGTTGGCCGAATTCGAAATTGTGGTTGCTCACCACCACTGGCGCACCGTGCGTCGGCGCTAAGGGCAGAACTGCCGCGATGATCATTGCTGACGTCTAACGCTCACGCCTAACGCTCAACCACAAAGCGGCAGAGGACTGCCCCAGTCCAAGACGCTATCGCGAAGTCCTAAAACGCTTCGTCCTACGCCAGTTCTTGGACTGCGGCAGTCCTCTGCCGCTTTTCCAGAACGCTCCTCGTTGCCAAACAACCCGCGTTCCAACACCGAAAACTCAAATCCGCCTGCATCTGTGCGGCACAGGCAGAACCATAGTCATTGATCCCGCTCAGTGTTTAAAAAAGAAAACCCATCCCAAGCTTCCCAAAAGCTCCCTAACTTAGTGCCATTCCATTCCGACCCCCTTTCCGACCCCTTTTCACTCTCGCGTTTAGCAAGTGACGAAATGGGAACTTTCTCAAAGCCAGCTTGAAGCCTTTGGTCATCCATGCAATAGATGTATCCATGCAAAAGATTCAAATTTTGTTTCCTGATCCGCTCATGAAGCGCATGCGGCGTGTGGCCGATCAGACTGATCTGCCCGTAAGTGAAATCGTGCGCCGCGCCACGGAACAATGGCTGGAACGCTTGCCCGAAACCCCGCAGCGCAATTTGAAAGTGCCCATTATCAAAGCCGGACGCTGTCTTGTTTTCGCCGAGGACATGCGGGACGAAATCTATGAATAGCCTCGACACCAATATTCTTATTTACGCAGTCAATTCCGACTGCAAAGAGCACCCGATGGCAAAGCGCACTTACGAAACCATGCTCGAGCATCCCGGCGTGTGGATTTTGAGCGATCAGGTGCTCTTTGAATTTTATCGCGCTTTGAGAAACGCAAAAATCCTGGAGCACCCGCTGGATCACCGGCAGGCGCTGCGACAGATCACATTTCTCCGGGAAGACTCAGGCGTGCACCACTGCGCTTACGAAACCACCGTCTGGAAAAATCTGATCCGGGGCTTTTCCAATATAGAAGAAAAGTCATCCCACATTTTTGACCGGGTCCTCGCTGTCACCCTCCTCAGCCACGGGGTGAAAACTTTCTACACGCGAAACACCAGGGATTTCGAGAACTGCGGCTTCAAGGCGCTCATCAACCCGATTGATCCCCCATAAATTTCGTCACGGCGCGACGGAATTCGCCAACCGAAGGACTGCCCCGTCTCCGTGCCCTCCGGGTCTCCGTGGTGAAAAATAGGCCGACGCGATCTGATGATTCGCTTGCGCGGTGCCCGGTTTCCAGTTCTCTTTGCACCCTATGCCACAAGTCCAGACCTCGCTCGAATCCGGCGAAACGCCCGCGATTTTCATCCAGTTCGTCATGATGCACGCGCAACAGGCGGCTTTTGCCCTCGGCCTGACGCCCCATCCCGAAGGTGGCGAGGTGGAGCCGAACTTCGAAATAGCAAAAATTTTCATCGATCAGCTCGTCATGATCAGGACCAAAACCCGTGGCAACCTCGTGGAGGATGAACTCAAGGTCCTCAACAACGCGATCAGCAACCTCCAGATGGCCTTCGTCGAACTCACCCAAGGCGGCGGTGTCATGCCGGAGGAAGCTCCTGAATTTGTCGCCGACGCAGCCGCGGCACCAGCGCCCGAAGCCGCAGCACCGGCCCCCGCACCGGCACCCGCCAGCGATCCGGCAGCCGAAGAAGAACTTTCCCGTAAACGTTTCAGCAAAAGCTACGGCAGTTGAAAACCCCCGTCGTCAAGATAGGGTCGGTAACGCTCGGCGGTACAAAACCCGTGTTCATTCTCGGGCCATGCGTCATGGAATCGGAGAAGTTCACCTGGCGCATGGCGCGCAAGATTTCCGCCATCTGCAAGGAACTCGACGCGGCTTGGATTTTTAAAGCCAGCTACGACAAAGCCAATCGCACTGCCGGAAAATCCTTCCGCGGCCCCGGCGTCGAAGCCGGGTGCGAACTCCTCGCCGCAATCGGCAGCGAACTTGGCGTGCCCGTGACGACCGATGTCCACTCGCCTGAGGAAGCCGTGCTCGCTTCCAAAAACGTCGATGTCCTGCAAATCCCCGCCTTTTTGTGTCGCCAAACCGATCTGATCCGCGCGGCAGCGGAAACCGGCCGCGTCGTGAACGTAAAAAAAGGCCAGTTCCTCGCCCCGTGGGACATAGTCAATATCGCCGAAAAACTCCGCCAGTTCGGCTGCCGCGACTTTTTCTTCACCGAACGCGGCACGACCTTTGGCTACAACAACCTCGTGGCCGACATGCGCTCGATTTACTGGATGAAAGAAAAAGGCATGCGCGTTGTGTTTGACGCCACTCATTCGGTCCAGCGCCCCGGCGGTGCGGGGTCCACCACTTCCGGCGACGGCATTCTCGCCCCGGTTCTGGCGCGCGCGGCGGTGGCCACGGGTTGCGATGGTGTTTTTATGGAAACCCACGAAAACCCGTCCAAGGCGTTAAGTGACGGACCCAATCAAATTCCTCTCGCGAAACTGCGCGAAGTCCTGCGACAATTGTCGGCGATACATGAACTGGTGCGCTAAACTCTTACTCATCCTTGCGCTAGCCGTGGGAGCCCCAAACCTTCATGCGCAGGACAAGCCTGTGAAGGACAAGAGTGAAGCCAAGGACAAGAAGAAGGAAAAGAAAAACAAGCAGGACGCCAAGGACGCCAAGGACGCCAAAACGAACGACGGCGAATTGAGCATTCCGATTCCCATAGGCCGCGACGCCAAGGGCATCCGCCTGCCCTACTACGGTGCCAACGGCAAGCTCCAGATGAAGTTCGCCATCGAATCCGCCAAGCGCATTTCCGAAGACCAACTGGAAATGACCAACGTCAGACTCGAGACGTTCACCGAAACCGGCGAACCCGAGATGCAAATTGACGCCACCGTTTCCATCCTCAATCTCAAAACCAAAATCATCGTCAGCGACGTGCCCGTCACCATCAAGCGCTCGGACTTTGAAATTACCGGCGACAAGATGGAGTTCGACACCGTGAACAAGCTCGGCAAATTTACAGGCAACACGCGCATGCTCATTTATCCAAAGGAAGAAACGCAACCCGAAGCTGGTGCAGCGAAGGCCAGTGAGCCCGCTAAATCCGCAAAGCCCGATAAAACGCCGGAACAACCCTGAAATACCGATTATGATTTTGTTAAAATCCACGCTCCTCCTTGCGGCTGCATCGCTCGCTTCCTTTTCCGCCTTTGCACAGGAATCCTCGCCGCCGCCTGCGGCGACCTCCGGCACGGCATCCGCCGAGGCACCCGCATCACCCAAGGGCCCCACGGAAATCGTCTCCACCGTCGAAGCCAGCTTTGACCAGAAGACCCGCAAGGCCATCTTTATCGGCGACGTGCATGTCAAGGATCCGCAGTTCAATCTGCGCTGCGAAAAACTCACCGCTTTTCTAAAAAACGAGAAGTCCGCGCCTGAACCCGAAGCCAAACCACGCGAAGACGGCAGCGTGGTTCCCTCTCCGGGTGCCAGTGGACTAGAAAAAGCCATCGTCGAAGGCAAGGTGGTTATCGTTGCGGAACGCCCCGGCGAAAAGGAAGGCGAGACCACCCGCTACGTCGCACGCTCAGCCCGCGCCGATTTCGATGCCAAGACCGGCGACATGAAACTCACTGGTTGGCCCCAGGTGCAGCAGGGCATCAATACTCACGTCGCCACCGAGGCAGATACCGTAATGATCATTAATCGTGATGGCCGCATGCAGACCAACGGCCGCAGCAAAACCGTCATCCAGGAAGAGCCGAAGGAACAGCTTCCCAAACAGTCCGCCACCCGTCCCTGAAATGCCCGCTTCATCCAGCTCCGAACAGCCCATGCTTCGCACGGACAAGCTCGTAAAAACGTACGGCGGCCGCTCCGTGGTGAACGGCGTGGATATCGACCTGAAAAAAGGCGAAATCGTCGGGCTGCTCGGCCCCAACGGTGCCGGAAAAACGACTAGTTTTTATATGATCGTCGGTCTCGTTCAACCTACCGCCGGACGTGTTTATTTTCAGGAAAAAGAAGTCACGACCGAGCCGATGTACCGCCGCGCCCGCATGGGCATGGGCTACCTGCCGCAGGAGGAATCCATCTTCCGCAAACTCACCGTGCAGCAAAATCTGCTGGCGATCCTTGAGACGCTGCCTATCAGCCGCACGGAAATGAAAAGCCGTTGCGCGGATCTGCTCACCCAGTTCGGCATCGAACACGTCGCGCGCCAGCAGGCCCTCACGCTGAGCGGCGGTGAAAAACGCCGTCTCACCATCGCACGTTCGCTGGTCACTCAACCCACGCTCCTGATGCTCGACGAGCCGTTCAGCGGCGTCGATCCAATCGCCGTCTATGACGTTCAGCAGATCATCGTCAATCTCCGCAGCCAGGGCCTCGGTATTTTGATCACCGATCACAACGTGCGAGAGACGCTTTCCATCGTGGATCGCGCCTACCTTTTGCATGAAGGCAAGGTGCTCAGCCAGGGCACCAAGGAATTTCTCATCGACGATCCGATCAGTCGCCAGTTTTATCTCGGTGAACGCTTTCAAATGTAGAAACGAAAATCGCCAACGCCTGTCTCACCCCCTGAATTATGCAAACAGCAAACGCAGAACCCCCCGTCAAAATCACTGGTCGCCATGTTGCAGTGACTGAACCCATTCGCGAGTACGCTGCAAGCCGACTCGGCCATCTCCACCTCGACTACCCGCGCATCATTGAAGCGCAGTTTATTCTCAATGTGGAAAAACACCGGCACATCGCGGAACTCATCCTCCACTGCGCGAACCACATCACGATTGAGGCCAGCGCAGAGACCAAAGATCTGTATGCGTCCATCGACGAGGTAACCGCCAAGGTCGCCCAGCAGATGCGCAAATACAAAACGCGCCTGCTTCGCAGCCACCGCCCGCGCCGTCACGAAGTGCAGCAGTTCGACGAACACATTATTGACCTCGATGGTTTCGACCACGACCACGAGCCCGAGCCGCAGGTGGTGAAAACCGAAAAATACGCGATCAAACCCATGTTCGTGGACGAAGCCATGCTTCAGATGGAAATGGCCAAGCAAAAACAGTTCATGGTTTTCCTGAACCCGAAAAGCAATCTGGTCAGCGTGCTCTACCGCCGAAAAGACGGCCACTTCGGCCTCATCGAACCGACGGTCTAGTGGCCTGTAAGACTAAATCGTATCGCCGCAGCAGGAACATCGAACATTCACCATTTAACATCGAATTTTGAATGGGATCATTGAGCGCGGGAACGTGATTCGGAGGTTCGGAGGCTGATGTTTCTAAATTTAGGATGAAGTTGATGGGTTGATAGGTTGATAGGTTGCATATGAGCAACTTGCGTTGAACCAAGGTTTCAACCTGCGGGTGCGGAACCCGTCCGGCGCCAAGCCGCTGAATTCCAACAATCAACCATCATCCCTCAACCATCAACTTCCTTTCCGTCAACTTCCTTTCCATCAACTTCCTTTCTAGCAACTTCCTTTCTAGCAAAACGGGATAAGTTCGGGTGGGAACGGCACGGCGGCACGGCGCACGGGCAAAAGACGGGTTGCATTTGCGGGTCGTTTCTCTCATCACAAGCGGGCGTGAATTCTGGTGCTGTCTTATTTTGTCTGGGCAATGTGGCCGCCCTCTGGCTCGCTGCGTTGCTTTCGGCAAAAATCTCGCGCCGCGGATCGGAGTTTCTGATCGGCTTAGTTACGATTTACGGCCTCATCGCCATGCTATCGGTGGTTGCTGGCGGATTGACCTCGCACTTGAGGCGGGAGTGGGTGATCCCTGTGCTGGCGATACTGGCTCTGGGATCGGCGGCGGTCCGATCAGTGCGTGAGGAAGTGAAACGGGGATGTGCGCTGTTGGATTGGCGGTGTCTGAAACATTGGGGTGTCGGGATGGCGCTGGCGCTGTTCCTGGCGTTTTTTTCGTTCCCGTTGGTGCGCATGTTTAGCGTGGGCACGGGATATTTCATCGATGACTTCGGGTACCACACCGTGGCGGTGGCGTCATGGATTCAACACGGGGATTTCCGGCAGTTCATGCCGCAGTTCATGGCTTATCTGCCGGTGAATGCGGAACTGCTGAGTTGCTGGTTTGCGCTTCCCTACGAGAACGACACCATGGTCGCGCTGACGGGGTTGTTTTGGCTGCTGCTCGCGGCAGGGGCGATGGCAGGTCTCGCTTTGCGTGCCGGAGCGAGTCTGATGGCGAGTTGTTTTGCTGCGGTCATTATCGTGGCGACGCCGTCGATCGGGTGGCAGGCGCGCACCTTCTCCGCCTGCGATTTGGCGGGGGCTGCGGCACTGCTGGGCGCAATGTACTTTGGCGGGGCGGGCGGGGCGAATCCGAGCCTGGGCCGGGCACTCATCGCGGGATTGCTCGCGGGTTTTGCAGCGGGCGTGAAGGCCACCTTTCTGCCTGTGTCGGCGGCGATCTGTCTTTTCCCGCTGTTCACCTCCGGACCGTGGCGCATGCGTTGGCGCACCACGGGGGTGTTGGTTTTTTCGGCGGCGGTGTTGGGTTCCCTCTGGTATCTCCGCAATGCGCTGGCGTCCGGGAACCCGCTTTTTCCGGCAGAGTTGGGCCCGTTTGATGGTCCATTGACGCGACAGGAACAAGTGGGGATCAAGCTTTCCGGCCTGCTCGCAACAGTGCCTTGGACGCCGCGGCTTTGGGGGCAGATGGCGGTTACCTTTTTAAAATGGCCCGAGGCGTTCGGTTTGCTGGCCGTCGCGGGTTACGCGCGGGCGATCTGGTGCGAATGCAGGCCGGGCGCTGCCTTTGCCGGGGAGGATCGTGGACTGCGTCGTCTGCTGTTTTTCGCCGGCATCCTGCAGTTCGCGCTCCATTTTTTCGCCCCGTTCTGTCTCGGGGGCGGCTATGTCAACGGCGTGATTGAGGTCTATCCCCGCTACGTGCTGCCGTGGTTTGTCTTCGGTCTGGCGCTTGCGGCACCGCTCTTCGATGTGCGGATGCGTCTTGCTTGGATGTTCTATGCGCTGGCCGGGATCGGTCTGACCATGAGTTGGCAACCGTCGGGGATCATGTTCTATGTCGGGTTTGCTGTGGTGCTGGTGGCCGTGGTGATGTTCCTTCTCCTGCCCACGCGGGTGTGGCAGCCGATGCTGGTCGCGTGCCTCCCGGGCGTGTGGCCGGCCATGGCGGTTTTGGCACCAACGATTCAGCGGGCGACGGACAGAAGTTTTTTCGATGTTCCTTACGAGGACGGCCAGTTCCTCGGTGGAGCGCTGCGAGCCCTGGAGACCGTTCCGCCCGAAACAAGAATCGCACGTTTCAGCAAGGACCTATATTTCAACGCATTCATCTACGGACGCTCCTGGCAGTTTCAACCGGTATTTACGGATGGGGCCGGGGTTCCGCTGCTGCCGTTGCATGAGGAGTTTCGGGGAAATCCGGCGCTGACTTTTTTCGGCAATACCGACCGGGTGGCGGCCTCATCGGCTGAGCTGATCGACAACCTGCGCGCCGCGGGGATTGAGGTGGTTCTGGTTACGCGATTCGGTTCGAGTCACTGGCCAGCGCAGCAGGCTTTGCTTGAAATGAGCGGTGAGGCGCAAGCCATCTATCGCAATGACACCGCCGCGCTGTGGCGTTTGTCGCAGAAGCAAAACAGCCCCGGTTCGGCAGCCGCCCAACCGTAGCCATTGTGCCGCTCGCCCGCTTTACGGACGCGGCCCGATGAATTTGATGCAGGCCACAAGCGCTTCCACGCGATGCTTCGTGGTAAGAGATCGATGTCTGCGGCGGATTATACGGCGACAATATTCACCAATTTGCCCGGCACCACGACGACCTTCTTGATCGTCTTGCCTGCGGTATGTTCGGCGACTTTGACGCTGGCCATCGCGGCGGCTTCGATTTCTTGCGCGTTGGCTTCGCGTTTGACCACGATCCGGTCGCGCACTTTGCCGTTCACCTGCACAGGCAGCTCGATTTCGTCTTCGATCAGATATTCCGGATTCCACCGCGGCCACGGTTGGTCGACGACCTGCCCGCCACAACCGAGCCTGGACCAAAGTTCCTCTGTGACGTGAGGCGCGAAGGGGTTGAGCAGTTGCAGCAGCGTTTTGATCGCGAAAAGCGGGCGTGGTTGCTGCGGGATGAGCGCGTTGGTGAGGATCATCATTTGCGCGATGGCGGTGTTAAAACTCAGCGCGTTAATGTCCTCGCTTATCTTCTTGATCGTGGCGTGGAGCACCTTGAGCGTTGCCTTGTCGGGTGCCACATCCTGCACGCCGGCGGTGAGATTCCATTCGCCGGCCTGGTTTTCCTCCATCACGAGCCGCCACACGCGGGCGAGAAAACGGAATACGCCTTCGACGCCTGTCATGCTCCACGGTTTCATCTGCTCGAGCGGTCCCATGAACATTTCGTAACAGCGCAAAGCGTCGGCACCGTAATCGTCGATGACGTCGTCGGGATTCACGACGTTGCCCCGGGACTTGGACATCTTCTGTCCGTCCTCGCCGAGGATGATCCCTTGGTTTACGAGTTTGTGAAAAGGTTCGCGCGTTGAGACATGGCCGAGATCAAACAAAGCCTTGTGCCAGAAACGGCTGTATAACAGGTGTAACACGGCGTGTTCCGTGCCGCCGACGTACAGATCCACGCCGCCGTTCGATTGCGGATTGCGGATTCCGGATTGCGGATTTTCTGTGGTGGCCGGAGCGGACCCGCCCATCCAGTAGCTTTCGGCCTCCTTGCCGACGAAGCGGTCATCATTTCCCACATCGCAATAACGCAGGTAATACCAGCAGGAGCCCGCCCATTGCGGCATCGTGTTGGTTTCGCGCCTGGCGGTTTCGGAATAGCGCACCCAATCGGTGGCCTTGCTCAACGGCGGCTCGGGTGTGCCGGTGGGTTTGAAATCGTCCATCTGCGGCGGTCGCAACGGCAGTTCCGAGGCGTCGAGCGCGCGGTGTGCGCCGTTTTCCCAAAGGATCGGGAACGGTTCGCCCCAGTAGCGCTGACGCGAAAACAGCCAGTCGCGCAGTTTGTAATTCACCGTCGCCTTGCCGACCCCGCGTGTTTCCAGCCATGCGGCCATGACGCTTTTCGCTTCGGCGGTAAGTTTGCCGTCGAGGAATCCGCTGTTCACCGCGGTGCCGTCGCCGATGAAACCCTGCCAATCCACCGAGGGATCAATCGGCGCAACGACCTGAACAACGGGCAGGTTGAAAAGTGTCGCAAACTCGAAGTCGCGCGTGTCGTGACCCGGAACCGCCATGATCGCGCCAGTGCCGTAGCCCATGAGCACGTAATCGGCGATCCAGATCGGGATCTTCGCGTTGTTCACCGGGTTCGTGGCAAACGCCCCCGTCGGCACGCCGGATTTATCCTTCGCGAGATCCGTGCGTTCCAGATCGCTCTTGGCCCGCACTTTTTCCTGATACGCCTTTACCGCATCGGCTTGCCCAGGCGCGGTGATTTCCGCGACGAGCGGATGTTCCGGCGCGAGCACCATGTAGGTCGCTCCGAACAACGTGTCCGCACGCGTGGTGAAAACTTTGATCTGATGCCCGTTCGCGTCGAACACCACTTCTGCGCCCAGGCTTTTTCCGATCCAATTGCGCTGCAACAGTTTGATCGATTCCGGCCAGTCCACGCTGTCCAGTTCATCGATGAGCCTTTCTGCAAACGCGGTGATCCGCAGCATCCATTGCCGCATCGGACGCCGATGCACCGGATGCCCTCCCACTTCGCTCAAACCATCGACCACCTCCTCGTTGGCGAGCACGGTGCCGAGCGCGGAGCACCAGTTCACCGGCACTTCGGCAACGTAAGCGAGGCGCACGCTGTCGGGATCGTTTCCTGTGTAGGTCGAGATCGGTTCGGCCTTATTTGCGGCCGGATTAAACCACGCGTTGTAGAGCTGGAGAAAAATCCACTGCGTCCAACGGAAATAACGCGGGTCGGTGGTATTTACCTCGCGCTCCCAATCGTAGGCGAACCCGATGCGCTGAAGCTGTTCTTTAAAATGCAACACGTTCTGCGCGGTGGTCACCGAAGGATGTTGGCCTGTCTTGATCGCATACTGTTCCGCTGGCAACCCGAACGCATCCCACCCCATCGGATGCAGCACATTGAACCCCTGCATCCGCCGGGCGCGCGCCATGATATCGGTGGCTGTGTAACCCTCAGGATGGCCGACATGCAGCCCCGCGCCACTCGGGTAAGGAAACATATCGAGCACGTAGTACTTGGGTTTTGTCGCATCGAAGCCGGGTTCGCCGGGGTTCAACACATGGAACGTGCGGTCGTCGGCCCAGCGCTTCTGCCAGCGGGGTTCGAATTCATCAAAGGGATAGGGTTTGCGGCGTTCCGTGCTCATGGTGGCGATATAAAAGGGCTGCGAACCTAGCAGGCACACACGCTCACTCAAGACATTGAGAGCGATCGGGGGAGCATTGGGCGCGATGACATAAAATGGACGCGCAAGCGCGTAACCTTTCGACAGAGACTCTTGAGGGTCTCAAAAAAGTGCGCACTATCTGGAGCCTTCTTCCCAAAAACTGTGCGTTTTGTTTTTGTAGAGAAGCACAGACCCGTTGTTTCCCTACTTCAGCTTCGCCCAGGTGTCTTTGAGCGTGATGGTGCGGTTGAACACCGTGCCCGGACTCCCGGCGTCGCGGCAGAAGTAGCCCAGGCGCTCGAACTGGAAACGGGCCTCGGCGTCAGCATCAGCCAGTGACGGCTCAAGTTTTGCCGTGACCTGTTCCAGCGAGTGCGGATTCAGAAATGCTTTGAAGTCACCGCCCGCATCGGGTTCAGCTTCGGTGAACAGCCGGTCGTACAGCCGAACTTCGGCGTCCACGGCGCGGCTCGCGCTCACCCAGTGAATCGTGCCTTTGACCTTGCGCTGATTGTTAGCACCGCCGCTGCGGCTTTCCAAATCCGCCGTGCAACGCACTTCGGCGATCGAACCGTCCGCATTTTTCACCACTTCATCGCAATGCACAATGAACGCGTATTTCAAACGCACCTCGCCACCGGGACGCAGCCGGAAATATTTTGGTGGCGGCACTTCCATGAAATCGTCCTGCTCGATGAACACCTCGCGGGTGAGCGGGATTTTCCGCGTGCCGGTCGCCGGATCCTCGGGGTTATTCACCGCGTCGAGTTCTTCGTAGTGATCCTCGGGAAGGTTTGTGATGATCAGCTTCAGCGGGCGCAGCACG
>Ga0105048_10014017_pt1 | contig 12507 bp, 7 predicted proteins | sample MAT05_FD_78382 | JGI IMG/M metagenome (GOLD analysis project Ga0105048, IMG submission 78382) | Freshwater microbial communities from Lake Fryxell liftoff mats and glacier meltwater in Antarctica - MAT-05 | ecosystem: Environmental > Aquatic > Freshwater > Ice > Liftoff microbial mat | place... | reverse complement strand
CCGACGGCCACGATGCCGTGATCGTCGAGGTTCGAGAGCGCTTTCGGCGACACGTTCGGAATGTCGCGCGTAAATTCTTGGTTGCCGAGCTTCGTTTCGCGAATTTCGATCTCGAACTCTTCGATGTGCAACGACGTGTACGTGTCGTTCTTCACGAGGCGTTCGCTGATGATGATCGCATCTTCGAAGTTGTAACCTTCCCACGACATGAACGCGACGAGCACGTTCCGGCCGAGGGCGAGTTCGCCCTGATAGGTCGCCGCACCGTCGGCGATGATCTGCGACTTCTTGACCTTCTGGCCCATCTTGACGATCGGCTTCTGGTTCAAGCAGGTTCGCTCGTTCAACCCGTGGAACTTGCGGAACACGTATTCGCGGACGATCTTGTCCTTTTCCTCGATCTTCACTCGCTCGGAGTCGACGTAAACGACCGTGCCTTCTTCTTGCACGCGGACCAACATCCCCGAGTGCTTGGCGACTTCCTTCTCCAGACCGGTTGCGACGATCGGAGGTTCGGTCACCAGCAACGGCACCGCCTGGCGCTGCATGTTCGAACCCATCAGCGCGCGGTTCGCGTCGTCGTGCTCGAGGAACGGAATCAACCCGGCCGACACGCCGACCATCTGCTTCGGCGAAATGTCGAGGTAATCGATCATATCCGCTTGAATCGTAGTCAAATCGCCGCTGGCGCGACCGTTGACGCGGTCGACGGAAATCCGACCGTTGTCGGTTTCGGTGTCGGCCGGCGCGATCCGCAGTTGCGATTCTTCATCGGCACGCAGCTTCACCACTTCTTCCGTCAGGCGGCCCTTCAGTGCCTTCCGATACGGCGTGATAAGGAAGCCGTATTCATCGATTTCCGCGAAGATCGACAGCGAGGAAATCAGACCGATGTTCGTCCCTTCCGGGGTTTCGATCGGGCAAATCCGGCCGTAGTGCGAGATGTGCACATCGCGGACTTCGAAGCCTGCCCGCTTCCGGTTCAGGCCCCCTGGCCCGAGTGCGGAGAGACGACGCTCGTGCGTCAACTGAGCGAGCGGATTCGTCTGGTCGACGACCTGCGACAATTCGCTGCGTCCGAAGAAGTATTCGATCGCCGCCGACACGCTCTTCGGGTTGATGAGCGTCCGCGGGGACATATCTTCGAGGCTCTTGATCGCCATCCGCTCCTGAACGGTCCGGCGAAGTTTCAGGAAGCCCTTACGCAGTTCGTCGGCGGCCAGTTCGTCGATCGTCCGCAAGCGGCGATTCCCGAGGTGGTCGATGTCGTCGACGCCGCCCTTGCCCGCACGCAGGTCGAGCAGGTACTTGATAGCGTTGACGAAGTCCACCGCACGCAGCGTCATCTCGGTTTCGGGGACGTTCTGATCGAACTTCCGGTTGATGCGGAAGCGACCGACGCGACCGAGCCGATAGCGGTTCGGATCCGCGAACTTTTCCTTGAAAAGATCGCGGGCCTTGTCGAGTTGCGCCGGGTTACCCGGACGCAGCCGCTGATAGATTTTCAGCAACGCCGATTCGTGCGAATCGGTACCGTCTTCGACGAGCGATTGAAGAACGATACCGTCTTTCGGCGTCTCGATCGCCGTGACTTCCTTGATCAGCGTGAGCATGATCTTGTCGACGGTTTCGCGCGTGAACGGCTTGCCCGCATCGACGTAGATTTCGCCCGTTTCGGGGTCGATCACTTCGTCGACTGCGATCATCGGCGGGATCGTCAGTTCCGGATTGCCGACGAGCTTGTCGCGGGTCGTGGCATCCTTCATTTTCAGCGTGATCGGCGTGAAGAACTCGCGGATAATCGCCGGCGTACCGCTGTATTGTGGGTCCATGGCCCGCAACAGCGTCACTGCCGAGAACTTGCCCGACTGGTCGATGCGAACGCCGAAGGTTTCCTTCTTCGTGACGTTGATTTCGATCCAGCTACCGCGTTCCGGGATGACCCGGCACGAGTGCAAATCCTTGTCCGCTTCGCGTTCGACGACGAAGTCGACGCCCGGCGAACGGTGCAACTGGCTGACGACGACGCGCTCGGCCCCGTTGATGATGAACTCGCCGCCGCCGATCATGATCGGCATGTCGCCGAGATAGACTTCTTCTTCTTGCGAAGTGCCATCCGCCTTACGCAAACGCAACCAAACGCGGAACGGTCGGCCGTACGTCAGGCGAAGCTGGCGGCATTCGTCGGGGTCGTAACGCGGCTTGCCGAGTTCGTACTTGAAGTACTCCAGCGACGATTTCTTGTCGTAGCTTTCAATAGGGAAAATCTCGCGCATCACCCCTTCGAGGCCGGTCGGGGTTCGGCGATCGTAACCCACGTCGAGCTGCAAAAAGCGGTCGTACGAGCGAGTTTGGACTTCCGTAAGATTCGGAACTTGTGCGGCATCGCCGAAGCGACCGAAGTTCCGCTCGACGGTTGGGGCGATAATTCGTACTGCCGGGATGGGCATCGATCTTGCTCCTGCCAACAAACGGGAAATCGACACGACGACAACCGATGTCACATGACAACGGGGCTTGCGTCAGTCGAAGAAAGTCGTTATGAATTCCGCAGCGATTCGAGCACGGCGAACCGACAAATCAGCAAACTGAGCCGAAATACCAACCGGTGAGGCTGTTTTCGACCGTAGAGAGATCCATGAGATGGACCGAAATCCGGATTGAAAGCATGTGGGGGAGATTCGAAAGGCATAAGCAAGTGGGTAGCGTGCATTGTCACCACTGGCTGTGCGGGACGACTGGCGTTATCGGTTGGGCCGATTCGGCAAAGTCGGGAATGTAGTCTGCTACCGTCAATAAACATTAATACCCGGAACATCGACATTGTCGAGTGGTCCGAGTATGTTTTTGTCAGTCAAATTACCGAAACACTGAAAATCCAGTCAAAATCTGATGCCAAATTCCCAAAAATTCTTTTCGGAATCTTCGGGAATTCTTCGCATCTCATTTACGCTGGCTTGACAGTCACCTTGGCACCGGCGTCTTCGACCTTCTTCTTGAGGTCTTCGGCCGTCTTCTTGTCGACGTTTTCCTTGATCGCCTTCGGCGCGCCTTCTACGGTCGCCTTGGCTTCGGCCAAACCTTGTCCGGTGATTTCGCGAACCACCTTGATGATCTGAATCTTCTTCGTCGCGTCGAAGCCCGCTTCGAGGATGACGTTGAATTCCGTCGGCTCAGCCGCTGCTACGACGGGACCTGCTGCGGGTGCGGCCGCCATCATCGCGCCGCCGGCGGCTGGCTCGATCTTGTAGGTCTCTTTCAGGTACGTCTTGAGTTCGACGGCCTCGGCGATCGTCAACTTGGAAATTTTGTCGCCCAATTCTGCAACTGCGCTCATCGGTAGATCCCTTTCGGTGAAGTAGTGCCGGGTGAAGCAATCCGGCTTCGCGTAATAGCAACTTATGACCAGCGGTCGCTCGACCGCTGAAATCGGTTCGGTTTAGGCTGCGGGTGGTTCGACGGGTGCGTCGACCGCCACTGCCGTTTCGGTCGGTTTGGTTTCTTCGATCGTCGTCAGGATGCTGGCGATTTCCGAGCCGGGGCCGGTAAGTGCGGCCGCAAGGCTGGCACCTGGCCCAAGGATTGCCGAAAGCACATCGCCAATCGCTTCGAGGCGGGTAGGCAAGGTCTTTGCCATCTCGAACGGGATCACGATCCCGTCGGCGACCGCCGTTTTGACTTTGAACTTTTCGGGCAACTTCGGATCTTTACGGGCATCCTTGATCGCGGTATCGACCGCCGAAGCGAGGCCCTTCACGCTCTCGCTGCCGTAGCAAAGCAGCGTGATGCCGCCCCACTCTCCGACGTTGACGCCGTTTTCGGAAAGCACCTTTTTCGCCAAGGTGTTTTTCACCATGCGAACGTGAACTTTTTTGCCGCGGAGCGTCTTGCGGAAGGTGGCATCGGTCAAGGAATCGACCTTGATCGGTTCGAGCACGATGTAACTCGTGATGCCTTCGAAAGACTTTCGCAAGGCTTTCAGTTCGAACTCTTTGATCTTCTTGCTCATCGCGATGGTTGCCTTATGTATCTTTGCGAAATTCGCTTTCAAACGACCCGGTGTGCGGGCGTGACAGCGAATGGCGCGGGTGCTTGGTTAGATCGTCACCCGGATACCGGGGCACATCGTTGCGGAGAGCACGATGCCGTTGATGTAGTTCCCTTTGATGCCCGATGGTTTCGCACCGCGAACGGCTTCGATCAAGGTCGTGATGTTCTCGACCAGCTTCTGGTCGTCGAACGACAACTTGCCGACGCCGCAGTGGATCTGTCCGGTCTTGTCCGAACGATACTCCACCTTGCCCGCCTTGAATTCCTTGACTGCGGCGGCGACATCGGCGTTCGCGGAAATCACCGTGCCCGCTTTAGGCGTCGGCATTAGGCCGCGTGGCCCGAGGATTTTACCCAGACGCGATACTTGCGGCATCATGTCCTGCGTGGTGATCGCCACGTCGAAATCGAGCCAGTTTTCCTTCTGAATCTTTTCCACGAGGTCGGCCGAGCCTGCGTAGTCGGCACCGGCGGCTTTGGCTTTCGCCACGTTTTCGCCTTGGCAGAACACGACGACGCGGACCGTCTTGCCCAGCCCGTGTGGCAGTGGCACGCTACCGCGAACCATCTGGTCGGACTGCGTGGAATCGATGCCGAGGTTGATGTGCAGCTCGACGGTTTCGTCGAACTTCGCACGCTTGATTTGCTTCAGGAGCACGAGGCCTTGCTTCAGCGGAATCTGTCCCGCATCGCCGACGCGCTTCTCGATGTTCTTGAGAATGTTTCGCAGCTTTTTGCCGCGGCGCGGTGGCTTGCCCGGCGTCTTCTTGCGCTTCGGTGCATTGGGGTCTACCCCTGCGGAGGCAGTCGCGTTACCGGCCGGTGCAGTCGTTGCTTTCGGCGCGGAAACCGGACTGGCCTTCGCCTCGGCCTGGGGTTTCCCCTCGGCCTGAATAGCGGCGTCGTTCTCTTTGGCCATGGTCTCGGATCACTTCTTCGAGAAACTCGCTCCTGGCAGTACCAGAAACGAAAATAACCCGTTATCGCGTCGAAACTACCGATCGCGACAATCGGGAAGAAATAGTTTGTTAGTAACCGTCCGGGCAATCGACAACGTCAATTACTCGACGACAACGATACCCATGCTGCGTGCCGTGCCGGCGATGATTCGCGAAGCGTGTTCGACATCACGGGCGTTCAGGTCGGTGAACTTCTTCGTTGCGATTTCGGAAATCTGCTTCTGCGTCAGCGTGAAGCCTTTGTACTTGCCTTGCTTCTTCATCTCGGCGGGGATCACTTCCTTGCCTTGCTTCTTGCCAGCAGGAATCTTGGCCGCGAGCTTGATCAGCACCGCAGCCGGTGGCGACTTGATTTTGAACTCGAACGAGCGATCCGAGTACACCGTGATAATCACGGGCAGCATCAGACCCTTCGTTTCGGGGCCAGCGGTCTTTTCGTTAAACTGCTTCACGAACTGACCGATGTTCACGCCGTGAGCACCCAGAGCAGGCCCGACGGGCGGTGCGGGTGTTGCCGAGCCGCCGGGGCATTGCAACTTAACTTGTGCGGTGACCTGCTTCGCCATGAATCCACCTTCAATACGATTATTTTGGAATTCTTTGTCTACGAAAAGCGCGTGCCAGTGTCCATCGAAACGTGCGCTTTTGTCAAGATTTTGCCGACAGCCACTGTTTTCGAGCGAGCGCCAGTGCCCCATGGATGACGACGTCTTCGCCGAGCGCCGCCGGTACGATGTCCGTCAACCCCGCGAACGGCGCGAACACTCGCGCGGCCACAAGATGGCGTAACGGGGCGAAAAATCGCTCTTCGCCGAGTAGCGACACGCCACCGCCGATGATGATCCGCTTCGGACAGAGTAAAGCGATGACATCGCAAATCCCTTCGGCCAGCGATTGCAATGCGACATCGAAAATAGCCATCGCCGCCTCGTCGCCATTCGCTGCGGCAACTGCAATCGCCTTCGCGGTCAGCGTATTTCCGAACGCGGCTTCGATACCGCCACCCGAAGAATAATTCTCGAGCGGCTGGATCTCGTTCGGTTTCGTCGGGTGCCCGATTCGCAAGTGGCCAATCTCCGCGGCCCCGCGACCGACACCGCGATAGATTTCGCCATCGATGATGAGTCCACCACCGACACCGGTGCCAACGGTGATGTAAAAGATCGGCGAGAGTCCCTTACCCGCGCCGTAAGTCGCCTCAGCTAACCCCGCAACATCGGCATCGTTACAGATACTCACAGGCACACCAAAATGCTCGTTTAGCCAGCTCGCCAACGGGAAACCGTCCCAGCCGTGGACCTGATGCGAGACGATCACCGTCTGTGTGGCATCGTCGGTCGGCCCGCCGAAGCCGACGCCGATGGCACGCAGTTCGGCTTTCGCAATAAGTTTAGGTATTTCTCGCAAAATCTGTTCGTGAATGCCCGCCGATCCCCGTGCCATATCGACATCGCCACGCCAACGGCTCGCGATGGTGCCGTCCGCATCGCCCAAACCCAGTTGGAGTTTCGTGCCACCAATTTCGATGCCAAGGAACATACATCGCTCTCGTTTCGTACAGGCGCTTCGCGAAGACTTCACACGCTTGCAGCCCGAGTCCGGTTGCTCGGATCGGTTCTGACGCATAGCGTATCAGAAACGCAATTGCCTGCACGCACGATCCGACGAAGGTTAAAGTATACAAAACGGAACTTACCCAGAACGCGTTCTCGGAGTTTGCATCATGGCGAGGATTTGTCTCGTTTCGGCCGTGATTTCGCTTGGTGTCGTGCTATTCTGGCTCGGTAATCGGCCGCAGGCGGCCACGACGGGTTCGCGGAAGCCGGTGCGGTTGGCGGTCGTCGTCGTCTTCGATCAAATGCGTGGCGACTACGTCGATAAATGGCAACCGCTGTTCGGCACCGATGGCTTCCAGCGGATTCAAACCGACGGTGCGTGGTTCGATCATTGCCATTACCCGTACGCCACGACGACGACCGGACCCGGTCACTCGGCGATCCTGAGTGGGGCGACGCTCGACAAAACCGGCATCATCAACAACGAGTGGTACGACCGCCGCAGTGGCTCCTCAAGTTACTGTGCGGGCAGCGATCGTTACCAGTTCGTACCCCTTCCGAAACCAGTCGTCGACGATGTCAAAGTGGTCAAAGCGGAAGACGCGGTCAAGACTGCACAGAAGACAAAGTCAGTGGGCAACCCCGAACGAATGCTCGCAGAGACAGTCGCTGACGTGCTCAAACGTGAGACGAAAGGGAAGGGGAAAGTCTTCGGGCTGTCGTTGAAGGATCGCTCGGCGATTCTTCCGACGGGCAAGCGCCCCGACGGCGCGTTCTGGTTCACTGGGCAGTTCGTTACGTCCACGTATTACACCGATGTGCTTCCGAAATGGGTCGACCGGTTCAACCAGTCCGATGCGGCCAGCAAGTGGTACAAGAAGGATTGGTCGCTGTTGCGGCAGGACATTTCCTACGCGAACTTCAGCGGGCTGGACAACGTGAAGGGCGAAAGCAACATCAACGGGCAGGGCATCACGTTCCCGCACCCGATGACCGGCGGCAAACTCGTGCTCGGCAAGGAGTATTACGAAGCGCTCGCGAATTCGCCGTACGGCAACGAACTGCTTCTCGAATTTGCGAAGAGTTGCATCGAGAACGAGAAACTCGGGCAAGATAATATTCCCGATTTGCTAGTCGTCAGTTTCTCGTCGAACGATCTCATCGGCCACACCTTCGGCCCCGATTCGCAGGAAGTCCTCGACGCGACATTGCGTTCGGATCTGATCGTGGCGGACTTGTTGAACTACCTCGATAACAAGGTCGGGGCGGGGCGATATTCGCTGTCGATCACGGCGGATCATGGCGTTTGCCCGTTACCCGAAGTGGCGGTGAAACAAGGCAAAGACGCGAAGCGAATCAGCGTGACGAGCCTGATGAAAGCCGCCGAGCAACACCTCCGCGACACCTACGGCAAACCCGATGCCCCAGCCGAAGCGGCGAAGCCGACGAAGGCGGGAATATGGCTCGAATCGGCCAGCTTCCCGTGGATGTATCTGAACGAGCGAAACGCGGTGGCGAAGGATGTCAAACCCGCCGATGTGGCGGAAACCCTGGCCGTGTGGTTGCGGAAACAACCGGACATTGTCGCCGCATATTCGACGAACCAACTGCAAGACAAACTCACCAGCGACGACCCGATTTGCCAGATGGCGAAGCGGTCGTACTTCCCCGGTCGTTCCGGCGATGTCTACGTTGTGATGAAGCCGTATTACCTGATTTCTGACCCCGTCAAAGGCAATGGCACCACGCACGGCAGCCCGCACGATTACGACCGCCACGTGCCACTGATGGTCTACGGCCCCGGCGTAAAAGCGGGACGCCACAACGAACCGACCACGCCCCAGCACACCGCCGCCATCACCGCATACTACCTCGGCATCCCCGCACCCAAAGACTGCATGTACCCCGTACCACAAACGCTATTAGAGCGATAACATCTGTAGTATGTGAAGAAACCGCTTGCGTATTATTCTGTGCAATAGTTACAATTCAGCGAGCTGACTGCCGTTCGGCATACTCGCTTTCACTTTGGCCGGAGACGCGATGGCTGTGGATACCAACAATATCAGCGAGTCGATCTTCGATACGGAAGACCTCGATTCCGAATGCATATTCGGCACGAGCAAGGTTGCGATCGATGCCGCGACGCCGCAACCGGTGCCGATGCTCGATATGTCGCACAAGCTCCGGCGACGCGCGGACATCGACACCAAACAAGACAAAGTTGCGAAACTCCTCGAAGAACTCAGCTGCGAAGGCGTGGTGTTGTTGATGCCCGCACACGTGGCGTGGTTCACCGGCGGCATGAACATTCGCGGCCTGATTGCCGATGGCGAACGCCCCGGTATCTACACGAACGGCCGCCAACGCTGGTTATTGGCCAGTAACATCGACGGGCAACGGCTGTTCGACGAAGAACTCGATGGCCTCGGATTTCAGCTTAAAGAGTGGCAATGGACGGTCGGACGGGCGCTGTTGCTGGGCGAACTGGTCGCCGGGAAAAAGTTTGCGACGGATCGCCCGTTCCCGAATATGCCACTCGTAAACGACCGGCTCCGCACAGATCTTCGCCCGCTGACGCCGTACGAACAAGACTTATACCGCACGCTCGGCAACGCCGTCGTGCATGCACTCGAAGCAACCGCGCGGAACATCATGCCAGGCACTTCGGAAGCCGAAATCGCCGGTCAAATCGCGCATCGTTTGTGTCGGCGTGGCGTGGAAGCGTTAAATATCAGCGTGGCGGCCGACGACCGCGCGAAGAAGTTCCGCCGTTGCGGATTCACGGATGCGACTGCGAACCAAACCTGCGTACTTCAAGTGACGGGTTGCCACGATGGCCTGTATTCCACCGCAAGCCGCACCATCTGTTTCGGCGATCCGATGCCGCAATTCAAGCTCGATTTTGAAGCCGCCATTCGGCTCTCTGCGCTGTACCGATTGATGTCGGTCCCCGGCGAATCGGTCGGTTCGGCAGCGGAATCTGGGAAACGGCTTTCGCTAAATGGGCCTTACGAACACGAATGGCGCGAGTCGCAGATCGGTTACGGGGCCGGGCGGTTCCAAGCCGAGGAACTGCGAAAAGCGGGGCAAGACGAGAAGTTTGGCCCCGGCTGGCCGCTCGTTTGGCAATCGAAAATCGGCTCGGCGTCAGTCGTCGATACCGTCCTCGTCACCGCGGAAGGCCCCGACCCGATGACGCCCACCGAAGGTTGGCCCTTCAAGCGAATCCGCGTAAGAGGGAACGCCGTCGACGTCCCCGATTTGCTCGTGCGATAAATGCCCCTAATGCCGCAACTCGGAATTGATCTACCACAATATTTGCGATAAATCCTCAGAAATCAAACGAAATCGTTTGTTGTGAGTTGCGGGTCGTGACACTAATCTGCGTTCGACGAGGATTTCGACATGTTAGCGATGCTGTGCCTGACGTTTCCCGTGGCGATGATGCAATTCGACGCCGAAGGCGTGCCACTACCGATCGGCGTGACCGCACGCTTCGGCAGCACACGCTACCTGACACCGGTCGGCACAGGTCGGGTCCGCTTCCTTCCGGGCGATAAAACCGCTGTCGCTATTGCATCGGGTGTGCTGTCCGTTTGGGATGTCGATACAGGACTTCGCATTCGCGAAGTGATCGAACCGGAGTGGCTATGCAGAGATTTTTCGCTCAGCCAAGACGGTAAAAAACTGTTCGTCGCCGGTTTGGCCACAACGGGCTACACCGAGAAACCCGCAGAGCCACCTGGCAAAGCCGTTAAAATACCCGTCCAACGCGTCGAGTTATGGACCTACGATGCCACGACACTCGAACGAATGGCCAAGACGGTATTGGCGGAAACGGTACTGGGATGGTTTTGGTTCAACGCGAATGGCACACTTGTCATTCCGGATAATGATACAAAGCAGAAAGTCACACTCGTATACGTCGAGCCGACAATACGCATCGTATCCCTCATGATCGACTTTCAGGCAAGTGATTCTTTGGACGCTTGTTTCAACGACAGCGGTTCTCTTCTTGCCTATCCCAGTCAGAAAGAGATCATCGTTTACGATACTGTGGCAATGAAAGAAATCGCGAGGTTTCCTGGAGAAATCATTTTCATTCAGTTGTCTAAAAAGGGTGAAGGCCTGTGCGCCATTGTTCGATCGCCGAACGAAAATGAGAATAACCCACTCGAGTTATGGTCGTTTGATGTTAAGAGTCGAAAAGTCAATTGGAAGCAAAGTTTTCCGAAGCAGAATTCCTATTTTTACTCACTTGCCGACGAATCGTTCGGCGATGTGATTACCTTATTAGGTGAGGGATTCGCCAACCAGGACATCACCAGCCACGACATCATCAAGTACGATGCGCGGACGGGTAATCCGCTGCCGCTGCAACCCGACGAAACCTACCTCTGGAGGCAGGCACGTGCGGACGGACATTTCAGTGCAGATCGCAAGCGAATGGTTTCCTGCGCCAACGGGGCACTTTCAATTTGGGACGTTGCGACGAAGCAACAAATCGCACATAAGAAACGCACCTGCGCCATATCGCGTGGTAGTTTACAGTTTTTAGATGGTGGTACGAAGCTAGAAGTCGGCCCTGGCGATCGGTACTCGACATCCGGATTGAAATCGTGGGATGTGGCAACGGGGAAAGACCTTCTGTGTATCCCGCGAAATCGACTCGTCGTAGAAGGGGGAACGACAATCTTGATCAGGGATTTTTCGCGTCAAGTCTTGTCCCTCACATCGCGAGATCGCTCGTTTCGAATCACGATTACGCCCGATCACATGGAAGCCGATCGACCGACGAAATGGTCGTTCGTGTTGTCGGACCCAACTACCGGCCGCGAGATTCGTCGGCTAACGAGTGGGCCGTCTTTCATACAAGAACTGCAACTCACACGCGATGGGCGATATCTGATTTGTCACGATACGCAGAAGAGAATCTGGCGATGGGACTTGAATACCGTCGATCCGCAACCGATCGATCTGGGCGCATACACTACGAATGGAAATAGCAATCATAACCTACGACAATATGTCACGCTTAGCCCCGACCAAACACTCGCGGCTGTCATACTCCGCTCCGCGCGCGACATGTCACAGTATGAGGTGGGTGTGTATCGTTTGAACGATGCTCACCGGGTTCGACTATTCAAGGGCCAAGGAATCTTGTTGCACAAATCCTGGTCTGCAAATGGTCGATACCTCAATTTGTCGACGATCCAGGGGTCTTGCGTACACGACCTCGAAAGCGATCGAATCGTCTTTGAGCAGAAAACCCCGTTCGAAGGTTCGATCAGCGATGATGGCCGGATGCTCTGTTCGGTCGCCAATTGGGAGTTGATGTTACTCGACACGCTGACCGGGCAAGTGCGGCATAGAATTGCATTTGCACTTCCTGATTACAAAGGATCGGTTGCATTCGCTCCAGATCGGCGTTCGGTTGCATACGTGTCGAGCGATAATACGGTCCACATCGTGCCGTTATTTCCACTGTCCAAAAATGTGTCGATCACCCGTGTGGAAATGGATGCAACATTCGCCGACCTCGGCTCCAACGATGCCAGGAAAGCGTTTACTGCGGTACGATTGTTCGCCTCGGATCCAAAGTCGGCGGTGCCGTACCTGCGCGAAAAGGTACCAACCAAACTCCCCGCTGACGTTGCAGCCACAATTGCGAAGCTGGATTCGCCGCAGTTTGCCGAACGCGATGCGGCCACCAAACGCCTGATCGAAATCGGAACTGCGGCATTGGGCCCGCTGCAACTCGAACTCAAAAACACCGACTCCGTCGAGTTTCGCACGCGTATCGAACAGATCCTTGCGACTCACGGCACGACGTCTGCGAACGACCTTCTCGCACATCGTGCGCATGAGATTCTCGATATCCTCGATACTGCCGAGGCTCATTCGCTTCGCGCAGACTGGGCAAAAGGCGAGCCATCCAT
>Ga0105048_10014015_pt1 | contig 12508 bp, 9 predicted proteins | sample MAT05_FD_78382 | JGI IMG/M metagenome (GOLD analysis project Ga0105048, IMG submission 78382) | Freshwater microbial communities from Lake Fryxell liftoff mats and glacier meltwater in Antarctica - MAT-05 | ecosystem: Environmental > Aquatic > Freshwater > Ice > Liftoff microbial mat | place... | reverse complement strand
GTGCGTCGCCCAACCTAAAATCTCGGGTTGGCAAATTTAGTTGCACGACGCTCCGCGTCGTGATTCCTACGACGCGGAGCGTCGTACAACTAAGGGCATACCACAGGATTAAGACCCGTAGATGTATTAGAGTGTCGAAGAGTGTCGAAATCCCTCCTCCATTCCTGCACGTGTATCGGGCGAAACCTTTTCTTGGTATTCCTCGCACGCTGCCAGCAAAAAATTTAATCATTTGGCACTTCTGGCTTGACATGTATTGGGGGGAGTAAATAGTTTGGAGTGGGGGTAAGACGGTTCCTGTACTGGATAGGGGCGTTTCCAAATGCGATTTGAAAAAGATGCTAATGACCTTTCGATCAGTCAAACTTTAGAGCGTTTCTTCGCAGGGTTGTCGGAGTACGCATTTCACGCTCAGCTAGGCGTGGCGGACACGGAACTCGTGAACTACGTTAGCAGATTGCTGGTGCGGTTCACCAAGACGGACACGCTGCATCGCATCCGCCAACTGAACGGTCAACGGGCGACCGAAGTTGTGACGATGATGGCCGAAGCCCAACAAAGGATCGGCTTGGCCAAACGTGAAGTGCATCGACATATCGGTGACTTCACACTCTTTTGGACTGGACTCTACCCTGAATCGCTGCGATCCATGCAAGGACCAGACCGGACCGACCAGTTCGTCAGCTACTGCCATCAAGGCAAAAAAGCGTACGAGATCGCCAGCGAAATTGAAGCCGATGAAGATTCAGAAGCACCCTCGGATCTGTTGCATCGGTTGAGCAGTCAATTTGAAATGTGCGCGTATGGCCTGCGAGAGGTTCGCCGCCAATGGGAATCGGGCGCTGGCTCCGACGGTGCCATTCTCATGTAGTAGCACCATTCGTCAGATAGCACCATTCATCAAAGATCACAGGACTCGAGGGAAGCACAGTGACTTGAGGGAAGCACAGTGACGCGTTGCACTATGACTCTGGTTCGTGGCTCATTTTGAGAGTATTGGCTGGGACCATTTTCTCATTGGCTTGATCCCATCCCATCATTTGGCTCGTCCGCCAGCTTTCGTTCGCCATATTGACCGCTACGACGCCGGCCATTCCAAGTTCGATTGGGCAATTCAGAGCTTCACCGTTTCGCAAATGATTGTGTAAATTGGTATGGTGGAGATTCTGATCCTCACCACCTGTCTTCTTATGTTGTGCAAGAATCTTTCCATCCTTGTCATTGGCTACCCAACCGTCGGGCGTGAATTGGAGCGTACCGCGGTAGCCGCGAATCAAATGATCGATTCCCACCCGGTTGCTCATCGTGCCCAAAACGTAAACCGTCATCCCGCGAGGATACTCGCAGATCATTTCGATGTTGTCGGGTAGATCGCGTCCGTCTGGCCATTGCCAGATACCGCCCATCCCTACGACCCTGCGAGGGTAGAGCAGATCACACGCTTTCATGATGCGCGTTATCCGGTGGATAAACAAATCGGTACAGATTCCCCCCGAGTAGGCCGAATAGCAGCGCCATTCGAAGTAATGATTGGGGTTCCATGCAATCTTGGGCGCTGTCCCGAGCCAAGCATTCCAATCCAAATCGGCCGGCTTCGAAGCGTGCTCGGCTACCTGCTCAGGCTCTCTCCATGGCCCTTTTTTCGAGTCGTAACGCCGAACGTACTCGATCTGAGCTTGAATTACTTTTCCTATAACACCCTTTCGGATCGCATCGCGTGCCGAAATGTAGCTGTCGTCCGACATCGCTTGCACCCCAACCTGCAGCGGACGACCTGTTTCCTTTTGTTTTTTCATCACGGCTTGGGCTTCCGGAATGGTGTGCGTCATCGGCTTCTCACAATAAACCGCTTTGCCAGCATCCATAGCGTCGATGGTCATAGTCCAATGCCAATGCTCGGGCGTCGCTACCACCACGTAGTCCAGATCCTTATTGTCGAGCACTCGTCGATAGTCGGTGTGCGATTCGAGAGCACCAATCTTTTCCTTCCCTTTGTCCGCTCGCGTCTTCCAGCAATCGGCAACGGCGATCGGCAGCAGGTTGTTCGGTTCTTTCAACTGATTAATAACGTCGAAGTGAGCATTGCCGATCACACCGCCGCCTATGACGGAGACTCCGATCCGATCGTTGGCGCCCAAAATGCGACCATAACTCTTGGCGGACATTTGGGTGGCTCCTGCTACCGCCACCGCGGCTGAAGTTGTTGATAAAAAAGAGCGCCGAGAAATATCGATAGACATAACGAGGGACTTTCAGATAGTTGAAGCGGGAGAGCCTAGACGGTGCACTGTTTCACGGCGTCGGTTAAGCCGGCTATCGGGTCGCCGAGGGGTATGAACTCGTGAGCCATGAATCCATCAAAACCGGTTTCGGCGATAGCCCGGGCTATCGGCGGATAAAGCAATTCCTGCTGGTCGTTCAGTTCATGACGGCCAGGATTGCCCGCCGTATGATAGTGTCCAAAGTACTGATGGTTCTTCTGAATGGAACGGATAATGTCTCCCTCCATGATCTGCATGTGATAGATGTCATACAACAGCTTGAAGTTGTCCGAACCCACTTCCTTGCACAGTTCGATCCCCCAGGCGGAGTTGTCGCACATGTAATCGGGGTGGTCAACTCGGCTATTGAGCAACTCCATATTCAGAGTGATCTTGTTCTTTTCCGCAACTCCGACGATCTTCTTCAGCGCAGCCGCGCAATTCTTTAGCCCAGTCTTTCGATCGATCCCGCGGGCGTTACCGGAAAAACAAATGACGTTTCGATAGCCAGCGGCTGCGGACGCTTCTATCGTTTCATTCAGTTTCTTTAGCGAAGCGTCGTGGAACTTCTCATCGCACAGCCCGTCGGTCAACGGGTGTGATGAAACCATGGTGCAAACCAATCCGTACCCTTTCAAAGTCGCGAAGTCTGCGGGAGTCAACAAATCGATTCCCACCAGCCCCAACTTGACTGCCTCCTGGCACATTTGGTCCAAAGAGAATTTACCGAAGCACCACTTGCACACAGATTGCTTGATGCGGCCCTTCTTTGTGTTCAGCGGCTGGGTGTCCAGCGACTGGGTGTCCAGCGGCTGGGCGGCATTTACCGAGGCACCTAACATCGTATTGGTCATGGCGGCTCCTGCAGCAATGGAAGTAACCGCGCCGAGTCCGAAATTGCGGCGGGAAACAGATTCCTGAGTTGGGTTGGGTTTGTGACGCATATTTGGCTTTCTATGATTTGGTCAAAGGAACGCAAACTAACTTCTCGTCATTTCGGACGTAGATGCAACCGTTCGCAAAGGCGGGCGCACACCACAAAACGTCGCGACCGAAGGCATTGTTGGTTGGCTCTAGAATTTTTTCTCTTGAGATTTCCTCGTAACCCTTCGGATTCATCTTCGCTACCACCAGTTCACCGAGTTCATTGAACAGATAGAACAGGTCACCGTTCCTAACTATGAAGGCGGTACCGCTACCCTGAGGTCGTTTGCTGATCGGTTTGCTCGTTTCCCAAAGGCGATCTCCGGTGTCGATTTGGAAAGCGATCAGCTCACCGCTCTGATCGAAGCCATAGACAATGTTTCCGATAACCATGGGTTGTACGTTGACTGGGGATACCGCTTTTTTGGCGACGTCTCTCCAAAGCTGCTTGGCGGTCGGAGTCGCGCTATCCAGCTCGATCAGCATGTTCTTGTCCGAGTATCCTCCTATAAAAAGGTACTTGCCGGACTTGACCGGTGACATAATGATCGATCCATTGCTGGCTTCGTAGGGAATTGTCCAATAGAGCTTGCCGGTCTCAGGATCGACGGAGTTAATGGCGCTGGGATTTGGCAATAGCAATTGCCGCTTGCCGCCAGCCTCAATGATAGTGGGTGGCGAGTAGCCCTGTTCGGGAGCTGTGCCGAACCGCCAGATCTCTTTGCCAGTGAGTTTGTCGAGACAGACCGTATGCGACCCCTCGCCACCAGCCAGCGTAATCAAATGGTTACCGTCGATGAGCGGGTGAGCTGCATATCCCCACAGGGCCGATTTGGTATTGTACTGTTCCGTGAGTTTCAAGGACCAAACGACATCACCGTTCGCCGCATCGAAACAGTATAAATCCCCTTCGGCACCGAGCGTGTAGACCCGATTGCCATCCACGATCGGGGTGCAACGTGGTCCCGCCGGATAAGAAATTGCATACGTTACCGAATACTCTTTTTTCCAAACTTGCTCGCCCGTTTGACTGTCCAAACAAAGAACGCGTTCCGTCCCGTCGAACGGTCGCCGCCCAAAGTTATCGACCTTGGCGTTGGCTGCTGTCACAAGATCCGTCACATAAACTCGATTCCCCACCACAGCTGGCCCAGAGTAGCCACCCGCAACAGGCGCAGACCAACTTGCTTTGAGGCTTCCAGCTGCGAAACTCTGTGGAGCTTTTGCAATCGTCCAGACGTTGTCTCGGTTCGGTCCCATCCACTGCGGCCAATCCTCTGCCTGTATCGATGGAGTTGGTACGCCAAATTGACACGCGAAAAGGGTGACCACTTTCGCTAGACTCCAAATACGACTCATTAGCATGATACCTTCGAAAAACTAGAAACGATGGAGTGTTGTTTGGAAGACTAAGCCCATTGTATCCAATAAGCCTACAGGCAACTGGGGGGTGCTATTCGAATTCGTACTTGCCTTCTTCGATGGTTCCGCGGTCTCCGTCGGCTTTCCAGCTCAATCGCTTTGAGCTTAGATCCTGGGTGATCTTTAATTTCAGACTCTCGCCATCAGCCGTTTTGCCCGTGCCTGTGTAACCGCCCCCGGGGTCGGCTGTTATCTGTAGTTCTGTTAGCTTTAGGCTCTTTTTCAATTGTGCCTCCACTTCCGGTTGGGCATAGTTCCCTGGGTGACTCTTTTCGCAACCGGAGATCCCGAGAAGTGCCGCCAGAACGCAGCTGATCAAGCTATGACGAAACATAATGTTACTCGCTTTCTGAAACAAAGTAGGGACGGATTTACTTCTTAACTACTGGGCTTCAATACCGACTTGACCACTTCACCTCGATGCATCTTTTCAAAGGCTTCGTGCCATTGGTCGATCGGCCAAACGCCTCCGATGATGGGAGCAACATCCATTTGGCCACTCGAAAGCAATGCGATCACACGTTCCCAGATCGGCCAGTTATGACTAAAGCTACCTTGTAAAGTGACATTCTTTTGGACGAGCGGATCGATATTGAATCCCAAAGGCTGTGGCCCCCATCCAACCTTGCTAATCCAACCCGCCGGACGGACGATGTCCAAAGCGATTTTCAAAGTGATGCTAGCCCCGGCTGCGTCGATTACTCCATCGCACCCGAGCCCGTCCCTTTCCAAACACCACGGCTTGGCGTCTCCGATAATGGCTTCACAGCCGTACTGTTTTGCAATCTCCAATCGATGACGATCTGCCTCAAGTCCGACCAAAGCGACTTGTGCGCCACATAGCCTCGCCATCGCAGCGCAAAGTATTCCGATCGTGCCTGGCCCCAATACCACGATACGATCACCCGGTTCAATATTTGCATTTTTGACGACCGCGTTGTAAGCGACGCAACAGGGCTCGGTCAAACAAGCGTGCTCAAAGGGAAGCGAATCGGGAATCGAATGAAGAATCCGTGTGGGGACGCGAACGTAACGGGTCATCGCACCATTGACACCGTAGCCAAATCCTTTTCGGGTCGAATCCAAATTGTAGAGCCCGCGTCGCGACATCGGATTGCAAGGGTCAATGATGGCAGCTGTCTCGCTAACAACTCGATCCCCTTCCTGCCAACCCTGAACCGACGAGCCTAGCTCAACGATCCGTCCGCTAAACTCGTGCCCCAACACGACAGGGTAATTGACCGGCCACGAGTGATCAGCGGTCCATTGGTGTAGGTCGCTACCGCAGACGCCAACGTTGGCGACCTCGAGCAGAACATCATCAGGGCCAATAGTCGGCCTAGGGATTTCGCGGATTTCAACAGAATGCTTTTCAGGGGCAAAATTGACAACAGCAGCAGATGTCATGTTTCTTACAAATACAGAGTGGACGGTGGGAGGGATCTCCGGAAGGTCCATAGTATAGACAGAATTAGACTGCTGTAGGATCTGCAGAAAACTAGGATTCGATTTACATGCCCAGTCGCGACCAGAGCCAGCCCAAGGGAGAGAGCCCACGCAGCGTCGACTCGTCCGACTTTCGTAGCAACCTGACAATGCCTCGTCGCTCCTCTAGCAAACCGAGGCTATCCGAACTAGCGACCGTATCCGTGGCCGCTTCTTCTTCCGCAACCACATCCGAAAACTCGGGAACCACATCCGAAAACTCGGGAGTTTCCGTCCGATCCTGAGGGCTCTCTTCAGGACTCGTTCCAATTGCTCGATGGATCACGGGCAAGCCCATCAGTTTCACTCGCTTAGGTGATTCAGCCGGTGCGGCGACGAGCTGCCTCATCTGATCCACAAGTTTGCCACCAGCGGATTCGAATTCGTCAACTTCATCGCGGTCGATCGGATAGGACAGCTGGACCCGTTCGAACAAATCGGTCCGCTCGCGAGGATCGAGCAGCTTGTAAGCAGCGTACGCGATTTCGGCTCTACGATCATCCTGAACCCTGACCTGCGTCGCTTGCGGCAAATCAGAAATTGCAATGGCCATGGCTTCTGCCGCCGAGCGAATTACCTTGGTGCGGCATTCCCCACGCCGGAGCCCAAGCAAACGAAAATGTCCCACGATTGCTTCGCGATTTCTTTTGTTTAGTAGTTTTCGATTCAAATTCATAGTTCATCAACCCCATCATCCTGATTCCGTTCCGGTCCTCTTCGTCACAATCCTATCGGCAGCATGATAGTCGCTGCCGTAGTGTCCTCAACCGAAACGAATCACTGCATTTGACGAACCAACCACGGAAAAAGTTCACCAGTTTTCCATTTGGGCCGGTTCGGCGCCTCACAGGCGAGGCAACGCGTCGGATCACCCCCAAAGTCGTTCGCAAAAACTCTTCGCAAATTGCAACAATTGGTCGGTCTCGGAAGATTTTTCTCAATTTGGCATTCTGGGCAAGGAATTTCCGCGAATGTGGATGAAAAAATCTGATCCTCCAACCTCCCTTTCTGTTTCCTGTGTATCCTGTTCCATCCGTGTGGCCAGCTCAAAAGTTGAGCGGCCGTTTTGATAGATCGTCCACCAAAACTCTCTTCAGGTTATGGCATGGTCCTTTCAGGCGAAGAAATCCGAGCGCGTCAGGGAACAGACATTCACATCACTCCGTTCTGCGAGGAGTGCCTGAATCCCAACAGTTATAACCTGACTCTACACAACGAGATACTCGTCTACGAGGAGGTCGTGCTGGACGTAAAGCAACCCAACCGTTTTCGCCGTGTAACCATTCCAGACGAGGGGTATATCTTGACCCCGGGTCAGATTTTTTTGGGACGAACTGTTGAACATACCGAAACCCATAATCTCGTGCCAATGATCGAGGGCCGCAGCTCGATCGCGAGACTGGGACTTTTTGTACATTGCTCGTCCGGCTTTGGCGACGTTGGATTTTGTGGGCATTGGACAGTGGAGATGTTCGCCGTCCAACCAGTGAGGATCTATGCAGGCATACGAATCTGCCAGATTTTCTACCACGAACTGATCGGTGAAGTCCGCGAGTACTCAAGCGAAAAGTACCAAAACAACCGAGATGTTCAACCAAGCATGCTGTACAAGGAATTCAGTGGCTCGCGGGAGTACGATCAGCTGGAGCTGAACTTTGGAACCGTGCTCGCAACCCGAAGCAAGAAGCCAGCCGTCGTTTCCTAGTTAATCTAACTTTCGTCAATACGGGCTTTCTGTCCAAAAGGACCCTCCGTCAAAACGAGCCCGCTTCGGGGTATAGGTTCCCTTTAGTTGCTTGAATCTCGCAACACTTCTACGCGTACGCGTTCCTCTGAAACCCGTCTTGACGTACGCCGAGCTCGGCAGCTATTCCCAACGCGTTGTCTGACGATCGATTACGCCCTTCTGGGTTGATCTGCAGTCCTTCGAATGCTTTGCGATGCCGCTACAAACGGACCCGCAAAGTGAACTCAATCGGAATTCTCGACTCAAACTACCAAAATTGACAAAAGCCCTCAGTCTTTGGTGCCGATAAAAGAATATCTGGAGGTGTACGCACTGGCCTCTAATCATCGCTCGATCATGGAGGATCTGGAAATGCAACGACACCGAATTCCCGATACGAATTCCAAGCTTGCCCTCATTCCCAATGCCTTCTTTCTTTCTGTGTTCGTGGCAGCCGTCAGCCTTCCTGTCTTCACCGATGCCTATGCTCAAGACGCATCTCGAACTTCCGCGGGAGCGCCCGATTCCGAGAAATGGGTCGATGTCATTCGTTTAGATAGATTGCCGAACCACCGCGAATGTCCGGTAGTCACCGCAATAAGCGTTTCCCCCGATGGCCAGCGAATCGCAGCCGCCGGGGATGATCACGCTATTCGCATCGTCGAAATCGCAACCGGAAAGACCATCACGACTCTCCAAGGGCATCTCGATTGGGTACAGTCGGTCGAATTCTCGCCGAACGGTCAATTGCTGGCTTCCTGTGGCAACGATGGGTCGCTGCGCATTTGGTCGCTGGAGAGGGCGGCGGCACTCCCATCCAAACATGTTGTCGGTCACGCGCTGCTGACACTTGCATTCCTAAACGACTCACGTGTTTACGCCGCTGGGTTCGGTAACCAAATCTACCTCTGGGACGCCGCCACCAACCGCATGAACATTGATCACGCCTGCGATTGCCGTGATATCCGCACCATCGCTGTCTCTCCCGATAAGAAATTTATTGCCTACGGAGGTCGCGACGGCTTGCTGCGCCTCCGCACCACCGAAGCTCGAAGGACGGAAGCGACGGGGCATTCCCATTCAGACGGGGAATGGACTGTACCTCTGCACTCCGAACGGATTCGATCGCTCCAGTTTTCGAACGATGGCCGCCGAATCACCTCCGTAGGTGAAGATCGGCGTATCGTCCACTTCGACCTCGCAACGCGAAAAATCCTTTCGCAAACCGAGGTCGGCGGCGGAAAGTTGATGGGGCTCTGCCAACTTGCCCCCCACCTGTTTGCGATCGCCGGCAGTGACAACACAATTCGGATCTTCAACGACGTCGACCAGCAAGTGCAAGCGAAACTGATCGGTCACGATGGGTCGGTCAGCATTTTGAAGCGAACCAACCGTCATCTGATCTCAGGTAGCTTCGACACCACCATTCGCATCTGGGATATCGAACACTCCGTCTCAAGCATTGATGCCCGCGGTCGATTCGTCCATCCTGTTGCGGCCCAGTTCGAAGACTCAGGTGCCGCGGGGGATGTGAAGTAATGTCCTGGAAGAAAAGCCTAAACCAATGGACTAAGAACATGATCGGTCGCTCGTCGAATCGCAGCAGTTCCGAGTGTAGCTCGTCATCCCGCGGCGCTTCAGCTCAACGTAACAAAGTCCGACCAGTCAGTAACCGGCATGCCTCCGTCGAATCGCTCGAACCGAGAGTGCTCTTCGACGCAGACCCACTGTGGGTCGGCGGTGTTTACGTAGAAGAAGATAACGGAGCTGACCTGCATGGTGATTCTTTCTATGTGACCTTTCGTGGCGGAGCAGCCGGTACTCAACTCACTCGACTCGTTATCGATACCGATCAAGGAGCCCAGGGGTTTTCCAGCGGGGATAACATTTTCGATATCGCCGATGGCGGTTTGGGTTCAGACCACTCCTTTCCATTTCGTGTGGAATTGATGACCGCTCAAGCATCGAATGCTCGAGTAACGGCCTCGGTCTTGGACGGCGGGATGCAATTAGTGCTGACGTTTGAAAACTTCTTCGCAGGCGACAAGCTAAAATTCTCGATCGACGTGGACGAGATTCAGCGCTATCGCAACGAACAGGGCCCCGACGCTATCAATCCGAACGTTGACCCGATCACGTCCGGGGTTGAGTTTGCGGAATCGAAACTCAAAGCTACCTTCATCGCACCTCATTTCGAGGACGCGTCGACGGAGGGAAGTTTCGTCAATACCTACGATGCAGTTCTAACCCCGACAAGACTGGATTTGCCTTTGGATAACGAAGGCGGGTTGCGAGATCGCTCCGCCGGGGCCGTGGCAACCGTCCATCAGGTCCCAAAACCTATCGAACTCTCTGGCACAGTCTATGTCGACAATAACCTTAATCTGGTCCAAGACAGCGGTGAAGTCGGTATCGGCGGCGTATCGCTGACCCTCTTTCGACTCGACAACGGGAACTACGTCACGACCGGCCAAAGCACAACCACCGATGGTCAAGGTCGCTATCAGTTCGGATTCAATCTCGGTTTGATGCCTGGCACCTACCAGATTCGTGAAATGCAACCGGATGGTTATTTGAGTGTCGGTGCCGTTCCCGGTATGCTCAACGGCCAAGCCGGCTTGGGCAGTACCGTTGCTGGCAACAAAGACGTTCTGACATCGATAGCCATACCGCTGGGTGATAGTAGCGGCACGAAGCTGGACTTTGCCGAAGCTCAACCGGTTCAAATAAGTGGATTCGTTTATCGCGACAACAACGATAATGGTCAACGGGAGTCTGGCGAGGGAGGGATCGGAAATGTGGAAATCCAGATTACCTCTATCGAGACCATCGCCGCCCCTGTCACTCAAACCATGCGGACGCTTGCCGACGGATCCTACCGCTTTATCGGTTTGCCACCTGGGCGCTACCGCATCTCTGAAACTGTCCAGCCAGTCGGGTTTTTCGATGGTAAAGAAACTCCTGGTACCATTGGTGGGCAATCGCGAGGCACCAGCAACGTCAACGACCAAATCACTGAAATTCGGCTCGATGGAAATGACAATGGAATCGAATTCAATTTCGGAGAAATCGAACCCGCATCGTTGTCGGGGCATGTTTGTGTCGCGCTGCCAGGCTTTGATTGTTTCTCTTCAGAACCCAACTCGTCATCGCCACTTCCGGGTGTGAAAATTGAACTGGTCAACGCGGCAGGCGAAGTGGTCGCTACCACCTTCACCGGCAGTGATGGCGGCTACCGATTCGAACAACTGCCAGCCGGCGTCTATCAGATCGTTGAAACCCAACCCGCTGGCCTGCTCGACGGTCTCTCCCGAGCAGGGGTCATCGGAGGCGTAACAACCGGCAACGCAATCAACGGCACCCGCATCGAACAGATCGCCATCGGAGGCGGCCAGCGCGGAGTCAACTACGATTTCTGCGAACTGCCACCCGCAACGCTGTCCGGTCACGTCTACCGTGATGATAACAACGACGGAATCCGTCAAAACAACGAAACCTTGCTGGCCGGCGCCATCATTCGCCTCTACGATGCAGCGGGTGCGGTCGTCGGCGAAACGGTCACCAATAGCCAAGGACTTTACCGATTCATAGATCTCCGGAAAGGTACCTATCGGATCTCCGAGGAGACTCCAGCGGGATATCTGGACGGCAAGGAAAGTGTCGGTCGCATCGCAGGCAATGTCGTCGGCGAACTCGAAGGACCCGACACGATCAAGTCGATCGTGTTGCCCTCAGGCATGCAGGGTAGCGATTACGATTTCGGTGAGATACTTCCTGCAAGTATCTCCGGCAACGTCTACGAAGACGCCGACGGGGACTGCGTTCGAGATCCCGATGAAGTGAGCCTATCCAACGTCTTGATCGAGCTCCTGGACGCTCAAGGGGCGATCGTAGGCACTACGCGAACGGACGCTTTTGGAAACTATCAATTCGATAATCTCCTACCTGGTACCTACACACTCCGAGAACAGCAACCAGAGGGTTACATCCAAGGTGGCCAGATGGCCGGAAGCGCCGGAGGCAACGCAACATTGACAGACATCATCTCTGCGATCGCGTTGAGCGCTGGTGTGAGGGCTACCGACTACGACTTCTGCGAACAGAGAGTCGCATCGTTAGAGGGAATGGTTTTTGCTGATTTGAATGAGGATTGTATCTTCGATGCGGACGAGTCACCACTCTCGGGAGTGCGTGTCGAGTTGCTCGATGAAGGTGGTCGCGTTATCGATAGTGTGCTCACCGACGCGCAAGGAAACTATCGCTTTGTCAATCTCAGACCCGGTATCTATTCCGTTCGCGAGATCCAACCGGACGGGTACTTCCAAGGTGGCCAGATGGCACCGGCAGGAGTTGCCGACACGAGCATCGCCGATTTGATCGCAGGGATCTCGCTTCGCTCGGGCCAAAATGTTTCTCAGCTTGATTTCTGTGAAGTACCACCGGCTACGATCGCTGGTTACGTCTTTCAAGACGGTGAAGCCATAGAGACGCAGGACGGTAATCCTCCCTTGATTCTCAAAGGATTGCGCGATGGTATTCGGAATGAAGGTGATGCGCCGATCGGAAACGTGGTCCTCGAGCTGAGAACCCGGACGGGAATTCCATTGCCGTCCCGCTTCGCATTGCCAGGCATCTACGACACCGAAACGATTAAAGTGATAACCGATGCGAATGGTTACTACGAATTTCG
>Ga0105048_10014014_pt1 | contig 12509 bp, 16 predicted proteins | sample MAT05_FD_78382 | JGI IMG/M metagenome (GOLD analysis project Ga0105048, IMG submission 78382) | Freshwater microbial communities from Lake Fryxell liftoff mats and glacier meltwater in Antarctica - MAT-05 | ecosystem: Environmental > Aquatic > Freshwater > Ice > Liftoff microbial mat | place... | reverse complement strand
GCCAGGCGCTGCGCCGCCATCGGTGCGATGAGGTCGATGTCGCGTTCGACCAGGCTGCTCTTGGTGATGATGGAAAACGGATGCTGCGCCTCGGCCAGCACCTCGATGACGGAACGCGTGATACGCAGCCGGCGCTCGGCCGGCTGGTAGGCGTCGGTCACTGAACCGATGTTCAGCTGGCCCGGTGTGTAGCCGCGCGCCGCGAGCGCCTCGCGCAAGCGTTCCGCAGCATTCACCTTCGCAATGATGCGAGTTTCAAAGTCGAGCCCGGGTGACAGGTTCAGATAGCTGTGGCTGGGCCGCGCGTAACAATAAACGCAGCCGTGCTCACAGCCGCGGTAGGGGTTGATGGAGAGATCAAACCCGATGTCGGGTGAGTCGTTGCCCGACAGGATGCCGCGCACGTTCTCTTCAACCACCTGCGTGGCCGGCGCCAGCTCTTCGGCCTGCGCCGCTTGTTCCAGCGTGCCCCAGCCCTCGTCGAAGTCGTTGCGCGCCTCGCCGCTGAAGCGGTGTTCGATGGCCCAGGCCGTGCCTCGGCCCTTCTGCGCCCGCTCGTCGGAGCGCCGGGGTACGAACACGAGCGTGGCGGAGGGGGCGTTGTGGGCGGCTGGCATACTGTTAATTTATACAGTATCGGCCCAGGATGCAATACGCAAGAGGCAATGACAGTCAGGCCAAGGCAGCCAGACAGAGTCAAGCGCCGGCGGTGCTGTCAGTACTCGGCAGTGTTGGAGCCCGGTGCCAGATTCTCGAAGCGCGTCAGCGGCTTCATGAAGGCCAGTTTCACGGTGCCCACGGGGCCATTGCGCTGCTTGCCGATGACGATCTCGGTCACACCCGGCTCTTTGCTGTCCTTGTTGTAGTAGTCGTCGCGGTAGATGAACATGATGATGTCGGCGTCTTGCTCGATGGCGCCGGATTCGCGCAGATCGCTCATCATCGGCCGCTTGTCGGTGCGCTGCTCGACGCTGCGGTTCAGCTGCGACAGCGCAATCACCGGGCACTGCAACTCCTTGGCGAGCGCTTTCAGGCCTCGAGAGATCTCGCCGATTTCGGTGGCGCGGTTTTCATCGCTGCCGCTGCTGCCGCTCATCAACTGCAGGTAGTCGATGACGATCAAGCCCAGCGTGCCAAACTGCCTTGCCATGCGGCGTGCGCGCGCGCGCAACTCACTTCCGGTCAGGGCCGCGGTTTCATCGATGTAGAGCTGCACCTGGCCCAGGCGCTCGACGGCGTCGGTCAGGCGTTCCCATTCGCCGCTGTCAAGGCGGCCGGTGCGCAGGTTCTGCTGATTGATGCGACCCAGGCTGCCGACCAGCCGCAGCGCCAGCTGCGCCGCGCCCATCTCCATCGAGAACACCAGCACGGGCAGACCTTCCTGCACCGCCACGTGCTCGGCGATGTTCAGCGCGAACGCCGTCTTGCCCATCGAGGGCCGTGCCGCCAGCACGATGAGGTCGCCCTTTTGCAGGCCGGCGGTCATGCGGTCGAGGTCGTAGAAACCGGTGCGCACGCCGGTCACTTCCTCGGCGCCGTTGTCGTGCAGTTCCTGCACCCGGTCGATCAGGTCCACCACCAGCTGGTTGATGCCCTGAAAGCCTTGCTTCTGTCGCGAGCCTTCTTCGCCGATCTGGAAGATCTTGCTCTCGGCCTCGTCCAGCACCGTGCTGACCTGGCGGCCCTGCGGGTTGAAGGCGCTGGTGGCAATGTCGTCGCTGGCCGCGATCAGCTTGCGCAGGATGCTGCGTTCACGAACGATTTCTGCATAGCGCCGCATGTTGGCGGCGCTGGGCACGCTCTGCGCCAAGGCGTTGAGGTAGGCCAGGCCGCCGACGTCCTGCGCCTTGCCGAGGCCTTGCAGTTGTTCGAAGACGGTGATGACGTCGGCCGGCCTGCTCTGACCCACCAGCACGCCGATGGCGGCGTAAATCAAACGGTGTTCGTAGCGGTAGAAGTCGCTGTCGGTCAGCAGGTCGCCAGCGCGGTCCCAGGCCAGGTTGTCGAGCAAGAGGCCGCCGAGCACGCTCTGTTCGGCCTCCACCGAGTGCGGCGGCACGCGCAGGCGGGCCACCTCGTCATCGCGGGGCGAAAGATCTCGGGCGTTGAACAAGGCGGACATGGCTGTGGACAAGACTGTGGATGAGGCGTGGGCCGCTGCTGTTGATGGGCTGTGCACGGGCTGTGCAAGCGCTGTGGACAGACAGCCAGCCACAAAATGCGGAAGGCCGGCAGAGCCGGCCTTCCGAAGACTGGAGACAGCTTACGCCGTATCAGTCGACTTGCGCAACCACGTGAACCGTGATCTCGACCACCACGTCACCATGGGGCGCCACAGACACCGGGTGCTCGCCCACGGTCTTCAGCGGGCCGTTGGGCAGGCGAACCTGCGCCTTGGCAATGGCGTTGCCGGCCTTCGTCAGCGCTTCGGCGATGTCGGCGTTGGTGACGCTGCCGAACAGGCGACCGTCGACGCCGGCCTTCTGCGCGATGCGCACCGTCTTGCCAGCGAGCTGTTCGCCCACGGCAGCGGCAGCCGCCAGCTTCGCAGCGGCGGCCTTTTCCAGTTCGGCGCGGCGGCCTTCGAATTCCTTGATCGCCGCTTCTGTGGCGCGACGCGCCAGCTTTTGCGGAATCAGGTAATTGCGGGCGTAACCCTGCTTGACGTTGACGACGTCGCCCAGGCTGCCGAGCTTGCCGACCTTGTCGAGAAGAATGATTTGCATGGTGTGCTCCTCAGACCTTGTGCTGGTCAGAGTACGGCAGCAGCGCCAGGAAGCGCGCGCGCTTGATGGCGGTGGTCAGCTGGCGCTGGTAGAAAGCTCGCGTACCGGTCAGACGGGCTGGCGTGATCTTGCCGTTCTCGCCAATGAAGTCGCGCAACACGTCGACTTCCTTGTAGTCGATCTCTTCGACCTTGGCGACCGTGAAGCGGCAGAAACGCTTGCGGCGGAACAGCAGCGACTGGTTGTTGCGCTTGGGGCGCTTGTCCTTGGAAAAACGACCTTTACCACGTGGTGGGGGCATAGTCAGCTCCTGCTTGAATTCTGTTGAACTGGTTCCGGCGGGCTTGTGGCTTCCACAGGCTCTACCGAGGTGATGTGAAACAGCAAACCGCGTCCGTTGCGTGCGCTGGTGATGAAGCCGGCAAAAAGACCCGCGCTTCCCAACTCAGTCGCCAGCAGCCGCTTCGTTACTGCCCCGATGGCCACCGCACGCATTTCCATGGAGACCTTGCGGGGCTGGCCATCTTCACTGAGCTCGGACTCGTGCTTCAAGCCCAAGTCCAGCGCCGGAAGACCGGCCGGGGTGTAACGCAGGGCCGCCCGCTCCACCAGCGTGGCCGACAGCAGCAACCTGTTCATGACAGGCTACCGGTGCCAGCCGGCCGGCGGCAGACGCCGCTGGCTGTCAGGCCGAAGCCTCCTGGCGTTCCTTGCGGGCTTCTTCGCGCTCGACCGCCTTCATCATGATCGACGGGTTGGTCTCGGCCTTGTCCTTGCGCACGGTCATGTGACGCAGCACGGCGTCGTTGAAGCGAAAGCCCGTTTCCAGCTCGGTCAGGGTCTCGTGGCTGCACTCGATGTTCAGGCACAGGTAATGCGCCTTCACCAGCTTCTGGATCATGTAGGACAGCTGACGCCGGCCCCAGTCCTCGACCCGGTGCAACTTGCCACCGCTCGCGGTGACCAGGGTCTTATAGCGTTCCAGCATGGCCGGAACCTGTTCGCTCTGATCCGGGTGGATCAGCAGAACGATCTCGTAATGACGCATGAATACTCCTTGTGGATTCCGGCAGGAAACACTGCTGGGGGTGGAAGCCGCCCTGATGCGTCAACATGACAGGTGCGGCAAGGAAAGCCCGTGATGATAGCACTGGGCCTATCGTTCATCGGGCCCCGGAAAACGCATGCGGTCTACCAACGCCAGTTGCTGCGCGCTCGGGCCAGGCGTCAGGCAGCTGACCAGCAGCATCACCAAAAGCCCCGCCGGCACCCCGAAAACGCCTGCTGCGATGGGCTCGACGCCGAACCACTGGCAATCGGCCAACGGCCAGCTCACGCCGAATGCCTGGCGCAGCAACGGCAGGTTGGTGACCATGTACCAGACTGTCACGCCCAGTCCGGTGAGCATGCCGGCCACCACGCCCGCATGGTTGGCGCGGCGCCAGAAGATGCCCAGCACCAAAGCCGGGAAAAAGGCTGCGGCGGCCAGCGAAAACGCAGCCGATACAAACTGCAGGATGTCGGTGAACTTCAGCGCGGCAGTCAGCGCCGCGACGAAGGCCACCGCCATCACCAGCACCTTGGAGGCGATGACACGCCCTGCCGCGCTGGCGCGCGGGTTGACGCTCGGAAAATAGATGTCATGCGAAATCGCGTTGGCAATGGTCAGCAGCAGACCGTCGGCAGTGGACAAGGCAGCGGCCAGGCCCCCGGCCGCCACCAGGCAGGTCACCCAGTAGGGCAGCCCGCCGATCTCGGGCGCTGCCAGCACGATGATGTCGCCGGCCAGGCGCAGTTCGCCGAGTTGCAGCAGCCCGTCGCCGTTGATGTCGCGCACCGAAACCAGACCAGGATCGACCCGTGACCAGCGGTTGATCCACTGCGGCAAGTGGTCCATGGGCAAGCCCACCACGTTGTGCAGCACCTCGAACTTCACCAGCACCGCCAGCACCGGCGCGCACAGATACAACAGCACGATGAAAAGCAGCGTCCACCCCACCGAGCGCCGCGCCTGTGAAGCCGAGGGCGTGGTGTAGAAGCGCGTCAGCACATGCGGCAGGGCCGCCGTGCCCATCATCAGGCAAAGCATCAGCGCGATGAAGTTGATGCGCGCACTGTCGAAGCGCTCGCGTGCTGCAGGGCTGCCATTCGGGTCGCCGGCAGCGAAGGCCAATGTCTGCGGTGGCATGCCGCCCAGGGGCTGGGCACCGGCCAGTGCCGACTCGCGCTCGCGTGTGTAGAGCTGCCGCGCTTGCGCCTCAGTGCGAGGCCGTTGCGCGTATTCGCGTTCGGCACGCTGGATGCGCGCCAGCGGCGCGTTCTCGGCGCGCAGCGTGGCCACCAGTTGCTGTTGCCGCGCTTCGTCACGCAGCATCGATGCGGGCACGTCACGCAGTTTGATCTCGGCTTCGTCGGCACGTCGACGCAGCAGTTGCACCACGTCGCGTTCGGCCGGGTCTGCTGCCAACTCACGTTCACGATGCGCCACCTGCTGCAGCTGCTGGCTGTAGGAGAGAAGCGGCATCAGGCTTCCGGTCTGCTTGGCCGACAACCACATCAGCGGCACCAGGTAGGCCACGATGAGCACGAGGTACTGCGCCACCTGCGTCCACGTCACCGCGCGCATGCCACCCAGGAAGCTGCACACCAGCACGCCGCCCAGGCCGACGAAGATGCCGAGCTCGAAACCGAAACCCGTGAGGTGCGAGGTGATGAGGCCCACACCGTAGATCTGCACCACCAGATAGACGAAAGACACCGCCACCGTGGCCGCAGCGCCGATCAGGCGCGGCAGGCTGCCGCCGTAACGTTCCCCCAGAAAGTCGGGCACGGTGTATTGGCCAAAGCGTCGCAGATAAGGCGCCAGCAGCAGAGCCAGCAGCACATAGCCACCCGTCCAGCCCAGAATGTAGGCGAGCCCCGCCTGGCCCTGCAGATACAGCACGCCCGCCGTGCCCAGAAACGACGCTGCCGACATCCAGTCGGCAGCGGTGGCCACGCCGTTGAAGAGCGCCGGCACGCGCCGCCCCGCCACGAAGTACTCGGCCTCGTCCGAGGTGCGGCAGATGAAGCCGATGCCGGCGTACGCGGCCACCGTCAGCACCAGGAAGCTGGCCCCCAGCCAAGAACGCTGCACACCGGCGCGTTCGGCGGCCGCCATGATGGCGATCAATACCCAGAAGCCGATCAGGAACAGCGCATAGCGCCAGGCCAGCACACGGGAAAACTGCCGTGCAACCTCGTCAGCGCGCGCCATGCCAGGGCTTCAGCCTTGGGTGGGCGGTTCGCCCGTGCTCGGCTCGTCCGCGGCCGTCTCCGCCAGCAGGGCGGCCTCAAGACGGTCCATCACCACCACGTAGATGGCAATGAGCAATGCATACACCAGCAAGGCGCCTTCGGCCGCCAGCCAGTAGCCGAGCGGAAAGCCCAGGAAGCTGAAGCGATCGAGGTCGCGGGCAAACCAGGGAACACACAGGTTCACAAGCAGCCAGGCAGCCAGCAAAGCCAAGGTCCACCGCCGTGTCTTCAGCCAGAAGGAATGGTGCGCCGGTCCAAGCATCGGTTGATTCTGAACCAGACAGGCCGCCTTCTTGCCCTGCGGCCCGAGCGATGTAGCGCGCCAGGACAAGCCGCCGTGTCAGGTCCTCCATAGGTGCGCGCTTCTCGAGGCAAGCCATTCCATCATGCCCGTGCGTGTTTCAGCGCCCTGCCGGCGGCTGCTGCGGCACCACGCTGGAAACCGGCACCACTGCGAAGATCCACCGGCGGTAGCTGTCGGCTTCGTCAAAGCCGGTCTGGCTTGGGCTGAAGCCTGCGCGCTTGATGGGTCGGCCCGTCGCCAGGCTGTAGACGCCCACGATGCGGTTGGCGCCGTCGCGCAGTTCTCCCCAATCAGCGGTGCCGGTCAGCGGGTCGTGCGGAATCTGCCGCAAGTGGCGTCGCACACCCGGCACGCGCGGGTCGCGCAGCAAGTCGGACAAGCGCTCCGGGCTGGCGCTCTCGTTGCGCAGGTTGCCGCGGTAGCTGAGCAGCGCAGCGCGGATGTCCTCGCCGGCCAGCAGCAGCGCCGCTTCGGCGTGGCGGCGCGTCACCGCTGTGCCGACGGTGACGCTGCCCGCGGCAGCCAGCGCCAGCACAGCCACCAGAACCAGCAGCAGCAGGTAGGTGAAGCCCCGCGAGCCAGCGCGCCAGCTACCACTGCGCATAGGGGCCGCCGGTGCGCGATTCGCCGCTCGCGCCACTGTGCAGATCGGCTACCGCACCGCGGTAGCCTTCGGGTGGTGGCACCAGCACCCAGCTGGTATCGCTCTCGGTGATGGGGTCCTGCGGCAGCGTGGCCAGGTACTTCAGGTCCACCAGTTCCTGAAGGCCGTCGGGGTAGCGACCATGGTCGCCGTAGAACTTGCCGAGAACATCGCGCGTGGTGCGCAGGTTTTCGCGCAGCACGGCTTCCTTGGCGGCATCGACCTTGCCGAAGTAGCGCGGCAAGGCCAGCGTCAGCAGCGTGGCCACGATGGCCAGCACCACCAGCAGCTCGATCAGGGTAAAGCCCTGCCCGCGCATGCGCTTCACCATTGCCGGTAGGGCACGCCGTTGAGGCCCAGCCTCGGGCTGCGCGAGAGCACGTCGTAGACATCGGCGCCGGGCTGCGGGTCCTGCGGTTCGGAGGCATAGGCGCGCAGGGCCCACGTGTCGGCGTCTGGCATGGCATCGTTGTCGGCCATCGGGTCGCGCGGCAGCCGACGCAGGAAATAGATCTTGCGGCGCTGCGGGTCACGTTGGTCTTCCACACCCTCGACCAGCACCGCCAGGTTGGGCGGGTAGCCGGTCGCACCGATCACGCGGCGAATGCGGCCCGTGTCAGCGGCACGTTTGTAGTCGTCAATGGCGGTGCGGGGCTCGCGCAGCGCCAGCCGCAGGTCCTGTTCGCGCACTCGCTGCACCTGCACCTGCGCCAGCGGCACCACGGTGGTGGCCAGCACGGCCAGGATGGCCAGCGTGACCAGCAGTTCGATCAGCGTGAAGCCCAGATGCCGACGGTTCATGGGCGCGCCCTCAGGGTTGCACGGCGACGATCAAGGCCGGCAAGGCCTGCGTGCCCAGCGCGCGGCCCTGCACACCCAGTGGCGACACGCTGGCCAACTGCAACGTGATCTGGCCTTCGGCAGGGCGCACGCTGGCGCGCAGGTTCAGGGTCAGCAAAGGGGCTTCGATGCTGGCGCCGGTGGTGCCGGCGCGGCTGGTGTTGACGGTGATGCGGCCAGGCTCAACGCGGCTGCCGAACGTGCTGGCCACCCCACCCTGGCGCAGGAAGCTGCCTTCGAGCACGCTCACCGTCTGCAGCGCCTGCGCGTCGAACGCCAGCTGCAGGCCCAGCGCGGTGACCGGCTCATCGCTGCCCGCCACCAGCTGCACGCTGAAAGTATCGCCCACGCGCACGCTGGCCGGTGCCACCCAGCGCAGCCGCAGCGGCGGCACGGCCGGCGTGGCCACGCCGCCGCCCACCACCACCGGTGCGGTGTTGGCCGTGGCGCTGCCAGTTGCGACGGGCACTGCCCCTGCGCTTGCGCCTACCCCTGCGCCCGCAGGCGCGGGCCCGGCGAACGTGGCTGGCGTGGCCACAGCGGCGCCCGGCCTGGTTGCCGAGGGGCGCGCCGGTGTCGTGGTCACGGCGGGCGGGGCCGCGCTGTTCCCGGTGCCAGCTGCGCTCTCGCTGCCAGAGTCGAACAGCTGATCACTTCGATGAGCCGGTTGTCGGCGTCGAAGGCGTAGCCGGTGTATTCGCTCGGGCTGCTCTTGCTGGCCAGGTTGCAGTTGCCGTCCCAGGGGTAGTTCGTGGTGACCGTGCTGCCCGTGGCGCTGCTCAGCGTTGCGCTGGTGAGCGTGTCATTGTTGTCGTATGCGTAGGCGGTGCTGTTGGTGCCGGTCGGCGTCGTGACGGGCATGGCCGTGCGGTTGCCCACGTTGTCGTGGGTGTAGGCCGTGGCCTCGGTGGCAGGTGCCGCCGGGTTGCCCAGGAAGGCGCTGAGCTGCGCGCCCTTGTAGTTGCGCTCACTCGTCAGCCGCGCGTTGGCGTCGTAGCCGAAGGTCTGCACGCGCACCGGGTTGCCGCTGAAGCCGCCGGTGGCGGCCACGAAGGCGGCGCTGGTGTCGAAGGTGTCAATGCGGCTGACCGCACCACCCGCGCCGCGGGTGATGACCTGGCCCGCGATCAGGGTGCTGGCACCGCCCTGGCGGCGCAGCTGCGCATGGCGATCAGGCGGTCTTGCGCGTCGTGGCGGCGCCCGAAACAGCAGATGGGGACCGGAGGCTTAACTAACGTGGCCGGCCCCGTTGGCGTCCGGGCTCAGGTAGTAAGGTCCCGAATTTCGTCAACCAACACCAGCCATTGCGCGCGCTCCCGTACTCCTGCCTGGTCGGTCACCGGCACCTGCGCCAGTGCGGCCGCCAACGGTTCCAGCAGGTCTGCGTTCGGCGCAAGTGCGCTGTGTTCCTGCTTCACGCAGATCTTAAGCAGAGTCCGAATGGGGTACTCCAGCGGTTCGAGTGGGTGGTGTCCGTGAAACCTCCCGATATCAACCATCGATCCTAGTAGGCTGCGAAGCGCGGCCGCATCGAGGGCAAGCTTCGACTTGCACGCGCAGGTGATCCATGTCGCCACGCGCCCGATGACCTCACTGCGGGCTTCGCCTGCCGCGGAGCGCCTGCCGAAGACCGAGGTCGACTCAGCAAAACGCTCTGCGTTCGCCTGCAAGGCCCGCACGAGCCGACCTTCGTGGCCATCGCAAACCAACTTAGACAACAACTCGGCAGCGTCCGCGACCTCGCGGCCCAGCCGATCGCGAGGCAGGCTCTTCACCGCAGCTGCTGCGGCACTCCGCAGCGCATCGGGGTCGACGTTGCCCCAACCGTTTCCGAAGCCGATCCATTGCTCGGCACTCGTGGTGGCGAGCGAAGCCCCCAAGTACGCCATCACCGCGTCGGCTCGCGACAGGGTCGTGACGTCCGCCGCCGCAACATTCAGCATGTCGATCCAAGCATCGAAGGGAAGACGATCTGGTTTGCGGGCTTCGGGCATGTTAGATGCAGGAGTCGATGAAGGCTTCAGCAAGAAAGGCAGCCAAGTTGGTGAAGCCGCCGATCAAACGAACACCGCTGAAGTCGGGACCCAACGCTCGAAGGATTCTGTCACGGTCGACCAGCTGCATCGATGGCCGCCAGCGTGGTGTTCAGGTGCCGGCCAGCGGGATCACGTTGTCTGTCGGCGCCGTGGCCGCTGTGCCGGCTGAGCCGCGTGCCTGCTGGCGCAGCACCTCGCCCCACACGTAGGCCGTGGCCTGCGCTCCGGCGCTTTCCAGCACCACCTGCGGCCATTCGGTCGTCGGGTCGATCAGGTAGCGCGCGCTGCCACCCGGCGTCGTCTTGCGGATGCGCTGGCCGTCCCCGTCGTAGCCGTAGCTTGCAACCGTGGTGGCCGTGCCCTGCGTCGGGCCGCGCCGCACTTCGATGAGCCGGTTGTCGGCATCGAAGAAGTAGCCGGTGTATTCGTTCGGGCTACTTGTCAGCCGCGCGTTGGCGTCGTAGCCGAAGGTCTGCGGGTGAGCGGGTCGCCGTCGGGGTCGCTCGACGCGGCGCCGCTGAGCGTGACGGTCTCGGTGACGCGCACCGTCTGGTCAGGGCCGGCGTTCGCCGTGGGAGAAGAGTTGGTGGTGCTGACGACCACTGTGTCGGGCGGGCTGTCCACGCTGCCGTCGTTGACGATGAGCGTGGCAAGGTAGTTGCCCTGCTGGTCGACCACGAAGCTGGGCGTGACAGTGTTGGCGCCCACCAGGGCGGCGGCACTGCCGGCTGGCCCGGCCAGGGTCCAGCGGTAGCTGAGGGCGTTGCCATCGGCGTCGCTCGAAGCAGCGCCGCTCAGGCCGACGGTGGCGCCGACGACGGCCGTCTGGTCGGGGCCGGCATTGGCCACCGGCGCGGTGTTGGTGGTGTTGATGCGGACGGTGTCTGGTGCGCTGTTGACCGTGCCGTCGTTGACCACCAAGCGCAGTTCGTAGGTGCCCGGCCGGTCGGCCACGAAGCTGGGGTTCACCGCTGCTGCGCCGCTCAGCACTGCAGCACTGCCAGCCGGGCGGCTGGTGAAGGCCCAGCTGTAGCTCAAGGCATTGCCGTCGGGGTCGCTCGATGCCGCGCCGTTGAGCGCAACGGTGTCGTTCACGCGCACCGTCTGGTCGGGCCCGGCATTCGCCAGCGGCGCGCCGTTGGTAGCGCAGGCGGCGTACTTGCAGCGCAGCGCGCAGACGCGGCCGTCGGCAGAGTTGATGACGAAGTTGTTGTCAGCGTCGCGCGGGTCGTCGGGCCCCGTGACCGGGCTCTGCGCCAGCACGGCCTGCTGAATCAAGCCAAGGTCGATGCGGTCGATGCGGCCGTTGTTGTCGACGTCGCACTTCAGCGCCCAGGCCGCATGGCTGGCCAGAGCCAGGCTCAGCAGCAGCGCTGCGTTGACCAAGAACTTGTTCAGACCGCGCATGCAACTCTCTCCCCTGTGCTGCCGCTCTGCGTGGGCGCGGCCGGCGCTTCCGGCTTGCCCTGTTCGCCCCCCTCAGGGTCGCGGCTGCTATGGCTGTTGTGGTGGTGCTGCAGTGCGTTGGGCAGCCCACGCTGGGCTGCCGGGCCTTCGCCCGCTCGTTCAGGCGGCCTGGGCCTTGCGCCGGCTGGCGCCCAGGCCGGCGAGCGCCAGACCCACCAGCGCCCACGTCGCAGGCTCCGGCACGCTCGCACCCGTCACCACCGTGACGCTACCGCCGGTGGCGCTGAAGCTGACGATGGTGCCGGCCGCGTCGGACAAGGTGACGCCACTCAGGCCGAGCGAGCTCGTGCCCACCGCCCGCGTGTCAAACACCAGCGTGAACAGCGTGAAGTCTGCGGCCTGCAAGGCCAGCAGATCAGTCTGCGACTCAAGTGAGAAGTCCGACAGCAGCAGCGCATTGCCGAGATCGTTGAAGCCCAGCCCGAATGTCAGACCCAGCCCCGCGCCGTCGGTAACCCGGTCGAAGGCCAGCACCGTGGGATCGAAATTGAACTGGAAATCGTACGAGCCCAAGCCGCCGGGCTGGGTGTTGGAGACCATCACCGAGATCGACACCTCGCTGCCCAGGCCCACACTCTGCGAGCCCGGCAATATGCTCAGCGCGTAAGCGCTGGCCCAGCCCGGCAAAGCCATCAACGTCGCGCCCAGCAGCGCCAGCGCGCCTTGCCGGAGTTGGCCGCCAAGCCGGCGGTTCTTGTTCTGTCGCATCGCTCTCCCCCTTCGATTCGAACACACCACACTGCGCGGGCGCCTCTTCCGGGCCCCGAGCGAATTCACTATTTACGAGCGGATGCCGCCTGAACGTGACAGCGACATCACCTCGCCCCCCGTGTTCGCGGGGACGGAGGTGGTATCCAAACGTACACCCTACCTCCACCTGAGGTGAGCCAGACGTACGCCACTGGGCAGGTCGGCGCTCTCATCGGCGACTGGCCTCACCCGCAGACCCAATCGGCGCCGCGCACGGACTGCTGCTGTGCGGGGGCCCGCATTTCATCTGCGCGCCGGCCACGGCGCGTAGAGCCGCACCACCTCAGGCGCCCGCGCTCAAGGCAAGCAGGGCCTGCTGTAAGCCTGCTTGCAGTGACATGCTCTCGGCGGCAGCCTGCGGTGTGGCTGCGGCCATGGCCTGCAGCCGCTGCAGCGCAGACTGCAGTCCCGGCACAGCGGCCTGATCGCCCAGCGCGCCCAGCGCG
>Ga0105048_10014013_pt1 | contig 12509 bp, 13 predicted proteins | sample MAT05_FD_78382 | JGI IMG/M metagenome (GOLD analysis project Ga0105048, IMG submission 78382) | Freshwater microbial communities from Lake Fryxell liftoff mats and glacier meltwater in Antarctica - MAT-05 | ecosystem: Environmental > Aquatic > Freshwater > Ice > Liftoff microbial mat | place... | reverse complement strand
GTTATTTACGGAGTACCAATGTGGGGATTCATCTGGCTCTGGATGCCGATTGCGATCCTGCTGACCATTCGTGCCCGCCACAAACAGATGGGCTTTGCCCTGACCTGGTGGTCATTTACATTTCCGGTCGGCACCTGCGTCACAGGCACCAGCCAGCTTGCCATGCATACAGGTCTTCCCATGTTCCAGTGGAGTGCAGTAGTGCTCTTCACAGCCCTGCTGATTATGTGGGGTGTGGTATTGGTCCGCACTGCCAAAGGCTCATTGCATGGTTCTCTATTGACGCCGGCCATGATCAGCACTACTCCCAAAGCATATAAAGGCTGATTTACTGATCCTTGTTGATATGTTGTGTATGTGTAAAAAAAGTCCTCAATGTTCGTTGAGGACTTTTTTATTACTTTAGACTGGTTCAGGTGCACCTAAGAAGACCTAACGGTTTGTAGATATCGATAAACCGTATACTTTGAAAGACCCATAACAAGAGCTATCTGGTCTACAGCCCCCTTGATCACAAAACCGCCCATTCGCTCGAGCGTATCAATAAAAACAATCCTCTCTGAACGTGTCAGCATAGCTGGCTGTTTCCCCATTGTTTCAATTGCTTTATCAATCAGGGCACTTAATGTCTCAGTAACAGAAGATGCAAAAGTTTCCTGTTGACCACTGTCAGCTAGATCTTCCGTCCGGATTAAATCATTTATCATATGCACAGTGTTCAATAAGTCTGTTACATCAATGTTGATACAATAGCATCCAATAACCTGCCGACTTGCAGACCTTACAAATACTGTCGAAGATTTTAGGACACGACCTTGCTGTGTCATAGTTTTATAGTGATAGCAGTCAGTTACACTGTTGCCATACTCACGAAGTCTTTTAAGTACAAAATCAGTAATAGGAGCACCAGGCTTTCGCCCTGTGACATCACCGGCGACATGAATAATTGATTTATCAAGGCTGGAAAAGTCATGAACAACTATTTCACAGTTTTTACCTAATGACATGACAATAGAATCTGCCATCTTTTTAATTGTGTCGAAGATCAAGCTGTTCTGATTCATATTAAATTTCCCTTTAACATTAATTTTAGAATCATCATAGGCAACCATATCAAAGAAACATTAAAATAAAACTGTTTTTTACAATATTTTTGCCTCTATCAAATAAATTGTCAACACAGAAAGCCGACATGCCACCTAAATACTTATCCTAAAAACGGCATTTGAACCGCCGAACACGCCGCCAATAGTAGGCGCTTCTAAGCGATGAACGCCGAAAAAACCAGGCTTTATATTAAAAAGCTGATTCACCTTTCAGGTTAAACCATTAGTACTTCCAAGCTTTTGATTTATCGGCGTGCATCCGCTTTTATCGGCGGTTAACTGCTTTTTTAAGGCTTATAACACCGTAAGCAATATATAACAATTTTTTGTTATACGTACAATTTATTGTTGACTTTCGCTAGCAGCCTCCATATATTCAATCCATAATTAATTTAAAATTCATAGTTTACTTATAAATCTGATTTAACAAATCAGGCCGCCAATAAAAGGAGACACGCTTCTATGCAAACCAGAGAATCACACACTGTAACAACAGAATTTGCTCCAGCAGCAATAGGTCCCTATAGCCAAGCCATTGTAGCTGGTGACTTTGTATTCGTTTCAGGCCAGCTACCGATAGATCCTTTGACCGGTGAATTTATAAATGGTGACATTGACAACAGGGCTAGGCAGGTAATCAAAAACATACAAGCCATCTTGGACAAGGCTGGGGGCAGTCTTCAAAATGTCGTAAAATCAACTATTTACCTTACAGACTTGACTTGTTATGCCACAGTCAACGAAATTTATGCAGGTTTTTTCCAAACCAATCTGCCTGCAAGGGCTGTAGTTGCCGTTGCCGGTCTGCCGAAAAATGCTGATATTGAAATGGACGTGATCGCCTATATCCCGAAGACAAAGGAGTAACAAATGAATCTCGCACGCTTTCCGAGACGACGCTATCTGCAGGCTAGAACCCCACTTGAATTTGCAGCACACTTTTCAGCAGCTCTAGGTGGTCCAAACATTTACATCAAAAGAGACGACTTACTCGGCTTTGCCTCTGGTGGCAATAAACTCAGAAAGCTGGAGTTTGTTGTTGCAGAAGCTCTTGCTAACGGAGCAGACACACTTATTACATGCGGTGCGGTCCAATCAAACCATTGCCGCCTGACATTGGCTGCGGCAAAAAAAGAAGGACTTTCCTGCAGACTGATTCTAGAGGAAAGGGTTGCAGGCAGCTACAAGCCTGACGGAAGCGGGAATAACTTTCTCTTTCACCTACTGGCCGCAGAAAAAATATCTGTCGTCAAGGGCGGATCAAACATGATGGAAGAGATGCAGAAAGCTGCCGATGAGGTCGCTGCAGCTGGGCGCGAAGCTTTCATTATCCCGGGTGGCGCATCTACTCCACTTGGAGCATTAGGTTACGTCTCCTGTGCGGAAGAAATGCTGTCACAGGCTTTTGAAATGGGACTAAACATTAATCATGTTATTTCACCGAGCGGAAGTGCAGGAACCCACGCAGGACTGGTAACCGGTCTTTACGGAAACAATAGCAACATACCAGTCACTGGCATAAATGTTAGTCGCACTAAAGAAGTTCAGGAGGAGTTGGTTTATCAACTGGTCAAGAAAACAGCCGACCTGGCTGGAGTTAAGCAGGAGATTCCCCGCGAGGCAGTCAACTGTTTTGGAGATTACGTAGGCGCAGGGTATTCACTGCCTACAGATGGCATGATTGAAGCGGTCAAACTACTTTCCAGGACAGAAGGCATTCTTCTTGACCCAGTTTATACAGGCAAAACCATGGCAGGAATGATCGATTTGATTCGCAAAGGTTATTTCAAAAAAGGAGAAAACGTGGTTTTCGTTCACACAGGCGGAAGTCCGGCTCTTTACGCATACTCCGAATGCTTTAAGGACTAAACATATAATTACAAGCATCTGTTCCGATTTTATATCTTTCAATTAGCATAGTTAAAATTATACGCAATATATGTCAAAGCCACTTATCAGTTAGATAAGTGGCTTTGACATATCGGTCCCAGCTTAAGGATACAAAACACTTTTAAGGTCTCGAAAATAATTATAACAATTTTTGTTTCAGCTCTGCACTCGGAGACGGTATAACAACACTGCTGACTACCGGCCCCGATTCCCCTACACCTGCAACGCCTGCGCTGACTGAGTTTGTTACTGACCCAACATCACCGGTCATGGTCAAAAACGCCTTGCCGCCAAGTCCGGCAGCGATGCGGATCTCTATCAATGTGATATAACCTGCCTTGGCAGCTGCGTCTGCCGCAATAATGCAGGACGCTGCGGAGTATGTCTCTATGATTCCCAGGGCATTGATTTCAGTAACATCCACAGTGCCATTCAAGGCAGGTACAACTGACTGATGCAGGTTGGGCAGGACAAACCAGTCAATGACCATTTCTCCGCCAACCTTACGGCCAACTTCGACAGAACTCTGCACCGAACCGGTATCGCCACTGACAATTATCAAAAATCGTCCCGGACAGGTTGATCTGGCCTCCAGCAACTCCACACTGCCGGCTTTGAGCATTTCATCAGCGGCACTGTAGCCAACGCCGATACTATTCAGTTCCAGACAGCCTATCGCACTGTAATTCATTGTTACCTCAATCTGCCTTGATTGTTACAAAACCGTTGGCCACAGATATAACAGTTCCGTCAATACTTGCGTGAATTCTGGCACCCATAGCTCCTGCCGGGATATCACCAATCAGGTCACCTTTTCTTACATAAGCCCCTTCAGAGACCACAGCAGAAGCCGGTGCCCCGATATGCTGCTGCAGGGGAATCCTCACCATGGTTGGCCTGAAAACAAGGTTACTAAAAACAGGGTGAGAATCATATCTGGCTACATCCAGACGCTGCATCAGTCGGCTGGTGGGAACCTTTCTGACATCTCTGAAAGGATGGGTTTTGAGAGCTGTTCCGTCAGTTTTCCATCTGATACCTTTTTTTGCCAGTTCCCTCTTGATCTGAACATTGACCTCTCGGGGAGAGATCTTCATCGGGCAGGCAAATTTTTCACAGATACCGCATTCAGAGCAGAGCAGTGCTTCCTTGCGTATCTCGGCGTTTTCCATATTTTTGCCAAGAGCACGCATCAGCAGATGCGGGCGCAGTTGGTGACCGAGCAGGTACCTCGGGCAGAGGTCGCTGCACCAGCTGCACTGGCAGCAGACCACGCTGGTTATACGCCGGAGTTTGTCAGGGTCCATTGTTTTTCCAGCCACCACATTATGACCGGCTGGCAGCACTAATATGCCGCTGGTGGTTTTGGTAATCGGCTGCTCTGAATTTTCCAGAACCCTCCCCATCATCGGACCGCCGTCAATGACGCGGAAGTCAGGGATTTTTGCCCCTCCGGCAAATGCGATCAGTTCGGAAACCATCGAGCCCAGCGGAACCTTGACAACCATAGGGGTGACGACTTCACCGGCAATCGTCATGTAACGGTCGGTAACAGGCTGGTCCTTGAGGGCCCGTGCGATATTTAAAACTGTTTCCACATTACAGACCACAACGCCTACATTCAGTGGAATACCGGCCTCCGGAACAGTCCGGCCGGTTGCCTCCTTAACCAGGACATGTTCGTCTCCGGCCGGATAATAATCACCCAGCTCGAAAAACCTCAAACGTCCGGTTGCATCGTGGCCAACCGCTTCCGCCACCGCTGCCATGGCCTTTTTATGTTTACCTTTCAGGCAGATGAGACCCTGTTTTGCGCCGACACATTCTACCAGCGCAACAAGTCCGTCCACAAAAGCTCCGGTCTCTGCAGAGAGCAGATAAGTGTCGCTTTCCAGCAAAGGCTCGCAAGCTGCAGCGTTTACAAGGACGGTATCTACATCCGCATTAACTTTCACATGCGTCGGGAAACCGGCACCTCCGGCACCGACAACACCGGCGTTTTTAATTTTTTCGATAATCTGATCTCTCAGACTCATATTCATTTGCCCCGATACCAGGTCTTTCAACTATCTTGTTTTACTTAGACTGCAGCTTGGCAAGCACCTGCGTTGTGACATTACAAAGTTTCTGTGCATCGGTGATTCCATAATCGTTTTTCAGGATGCAGACCACCTTTGCGATCAGTTCCGTATTTGGAACCGCTTTTACTTCTGGGCAGTTTGCAGAGCTGTTCCCCGGTTTTGCACCATAAACAATACCAACACCAACCTGACTCAGGTAATCCTTTGCACCCGGTGTCAGGATCATCGTATTGTCTACGTAAATCTTTTTTTCTTCGTGGCAGATGTATTGTTTTACGTTGCCATATTCGACTAACAGCTTCCCCATTTTGCCACCCCTTTCTCCACATTGACGCCATTTGTCAGCGGGGAGAACTCATTTATTCACACGTTCTTTCTGACTTCAACCTGGTCAATAATTCCGACTATCACCGCGTCAACGAGTGTGCTGGCAACCTCTTCCGCTTCACGGGCGGAACTGCCGGTCGAAACAAGCACCTTTTCACCTATGCCTGCTCCCACAAGATCTGCAGCGACAAAACTTTCCTTCTCCTCGCCAGAGCAGGCATCCAGTCGCTGGACCACCATAAGCTTCAACCCGTTGAGAGATTCGTCCTTTCGTGTCGCCCACACATTTCCGACCACGTTGCAAATAATCATAATAATCGCCCTTTTTAAAAAGTCTCGATTTGAACACCACGTTCCCTTGCAAAATCAGCAGCAAGGGGAGTCACTATTGCCGAATCAGATACACGTAAAATCGAAATCCCCGCCTTGACAGCATTGATGACGTCCCTTTCCGTAACCAGCTTTTTGGCCAGGCCCGCATCTGTCCTTTCTGCATCTTCAAAGCGTTTCAGCTTAAAACCTTTCAAGTTTTTTTCACCTGACTCATAAAGAGTGAATAAACTTTTAGGTGCTGTCTGCCCGACTATAATCCGGCCATTATCACCCGGCGCCCATCCGCAGGCGTTGCCTTCATCAAAATCAATGTGCATGGCAAGTCTGTAGCTGTCACTGACACGCACCAGGACATCTTCAAAGACAACCGGACGTCCGCTGCCTGCCCGGACGTTGACTACATCCTTGTCTGCCACCTTGAATCTGACAGCATCAGCAGGGGTCATGTGAATATGACGCTGTGCCGCTATCAGTCCCTGGCGGAGTTCGAGACAGGCAGACTCTGAAGCAATCATGATTCCCGGTGTTCCGGACACATCTCCGGACGGCCTGACAGGCAGGTTGACACCCAGTTCTCTGGCATCGGTCAATGAGACTTCAACCTGTGATTCACTACGCACCGGCCCAAGCACAGCAATATTTTCCAGCATCCCCCTGGGGCCGATCAGGCGCACCCGTTCCTTGCAGAGAAACTGCCCCGGCTGTGACAGCTCCCTGACAGGGGTCAGGGGACCACCGAAAAGCTTTTCAGCTGCTTCGGAACTGAGATGAACATGTCTCCCGGAAACCTCAACCGGGATCATGCTGCCGTCCTCTCCAAGCTCTGCCATGACGCTCGCAATAGTTTTTTTCAACAGCTGCATATCCATGTCAGCCACTTATGCCTAGCCTTCTTTACCGGGAAGAATGAGCTCAATTTCGTCATGTGGTCTAGGGATGACATGAACACTCACCAGTTCTCCAACCTTGGCTGCTGCAGCAGCACCAGCATCTGTGGCCGCCTTGACAGCACCAACATCTCCGCGAACCATAATTGCGACCAGGCCTCCGCCAACAGCTATTTTTCCGACCAAAGTAACATTTGCAGCCTTGGTCATTGCATCAGCTGCTTCGACTGCAGCGACAAAACCTTTTGTTTCAACCATTCCAAGCGCATTCTGTGTAGACATCTGAATCTCCTTTTTCTGTAATGCCGAGAAAACCGTTTACTGACTGTAGCAAACAGAGTCCCGACAGGTTTGATTATCTGGTAGTAGTCGGAAGGATCAATTCAACTTCATCGTTAGGTCTCGGGATCACGTGAACGCTCACCAGTTCTCCTACTTTCTCTGCCGCTGCTGCGCCGGCATCAGTAGCCGCCTTGACCGCCCCGACGTCTCCACGAACTACTATTGCCACAAGTCCGCCACCGACTGCAATTTTGCCTACAAGAGTCACTGTTGCTGCCTTGACCATGGCATCAGCTGCTGTAACCGCTGCAACAAATCCCTTTGTCTCAATCATCCCCAATGCGCTTGACTTGCCTGCTTCACCTGTACTTGCCATTTTATGCTCCTTTCTCCAGTTGGTTGTTCTGCTTTATTGAAATTGCCCAGCAAAATTCATTGACTTCATCTTTTCAACAACAAGGCGCGTGATCAGTTCCACATCAACAGAACCTGCCCCGGCCAGTTGCACAGCTCCCGTATTCAGGCCATAAGCGATCCTGCGGATGTTGAAAAGGTGAAACGGGCCGACATTGTCGGAAGTAGCGCTCCCACCTATGGAACCGCATCCCAGAGTAAGTGAAGGGGCCAGGCCAGTGCTGATCCCAACCGCTCCATGGGTGGACGGCGTATTAACCACAACTCTTGAGACAGGTTGAGCCAGGGACATGCGCAGAACGACATCTTCGTTCTTCGAATGAATCGAGAGCGTATGGCCGACACCTCCATTTTTAAGCAGCCTGTCACACAGTTCACTAGCCGCCTGCCAGTCTGGAACTGCATAGAACGCAATCAGTGCGGTCAGCTTTTCGCTGGAAAACGGATATGCAGGTCCGACACCTTTTTCCTCGTATATCAAAAGCCTGGTACCTTGTGGAATCTCGATGTTTGCCATACGTGCCAGGTCCTGTGCTGTCTTGCCGACAACCGCAGGATTCATGCCGCCGCCCGGACGCTCCATAATCGCTTTGATTCTATCCGCCTTTTCGCCCTCAAGAAAATAACCGCCCTGTTTCAGCAGTTCTTCTTTTACCCTGGCGGCAATCACATCTTCAGTTACTATAGCCTGTTCTGAAGCACAGACAGTGCCGTTATCAAAGGTTTTGCTATCCATAATCATGCTGATTGCCGTGTGGATGTCTGCACTTCTTTCGATAAAGACCGGCACATTACCAGGTCCGACGCCCAGAGCAGGCGTTCCTGAGCTGTAGGCGGCCTTCACCATGGCAGGGCCACCGGTGGCAAGAATAAGATCGGCTCTCTTCATTAACTCCGCTGTTCCGTCGATGGTCGGCACAGACATCATACTGACAAGGTCCTCGGACACACCTATTTCTTTGAGGACCCTGCGGATATCTCCACTGTTTTGGCAATACATTTCTGTGCAGAAGGATGCGGGCTGAAAACGATTCCATTTCCAGCTTTCAGTGCAATCAGGGTTTTATAAATGGTCGTGGAGGTGGGGTTGGTTGATGGAATCAGTGCCGCAATCACACCAACCGGAGTGGCAATCTCAATGATCCGTTTTTCCCGGTCTTGATTGATAACTCCAATGGTCTTCATACTGCGGATATGATTATAGAGTGTCTCGGAGGCAAGCAGGTTCTTCTTGGTCTTGTCCTGCCATTTTCCATAACCGGTCTCTTCCGACGCCATTTTGGCCAGTTCCTCGGCCATGGCAACCATCACATCTGTGATTGCCTTCAGAATCAGGTCAACCTGTTCCTGGCTGAGAGCTGAAAAAGCAATCTGCGCTGCTTTTGCTTTCCGGACAAGATCGCGGGCTTCCTGCAGGGAGGTTAAATCCTTGTCAGCCATAAATCACTACTCCTCTATTATCAAAACTTTGAGCGTTTACCGCTGTTTTCCAAAGTCGATCAGGTCAGCGGACTACTTGTAGCTGTTCAGAACAGCATCAACAACTCTCTTGATTTCCTCGGCTGAGACAGTGCTGGCTGCCCCGCTTTCCGGTTTGTATGATACGCCGGCCGGTTCCGTGACATTCAATAATGTCGCTGCGTTCTGAAACATTACCTTTTTACGCACATTGTCATTGATGGGAAGTTTCTCGTAATTTTTCAGCGCAATTTTGAAGTCCTCAAATGGGTGGGCACTGGCATAAACGACCTTGTCACCGATCATGGTATTGATTGCCTGCATATAAGCCTCTGCCATCGGAGAGAATTCATATTCCGACAACTCCAGATAAACATTTTTATTGCGCTGGGTAACGGCGATCATTTCATTCACCCACGGGTATCCGCCATGGCTGACAATAATTTTCAGATCAGGGAAATCGCGGGCAACAAAGTCTATGTACTGCGGAGCCACATGTTCAATAACAGCTTTCGGCACCAGAGTTGCCGGACCTGTGCAGATGATCAGCGGAATTTCCAGCTCACAGCATTTTGCGTAAATCGGGTAGTACTTGGCATCGTTTGCGTAGATGTGCGCCAGATAAGGGTCTACTGCGGCACCGCGCATACCGAAGTCTGACACCATTTTTTTGAGGTCATAGATGGCGTTCATCCCTTTATGCGGATCAACACCGGCAAAACCGATAAACTTGTTCGGGAACTTGTCTACAAAGTCGATTACACTCTGGTTGTTGGACTTGGCACCATAAGTTGTCTCGCAATCACGGCCAGTGATGACCGCTTTGACAACATTATGCCGGTCTAAGTCCTCGACGATTTCGGCCAGCGTTTGCGGTTTCATTTTGGGAAAACCGATCAGTTTGCAGAGATCCTTGAACATCGCACTGTTGCCAATGCCTGTAAGCGTCTCCGTTGTATTAGGCCTGAATCGAAAGTCAATTATGCTCATCCTTGCTTCTCCTTCACCATGTTCAGTTAATATCAGCAGTGTCCGGTTAGCTTTTTGCAGCCTTTGTCCCTCCACCTTTCAAATTGGAGGTTAGGAGGGAGATGGGGTAGATTTTCGGGTTAGCAGCAGCTAAAACCCATCCCACCCTAGCCCTCCCCTTGAAAGGGAGGGGATTTTAGACCAATGCAATTACCAAACCGGACAACGCTGAGTTAATATGGATAAACGTTAAGTGCATATCAGACAGTTTGCAGGAGAGTGCTATGCCAGCTGCAAGAAGTACACTCCGAAACCGGCAGAAAACAGTGTATTCCGAATTCAGGAAGCTACCTCTGCTTTCGTCATTGCCTGCTTGGTAAAGATTTTCAATGCCTTGAATTTTTCATCCGTCAGCTTGATTTCACCCATTGGAAAGTCGCGCCCCAGAAAACCATATTTGGATTGCCCTAAGGGGTGGTAAGGAAGGATCTCGTATTTCAGATTTGGCATGTCTTTTATAAAATTAATGATTTGGGAGACAGCTTCCTCCGAATCGTTGAATCCGGGAATTATTGGCGTACGGACCAGAATTTCAAGATCAGGAAAGGAGTTGCGCAGCCTGGTAAAATTATCGAGAATCAAGACATTTGATACACCTGTAAATTCCCTGTGCTTTGCATCATCCATATGCTTGATATCAAATATTATCAATTTAAGGAGTCGGGCCACTGCTTCGAGTTTGGACCAGTCAGCATAACCGCTGGTTTCTATGGTAGTGCCGATGCGGTGTTTTTTTGCTTCATTCAGGAGCGCTACAGTAAAATCCGACTGCAAAAGCGGTTCACCGCCGCTAACAGTCATTCCACCGCCGGAGCGGGTGTAAAAGGCTCTGTCAGCCTCGACAGCCTTGATTACATCCTCAACACTCATCTGTTTGCCAAAAGCGTGCAGGGCTTCGGCAGGACAAGCCTCAGAACATTCAAGACAATTATTGCACAGCGCCCGATTGATAAAAATCTTGACTGCTTCTGCATCAGTTATTGCACCAACTTTACAGGCGCGCTTGCACAGATCGCAGACATTTGTACCAATACATTTTTCAGGTTTGTATGCCACCTCATCATAAGACTGCATTGATTCAGGGTTGCAGCACCAGCGACACCTTAAAGGACACCCTTTCAAAAAGACTGTTGTACGTATGCCAGGGCCGTCATGAACCGAATACTGCTGGATATTAAAAATCGACCCCATCTTTTTGCCTGGCTGTTCAGGTATGCTCATGGTTCTCTCTGTAAATGAAGAAAGAGAGCCCGGCTTTGACGGCAGGACTCTCTATCTTGTTGGAATTAAACTGTTGTGTGTTCGGTTCTGGCGATCAGGTCATCCTGCATATCCGGTGAGAGATCCGCAAAAAATGCGCTGTAACCGGCAATACGGACTGTCAGACCGCGATAGTTGTCCGGATTGGCCTTTGCTGCCAAAAGGGTTGACTTGTTGATTGTATTGAACTGAAGGTGCCAGAGCTTAAGGTCACACCAGGTTTTAATATATGAAACAAGTTTTTCAGTTCCTTCCTCTCCCGCCACTGTGGCCGGGTTGAATTTGATGTTTATCAAACGGGCTGCACGCTCTCTGAAACCGTAGTTTTTGGTATTATAGTTAGAGAGCAGAACGGCTGTCGGACCCTTGGTATCAAAACCCTGAGAGGCAGAAGCGCCGTCTGACAATGGCATATAGGCTTTTCTTCCGCTTGGTGATGCGTGAACAACCTTACCAAATGGGACGTGCGAGGTAAAAGGAACCAGACGCAGGTCAAGGTTTATGCCCAGCTCTTTCGAGTACTGCTTGGTAAATTTCAAACAGATCGCTTCCAGGTCCTTGCCGATGGCATCAGCATACTCATTGTTGTTACCAAATTTCGGAGCATTCTGGACCAGGGCACGAATGATATCATTGCCTTCGAAATTGGCCTCCATGGCTGCAATCAGTTTATCCATGGAGATTTTTTTCTCTTCAAAGACCAGCTTCTTAACCACAACCAGCGAATCGATGACGGTTGCAAAGCCCATAAACTCGAAATAACCGAGGTCAATACCGCCTTTGATATGAGGTGTATGAATATCCACACACTCTTCCATGCAGAGATCATGCAGGGCGGAACCAAGCGGCCAGGCAAAATGCTTGGCTCTGAGGTTATTGATATTGTACTGCTGTACGAATGCATGCTTGAGGAAATTGAGATGCTGGGCCACATAGGCATCCCAGAACTCATTCCAGGTTTTGAAGTTTCTCGGGTCGCCGGTCTGAAGACCGATGATTTCGTCTCCTTGCAGCTTCATCCTGCCATTGTACATAACCATCTCAACTGCAGCAGGGAAGTTGATATAGGCACAAGGACTGGTATAAGTATCCAGGTTCGGCATCCTGCACTCGGAACAACCGGAAACAGCATAGTCGTAGGCTGCTTCAAAAGGCGCTCCCTTGGCCAGCAACAGAGGTACAACCTCTTCATCGTTGATCAGTTTCGGAAAGCCTGAACCCTCTTTGATCGTCTCGGCAACATCAAACAGGAATCTCTCCGGAGCGCGGTTGTGAATCCTGGCGGCGAGGTCAGGATAATGGAGCGGGAACTCCCGCTTGGATTTCAGGAACAGATAGGAAAGATCGTTGGTAGCGTCAGAACCGTCTTTAGTCTGTCCACCGATTGTTACAGCTTCCCAGTGCGCATAACCTTCGTTGAAAGCTCCGCCCGTAGGAGATAT
>Ga0105048_10014012_pt1 | contig 12510 bp, 7 predicted proteins | sample MAT05_FD_78382 | JGI IMG/M metagenome (GOLD analysis project Ga0105048, IMG submission 78382) | Freshwater microbial communities from Lake Fryxell liftoff mats and glacier meltwater in Antarctica - MAT-05 | ecosystem: Environmental > Aquatic > Freshwater > Ice > Liftoff microbial mat | place... | reverse complement strand
GTCTGCCCGGTTTCCTGGTCAGAGCGCACCCGGAACGTGGGGTCTTCCTCGCTTAGGCGAGCGAGTGCGAGGCCCATCTTGTCCTGGTCAGCCTTCGTCTTCGGCTCGATGGCGATGTCGATGACCGGCTCAGGGAACTTGATCGACTCTAGGATGATCGGGTTGTCCGGATCACAGAGCGTGTCACCCGTAATCGTCCCCTTGAGGCCGACCACCGCCGCAATGTCGCCAGCCGCCACCGAGTCAATATCTTCGCGGTGGTTGGCATGCAGCTTCACGAGGCGGCCGATCCGCTCACGCTGGTCCTTGGTGCTGTTGTAGACGTAGCTACCGCTCTTGATGACGCCCGAGTAGACGCGGATGAACGCCAACTTGCCGACGAATGGGTCCGCCGCAATCTTGAACGCCAGCGCTGCGAATGGCTCGTCCATCGACGGCTTTCGCTCAATCTCGGCCTCAGTACGCGGCTGCGTCCCCTTGATCGGGGGCACATCCAGCGGCGAAGGCAGGTAGTCCACGACAGCGTCGAGCAACGGACGGACACCCTTGTTCTTCAGGGCCGTGCCGCAGAGCACTGGGATCAGCAGACCAGCGACGGTCGCCTTACGCAGTGTCGCTCGCAATTCGTCAATGCTGATCTCGTCGCCTTCGAGGTAGCGCGTCATCAGCGCATCGTCGTTCTCGACGATGCGCTCAACCATGGACTCACGATGCTTGGCCGCCTCGTCCACCATGTCCGCAGGGATTGGCCCACGGATGATCGGATCGTTGGCAGCAGCACCGAAGTTCAGGGATTCCATGGTGATGAGGTCAACCATCCCCACGAAGCTGGACTCCCGGCCGATGGGAATCTGAATCGGCAGGGGAACAGCACCGAGGCGCTCGGTGATCTGCTCGATGGTGCCCCAGAAGTTGGCCCCGACGCGGTCCATCTTGTTGACGAAGCAGATGCGTGGCACGCCGTACTTGTCGGCCTGTCGCCAGACCGTCTCGGACTGCGGCTCGACGCCAGCAACCGCGTCGAATACGACGACGCCACCGTCGAGGACGCGCAGCGAGCGCTCCACCTCAACCGTGAAGTCCACGTGGCCGGGCGTGTCGATGATATTGACGTGATGGTCGCGCCACTCAGCCGTCGTCGCGGCAGCCGTAATGGTGATGCCGCGCTCCCGCTCCTGCTCCATCCAGTCCATGGTGGCCGTGCCGTCATGGACTTCGCCGATCTTGTAGGAACGGCCGGTGTAGTACAGGATGCGTTCGGTTGTCGTGGTTTTACCGGCATCAATATGGGCGATGATGCCGATGTTGCGGGTGTTGTCGAGGTTCAGATCTGCCATATCCTGTTGCCCTCAGCTTTCAGCCCTCAGCTCTCAGAAGTCAGACGACAACGGCTGACGACTGATGGCTGGCCGCTGAAGCACGCCTACCAGCGGTAGTGCGCAAACGCCTTATTCGCATCGGCCATCCGGTGCGTGTCATCACGCTTCTTGACGGTTGCGCCCTGGCCGTGGAACGCATCCATAAACTCACCCGCCAACTTGTCAGCCATCGTCTTGCCCGAACGCGCACGGGCCGCAGCGATGAGCCAGCGCATTGCCAGGGACATCCGGCGGTCGCCCTTGATCTCGACGGGCACCTGATAGGTCGCACCACCGACGCGGCGCGGCTTCACTTCGAGGACAGGGGTCGCATTGCGGAGCGCCTGCTCGAACACGTCGGCAGCCGGCCGTCGCAGCTGGACCTCCGCCCGCTCGAGCGCAATGTAGACGATACGCTCGGCGATGCTCTTCTTGCCGTCGATCATCAGCTTGTTGATGAAGCGCGTGATCGTCTTGTTGCCAAATCGAGCGTCTGGTGGTACCTCACGCTTGACAGGCCGGGAACGCCGAGGCATACAAACCCCTCCGACGTCAGCTCTATGCCGACAGAACCTGACTACGGTACAGAGGAACGGGGCAGGGCACGATACCCCGCCTCATCGTTCGTGCATCTCTATCCGCGGTCTACCTACGAGGCGACCGGCGCCGCCTCCCCGCGCATGAAGAGGGCCAGGGTTGTGTCGCCCTGGCCCGGTGAGCTTGCCCGCCGGAGCCTATCGCCCGGAACCAGGACCCTTTGCGGCCTTGGCACCATACTTTGAACGCCCTTGCTTGCGGTCTCGAACCCCACCCGCGTCAAGCGCACCACGGACTACGTGGTACCGAACGCCGGGCAAGTCCTTCACGCGGCCGCCGCGGATCAGAACCACCGAATGCTCCTGAAGGTTGTGACCCTCACCAGGGATGTAGGCCGTGACCTCCATCTGATTGGTGAGCCGCACCCGAGCGATCTTGCGAAGGGCCGAGTTCGGCTTCTTCGGGGTCATCGTCCGGACCTGAAGGCACACACCCCGCTTCTGGGGAGAGCCGCGGCCACGCGTCGTCCGCTTATCCAGGGCGTTGTAATTGAACCGCAGGGCTGGGGCACTCATCTTCTTGCGAAGCTTTTCCCGCCCCTTGCGGACGAGCTGGCTGATTGTCGGCAACTCCTCCTCCACCACCGTGCCCCGCCTGCCGGCTTGGGCACCAAACCAGAATGATACTGACCGGAAGGCAAATCGTCAAGATCAGCCAACCAGCTCAGCTTCTCGTATCTATGTTGAGCGCACCAGCAACCACTCGTCGCGACACGCAACGCTCTAGTGTATCACGCGCGCATCCCATCCGGCCGCTTCCTGTCGGTGCGCCGCATTCACGCTCACCATCCCGCAGCCGAACCACGCCTGGTGCAGGCCGTCCAGTGCCGTCTCGATGTCGCCCGCGTTCGTCATAACGCATGGTCCCACGCGCAATCTCTGTTACTCTTCCTGCAAGCAAGTGATCGAACGGCCAGTAGCTCGTGTGCTGGCACGCCAAGCAAGCGTTCCGCGCAGAGGAGCTTCATTATGGCAATCGGCCCAATTGTTCGCATGGTTCGAGACCGGGGCTTCGGCTTCATCCGCACTGAGGATGGCAGCGAGATCTTCTTCCATCATTCCACGATGGGTCCGGGCGAGTTTGATGCACTCGTCGAAGGCCAGGAGATCGAGTTCGACATCGAAACTGATCCGCGCGGTCGCGGCCAGCGGGCCGGCAATGTGCGGCTGGTAGCCCATTCGTAGCAACGCCTGGGGCAGCGTCTGCCGCCCGGATCTCCCCCGCGGCCGCTCGATATGCCGCGCCCGGTGCTGAGTGCGGGTTAGCAGATACTAGCGGCACGGCCGTTAGGCACCTCAATGGAAACGAAGAAGGGGTCGGAGAGCGTTGCTCCCCGACCCCTTCTGGTAGCTGGCGTACGTACACCTAGGCCTGTGGCTTGTCGTCTTCCAGGTCGATGGCTCCGAGGTCGGAGTCGTCGATGTCGCCGAGGTCAAGGTCGGCCAGCGCCAATGGCGTGTCCTCCTCATCCTCAACGTCTGGCTTGTCGGCAATGCTCGGCACAGTGCCCAGTACCGCCCCAATCGACGTGATGATGTTGTCCTCATCGTCGTCAAAGCCGGGGAGGTCGCTGAGGACGGTGTCGGTGTCCAGGCCGCCCTCAAGCGGCGTGAGCAGCGGCCCGTCGCCGTCGATGATGAGGCCGCCTTCGCCCAGGAAGATGTCCCCTGCCGGCGGCTGGTTGAGCAGTTTCTGCCGCTCTTCCATGCGGGTCTTGTAACCCGTGCCAGCCGGGATCAGCTTCCCGATGATGACGTTCTCCTTCAGGCCGAGCAGCTTGTCAACCTTACCGGACAGCGCAGCCTCGGTCAGCACCTTCGTCGTCTCCTGGAAGGAGGCGGCGGCCAGGAAGCTCTCCGTGTTTAGCGATGCCTTCGTCACACCGAGCAGGACCGGCTGCGCCGTCGCCGGCTCGCCGCCCTCTGCCAGCACGTGGCGGTTCTTGTCCTCGAACTCGAACCGGTCCACCAGCTCGCCCGGCAGCAGGCCGGAGTCGCCCGACTGATCCACCCGCAGCTTGCGGAGCATCTGCCGCGCGATGATCTCGATGTGCTTGTCGTTGATGTTCACACCCTGCGAACGGTAGACCTCCTGGACCTCGTCCACGAGATACCGCTGCACGGCCTCACGGCCCTGGATGCGCAGCACTTCCTCGGGACTCTTGTGCCCCTCGGTCAACTGGTCGCCTGCCGTCACCGTCTGGCCGCTCTCCACGCGGATGCGGCTGGCCGATGGCACGCGGTACTCGCGCTCCTCGCGCTCCTCCGCCACCACCACGATCTTGCTGCCAACCTGCTCCACCGAGCCGCTCAGCCGCGCGACCACCGGGGCCAGCCCCTCGGCCTCGGCAAGCACCTGGTTCATCTCGATCCAGTCGCCCACCTTGATGGTCGGCTCGTAGCCGGCCTTCAGTTCGTGCTCATCGTGGTAGACCTCGCGCGAGACCACCTTGATGATGCGGGCCTCTTCGAGATTCTGCACCTCGATGATGCCGTCAATGTCGCTGAGGATCGCGATGCCCTTCGGGGTGCGGGCGTCGAACAACTCCTCCACGCGCGGCAGGCCGCTCGTGATGTCCATGTACTGCGGCCGTCCGACGCGGGCCACCGTCGCCTCGTCGCCCTCAGACGTCTCCGTCATCCGCCGCTGTGCCACGCCGCCCGTGTGGAACGTACGCATTGTCAGCTGCGTGCCCGGCTCACCGATTGACTGTGCCGCGACGATGCCGACCGCATCGCCGATCTCGACCACCTTGCGGCGGCCCAGGTGCCAGCCGTAGCAGCGCTGGCAGACGCCATGCCGAGACTCGCAGAGCAACGGCGACCGCACATGCACGCGCGGCACGTTGGACGACGCGATGATCTCGGCCTCGTCCTCCGTGATGATCGTGCCTTCGTCTTCCAGAGGCACGACGACCAGCCCCGTTACCGGGTCGGCCACTTCGCCCGCCAGGTACCGCCCGACGAGCTGGTCGAGGCGATTCTGCCGCCGCTGCGGATCGGTCAGATCCTCGATCCAGATGCCCTCTTCGGTGCCACAGTTCTCGTCATAGACGATCACGTTCTGCGAGACGTCAATCAGACGCCGCGTCAGATAGCCCGAGTCCGACGTTCGGATCGCGGTGTCAGCCAGACCCTTCCGCGCGCCGTGCGTGGACAGGAAGTATTCCAGCACCGACAGCCCCTCGCGGAAGCTGGAGCGGATCGGCAGTTCAATGATCCCGCCAGTCGGGTCGGCCATCAGGCCGCGCATCCCCGACATCTGGGTGATCTGCTGGATGTTTCCCTTCGCGCCTGACTGCGCCATCATCGTGATCGGGCCGTACGGGTCCAACGCCTTGCCGACTTCGGCCGTGACCTCGTCCTTCGTCTTGGTCCAGATCGCGATGACCTCGTTGTACCGCTCGTCGTTGGTGATGAGGCCGCGCCGGAATTGCTTCTCAATCTCGGCAACTTCCTTGTCGGCCTTCGCCAACAGGGCCGGCTTGCTCGCGGGGATGGTGATGTCCGTCACCGCCACCGTCGTGCCCGAAAGCGTTGCGAACTCGAAGCCGAGCGTCTTGATGACATCGAGCACAGCCGCCGCCTGCCGGTTGCCGTAGTTCCGAATCAGGACAGCGACAATCGCCTTCAACCCGCCCTTGTCAATGCGCTTGTTCTGGAACGGCAACGGGGCCGCCTGCTGGTCGCGCAGCGCCTCGTTGATTGTGTTGAACAGGATGATGCGCCCGACGGTCTTCGGCACCATCTCCAACTGGTCAAGCTGCATGGCGTTCGGGTCGTTGACGTCGATACGGTCAACGGACGGGTCGTACTCCCAGACGTTGCCCTCTAAGTCGCGGTGCATCCGGACGTGAATGCGCGCCTGCAGGTGAATGCCGGCCTCGGGCAGCGTCGTGCGCAGGTCGTACGCCCGAATGGCGTCAGCCCAGCTACCGAAGAGCCGGTCTTCGCCGCGGGCGGCGGGCCGCTCGGTGGTCAGGTAGTAGCACCCGAGCACCATGTCAAGCGTCGGGGCCACCACCGGCTCGCCGTTGGACGGCAGCAGCAGGTTGTTGACCGACAGCATCTGCTCGCGGGCCTCGCGCTTGGCCGCCGCTGAGAGCGGGACGTGCACGGCCATCTGGTCGCCGTCGAAGTCGGCGTTGAACGCCGAGGTGACGAGCGGGTGAATCTGAATCGCGCTCCCCTCGATGAGCACCGGCTCGAACGCCTGGATGCCGAGGCGGTGGAGGGTCGGGGCACGGTTGAGCAGCACCGGATGATCCTGAATGACCTCTTCGAGGACATCCCAGACCTCTGGCCGCACGCGCTCGACGATGCGCTTGGCGCTCTTGATGTTGTGGGCGTGGTTGCGCTCAACCAACTTCCGCATCACGAACGGCTTGAACAACTCCAGCGCCATGCGCTTCGGCAGGCCGCACTGGTGCAGCTTCAGCTTCGGGCCGACCACGATAACCGAGCGGCCCGAGTAGTCCACGCGCTTGCCCAGCAGATTCTGGCGGAATCGCCCCTGCTTACCCTTGAGCATGTCCGACAACGACTTGAGCTTGTGGTTGCTGGAACCGGACACGGCCCGGCCGCGCCGCCCGTTGTCGATCAACGAGTCAACGGCTTCCTGCAGCATGCGCTTTTCGTTGCGAATGATGATCTCGGGCGCGCCCAACTCCAACAGCCGCTTGAGGCGGTTGTTGCGGTTGATGACGCGGCGGTACAGGTCGTTCAGGTCGCTGGTGGCGAACCGGCCGCCGTCCAACTGCACCATTGGCCGCAGGTCGGGAGGAAGAACCGGCAGGATCTTCATCACCATCCACTGTGGCTGGTTGCCGGACTTGCGGAACGCCTCGACGACGCGCAGGCGCTTGGTCGCCTTCTTGCGGCGCTGGCCCGACGACGACCGCGACTCGATGCGGAGGTTCTGCGCCAACTGCTCAAGGTCAACCTTGTTCAGCAGTTCCCAGATGGCCTCGGCACCCATGCCGGACTTGAACACGCGGTTGCCAACGAGTTCGAGTAGCTCGCGGTACTCGGCCTCGTTCAACGTCTGGAGCGGCTTGATGCCCTCGATCTTCTTGATCTTGAGTACGTCGCGCTCGCGCTCGCCGTCGGCATCAAACGCGGTGTCGCCACCGCCGACATCAAGCGATGCCGCCTGCATCTCGGCGCGCGTCCGGTCGATGTCCAGATCCAGCGGCTCGCTGACGGTCTTCTGGCGCTCGGCCATGTCCTGCTCGAACTGGTCGAGGAAGACCTTCGCGATATCCTGCAAGGCAATGGTGTGTGACGACTTCACCGTCTCACCCGCGCGCACCACCACGGTGTCGTTCGGGCTGAACACGATGTCGTCCTCGGCCACCTGACCGTTCAGCGACTCAATCTCCGCGCGCAGCGAGGTCGAGGACTCGCCGACCCAGTTCACCATCCGCTCGCGTTCCTCTTCGAGGTCGCGCAGGCGCTGGGTCTTCTCGTCCTCAAGGTCGGCCAGCTTGTTCATGAGCGGGCCGGTGGCCTCGGCCAGCCGGCTGGAGCGCTCACGCTCGCGGGCCTCAATGCGGCGTTCAGTCTCTTCCTTGATCTGGTGAACCAGCCGCTCGCGCGCCTGATCGTTGACATCGGTGATGATGTACTTCGCGAAGTACAGCACCTGCTCCAGCAGACGCGGCGTCACGTCCAGCAGCAACCCGATGCGCGAGGGCGTGCCCTTCACGAACCAGATGTGGCTGACTGGCGACGCCAGCAGAATGTGGCCCATCCGCTCACGGCGAACCTTTGCACGGGTGACTTCCACGCCGCACTTGTCGCAGATGATGCCCTTGTATCGGACCCGCTTGTACTTCCCGCACGAGCACTCCCAGTCCTTGGTGGGACCAAAGATGCGCTCGCAGAAGAGGCCGTCGCGCTCGGGCTTGAGCGTGCGGTAGTTGATCGTCTCCGGCTTGGTGACCTCGCCGCGCGACCAGGACTGAATCTGATCTGGCGATGCGAGCGTGATCCGCACCGCGTTGAAGTTGTTAACTTCGAGCATCTTCTCCCCTGTAGGGAGGGTGCTGGGTTTCCGGTGCTAGGTTCCAGGGGACATGATGTGCCCCTCTGGAACCTAGCACCTGGAACCAAGAACCCCGCTAACTAGTCGCCGCGCTCGAAACCGGAAATGTGGATGTCCATCGACGGGATGCTGTCCATCGCCGAGAGGTCTTCAAGGAAGGTGACTTCCTCTTCCTCCTCGTTCAGCACCTCGACAGCCAGGCCGAGGCTCTGAAGCTCCTTCACCAACACCTTGAACGACTCTGGCACACCCGGCTGGAAGACGTCTTCGCCCTTGACGATGGCCTCGTAGGTCTTGACGCGACCGACCACATCGTCCGACTTGACCGTCAGGATCTCCTGAAGCGTGTGCGCTGCGCCGTACGCTTCCAGCGCCCACACTTCCATCTCACCGAACCGCTGGCCGCCGAACTGTGCCTTACCACCCAACGGCTGCTGCGTGATGAGCGAGTAGGGGCCGGTGGACCGCGCGTGGATCTTGTCCTCGACGAGGTGGACAAGCTTCAGCATGTAGATGTGGCCGACTGTGACTTCCTGGTCGAACTCTTCGCCGGTGCGGCCGTCCCGCAGCCGGATCTTGCCGCTCTCCGGCAGGCCCGCCTTGGACAACTCCGCCTTGATGTCATCCTCAGTCGCCCCGTCGAAGACTGGCGTGGCGAACTTCACGCCCATCGCATCGGCGGCCCAACCCAGGTGAGTTTCCAGGATCTGGCCGATGTTCATGCGCGACGGCACACCGATGGGGTTCAGGATGATCTCAACCCCGCGGCCATCTGGGAGGAACGGCATGTCCTCCATGTGCATGATCTTCGCGATAACGCCCTTGTTCCCGTGGCGGCCCGCCATCTTGTCACCCTCAGAAATCTTCCGCTTCTGGGCGATAGAAACGCGCACCTGCTTGTTCACGCCCGCCGGTAGCTCGACGCCCGCGTCACGCTCAAAGACGCGCACGTCCACGACCTTGCCGCGCTCGCCGTGCGGCACCCGCAGCGACGTGTCCTTCACCTCACGGGCCTTCTCACCGAAGATTGCCCGCAACAGGCGCTCCTCAGCCGTCAGCTCCGTCTCGCCCTTCGGGGTGATCTTGCCAACCAGGATGTCGCCCGCCTTGACCTCGGCACCAATGCGGATGATGCCGTTCTCGTCCAGGTCGCGCAGGCTGTCCTCACCGACGTTCGGGATGTCCCGCGTGATCTCCTCGGGGCCGAGCTTCGTGTCTCTGGCCTCGACCTCGTGCTTCTCAATGTGGATCGACGTGAACTTGTCGTCACGCACAATCGACTCCGAGAGCAGGATGGCGTCTTCGAAGTTGCCGCCCTCCCAGCACATGAACGCCACCAGGACATTCTGGCCAAGCGCCAACTCGCCCTCTTCGGTGGACGAGCTATCCGCGAGCGGCTGCCCGCGCACGACTCGCTCGCCACGCATGACGATGGGCCGCTGGTTCATGCAGGTGCCCTGGTTCGAGCGCACGAACTTGCGGAGCGTGTAGCTATGCTTCACGCCGTCCGGGTCGCGGATGACGACCTCGCGCGCAGCCACGGAGTCCACCACGCCGTCTGTTCGCGACATGACGACCTGACCCGAGTCGCGTGCCGTCCGCACCTCCATGCCCGTGCCGACCAGTGGCGCTTCCGGCTTGAGGAGAGGAACCGCCTGCCGCTGCATGTTGCAGCCCATCAGCGCGCGGTTCGCGTCGTCGTGCTCCAGGAACGGGATCAGCGCGCCAGCCACGCTGACCGTCTGCTTCGGAGAGATATCGACAAAGTCCACCCGCTCCGGCGGCTCCAGCAGGAACAGCGGACCGTGCCGCACCGAGATGCGGGCATCAGAGAACGTGTTGTCCGGGTTCAGGCCGACGTTCGCCTGCGCCACCGAGAACCGCTCCTCCTCGTCAGCCGGCAGGAAGGTAATCTCGTCGGTGACGTAGGGGACGATGTTGACGAACTTGAGGTCCGGCACCGCAGCGATCTTCGCGGCCAGCGCCTCGTCGACTACGGTGCCCTTCGCCGCAACGACCTCGCCACTGTTCGAGATGTCCTCGCGCAGCGTCCGGCCGACCAACTTGGCAACGTCGTTCTGCACCGTCCGGGATACCCGGCGGTACGGCGTCTCGATGAAGCCAAAGTCGTTGATGCGGCCGTAGGTAGCCAGGCTACCGATCAGGCCGATGTTCGGGCCTTCTGGCGTCTCGATGGGGCAGATGCGGCCATAGTGGCTGTGGTGCACGTCGCGCACTTCGAAGCCAGCACGGTCACGGCTCAGGCCGCCAGGCCCGAGCGCCGAGAGCCGCCGCTTGTGCGTCAACTCGGCCAGCGGGTTCACCTGGTCCATGAACTGCGACAACTGGCTGCCGCCGAAGAACTCGCGCATGGCGGCAACGACCGGCCGGATGTTCACCAGGCTGGACGGGGTGGCCGTGGCCGGCTCGGTGATCGACATTCGCTCCTTGACGACGCGCTCCATGCGGAGCAGACCGACTCGGAACTGATTCTGGATCAGTTCGCCAACCGCGCGGACGCGGCGGTTACCCAGGTGATCAATGTCGTCGCGCGACGACCGCTCGTTGTTGATGCGGACCATCTCGCGGACGATCTCGATCAGGTCGAGCGGGGTCAACACGCGCTCGGCGTTGTTCTGCTCAATGCGCAAGCGGCGGGACAGCTTGTACCGACCGACGCGACCGAGGTCGTAGCGACGGAAGCTGAAGAACAGTGAGTTGAGTAGCTGCTTGGCGTTGTCGAGGTTTGGCGGATCACCAGGGCGCAGCCGGCGGTAGAACTCCAGGAGCGCTTCCTGGGTCGTAGACGCCGGATCCTTGTCCATGGTGGACTGCAGGTAGTGGTGGTCGCGATGGTTGTCGTCCACCTCGTAGAGGGCCAGCAGTTCCTCGTTGTCTCCCTTCTTGATGGGCGAACCCTGCGCCGCGCCCAGGGCACGGATCAAGGTGGTCACGGGGATCTTGCGCTTACGGTCAACCTTGACCGACAGCACGTCGCGACTGCTGGTCTCAAACTCCAGCCATGCGCCACGGCTGGGGATCAGCTTCGCGGTTGCCAGGGGGCGGCCCGAAGCCGTGTCCCCGTTCGCGTCGAAGTAGACGCCAGGCGAGCGCACCAGCTGGCTGACCACCACGCGCTCGGCACCATTGATGATGAAGGTACCGTTGGCCGTCATGAGCGGGAAGTCGCCCATGAAGATCGTCTGTTCCTTCAACTCGCCCTCGGCGTCGCCGGACTTCACGCGCAGGCGCATCCGGACGCGCAGCGGCGCTGCATACGTCTGGTCGCGCAGGCGGCACTCGTCCTCGGACAGCTTCGGCTCGCCAAACTCGTAGCCCGGTTCGCCATCCGGCCCCGGCACGGCAAGCTCCAGCTCCATCGTGCGACCGGTGAAGTCACTGATGGGCGAGATCTCATCAAATAGCTCGCGGAGCCCCTCCATCTTGAACCAACGGAACGAATCGCGCTGAACCTGGATAAGGTTCGGCACGGGCGCAGCTTCGGCGAAGCGCGCAAACGACTTGCGCGGCATCGTGACGTCCGAGAGCGCCAGGGAGCCAGGGTCGGCCGGGGCAATAGCCATGAAGTTCATCCTCCTGTGGGGACACAGGCCGCGAGACCAGCAATGGTCAGCAGGTTTCGCCGGGCAGCCACCACTGGCGGCGACAGTGGCAGCGCGAAGGGCGCGAAGCGAGAGGGCACGGAGCGATGGCAGACGGAGGCCAACGTCGAAGTATACGAGCGACGGGGCATTCTTAGCGAAACACGACAAAAACCCGGCCACACAGCCCTACCCGTTGAGGCGGCCTCTGTGGTCCGGATATCAGGTTGGCAATCGTCAGACGGTGATGCACGAATCCACGATCAGAGCCCATTCTAGCACATCAGCGCGGCGCGAACGAAGGCTATGACGCCTGTCAGACGGCCGCGTGCTTCCTCGCATGGAGAATATGCTCCCCGGACACTGGCTCCACCTGGCTGGCCGCCAGCGCCGCCACCGTTAGCGTTCGGCCTTCGGCGGTCATGAACTCAACCTCGTACGCCGCGCCGTCATCGTGGAAGAACACGATAGTCCCGACATCACCCGCGATCAGGCCGTGGGCCAGTATGTCCGCGCGCAACGCTACCAGGTCACGTTCTCGTAGCATCGACGCGCTCATGTGACCTCCACTAGGCCGTTGCCTTGAAGAACGCGCGATATGTCTCGTCGCCGTCGGCGGTGCTCATCACTCCGACCACGCTCACCAACTCCCACCCCTGCGTGCCGTAAATTCTGAGAGCATCATCAATGCGAGCGTAGGTCTCGATGATCGGTCTCCACGCATCGGTGGATGTATGGCAAACCCAACTCTTCGTGCCACGGTCGTACCGCAACCTCAGGTAGACGGTCTGGTAGTTCCAGTTCGCCATAGTGCCACCTCTGCACCAGTCTACGTCAGATTTCGTCAACACTTTACCTATACCAATCACCGTTGCATCTCCTGTCATGCCGTCTGGAGCGAGCATGCG
>Ga0105048_10014007_pt1 | contig 12512 bp, 13 predicted proteins | sample MAT05_FD_78382 | JGI IMG/M metagenome (GOLD analysis project Ga0105048, IMG submission 78382) | Freshwater microbial communities from Lake Fryxell liftoff mats and glacier meltwater in Antarctica - MAT-05 | ecosystem: Environmental > Aquatic > Freshwater > Ice > Liftoff microbial mat | place... | reverse complement strand
CATCATGGCTGACTACATCGCGCAAACCCGCAGCAATTATTTCAAAGTCAAAGACGAAGAACGGTTTCAGATGTTCTGCCAGCGGTACGGATTAGAACTGATCACTCCGTCGGCGTCCGAAAACCGGCGCACTTGCCAGTTCAACCACCAGAGGAACATGAGCCATCGCCAAACTAAAACTGCAAAGCAACTGGAGACTCTTCTGAAACGCTACGTCGAAGAAGGGACAACGAAGCAGTGCGCTCTGCGCGACCTGCTGACCGATCTACGCCATTTCTCTGATGCCGAAGGCTTGGACTTGTTTCAGGCCCTCGATGGGAGCTACGAAGTTTACTGCGAGGAACGACGGGGGCAACCGCATCGCGCATGAGCACTGAATCCCGAACCTTCCGGATGCACGACAAGCTGCTCCTGGATGTCATCAAGAAGCAGGCAGGCTCTGTCCAGAAAGCCGTGCTCGAAGGAGTGATGAACTCCATCGAGGCAGGCGCGACGAAAGTCGCGGTTACGGTTGAGCCAAAACAAATTCGCATCGGTGACGATGGGCGTGGCTTCCAGAGCCGCGAGGAAATTGAACTCTTCTTCGAGACGTTCGGGCAACCGCATACAGAATCCGAAGGCAAACGGTGGGCGCAGTTTCGCATGGGGCGCGGGCAGATGTTCGCCTTCGGCAAGAATGAGTGGCGCACCGGCCCGTTCATCATGGCGGTCGATATCAACCAGCGCCTCGGCTACGACCTTAAAGCGAATCCGCAGCCGGTCAAAGGGTGCTCCATCTTCATCGACCTGTACGAGCCACTGAATGATCGCGAGATCTATTCGATTACCAAGGAAGTCGCCTTCTTCGTCAAGTTTGTCAGCATCCCGGTCATCGTCAACGGTCGGCAGGTCAATACCCCGCCGGAAACCCGCCGGTGGGGACCGGAAACCAATGATGATGCTTATATCCAACTGGACGACGGCAATGATTTGTCCATCTACAATCTCGGAGTTCTCGTCTGCCGCATTCCCAAGCATCATTTTGGCGTCTCGGGAACCATCGTTACCAAACATCGAGTGGAGGTAAATTTCGCTCGCAACGACATCATCCGCTCCTGCCCGGTCTGGAAGCGCATCAAAGCGAACGTCGATACTTCGGAACCGGTCACCAGCATCCGTCGCAAACGAGTCCTGACCGACGACGAGCGGGTCAGCATCATCGAACGTTTCTGCGCGGGTGAACTATCGAGCTACGATATCCGTGGCCTGCCCCTGTTTGTCGACGTTGCCGGTCATGGCTGGTCAATCAATGCAATTTATCGCGCCAAGTTCGGCGCATGGTCGTATGGCGCACGGGGGGATGTGCGGGGGGACAACCTCATTCAGAGCGGAGCCTGCCTTGTTCTTAACGAACAGATGGCGCGGAATTTTGCTGTTGAACCTCTCGCTGACCTGTTCACGCATCTCTGGCACGACGGCTACCCCATCTTGTTGAACTCGCCGAAATATATCCCTTACGCTCAAGCGATCAGCCATCTGCGGGATACCCATGTGATGATGCCGGAAACCAAACTGCGTCCCTCCGAGCGGGCATGGCAGCGCGTCATCGAAGCGATGCTGGCGGCGGTGCGCAACAACGCCGACCGCTTGTCCCCGGCGCAAGCCGAACTGGTGCGCAATTCCAACCTGAACCGGCGGGTCTGCGTCGGACTTTCGGACACGGCTCTCGCATGGACGGATGGCGGGAGCTACATCGTTTTCAACCGCCGGTATCTGGCGAGCCTGCCGCTGCAAGAACTCCATCGGCCGGTGGTTAGCAGTCTGGTCTCCGTTGCCCAAACCTTGGCTCATGAACTCTGCCATGACGGCGACAGCGTCCGCCAAGTTCATAGCCCCGAATTCTACCGGAACTATCATGAATTCAACGAGGTCATGGCGGCGGCAGTCGACACAACCTATCGTTGGTTGAGTCCCAAACGACTGGCGATGCTGGCGAAGCGCTGTGGGGTTGGAACCGAGGAAATTGCCCTCCCAACCGGCACTCAAGCGGCGGAATTAGCAGCCTGAGACCATTGCGCCTGCTACGCGCTCAACACATTGACTACGTGACTGTTACAACTTTGACAACCCCCGCCAGACCTGCTATCATGGTTGCCATGAAGGAAGCCCTTACCAAAGCCGGCCAAACTTCCTCGCTCTTACTCACTGACATCAAGAATTGCTACCAAAAAGCCAACCCGACCGAAGAGACCATCGTCCGCCAACTCCTCCGGGAGGCGGTTGAACTGGAGCGCAAACTCAACGAACTCGCCGGTGCCGTCATTAGCGAGGCCAGCGGTTCCCGACCCCAAGGGAAAACTCGATGAGCGTCAAGTCGGTGCATCTTGAGTGTCGGACGGGCGGTAGTTCCAAAGAATACCGGATGACCCTCGACGAGGCCGGCGCTGGTTTGTATGACGTGAACGCCCTCTGGGGGCGCATCGGCAGCAACCTCACGCTGACCTGCAAAGCCAACGGCGTGACGCGGGAGAAAGCTGAGAAGAAATTCGCCGCCATTCTCAAAGACAAGTTGAACGAGTCCCCGCCCTATCTCGAAGTTGCGCCGAAGGAGGATGGCCAAGGCGCGGCCACCGCCGGCAGGCAAGTGGCTCCGGGGATTGTCCGCGCCGTCATCGCCCGGGTGCTTCCCCAACTTTGCGGTTCCATCACCGCCGAGTCCGAACTGGAAGAGTATTTCCTGAAGGACAGTTACGTGATGGAGGAAAAATTCAATGGCAAACGGAAGCAGGTCATCAAGGCGGGTCAGAAACTTTCCATCACGAACAAGCAGGGGCAGACGACCGGCGTGGGGATGTTGCCCCGGACGCAAGCGGAGTTCCTGAAAGTTCCATTCGACTTTACAGTGGACACCGAGGACGAGCCGGTGGGCGGCGGTTGCGTTTTGCTGGATATTCTGGCGCTGCGCGACCAGCCGGTCGACGGCAAGTCCTTGAAGGCGCGACGCGCCATTCTCGAAACCTGCTACGCCAAGGCGGGGTTCAATCCCAAGATCGTCAGGATCGCCGAGCAGGTACGGGGACAAAAAACCAAGCGAGAGTTCTTGGCTCGCTTGCGCCAAGCCAAAGCCGAGGGCGCAATCTTCAAGAACGAGGATGCGGTGTACATCCCCGGCGAAGCGGGGCGTTCCGTCTGGTTCAAGTACAAGTTCCGATCCACGGCGTCGTGCCTCGTGGCGGAGGTGCTGGTTGGCGGCAAGCGCAGCATCGCCCTCGCGCTTTTGGACGGACGGCAGCGCGTCGGGGTCGGCAAGTGCGCAATTCCAGCCAACAAGGAAGTCCCCGCCAAAGATGCTGTCGTCGAAATTCGCTACCTCTACGCGGAGCATGGGAGCAACAAACTCAACCAGCCCTTCTATTTGGGGCCGCGTGACGATGTGCGCCTCGATGAATGTCGGCTCAGCCAGTTGCAGTATAAACAGCGTGACGAAACATAAGGCGGGAGCACCCAGCCAAATGGAGCGATTAAGACTGGCGTAGGGGCGGTTTCCGCACTCAATTGCGGGCTTGGTCGCCTGAAACCATCGAGTGCCGCAATACCTATAACACACTGATGATGTGACTGTTGCGACTTTACAAACCCCACCAAACCTGCTATCATGGTTTCGTTGAAACAAACCCTGACAAACACCCGGCACCGAGGAGAATTATGGGTCTGACAATTCACTATCGCCTTTCGCTTCCCCCAAAGACCCTGTTGCCCGATGTCCGGCAAAAGTTGGGCGCGTTGCGCCAAGCCTGCCTCGACCTCCCATTCAAAGAAGTGGGCGAGCTGGTTGAGTTCAAGGATGAGGCATGCAATTTCGAGCATCTGCCCCGCGAACATCCAAACCGGTGGTTTTTGATCCAGTCGGACACGTACGTGAATTATAAGTATGACCGGGGCGGAAAACCTTTCCGCGTCGAAGGGTTCGAGAATGGAACCTACTCGCACAACATCCTGCCCCAGCAGATCGTCGGTTTCTCGTCGTGGCCCGGCGAAGGTTGCGAGCAAGCCAACGTCGGCCTGTGCCGTTTTCCCAAATCGACGATCATTCCGAACAAGTGGTCAGGGAAGAATCATCGCCTGCCGGTCGGCGACGGGCAGTGGACTTGGGGCAGCTTTTGTAAAACTCAGTATGCCAACTCGCCGGAGTGCGGGGGGATTGAGAATTTCCTACGTTGTCACCTGAGCGTCGTCGCGATGTTGGACGCCGCGAAGAAACTCGGCTTCGCCGTCGAGTGCAACGACGAAAGCGGCTACTGGAAAAACCGCGACCTCGAAGCGCTGGTGAAAGAAATCGGGCAATGGGACGCCTTCATCGCGGCGTTCGGCGGCGCGTTGAAAGACGCCACCGGCGGGAGCGGCTTGCAACTCGAAGCGCCGATTCTGGAGCGGAAGGATTTTGAAAAACTGGAAGCCGAGGGACAACCCCTGCTGCCGACCTCGACCGCGTCAGTGCTGCAACGGTTGGCGGCGATTACCAGCGCGGGGCATCGAGTTGAGGAACTCAAACGCGCATGAGTGTCATTCGACCATCATCGTTGAGCGAGTTCGTCGGCCAGCAAAACGCCCGGCGGATTCTCAACGTCCTGATCGCTGCGGCACGGAAGCGCGGCGAGCCGGTGCCCCATTTACTGATGAGTGGTCAGCCCGGGCTCGGCAAGACGACGTTGGCTCGCATTGTCGCCAGCGAGATGGGCGGCCGGCTGATCGAGATGGTCGGCTCGTCACTCAAGAACGCGACCGAGATGACGGCGCAACTCATGGAATTGAAAGCGAACGATGTCCTCTTCATCGACGAGATCCATGCCCTCCCGCGCAAGCTGGAAGAAATCCTGTATCCCGCGATGGAAGACCGCGTCATCACCACGGCGGAGGCGGGCTTCGACGACCTGATGAAGCAACTCGGCATCCGTGGCAGCGAGAAGTCCCGCAAAGCGCATCAGCTACCCGCATTTACTTTGATTGGCGCAACCACGCTCCTCGGTCTGACGACCGCGCCCTTGCGTAGTCGGTTCCGCCAAATCATCGAACTCGAACCGTACAGCGATGCAGAACTGCAACAGATCGTCGCGAATGCCGCGACCAAATTGGCGTTTGATTTGGGCGCTGAGGTTGCGATGCAGATTGCCGTGCGCTCGCGGGGGACGGCCCGGATGGCGATGGGCAATTTGATGTGGTATCGGGATTACGTCCAAGCCGATGGCGGCATCGCCACGATGGACGCCTTGAATGCCGCCTTCGAGTTGAAGGGCGTCGACGGCAACGGCATGACCCGAACAGACCGGGAATATCTGCAACGGCTGATCGAAGCCGAGGAACCCATGGGTGTCGAGACGCTGGCTTCTGCCATTGGGGAAAGCACGGAGACCTTGGCGGAAAGCGTTGAGCCGTTCCTGCTCCGGCAGGGATTCATTCAGCGGACACCCCGGGGACGAGTGGCGACGGAGAAGACCCGCAAACAATTTGAGACCAAACCAACCAGGGAGGAATCAGCAACATGAATGGCGACCGAATCGAAGTCCGCTACTACAACCCCCGAGCAGGCTACGTGACCGAGAGTTTTACCGACACGAGCGTGCAAGGGGCCATCAACTCGATCAAGGCCCGCGCCGGTGCCGACATCAGCATCAACACGGTCAAACACATTCCCGCGCCCGTTCCGTCGCCTTCGTCATACGATCGGCCGGGCGAGCACGGTCGCTGAGGAAACTTATACCGGAGGTCGGCGCATGAAAGAATGGGTGCTCCAGCCAGATCGATACCTGTCGAAAGAAGAACTGGGGAAGCTCTTGCGGAAGGCGGAAGAATTGCGCTCCCTCGGCGTCGCCAAAGGGCAGCACCAATCCATTCGCGATTGGCTCATCATCAACTTGGCGATTTACTCCGGCCTGCGCGTCAGCGAGCTGGCCGCACTCAAGGTCACGGACTGTTTTATCGGGTATGGCCGTGCCGAGTTGCTGGTGCGACGCGGCAAGGGCGGCAAGCAGCGGGTCGTCAAGATCGGCGATCATTTGAAGAAGTGCCTGCGCTGGTATATCCGCTGGAAAGCCCAACAGGGGGAATTGAACCCCGACGCCTACCTTTTCCGCAGCCAACGTTCCGAGAAGATGAGTCGGGGAGCCATTTGGTATCGCTGGAAGGCATACTGCCCGGAGCATCGGGTGCATGATGCTCGCCACTCGTTCGGAACGATGCTGCTCGAAGCCTCGGGCGGCAATCTGCGGGTTGTTCAGAAAGCGTTGGGTCATGCCCGGATCACCACGACGACAGTTTATGCCGACGTGGTTGATGAGAAAACCCGCGAGAGCATGAAGGCGATGGACCAACTGGCCCGACAGACGATGCGGCCCTCGCGCAACCCCCAGCCTGGGCGGATGACGTTGGCGGAGCTGGATGCAGTACCCGACGACGTTGAGTTGACGGTAGCCCCCTGATCTTTTCCGCCGGAACCGCACTCAAGCGTCCGTCGTCCTCCCGTTCTCCCGCCTGCGCCCGGTAGCGCCCCTAAAACTTTGAACAGAACACGCCTTCTGTTCAGAGTTCCCTTCCAATCGTTCAGAGTTGATGCCCCGGGAAACCAGATGTGTTCAGAGTTTTAGGGCATTTTCGATTTGCCGAGGGGGTTTTCTGTTCAGAGTTCTTGCAGGTTCGGTTCAGAGTTTGGCGATAACGAGTGAACTGACGTGCAGTAATCCGGCTGGGAGACATGCCCCCCCCAGTACCCCTTGAAACCAAATTGGAATCTCGGGAGGGTGTCCCAGACCTTTACACCCCCGCCTCGTTCTTCAAAACCGCCCGGAGAAATCCCCTGGCTCGTGAAAAAGAAACAGGGCCGGTGACATGCAGTATTTTGATTCGGTCGCGACGATGTTTTGTCGATGACACACGGCAACTCCCATCGAGGGTTTTGGCTAATGGAGAATCGCCGGCATGGTCGGGGACTGCGAGTGCGGCACTCGCGACCAACTCAAGTGGATCGTCCCATCCGCCGCCTTGATGTTGCGTTGGCTGGAACGAAGGTGGGACTGAGTCTTGCAACAACGCCCTTCAGCCGGAAGCCCAAGTTCGCGGGAAACCAATAGTGCGGCGCGTTTGGAACTGGTTTTACCGGCCGTGAGAATCTTCATGGGCGGTAATGACGCACGGTTTTCACAGGATCAATCACGAAAATGACGACGGCGACACCTGCCGGGAGCTTTACTCGTATGGGCGGAGGCAACAACTCCCGCGAGCCTTCTCCGTCCCGACGCCTGTTGTTAGCCCGTCGCTGTCGTAAGGGATTATACAACTTTTTCTTCGTGCTCTTCATACAATCCTCCACAGTGTTCTATTTCTGCTGGCATGAGTGGTGGACGCAGAATACCGTGTTGCCAGAATCGACCGCTGCCCCGAATGAGCCGTTCCCCATACATTTCCAAGTCCAAGTTTCTCGGGGGGCTTCAATGCCCCAAACTCCTCTGGCACGCCTACAACGCCAAGGAGCTGATTCCAGAGCCCGACGCCGCAACCCAAGCCATCTTCGAGCAGGGACATGACGTCGGGGCTCTCGCCAAGCAGATGTTCCCCGAGGGCATTGAGGTCGGCGCTGGCGTCCTTGATCTCGCCGAAACGATCCGGCTGACCCCACCGGCGCTCAAACTCCGCAAGCCATTGTTCGAGGCGGCGTTCTCGGCCGCCGGTGGCTATTGCCGTACCGACATCCTCCGTCCGGCCCCGCAGAATGCGTGGGATCTCATTGAGGTCAAGTCCACGACGAGCGTCAAAGATGTTCATCTCGATGATTTGGGATTTCAGACATGGATCTTGTTGAGCCACGGACTGCAAATCCGGAACATTTACCTGATGCACATCAATTCGGAGTTCGTTCGGCAGGGTGAGATTGACCCGAAGAAGTTTTTCACCATGGCGGATGTGACGGATCAGGCCGCCAACCTCGCGCAATTGGTCACGGACAAACTCGACGATATGTTCAAGGTCATCCGACAGCGCAAGAATCCCGACATCCCAATCGGCCCGCATTGCAATGATCCGTATTCCTGCGCCCTGATTGACCATTGCTGGAAATTCCTGCCATCGCATAGCGTCTTCGATTTGTATCGGGGTGGGAAGAAGGGCTTCGATCTGCTCGAACAGGGCGTCACCTCGCTGGCCGAGATCCCCGATGATTTCAAGCTGACGGCCAATCAGGGGATTCAGAAGCAGTCCGCCATCTCCGGTAAGCCGTACATCAACAAAAAGGCTATCGCCAAGTTTCTGGCGCAGCTCGAATACCCTGTCAGTTATCTGGATTTTGAAACAGTCAACACGGCGATTCCGTTGTTCGATGGGTTGCATCCCTACCAACAGGTGCCGTTTCAATTCAGTTTGCATACCGTCCGCGCTCCCGGAGCCAAGCCGGAGCACTTTAGTTTTCTGGCGGAAGGGCGTGTCGATCCGCGACCGGCGTTCATGCTCAAGTTGAAAGATGCCCTTGCTCGTACCGGCTCCATCTTGGCTTACAACGCGTCGTTTGAACTGGGCCGACTCGACGAGTGCTGCGAGGCGATGCCGAAATTCGCGTCATGGGTGAAAGCCGTTGAGGGGCGGATTGTCGATTTGTTGGGGCCGTTCCGGTCATTCGACTACTACCATCCCGATCAGCATGGCAGTGCCTCGATGAAGGCGGTGTTACCGGCGCTGACCGGCAAGGGTTACGATGGGTTGGAAATTCAGGAAGGCGGAACAGCCTCCAATGAGTTCTTGCGCGTAACATTCGGGGATGTGACGGCCGCGGAACAGCGTCGGGTCCGTCAACAACTGGAAGACTACTGCGGACGGGATACCGAGGGCATGATCTGGATCACGGCCGCGCTGCGGTGGATGTGATCAATGCGAAAGATTGGAAAATCGGGTCAGCAGACTGCCGCGATGGCGTTCGATAGGTTTCATCATGGATCATTGCTCCCGCTGCATAAACGGATTGATGGAACCCCGTGCGGTGAGCCTATGGACATTGTCGCCAACCGTGCGCATCCACCGCAGTTCCTCCTCCGACATCGGGCCGAGTTCCAGCGCCTTGAGATTGGCTTCCAGCTGCTCCGTCGTCGCTGGACCAGTCAGGCAAACATCCGCACGTGGATTGGAGAGCACAAAACGGTAGCAGTCAGCTGCCGTAGGGGTGCGAAGTCCCGACGGCGTGTTCTTGGGATCAATTAGCGTACCCCAGCGGGTGGCGGTGTAGCAGACAACCCCGGGAGGCGCTTCGCCCTGGCGCTCGATATACGGAAACACTTCCTGTTCGACTCCTCGATGCGCAGCATTGTACCGCATCATCAGCACTTGGAGTCGAGCGTCTCGGGCGAATTGCTGGAATATCGGCCGGTTGTGACAAGACACGGCGATGTGCCGAACGCGGCCGACTTGTCTCAACCGCAAGGCCGCTTCCATCAGCCGTGGCGACAGTGGTGTGTTGTGCCAACCCAGCAGCAGGAGGTCTGCGTAATCCAGTTTCAGACGGCGCAGACCGGACTCGATCCCGTATCCAAGCATCGTGCCATTCCGAGAATACGATTGCAACACTACCACCATCTTCTCGCGATGCTGATCGGCTAGATGACGAAGCGCATCGCCCATTCCATTGCGACGGGCACTGCCCCAGTAGAAATAGTTACAACCGCGCTCGAATGCCGCTTCGTAGGCGCGGGCCGGCGCGCCGTATGAGGAGCCAAGTCCCAGTCGTCCAACAGTCAGCCCGCTGCGACCGAGAACCCGTAGGGCTGTGAAGTCGTTTGGAATTGGGGCCGGTTCAGTCATCCGGTTGGCACCGGTTCGTGCGGTTTGCGGCCGGTGACCCGCGCATACGACTTTCCGAACGGACAGACAGCGCCCTCGACTTTCTTCACCAGCCCGTACGCGAGGCCGCGTTGCTTGCGTCGCGCCCGTCGGCAGACCGGACAGTTTGTGCAGATCTTCGCAAGCGCTTGGTCTTGGGGCTGGTTCACGACGACGATGCTAGTAGAACGGCATCTTGATGTCCAACCGGGTTGGACATCGATTCGCAACGATGATGCCGTAGGTGCAAAACCGGAGCACCAGCCCCGGACTGCGGGTGACCGACCGGGTCGCGAGTTCGCCGGTCTCGGCCAAATCAATCAACGCAAGGAGCAACAGTTTGTGCGGCGCTTCCCCCTGCACGCCCCACGCCCGGCGGCGGGATTCAGCCGTGTCAGTTTTCCCAGCCAGCGCCGCTTGATGACTTCATTCATGGGGATTAACTTGAATGTAACTTGTCTCCGCGATCACATGGTGGTTATATGGCGGTATCCACCCGTCAAAAGGCCAGAAGTGGACAGACGTGCCGAGTTCACGTCGAATACGCCGCAAACACGGGATGCCCGAGTGTGTGGATTTGGCTACGGAGCCTTGCACGTCGAAATGAAAGACGGATTTGGCTGTCCGTGCGCGAAGTTCGGCCACGCGGCGCCATTTGGTTTCGCCGGTACGAGCCGCTCCATTACCGACCAGGCCATCGCGGACGAAATCCACGTAGATGTTATCCTGATCCGTCGGCCAGTGGCCGCAGAAATCGTCGAGAAACACATCCCAATTCAGCGGCAGGCTGTGGCGCTCGTAGTACGCCAGCGGGAAGGAGAACGCAGGGTCGATACCGACGATGGTTGGTGTAGGCTCATGCAGGGCCGCCATCAGCCATTCAGCCAGGCCGCGACGCGTCCAATACTTCCTTGGGCTAGGAGGTGGCTGGATTTCCGTAGCCGGCTCATTACCAACAGCCGAATAAACCCGCAGCCCCGACAGGCTGTCCATCGGCGTCTTGGCACCGGAATAGTCGATGCCGATGTAGCGGGAGAATGCGCTCATCGATCCGGCCGTTTACTGGTTCTTGAGCATCACTCGGAGTTTATCAATGCTTAGTGCCTTCTTGGGATTCATGTGTATCAGCATGTGGCAGTTCGCACATACCACCGCAAGGTCTGAACTCTTGGTAAGTTTAGGCGTGCTCTTCCACCCAAGTTGCTTCTTGTGATGCACTTGTAGCACCCGCATTCCCATCCCCTCTAGTGTCTGTGAGTAGTTTGTATCGCAGGCCGCGCAAATTCCTTTCGATGCGTCCATTGCTTGATTGCGCAAGCGGCGGTCACGACTGCGACGATAACCAGTGTACTCGATAGGCTTGCCTTCCTCTGCGGACGTGCTGGCCTGTGCCAAAGCCGCAACCGGTATCGGTCGCTTCAAGTGCACTGCCCATAAGTGTTCGAGACGGGTTGAGTCTGTCGAAGAAATGTCAACACCACTCATCTGCGTATTGAGTAGATTGGCGCTAACCTTGCCTTTCAGTATTGCAGATCGAGATAAAGCTAGTTCCGGCAATAAAAGTGCGTCCCACTCAACGCGAACGCGCCAGCACCTTTCGCCTTTCCGACGCTTCTCGGACTCCCAGTGTGGAGAATTGTAAGACCCTTTTGTAATCCAGCCGGATCCCATCATTCCCGGAAGCTGTGGCCTTGACGGTGTAGAAATACTCGCGCCCCAACCTCGATGCGTTTCCTTGCCCCGCAACTCCACCGAGTCTGTACGACCTTGCCTTGCGCCAATGAATCCAGATGTTCCTGTAGATCGTTCCAATCCCACTTTCTAGGGTTCCATGTGGGTAGGTATGTTGCCATGATCTTTCCTCATTGTGTGGATTCACGCACGATGCCGGTAGAGGTTAATAGATCTCGGTATTCGATGTGGCCCATTGCTCCGAGCCGGTTGACAAGTTCAATGGCTTTATCGCGGGCCGTTAAGTTGCCGCTTTGGATGGCTGTGCGGAGAATCTTCGGTATTTCGTCCCGCCAACTGTGGAACTTCCAGTAGTCTTGATTGCCTTCGATCATCAAACCAAGACACTCGACCGTCTGCTCAGGCATTGGCGCAGCGGTTTCCACAAGCCGATCCATGACGAGGCGGTCCGGTGCGGCTTTATTGACCAGACGCAACACCGCTATCAGCTGCGCCATCGCCCAATCGTTCTCGAACTTCCCAGAAGCGAACCACCATCCAAACGCCGCCAGTTCGGCTTCACATTGGTCAACACGTCCCCCTTGTTGGGCATGGGCTAAGCGCCGCTCCCACAACTTCACGAATAGTCTGCGTATCGCTTCCGATTCTTGTTGGGGTTGCTCCTTCAATGAACGACCAACGAACGCCATTGCTTCAGCACGCACCGCATCCGGCGCCTTCTCGAAAAACTCACCTAGCAGATTGTGATCAAGTTCGATTTCTCCCCGCCCGTAAACGAGCATCATGTGGGACGCGAGCCGCTGGTTTGGGTCAGAAAACTTCCGGCGTTCTTCGTTCGGCTCAGACAGTTCTCGAATCGCCAACCGATATGCCTTATCCAGCACTTTGAATCCGTCCTTCGTCGGCCAGTTGCTTACCACGTAAGCATCCCAAGCGGCGTTGAAATGCCCCCGCTTGTCGTTCGACAGCGGAAAAATCCTCTCGACGTT
>Ga0105048_10014004_pt1 | contig 12514 bp, 9 predicted proteins | sample MAT05_FD_78382 | JGI IMG/M metagenome (GOLD analysis project Ga0105048, IMG submission 78382) | Freshwater microbial communities from Lake Fryxell liftoff mats and glacier meltwater in Antarctica - MAT-05 | ecosystem: Environmental > Aquatic > Freshwater > Ice > Liftoff microbial mat | place... | reverse complement strand
GAGGCAGCGATGCTTACCGAGGTTGCGGCAATACGTTTCGAGGATGAGCCCGACCGGTGCAAGCCGGTCGCCGGAGGCATCTGCGAACGTCGCGCCGAGTTGGAGGACGAATGCCAGACCGTCGGCGTTCTGCGTCTCGCACGGCCCCACGACCGCGCCGGGCTCGGGGCGCGCGCCCATCGCGTGAAGCGTGCGCGCGGTATCGAGTTTGCCTTGCAGGCATGCCCGATCGAACGCGAACTGCACGTCCAACGCGCCCAGGTCACGAAGCATCGCGATGATCCGATCGCGCCCGAGATTCGCGGCATACGACATCGGCGGACCCCAGTTGCCCTTCACGCCGCGCGCGTCTTCGGTCAGCAGTTTCGGATCGGAGAGCACCAACTCGCGCACGGCCTCAGTATCGTCGCGCCAGATTGCGTCGGTGAGATTGCACGCCACCACCAGCCGGGGCCAGCTCGGAAGGCCGTAAATGCGCGCCAGCGCCAACTGCGCGTCCGCCAGTTTCGCGTCGGCGGGCACAGGTGGTTTCGGGTGATGCTCTTGCAGATCAGCAACGGCAGCGGCTTCGCCACGATGGATATCGCGGAGCAAGTCCTTCGCTTGGTGCTTGAGCTGGGTGAGATCGGGACGAACGGGGAAATGACGATCGGACACAACGGACCTCCTTCGGAGTGTTGCCCGGGGTCCGCTGAAATCGGGCGAAAGGAGGTTCGTGCGAACCTGCTAAATCATCGCGTCAGGTGGACTCAGTCCTTCCCGCGGACGGGTGGCGTCCTGATCAGCCGGTGCGGAAGATACCGCCGGCCCGGGCGGGGGTGCAAGCAATTTTGGTTTTGGTTGCAGGCGGTATCGCAGCGCCGGCGTGATCGCGATCCACGCCCACACCGCGGCCGCGAGGAGGATTGCCCAGCCGATGTCGGGGAAGGTGGGCTTGATGAAATCGTGCACCGTCATCCCGGCGGTGGGGCTGATCTCGGTCAGGAATTCATTGGCCCGGTTGCGCGAGAGCATCTGAAAGAGGCTCATGATGGTCGAGGCGAGCGAGAAGAAGATCGCCAGCAGCGTCGGGCCCATGCCGATGATCGCCGCGCAGCACGCCGAGAGCGCGCCCCAGAGCAGGTATCGCTCGTGCATCTTCGGGAAGATCGCAAAATAGACGATCCACGGGACCGCCATCGCGAGCACAAACCGCGCGTCGCGGGCGCGCTCGTAGCGGCTCATTGCGAGGCAACTGGCGAACATGCAGATTCCGAAGATCGCGACCAGCACGTAGGAGATCGTCGCTTCGATCCCGATCAGCTTCAGCGTCTCCACCGGCGATTCCGCGGACCAGCCGTAGCGGTTCTGGAGGATGCCGGCCAGCGAACTGGCGCCGCCGACTTCCAGCCCTTTGAACTTCGATGCACCGTAGACGAACGCGATCTCGTACCAGTCGGTCAATCCGCCGAGCACGAACACGCAGACCGCCATCGCGATCGCGACAAACGCCGGTGTGCTCCAGCGGATCCACCGCGCGGGCATCGACCGCTCGCGGATCGGCCAGCGCTTCAAGACGAGCCACACGATCGTTGGCACCAGCCCGGCCGACACCACCAGCAGGATCGGGAAGAGTTGCGGGCCGACGATCCAAGGCGAAATAATCAGCCCGATCGACAAGCCGAACCCGAGGACAAACCGCGCCGCCGCGCCGAATCGCAAGCTCAGCAGCGGCCAGAGAATGAACATCGGCGCGACCGCCAGATGCTGCCCCTTCAGCATCGTCCCCACCCCCAGCAACACGCCGGCGGTGAGCCAGAAGTTCTTGGAGGCGCTCCAGATCGCCCAGATGAAGAACGGCAACACCCAGACGTCCCACGTGGGGCGACAATGCGCGCTCACGATCGACGCCGTGTTTAACCACGCCAGCGCGAACGCCGCCAAAGCCAGCCATTCTGCGCGTAGCCAGCGGCGATTTATCTGTCGACTCTCGTCCTGCCGCCGCGACCATTGGCGTGCGACCGCGAAAATCCCCGCAGACGCCAGCAGTTCCATCGCGGTGTTAAAGTGCAGCAGCGGGGCGTTGAAAGCGTAGTCGCGTTGCCATTTCGCGATCGTCGGATCGGCGTCAAGTCGCGACTTTGCCCACAGCGTCATCACCGCCAGACGCAGCGGCACGTAGTCCAGTCCGTAGGCCTTCTTCTGCCGGTCCTTTTGCGATTCGACGACCTTGCCGTACAGATCAAAGTATCCATCCTTCGCCGCCCGGCTGCCCCAGTTCCAGCCGTTCTCCATGTCCGGGGTGTAGCGGAGCGCTTCGGAACGTTGCCAGGTCTCATAGCGGCCGACAAACCCCGCCCGCGTGAGCGCCAAGGCGATGAGTAGGATTCCAACAATTTGTGCGCTAAAGCCCACCCGCGACCAGGTCATGCCGGGAGGGTACAGAAACGGACGAGGGTTGTCCCGTGTCGGTCACGCCAGCGTCGCCAGAAGCGTTTGGATCGAGAGCGTCGCGCCGCAGATGACCTCGTCGGATGCGCCGTAGTACACCGTGACGGTATCGCCATCGATGACGTGGCCGTTGGTGAAGACGACGTTGCCGAAGAAGCCGGTGAGTTCGTAGGCGGCTTCGGGCTCCATGATCGGTTTGGTGGAGCGGGCGATGACCTTGGTCGGGTCTTTCAGATCCAGCAGCAGCAATCCGAGGCTGTAGCGGGGTTTGTCGTCGGCACCGTGGTAGATCGCCAGCCAGCCGGCGCTAGTTTTGATCGGCGAGGCGCCAGCGCCGACGCGGCCGCTGTCCCAGGCATTGCGTCGCGTTCTGGCGATGCAGCGATGATCGCCCCAGTGCAGCAGATCGGGTGAGCGGGCGGTCCAGATGAAGTTTCCGCCCAGCCCGACGCCGCTCGGACGGTGCAGCGCGTAGTAGTGGCCGTCGATGCGTTCTTCGAACAGGGCACAGTCCTTGTTGTGTGGCGGGATGATCATGCCGTGGTGGTGGAACTGCATCCAGTCGGCGGTGCTGGTCATGCCGACGCCGACGCCGGCTTCGGAGACTTCGGTATAGGTGAGGTAGTAGCGGCCGTCGATGAACGCGACGCGGCTGTCTTCGAGACCGAAGGATTGCAGCGCGTTCTGCCCGGTGAGCGTCGGCTTGTCGTCGGCGACGAAATGCCGGCCATCGGTGCTCCAGGCGAGGCGCAGGTGCGAGAGGGTGGTCAGGTATTGCTTGCCGTCGTAGGTGAAGACGCGTGCGTCGGAGAAATCGAGCTTGGGGTCGTCGGCTCGGCACCGGAAGATGCGCAGGCCGCCTTCGCTGGTCGGATCGACGATCGGCACGCTCACCCACCCGTCTTCCTGCACCGGGCGCTCGGCGACGCGAAGCAGCAGGCCGATGCGATTCTGATACCGGAACGCGCCGGGGTTGAGCAGGCACTCGATCTTCATGTCCGGCCGGCTCGGTTTGACTTCGGACGGGCGGAGAATGGGGTTGGTATCGAAGCGGCTGGCGAGAGTGCTCATTCCGCTTTTCTAATCCCTCTGTGCTGAACGGGCAATGGAGACGAGCCGACAGGTACGCGCGTTAATCCTCTGAAAACTTTCAGCCTGAATGCCGTGAAGGGGCGGGAGAGCCCCCGAGCGCGGTGGCTTCAAGCGCGGGTCGCGTGGGCGGGTCGGGTTGGGTATGATGCCCGGCTCGATATGGCCAAGAACATTAAAGCTCGTAAAGACGACTACGCCCAGTGGTACCTCGACGTGATCAAGGCGGCGCAACTGGCGGATTATTCCCCCGTGCGCGGCTGCATGGTCATCCGGCCGGAGGGGTACGCGATCTGGGAGGCGGTTCAGCGTGATCTGGACCGGCGTTTCAAAGACACCGGACACGTGAATGCCTATTTCCCGCTGCTGATCCCCCAATCGTTCCTGACCAAGGAAGCGCAGCACGTGGAAGGCTTTGCGATGGAGTGCGCGATCGTTACGCACACGCGCCTCGAAAAAGACCCGACCAATCCGGGCGCGTTGCGACCGGCATCGCCGCTGGAAGAGCCGCTGATTATCCGTCCGACGTCCGAGACGATGATCGGGCACATGTACGCGCAGTGGGTGCAGAGCTATCGCGACCTGCCCATACTGATCAACCAGTGGTGCAATGTCATGCGCTGGGAGATGCGCACGCGTTTGTTCCTGCGGACCAGCGAGTTCCTCTGGCAGGAAGGCCACACCGCCCACGAGACGGCCGAGGAGGCGCAGGAGGAGACGCTGAAGATGCTCGACGTCTACGCCGACTTCGCCGAGGCCGTTCTGGCGATCCCGGTGATTAAAGGCGTTAAAACCGACTCGGAAAAATTCCCCGGTGCCGACACCACCTACTGCATCGAAGCGCTCATGCAGGACGGCAAAGCCTTGCAGGCGGGCACCAGCCACAACCTGGGCCAGAACTTTTCCAGGGCGTTTGAGATCAAGTACCTCGGTCGCGACAACACCCAGCAATATGCCTGGACGACCAGTTGGGGCGTCAGTACGCGGCTGATCGGCGCGATGATTATGGCCCACAGCGACGACGACGGCCTGGTCCTGCCGCCGCGTGTGGCGCCGGTCGTGTGCGCGATCATCCCGGTTTACAAAGGCGACGGCGAACGCGAAACGGTCATGGCGTTCATCGACACGATAGTCGAAAAACTGGTCGGCGCGGGCGAGGTCGCTTCAGCGGCCGGGCGCAACAAAAACGCCGAGATTAAGCAGTACTTCTTCGACAAGCTCACGCACCAGCGGGTGATCGTCGACGCCCGCGATACCCGTCCCGGCGACAAGCAATATCACTGGGAGCAGCGTGGCGTGCCGTTCCGCATCGAAGTCGGCCCGCGCGACGTCGCCGCCGGCGCGGGGTTGCTCAAGCGACGACTGGATCGCGCGAAGGAAACGGTTGCGCTGGATACGTTCAGTCCCGAGTGGCTGAAGGCGAAGCTCGAGGAAGTGCATCAGGTCATGTTCGACAAGGCGCTGGCGTTCCAGAAACAGAACACCCGCGAGGCGACGTCGTACGATCAACTGAAAGAGATCGTCGAGAAGCAAGGCGGATTCGTCCGCTGCTGGTTTGAGCCGAACCGCGACGCCGAGGCGACGATTAAATCGGAAACCAAGGCCACCGTCCGCTGCATTCTTACTGACCAGCCCCCAGGCGAAGGCACGTGCGTCTACTCGGGCAGGCCGACGAAGACGCGGGTGCTGTTCGCCCAATCGTACTAATGACACTGATCCAAGTGGCGCATGATCGCGATAGAGTGAATGTGCATTGAGTGGTACGACCCGACTCGATTTTCACGCCCCCAGGCCGCCGCTGGATATCCGGCTGACGGTGTTGTCGCCGGTCCCGTGTCCGTATCTTCCGGACAGGATCGAGACGATCCGCGCGGTGATGACGTCGTCGATCGATGGGGATACGTATCGCGCCTTCATGGACGCCGGCTTCCGGCGCAGCGGCAAGATGCTCTATCAGCCGGTGTGCGAAGGGTGCAGCGAATGCATTCCGCTGCGCGTCGATGTGAACGCGTTTGCGATGAGCCCGTCGCAGAAACGCTGCTGGAAGCGTAACAGCGATCTGGTGGTCGAGGTCGGTCGGCCCGAACTGACCGATGAGAAGCACGCGCTGTACGTCCGCTACGTGAAGGAATGGCATGGCAAGCCGGAAGAGGCTGATCGCGACGCGATGTATTCGTTCCTTTACGATTCGCCGACCGACACGATCGAGTTCACTTACCGCGATCCGGCAGGGCAATTGCTGGCGGTGGGGATCGGCGATCTCAGCTCGAGAACGCTAAGCAGCGTCTACTTTTACTTCGATCCGGGAAACGCCAGACGCAGCCTCGGCACGTTCGGTGCCCTTCACGAAATCGGCTGGTGTCGCCAGCGCGGTTTGTCGCACTACTATCTCGGCTTCTGGGTCCGTGACTGCGGCGCGATGTCGTACAAATCCACCTTCAGACCCTTCGAAACCATGCAGGCTGATGGGAGTTGGAAAAACGCTGTAAGCGGCTGCCAAATATAGGTTTATAGATTTATTTGATTTTGTGGAATGATATCTCCTACAATTTTGATCGATGAATCGGTTTGTCGCCGGCGTGATCCGGGTTAACCTGCGGTTTCAATGATGACTGCTACTGAACTTGATCTTCCCGAAATCAACGCGTTGCTTGAGCCGCGCACGCCCCCCCAGATCGTCGAATGGGCGGCCGCTCAGTTTGCGGATCAGTTGGTGATGACCAGCTCGTTCGGTGCCGAAAGCGCCGTTCTCCTGCACATGGCCGTCGTCGCATCGCCGCGGATCAGGGTCGTCATGGTCGATACGGGCTATCTCTTCCCGGAGACCTGGCAGTTCATGGAAACGCTCCGCAAGCGGTTCGATCTGAATGTCTGGATCTACCGCACAAAGAGCGACCCGATTCAATACCTCGCCGACGCCAAGGAAACCGATCCCGCCTGGCGCAACGACGTCGAATCGTGCTGCGCCGTCAACAAAAACGAGCCGTTCGACCGCGCCCTGAAAGAGCTCGCCCCGGCGGCGTGGTTGCGGGGGATCCGGCGCGATCAGGCGGACACGCGCAAGGCGAGGCAGATCGTCGAGTGGTCCAGGCGCAACAACTGCTACGCGATCAGTCCGCTGCTTCCGTGGTCCGGTCGCGAAATCGGGATGTACATGAAGCAGCATGACTTGCCGTACAACCCTTTGGTGGAGCAGGGGTATCTTTCGATCGGCTGCAACCCCAAGAGCTGCACCCGCGCCGTTCAAGCCGGCGAAGACCCCCGCGCCGGCCGCTGGGCGGGGCAGAACAAGGTGGAGTGCGGCCTGCACGTCGATTCCTCGCTCGATTCGGCTAAACTGTAGGTTTGCCGAGTCTCGTAAACGCCGAGGAGATCGAAGTGAGCGAAGTCCCCCTTCCGCAGCAGCAGGCCGAAGATACGATCGAAACCAAGGAGCCGACCCATGCCGTCTCACGCGAGCAGATGGAGGGCGTTCATCATCGCGCCGGCGAACTGCTCAAGGAAGTCGAAAAACTTCCCGACGGCGATCTGATCTCTGAGATGCTCATCACCACGCTCAAGCTGCTGCGCGATGAGAACAACCGCGCCGATCTCAAGCTGCTCAATACGTCGCTCAAAGAGCTGCGATACGCGCTGAAGGTGTTTGGCCCGTACAAGGACGTGCGAAAGATCAGCATTTTCGGATCGGCACGGACGGCGGTCGATCACCAGGATTACCAGGCGGCGCTCACGTTCGGAAAAAAAATCGCCGACCTGGGCTGGATGGTCATCACCGGCGCCGGCGGCGGGATCATGGCGGCAGGGCACGGCGGGGCCGGGGCGGCACCGTCGTTCGGGCTCGCCATCCGCCTGCCGTTCGAGCAGCGCACCAACGAATTCATCGAAGGCGATCCAAAACTCATCAACTTCAAATATTTCTTCACCCGCAAGCTGATGTTCGTCCGCTCCAGCCACGCGATCGCGCTGTTTCCCGGCGGGTTCGGAACGATGGATGAGGGCTTTGAAGTCCTCACGCTCATCCAGACCGGCAAGGCCGCGCCGTTGCCGCTGGTGTTCGTCGATCACCCCGGTTCCGGCTTCTGGGACGGGTGGAAGAATTACGTCGAAAACCACCTCCTCGCCAGTCGTCTGATCGGGCCCGACGACCTGCACCTGTACAAGATCACGCAGGATATCGACGAAGCGGTGCGTGAAGTGACGCACTTCTACCGGACGTACCACAGCATCCGCTACGCCCGAGAGACGTGCATTCTCCGCATGCAGCGACGGCCGAGCGAGACACAGATGGACGAGATCCGACGGCGCTTCGGACACCTGTGTATGAAAGGCCGGATCGAATGCGTCGACGCACTTCCGATCGAGCGCGACGAGCCCGCCATCGCGCACCTGCCGCGTCTGACGTTCGCCTTTAACAAGCGCGACCAGGGCGGCCTGCGGTTGCTGCTTAACTACCTCAACGACAACGTCTGATCCGCAAACCCGTTCAGCGGAAACCTCTACGCAATAACTCGCGCTTCAGCGCCGTGACCGTTCCAGTAACGTCCCATCTCGTCGTCGGTCATTCGCGAGATTTCATCAATATCTGTCCGTGCGAACAGTGGGGCAGCAGCGGGCACTGCTCGCACTTCGGGTTGATGGCCTTGCACACTGCACGGCCGTGGTAGATGAGCAGGTGCGACCAGAGCGTCCAGTCGGCTTGCGGGATGATCGGGATCAAATCCCGCTCGATCTTGACCGCATCCGAGGGGTGCCGGGTCAGCCCCAGGCGGTTCGACAGGCGCGTGACGTGGGTATCGACGGTGACGCCGATATTCTTCCCGAACGCATTGCCGAGCACGACGTTCGCGGTCTTGCGGCCGACGCCGGCGAGTTCGATCAGCGTTTCCATCGTGTCGGGTACGACGCCGCCGTGCAGGTCGAGCAGCGATTGCGCCATCGCGCGGATCGATTTGGCCTTGTTGCGGTAGAAGCCCGTTGACTGGATGTCCTTCTCCAGTTCCTCCTGCGGCACGCGCGCGTAGTCGGCGGCGGAGCGGTATTTCTTGAAAAGCGACTTCGTGACGATATTCACCCGGTCGTCCGTACACTGTGCCGACAGGATCGTCGCGACCAAAAGCTCCAGCGGCGAGGAATGATCCAGCGAACATTTCGCGTTGGGATACGTCTGCTTGAGGATCGGCAAAATCTTCTCGACGCGCTGGCGGCGAAGTTCGAGGGTCTTTTTGGGTATCGGCGTCATGGTCTATTGAAACAAGATCGTCTGCACCATCGGCCGCAGGACGGTGCTGAAGAGGAGCGTGCCGAGAAGGGCGAACAGCATGTTCCGCACGACCGACGATAGCTCGCCGCTGTAGCGGTCGAACTGATCGAGTTCGGCGTTGGCGATGTCGGGTTCGTCGGCGTGCTCCAGATACTTCGTGCGGTGCTCGATCACCTTCGGCCAGACCACGCGCGATCCGTAGAACAAAAACGCTACCGCCAGCACGTAGAGCGCCGTCACCATCAGCGGCAAAACGATCTTCCCGCCCGACCGATCAACGTAGAACCACTTGCCCACGAGCGGGAAAAAGAACCCGATCGCGCAGATCCATTCGAGCCGGAAAAGCGTGTGCAGGATTTCGCTGACCACGTCGCCGGCGAGCAGGGTACTGTGCTGTTTGTCGAGATTGACCGACAGCACGCGCGGGAGGGTCGGATCCGCCTCGGCGATCTTGCGGAAAATGATCGGCGGGACGATCGCGCTGGTCAGCACGCAGCCGAACCAGGTCGAGAGCGCGAGCCAATAGAGCGTGTCGATCAGTGGCAGCATCGTGCGAGACAGTAGGGGGGCAGGCGTGTGCGAGCAAGGGAGGGGATTGGCGATTTCCGGTTGCCGAACAGGAAACGGGAAGCCTCTTCAATCGGCAATCGGCACTTGGCAATCGGCAATCGGCGATCCCTTCATTCCCACGCGGGCGACGTTGCCCCGGCCGAGTCGCGCCATTGGGGCACCCAGGTTAAGGCGACGAGACGCGGCTTGACGTCGGTTTTCTTCGGGCGCACGGTAAGGCTCGTCAGTTCGATGGCGCTGGCGTCGTACTTGGCAGTGGCGGCGTCGACTTCGTCCTTGAACTGCTGATCGAGCTTGGCAATCAAACCCTGAATTGCCTCGACGTTCTCGGCGGCGCGGTCGACGTCGGACGATTGCTTCATCGTCTGCCCGATCGTACGGGAGGCGGTGGCGACTTTACCGACGTTGGTCGCGCTGATTTTCTTGCGACCCAAGAACGCCCCCAGCAGCGACGCCCCAACCGACAGCGCGGCGGTCCATTTGCTGGTCGACGCTTCGGCGGCCTCCCGCTCGCGGGCCTGCTCGGCCTTGCGCAGCCGCTCCTGTAGCATCGCAAACTTGGGGGTGTATTTGGTCCGCAGTTTCTCCGTAACCGCGTCGCGTTGTTCGCGGAAGGATTGGGAGAGTCGCGCGCGGAAGTCGCCTTCAGATTCGTCAGGCTTGCTGACCAGGTCGGCCTCGTCGCAGACGTGGACATCGATCTTGCTGGCGCGGTAAACGTGATCGACGAACGCTTTCAGCCACGCGTCATAACTCCTGGGAATTGCGGCCGTCTTCGCGAGGTCGGTGAAGGCGGCGCCGGCGCCGGGTTCGTCGTCCAGCTCGTCCTCGGGCAACACGCATTCCGACGCGTTCTCCCATTCCACCGGCACGGGTCCGGCAGTAATCTCCGCCAGCTTCGCGATGTGCTGCCTGGCTTCGAGGCCCGCTTTCTTGTCGGTAAAAAACACGTCGGCGGTGCCGAGCAGGAATGGGTCGTAGACGAGCGTGGCGCCATCCGGTCGTGCGCCGCGCACGGGGATGAAGTATTGCTTGATCGTGGGCGGAAGTACCGGACGTGCTGATGCGTTCGTGCGCGCGTGCGAAACCGCTAGCGACGGTACTGCGCCGATCGATTTCGCTCGCGGTTTCGCAGACGCGTCCGAAAGCTCCGACTTCACTGGGTCCATCAGCTTTTTAATCTCCGTCCGACCCAGCGGACCCCGCAGATAGGACAGGCACCAGCGCGTTTCGAACGTCACGGGCTCATCCTCATGCACGTTGTTCATCAGGAACACACGATTACCCAGCCCGGCCAGCGTTTGTTCCATCCTCGAGCGATCAAACTTCTGGCTCGCCCCGGCGGCGGCACCTTCCAGGCCCTCGAGCACGCGTTGCTTGTCGCGCTCGGTCTGCAAACGCCCGATGAACCATGTGCCGCAGTTGGCGAGGCCTTTGTAATCCAGATCGACCGGGTTCTGCGTCGCCAGACAGATGCCCAGTCCGAACGCGCGCGCCTGCTTCAGCAGTGTTAGCAGCGGCTGTTTGCTAGGCGGGTTCGCGACGGGGGGGAAGTAGCCGAAAATTTCGTCCATGTAGAGCATCGCGCGCAGGCTGGTGGTGCCGCTCTGCATGCGCATCCAGCCGAGCACCTGGTTTAGCAGCAGCGAGACGAAAAACATGCGCTCGCTGTCGCCGAGGTGCGCGATCGAGATCACCGCGATACGCGGCTTGCCGGCCGGCGTGTAGAGCAGTTGCTGGATATCGAGCGGCGTGCCTTCCATCCACGCCGCGAAACCGGGGGACGCGAGCAGGTTGTTCAACTGCATCGCCAGGCCGAAGCGATCTTTCTGCGGAAAGAACGATTCCAGGTCGATCACGCCGATTTTCTCGAACAGCGGGTTCTGGATCTGCTGGATCATGGCACCCAGGTCCAGGTCATTTCCGTCGGACCAATTCCGGGCAAGGAGGTTGCTGAGGAAAATGTGCTCGCGCGACTGGATCGGATCGGCCTCGATGCCCAGCAACCCCAGGAGCGATGTCGTCGTGGTGCTGACCCGCTCGCGCAGCAGTTCGCCGTCTTCCATCACGGCCTGTTCCGGCACGGCGAATGACTTGACGATCGACAGCGGAATACCGGCCGACGATCCGGGGGTGTAGATGTTAAAGTCGGCGGAGTCGCGGAGCTTCTGGATGCGCGATCCGTCCTGCTGCCACTTGCCCAGGCCGCTCTTCCACAGGTCGGCCTGTTGCTGAGCAAACGTATCGACATCGACTCCGTTCTTGCGGGCATCATCGGCGTTCACCCAGGGCTTGAAATCTTCGCCCCTGAGCTGCGGGAAGGTGAGCAGCAGGTTGGATAGATCGCCCTTGGGATCGATCACGAGCGCCGGGATGCCGTCGATCGCGGCCTCTTCGAGCAAGCCGATACAGAGCCCGGTCTTGCCGCTGCCGGTCATGCCGACGCAGACGGCATGGGTGACCAGATCCTTGCTGTCGTAAAGAACCAGGTTGTCCCGCTGCGTCTTCGTCGCCAGGTCATACTCACGGCCGAGGTAGAAGACGCCGAGTTTCTCGTAATCCTGCATCCGCGTATCTTAGCCCGTAAAACACGTGCGCCAAAACGCAAGAGCATCCACTAATCTTCACGAATCGACACGAATCAGGACAAGAGGTTGGAACCGCAGATGAACGCAGATCGACGCAGATGAAGACAATGAATTGAGTTCTGGAATCTGCGTTCATCTGCGTTCGAGACCTCTGAATAACCTCAGATACTTCGTGAATTCTCATCCTGAGGTACTTTGAAGCATCTTGTCGGCAGCGAGAAAACCTACTGATCGCTTGGTTGAGTAGATGCTTCGGAGTACCTCAGCATGACATTCCGGAGGTGACCGGGTTATTCAGAGGACTCAATGAATTGAGTTCTGGAATCTCCGTATATCTGCGTTCATCTGCGGTTCCACTGCATTTGATTTCATTCGTGTCGATTCGTGAAGATTCGTGGATCATCCCCTGCATTTGCTTCAAGGCAGTGGTTTTGTCGCGCGCAGGATGCGGTCGCGGACGGCGTGCCACTCCGGCACGTCGGGGGGGAGTTCAATGTAGATCGCGCGGAGGTGCTGCTGATCGAGCTGCCGGAGACGTGAATAAAGCTGCCGGGCGTATGCGTCGGCATCCAGCGAG
>Ga0105048_10014003_pt1 | contig 12514 bp, 5 predicted proteins | sample MAT05_FD_78382 | JGI IMG/M metagenome (GOLD analysis project Ga0105048, IMG submission 78382) | Freshwater microbial communities from Lake Fryxell liftoff mats and glacier meltwater in Antarctica - MAT-05 | ecosystem: Environmental > Aquatic > Freshwater > Ice > Liftoff microbial mat | place... | reverse complement strand
CGATAACAGAATTAAAATGAACATAGGAAGAATACATAGCAACAAAAAGCTTTTTGCACAGGTAATATTACTGGGCGTGCCTACTATACTCCTCGCATTTTATGTGCTGAAACAGGGCAATTATTTTTTTGCCATCCTTCAAAATGACTGGTTCAACCAAACACTATATTTTGGCAGCGGATTGATAGCGGCCTTGTTTTTTTACGCCTTCCGCTTTCGTTTTATTACCACAGCAGCCGTGCTGCTGGCTGTGTTATATGGTGGCTATAAAATGATTGGCAGCGTAAGCATTGGCGAGTTCGATGCCTTCTTTGCTTCAATCAAGTTTTTTCTTTTCGCTTTCCTGTTTTCGCTGGGATGGTTTACTGGCTTCGGTTTTAGCCGGGCCAGATATTATACCATTGGCTGGAGTGTGTTTCTTTTAGCAGCGATGATTTTGGTAGTAAGCCGCATACCCGAAGTAAAAGTGGATACCATCATAACCACATTTGTACCAACGCTGGCCTATAGTTTTTACATTATTTACATGAGCGAACTCATACGCAATATGAACGAGGACGAACCTTCGTTTGTGTGGTATATTATGAAGCGGTTCATTGCCTTTGGTGTGGTAGCAGGTATGCTTATAGCCGGGTTGTTGTTTTGGTTTAATAAAGATTTTGAGGGCATAGAAAAAGAGTGGGGCGGTGGCGGCAAAGCCAAAGAAGGCAAGGGCAGCGGTGGCAACAACCTCACCAAACAAGATAAAGATGGCGGGGTGAGTACGAGTAACAGCATGGGTTTGGATGGCAGTAATAACAACGATAAGAATAAGCAGAAAAGGCTGCTGTTCGTATCCAAACTCGACAACTATTTTGAGGATGGCAAAACGCCCAATCCCCTTTACTACATCACCAACTATTTTACCAAGTTCGATTTGGAAACACAGCAGTTTGAGATAGATAGTGCCATGCCCTATAATGACCACTTTAACCCCGACCCCAGCAAAACCACACTCTATTTTAATAAAACAGATACTACCGTGCTGCGCCGGATGCTGGCTACCAAATTGCGAAAAACCATTGACGCAGAAATTTACAAGGTGTATTTATCCAAGCGAAGCTTTACCGCACCTGCCACTGCCTTTTTTGTGCAGCCTATAGCCGTGCCCAAAGAAGATACCGGCAAATACACGAGTGCCTACCGTGCCAAAATGAATGTGAGTGCCCTCAACAGTGCTTATTTTGTATATAACCCGGCAGGTAATAAAGAATTGGAAAAATTTCAGGAGGAGCGCTTTGCCGAATTGCGAACCGTAAAAGACTATGCTTACGTGCCGCTGGATTTTATGAAATATTACACTTTTATGCCCCGGGGTGCGGAGTTTGATTCCATTGGAACGCTGGCCAAACAAATTGTAAACCAGGCTGGCGCTAAAAGCTATGTGGATCAAATAGTAGCCCTGCGCAGCTATTTTTTATCGAAAGACGAAAACGGCCTGCCCAACTATTCCTACACCGATAACCCAGGTGTACCGGGTATGCCGAGTGCCAATAAACTTACCTATTTTCTGTTCCAGACAAAAAAAGGCTATTGTGCATATTATGCAGGTGCTACTTTGTTTTTGCTGCGGGCATTGGGTATTCCGAGCCGTGTGGCCACGGGCTTTTTAACGGTAAACAGAACTTCCAAAAACCCAGGCTGGTACTTCTTTTACGAAGATCAGGCGCATGCATGGGTGCAAGCTTACTTTCCCGGTTACGGCTGGATAGATTTTGACACCACCGTACCAAACCGTGAACAGCAGGAGGCACCCCAACCCGATGAAACGCCACCACTAACCCTAGACAGAACCTGGCTGGTGGCAAACGGAAAAGTAGAAACGATAGATACCGCCAAAAAACTCATCCGCATAAGCATGAGTAAAATGGTCTATTGGGACGACCCCTACGACCTGGTGCACAACGTGCCAGTTATGCTAGATGTAAAAATTGCCAAGTTTACAAAAGATACTAGTGCAGCCGCCCTTGCCGATGTAAAAATTGGTAATGAAGTGGTGGCACTTAGCTATGCAGAAGCCTTTAAAAAACTGCCGCCACGGGAAGATGATAGTGCGATGGGCATTATAAATCGTTTCCCTGACCCTGCTCCAATAGACGAAGTGAAAATTATGTTAGATGACGAACTGAAGAAAGATGAGGTGAAGAAGGACGAACCTTCAACGCCTTTTAACTGGCAACGTACCTTCTGGATTACACTTAGCTTAATTAGTTTCTTGTTGCTGATGATATTCTCATTGCCCTGGCTCATTTTCCGCTATTTACATGCTAAAGCAAAATCTAAAAACGGCGACCTTAAACAACAGGCATACAGCAAGTTTATCGCATCTACCTATTACCTCAACCAGGTAGGTTATAACCGTGGCGAAAAAACCACCTTGCAGTTTGCCAAAGATGTGGTGGACCCAAGTTTTAAAACACAGCTCACACCATTTATGAACACGTATTTAAAAACCAAGTATAGCAGCCAGCCTTTGGATGGGTACGATGAAAAAATTATCAATGCATTCTACCCCAAAATATGGCAGGATGTTAAAGGGCAGATACCGGCCAAAACCAGGTTCCCGAGGTTCCTGAACATTTACCGGACGATACAGTTTTTTGTGAGGCCGAAGTTGAAGTAATATGCTAATGTGCCAATTAGTTAATGTGGTAATGCTTTCAATTAACAAATGTAAAAATGTGGAAATGAATCGGGCTGGCCAGGATAAGTATGATAGTTGAATTGGGAGGACTAAAGTTTGGATAAGAACTAAAGTCCCGTCCATTTCCGGAGAAACATAGCATCCATTTCCGTTGTCTTTTGGAGAAGGTGGTCTATAATCGGATGAAGCAAGGAAAAGGGTGCGGCCGGATAACGGACATTGGCTAAGAAGATGATGGAATTAAGCAGTAAAGATGAAAGCCAAATAGTGGCACTCATTTCAACGGAGCCCCGAAATAATCGGAGGAACCGTTCGCCAATGTCGCATCATGGTATTACAATAGCTTGGCTAATAAAAATTACTTACTAACCCATGGCTCCAGCCATGGGAAATACAAATTGACCAAAAAACCAATTTTAAATTTAAACCACCTAAAAAAATATGGAACAAACCATTAACACCGAACAGGCACTCAACAACATTCAGCGGCTTACCGACAACATTGAAAAAGTGATTCGTGGCAAGCGGCCGCAGATACAGTACATACTTACAGCCCTGCTGGCCAAAGGCCATATACTAATGGAAGACAACCCCGGCACCGGTAAAACCGTAATGGCCAAAACACTTGCCCAGAGCATTTCTTCGGCTGTACACACTGGTGGTGCCGACTTTAAAAGGGTACAGTTTACCCCCGACCTGCTGCCAATGGACTTGATTGGCTCTCACATTTTTGATGATGATAAAAAGGAATTTATTTTTAAGAAAGGGCCGCTTTTCTGTAACCTGCTGCTGGCCGATGAGATAAACCGTGCCTCACCAAAAGTGCAATCAGCACTGTTGGAGTGCATGGCCGAGCAGCAAATAACCATGGGCGATACCACCTACAAACTGGAGAAACTGTTCTTTACCATTGCTACGCAAAACCCAATTGAGATGGAGGGTACCTATCCCCTGCCGGCCGCACAGTTAGACAGGTTTTTTATAAAGATAATTTTTGGCTATGTGGACGAAGCTACTGAACTGGACATTTACAAAAACTACCTCGGCATTGCCCATAACCTGGAGAACATTGAACAGGTATTGAGCATGGAAGAAATACTCTTTTTGCAAAACGAAACAGAGAAGGTTTTTGTACACGAAGAAATAGTAGTGGCTGTTCGCAACATTATTTGGGCTACCCGCAAAACGCCGGATATTATACTGGGCGGCTCTACCCGCAGTGGTATTACATTTTTAAAATGTCTAAAAGCTTTTGCATTGGTAAATGGCCGCACATACGTAACAGAAGACGATGTGCAGCAACTGACCAAACCGGTAATGGAACACAGGATGATATTCCGCAACAAAGAAGCCAAAGCCACAGCACTTAATAAAATATTAGAAGTGGAAATGGACAGGCTGAATAAGTTGAAGATTAATGTTTAGATCTGATCTGATGGGATCTTGTGGATTATAATGAACTGTTTAAAATCCCTCAAACCTCATTAGCCTAAAAATCATGGTTCAGACAAAATAACATTACATGAAGTTGAAAATCACAATATTACTTTCTCTGCTCCTTATTGGCTTTGCCACAATGGCCCAAAGCCCTGCAGCCAGGTACGAGATAGATGCCAAACGCAACGGCGTGGCTCCTACCGATAAAGATGCCCTGCCAAGGGGAAGGGAATTTATAAGGCTGGACAGTACCTACTATGTAGGCTGGTATTACACCGGCATGTACAAAAACGACAGGGCGGCCGACTATGCCGGTTTTAAAAACGCAGTGCCTGATTTAAGAAAGGCATTTGTGCTGCTGGAAAAAGATTTTAAAAATGTACTCATTAACCAGTTCAGCAGTATTCAGTTTTATATACAGCACCAGGTAAAATTTAATGATTACCTGGTACTGGCCAGCACCCTGCGCACCGTATATGAAAACCTTGAAATGCCCGATAGCAGCATGTGGGTGCTAGACCAGGTAGGTCGTAAAAAATTTAGAAGAGACTTTTTGGGCGTGTTGCAAATGAAGGCATGGACTATCCACCGGAACCGTTTTTACACCAGCAAAGAACATAAATGGCTCAAAAATTCGGTGGCCGAAAACGAGCAACTGGCCCTTAGTAATTGCTACCTGAGCCTGGCCGATATTAGACGCAATAAAGCGGCCAACGACCCCTGGTTTGGCCCCACCCACGACCAGGCAGCCAACCAACAGGTATATCATTACCTGGCCTTGCTGCAATGCTATAACAAGCAGTACGACAGTGCCGAATACTACTATGATAAAATGAAATATGCGGGGTTCATCAGTTGGAACAATTACGGTAATATGCAGAGCGAAATAGGCGAATTTAAAAAGTCGGAGGAGAATTATAATAAGGACAAATACAAGTACACCGGAGATAAATTTTTAAGGGAACCGTACTACTATATCCCCACGCTGCGCATATATGCAGGTGATGCAAAGGAGGCCATTAAAGTAAGCACTGAAGCCATTGTGGAAAGCAACTCTACGCCAGGTTTTGGATGGTATAACCTTGCTTTGGCCAGGGGTTACCTTTACGATGGGCAACTAGATAGTGCCGACCTCACCATTGAAAAAGCAAAGGAATTTAAGGAAATACACATTGGAACAACGCTCACCCAATCGCAGTACGATTTTACCGTAGGTACACTTAGGTTGGTTTGGTACAATATGAAGATTGCCCAGGTTAAATTTCTTAATTCTGGCTGGTGGTATTCTCCGGCTGCACTATCTGAAATAGGCAACCTGCTGCTGAATAAGTACATGCACCAGTATGTGATGGCCACCAAACTGGCAGCCAACCCCGAAAGAGAACGCATTGTTTATGAATTGTTTTGTGGCGAGGGCACCACCACCTTTGATGAAAGCTGGTACCTGCTCAAAGATTTCAGCAATGGTTTTTTCATCAAAAAAATGGAAGACTATTTAAAAAACGACCCAAGAAAAAACATCAAGCGGTATTTTAGTTTGTTTAAAACGCAGCTTCAATGGAAGAATGGCAGCGAAAAGAAAGCAACGGAGGAATATGAAAAACTGCTGAACAATACTTTGCTGGATACCGCCTACGAAAAACTGTTTTTGGCTCGTATGTACGAGGGGCTTGCAAAGAGCTATAACTATTACGACGATAAGAGCAAAGGCGCATTTTATACCAACCTTATGTACGAGCATTTTGCCCAGCTTGTGCCTTACAGCGGCCTGCCGGTAAAAATGAAAATAAATGTTACCGGTGTGGACGATGAGATAACCAAAGCAGCCATTAAAGAACTCAAAAAATGCAAAATAAACTTCGTAGATATAGCCGATGAAAACACAATCATTGCCACCATCATCTTTTCAAAAAAAGGAATCAAATATCAGGCAAATGTGTCAGCCCGAAGTGCCGGCAATATTAAGGTGGGCAACCAGGATGTACCCTTGTTCTTTTTTATAAAACCCGAGGGTGCAGGTAAAGAAATAGCCAGACGAATTTTCGGCAGCAGTGGCGCATTGGAGATAGAGCCGCCAATAGAAGAGACAAAGAAAAAGATATAGATCTCGTTATGCCCATTGCGATGCTCTTTTACTTTTTGCTAAGAAAAAGGCCAAAGCTTTCTGAAACATCAATCGCCGATTATTATTCCTTGCCCTGATAAAAAAGCCTGCCTCAAAAGTATGGGGCAGGCTTTTTTGGGATTGAAAAATACGGCAATTAACCCCTATGGCAATTGCTCTAAAAAGAAATCATAGTTATAATCGGAGCCGGTGTTAAGCCCATAACCAAGCAACTGAACAAATGCACGAAAGGCATCATCGCCAGGAGCGGTGTACTTCACTTTGCTGTTCATGTCCACATCGCCGGCTATATACCCGTACCCAAAATCATAGTTATAATCCGATGAGCTATTGCCCGGATGATTTAAAACATTGTTGAATATCCTGAAAAGGTCGTCGTTAGGTGCAGTGTATTTTACCTTCCTGTCTGCATTGACATCGCCTGCCCAAAGGGCACGTCTGTTACCGCTCAAAAACTTCATTTCGTAACCGTTGTACCCTGTACTGTTCCAAAGCTGTTCGGGTGTCCTTATCGTAAAATCCACTTCGCTGCTACAGTTTAATGTGTCGGCGGTTACGGCTGTAGCACTCATGGCACCAAGGTGGTTGCGGTGCCGCACGGCCACATAATAATCGTCGGCAGGTAATGATGGGAAACGGATACAATTAGTGCCATCCACATCTACAACGCTGCCATCACGCTGCACAATTGCCGAGCGGGTACCCAACACCGTAGCTGGGTTTGCTTTGCTGCGGAGTTCTATGAATATCCAGTCAACAGCCGATGTGGTGCCACGGTCTGCAAACATAGTGGCTGGTGTTATAATGGTTTGAAAATCGGGGTTAGAGCCATCGCCCACCCTTATAAAATTGGTATTGTAAGCAGCATTGTGAGTGTAAGGATCGGTAGTGGGTATGTAGTTAAGGCTGGTAAAAGGGCTGTTACGCAAATTGTCCCTCATTGTAGTTAAGAACGGGGCAATGTTACCAAGCGTTGCACCTTCTAAAAGTACCCTTAAGCGCAGCGTAACACTATTTTGTAAAAAACCTAGGTTGATACTTTTTACTACACTTGGTACATTGGCATTATCGTAAACCTGGTAGCCAAATGATGTTGTAATGTTGGCGCCATCTATTGGGTCAAGGGTAACAAGGTTTGGATTAAAGCCGGGGAAATCGGTGACCGCATTTACTGGTACCCCATTATAATACAAGGTTCCGTTAGTGGCAGGGTGCATACGCACTTTCCGTCCATTAAGACCCACCGGATAGGAACCACCATCTTCAACATCGGTACCTGTAAAAGCAATGGCCGGAACCAATATGGTATTGGTAAAGCCGGGGTTGCTTTGGGGGGTGGGTGTATAATCTGCCCCGGTCGGCATTTGTTGTATTCCAAAATTGAGGTTACTTGTTGCAGCCGAAATAATTATGCTCAATCTTCCATCAGGTGTAGCATCGTCCCCTGCCCCAATGCCTTGATACTCACCTGTAAATACCCATCCCGACGGCACAGTACCAGCAGGTGCCACACTATTTATAATACCCTCAACAGTGCTTAACTGAAAAGTGTAAGTACCTGAGGCAATTGAAGCAAAGCTGAATTTTCCAACATTTGGGGCGATGGTAGACACTGCTACTTTTGCAGCGACATTATTAGCGGCATTCAACACATTTACATACAATTGTTGAGTAGCTGGCTCGGCAATTGGTGTTCCGTTTACAGTTAAATCGACAAGGGCATTTGCATCAAGGTACACTCTACCATCACCCGCAAAGCCAACCGGGCCGGTATAAACCGGGCTGCAATTAGTGGTATATACCGGAGAAAGTGTATCATAAGCTGCTACATTACCAAGGGTTACGCCGTTGAGGGTACCTTGGGTATCAAATCTATACGGGGGAACAAGTCCGGCATTTGTAATGTCTCCGATAGTACCACCAGAGATACTGCCATTATTTACTGATTCGTTGGAGTTCGGGCCTCCTTCAATTCTAATAAAACCATTCGTATTGGTTATAGGCCCTGAGTTGTTAAGCCGGGGTGCCCTTACATAACCATTGTTTAGTAAAGCACCATTATTTTGAATTTGAGGTGCTGCTGCAGCGCCGCCAGGAACCCAAATAAGGCCATTGTTTTGTGTGGTTGATACCGAATTATTAAATCCTTGTACAGCCACCAACCTGCAATTATTAATAAGAGTGCCACCATTGATATTAATAAAGTTGACGGCCACAACAATCCCATTATTAGTTACAAGTCCGGATGGGTTAAAATTGGCTTCTGTACGAACACGTTGGTTATTGGTAAAAGTGCAGCCATTGTTAATCGAAAAATCTTGTAACGACCGTACATATCCATCATTTATAAAAGTAGAATTGCTTTGTAGTTGAAAAGAATTATTGAATTGCATGGAAGCCGTAGGACTATTGTAAAAAGAACAAGTTCCGTTTAAATTCGGTATTTGCTGAAATACCAACGTACCATAATTATTGATTTGAGAGTTCGTAACCAAGCTGATAGAAGCACTAAGATTAAAAGTTCCATAATTGTTTAATACAAAAGGGTTGTTGGAATTATTAATACTAGTTGGATTAAAAGTAGCACCGGTACCGATGCAAATAGTTCGGGAACCGAAACTATTTGTAAAATTTACCTGCCCGGTAAAAGTGCCGCCAGTAATACAAAGCATGTCGCCAGATGCCAGAGAAACAGCTGTATTACTGCTAGAAGAAATCGTAAATGTACAGCCAGTGGTACATTGTGAATAAACGTTATAATAACTTACGGCTGCAAGTAGCAGCAATACAAAAAGTTTTACTTTCACAAGTAGCCGATTTTAGTTTTTAGGAAAATGTATGCGTTTGGAAAAAATAAACTAACAATATGGTTCGAAACCTTTAAATCGTATTACCAGCTATAAGATTTAAAAGATTTAAATTCTTCTAAAATTTATTAAACTCGTAAGTCTTCAAAAAAAATACGAGGGTAAAGCTGTGTAATAAGAAAGACTCTTACAGGTACAGTTGGAATCAATTACACAGTGCGATGAACAATTCACTGTTCACCATACATAATTTAGGTTTATAGAAATAAAACACGGGGTGTTGTAAAATTGCTTATTAATCTTGGCTCCTTTGGTTTGCTAAGCAACTACAACTATGAATTCAGAATGTAAAAAGTCTTAAACGAATGCCTTGCTTTCTAAAAAATTGGACTTGCTATTCTGCATCCCCTACCTTTTATTGTTGAAGATAGAGATTTATGGCTAAGATTTTTATTGAACTAAAAAAAATGCCAAAAAGAAAACCAATTGCCTGTTACAGAGATATACTAACAGAAACTTCTATTTATTGAAACTCTCCAATACGGATCAAATTCCCATCCGGATCGGTTATTGCGAACTCTCTCATTCCCCAACTTTTGGTTTCCAGACTACCATTAGGGTGTATCACACCGGGTACGTTGAGCCGCTCAAACATGGCGTCAACATTTTTTACCCGTACATAAAAACCGCCGTTTATGCACAAATACGAATCAGTACATTTCCAAAGGTGCAGGTTAAAATGTTGGTCGTTGTGTAGCACCACATACTCATCGAACCATTCGGCCTTGCAGCCAAAATAGAGCTTATAAAATTCAACGCTGCGTTGCAAATCGAGTGACGGTATTACAGGTATGGTGGTCATTGCGATGGAATGTTTACGTTTTCTACTCAGGTTTGATCAAAAAAAACACGCTGCCAAGGCCGCATTATCAATTCTCCATTTCCGTATTATTCATTATCAAATACTTCTATCAACATCCCATGCTTCTAACTCTTTTGCTACTGCAGTAAGAAAAGTGGCACCGAGGCTGCCGTCAACAATTCTGTGGTCGTAACTCATGCTCAGGTACATCATGTGGCGGATGCCGATGGTATCGCCCTGAGCCGTTTCTATTACTACAGGGCGTTTTTTTATGGCTCCCACGGCTAGTATGGCCACTTGAGGCTGGTTTATAATTGGGGTACCCATAAGGCTGCCAAAAGTGCCAACGTTGGTAAGGGTAAATGTACCACCCTGGGTATCGTCGGGCTTTAATTTATTATTACGGGCGGCATCAGCCATGCCATTTACCTGTTTGCTAAGACCTACTAGGTTCAGTTGGTCGGCATTTTTTATTACTGGCACTATGAGGTTTCCACTTGGTAAGGCTGTAGCCATACCAATGTTTATGTCTTTTTTAATGATGATTTTATCGCCATCTATACTGCAATTTATGAGAGGAAACTTTTTTAGGCATTTAACCACAGCTTCTATAAACAGCGGGGTAAAGGTGATTTTGGTATTTTCTCTTTTTTCAAAATCCTTCTTTACCCGTTCCCGCCACATTACCATATTTGTTACATCGGCCTCGGTAAAGCTGGTAACATGCGGGCTAATCTTTTTGCTGTCCACCATAAATTTGGCTATCAGTTTGCGCATCCTGTCCATTTCCACAATCTCCACATTAGAGCCGTAATTGCCAACTTCCAATTCGTTTTTTGCAGGTTCGGCTAGTGGTTGTTTTTGGGCTACGGGCTGTACCACGGGTGTTACATTTTGTAGTGGTGGGGTACTTGTTAGTTGCACACTTGTTTCGGGTACAACCGAACGCTCAACCTTTGCTGCTGATCCTTTTGCTAGATGTTCCAGAATGTCTTTTTTGCTGAGCCTTCCGTCCTGGCCAGTGCCCGGTATAGCCTCCAGTTCAGCCATGCCGATGCCTTCTTCCTGGGCTATTTTTAAAACCAGCGGCGAATAAAAACGGATGCCTGGTTTAGTAACTGTTGCTTGACTTTGGCTGGGTGTTACCTGAATATTTGCAGGCTGATAAGGAATTTCTTCGGGGCTGGCTGTTGGTACGCCATTAGATACAGCAGCTTCAGTACTCTCCACTCCAACGTCCGTTTGCAGCCTTGCTATAACGGTGCCAATTGGCACAACATCATTTTCTTTATAAAGAATCTCTGCTATTATACCAGCGTCTGTACTCGGTACTTCGCTATCCACTTTATCGGTGGCAATGTCCAGCACGGTTTCGTCCTGCTGCACAGCATCGCCTGGTTTTTTGTGCCATTTAAGAATGGTGGCCTCCATAATACTTTCGCCAAGCTTTGGCATTATTAAATCTACTAAGGGCATACAGCAATTTTTAAAGTGCAATAAAGAAATGGCCGTTTTGATCAACTATCCAACAGGCTTCTCATTTTATACACAATGACTTATTACCTATAGACCCAATGACCGTTACAACCGGGACAAATGTAGGCAAATCAACTTCGCTGTAATAGGATTTTGATGCCAGCAAAGCCGTTTGGAAAAAGCCTGAAAGGATAGTAAGAAAAAGAAGGATTTTGCCAATTTCTTTTTGGGAGAACAATGGTTCTACAGGTTGGGACAAACCGTGTAATTGCCAGCCTTGACCGAAATTCGTGACCCCGCACTATGAAATTTATTGACCTGCCTTTTGTAAAATATAGTTGCACAAAACGAAGGCTGATCTAAAGAAAAATACAGCAACTGGCTTCACTTTAGAAAAGCCAAAATTTTTATACCGCTTCTACTATAAATTTCCGCAACAGGTTTAAAGCATTGGTAGCAGTAAGTTCAATATTCCTTTTTCTATCAAAACGAAAATGAAACTTTTGAGCGATGGTACTTTGACTGTTGCCTGCTGCCACCCAAACTGTACCCACTGGTTTATTTTCTGTGGCACCGTCAGGCCCCATAATACCACTAACGGCAATGGCATAAGTGGTTTTAAATTGGTGCAATGCACCATTTACCATTTGCTTTACCACGGCCTCGCTAACAGCACCATCGCTTAAAAGCAGTCCATGCGCTACACCGAGCATATCTTCTTTGGCCTGGTAAGCGTAACTAATAATGCTGCCATTATAATATGCTGATGAGCCAGCCATAGCGGTAATCAAATGGGCAATATACCCACCCGTGCAGCTTTCGGCCGTGGCCATGGTTTGGTTACGTTGCAATAAAAGTTTCGCTACAACTTTTTCCATTGGCTCATCTTCAATAGTTACCAGATAGTATTTTACAAGAGCCTGTAATTTTTCAAATTCAGTGGTAACGGCTTTTTCCAGCAATTCTCTATCGGCTCCAATAGCTGATAACCGCAACCGAACCATACCGTAGTTGGGCAGGTAAGCCAACTTGATATTTTCGGGCAATGCTTCTTCCCAGGCTTGTACTAAATCGGCCAAAAAACTTTCGCCTACACCAGCCGTGAGCAACGTTTTATGTATAAT
>Ga0105048_10013999_pt1 | contig 12517 bp, 12 predicted proteins | sample MAT05_FD_78382 | JGI IMG/M metagenome (GOLD analysis project Ga0105048, IMG submission 78382) | Freshwater microbial communities from Lake Fryxell liftoff mats and glacier meltwater in Antarctica - MAT-05 | ecosystem: Environmental > Aquatic > Freshwater > Ice > Liftoff microbial mat | place... | reverse complement strand
TGAGTTCTACCAAGCGCGGGTAAACGGAATTTCTTTGAGCGATTCCTCGCGGTAGTTCTCGCGTTCGCTGCGGCAATAGGCGCTGCCCATCGAAAATCGGCGGCAGATCTCAGGGCGCATTTCGTAGATGCCACAGCACATGCGACTGTGGTCAAGCGCCACGCACCAGCCTTCCTCGCCGCGCGCCATGACGGTTAGGCCTTGTGCTGTACGTTCAGTCAAATGCCGGGGTACTAAGTCTTCCGGCATCACCACCACGGTCAATCTGCAGCAGACCGCGTCGCAGCGCGTGCACGAGACGCTTGGATCGACAAACTCGTCGTCGTCTCGGAATTCAATGGTCATTTATTCAGTTGTCGAGAGTGCTTGATCGTTCAGTATAAGCGTGCCGACCGTGTTCAAATCTCCGAGCGCAGCGCGGCAATCGGATCAAGCTCGGCGGCGCGACGCGCTGGATACACGCCAAAAGCTACCCCGATCAGCACGCACAGGCTCACCGCACTGATCAACCACAGCGGCGACCACGCGACTTGCCACTGTGCCAGCCACGCGATGGTGTAGGCGAGCGCGCCGCCAAAAATCAGTCCGAGGAGTGCGCCGACCACGGAAATCACGATCGCTTCGGCCAAAAATTGGCTGACCAAATCGCGCTTGGTCGCACCCAGCGCGCGCTTGAGACCAATCTCGCGGCGGCGCTCCAGCACGCCGGCTAGCATGATGTTCATGATGCCGATCCCGCCGACCAGCAGGCTCACACCGGCAACAGAGGACATCACCAGCGTAAAAATGCGCTGGGTTTGCTGATTTTGCTGATAAAGGCCCGCCGGCACCACCAGCGTGAAATCTGCCGCGCCGCCGTGGCGTTGGCTGATCAGCGCGGCGAGCACTTGGGCCACTTCAGCGGGACGCGTGGTGGGCTTGAGGCGCACGCTCAAGCGGTCCACTTCGTCTTCCAGCAGGCTGAACTTGAGCCGCGCGCGCGCGGATTCCCACGGGATAAACAGGCGCTCGTCGTCGACACCTAACACCACGCCTTCGAATTCTTGCTTGCTCAGCTCGCGCTCAGCCAGCACGCCGATGATCAAAAACCACGCGTGGTTGACCTTGATCGCCTGACCGATCGCACTACCTGCGCCAAACAGCTTTTCTTTCAAACGCGCGCCGATCACGGCCACGGCCGCCGTGCGCGCGAAATCGTCTGGATCAAACCAGCGCCCCTCGGCGAGCTCTAAAGACGCGTGCTGCTGATGTTCGCGATTGACCGCCATGGCTTGCGCATCGACGTTGATGCCTTTGGCGCTGATGCTGGTGACCTTAATCTGTTTGGCGAGCGCGACCGACTCGATCCCCGGCACCGCCAGCAGCACCGCGGCGCCGTCGGCGGCGCTCAAACCCAGCGAGCGCGCGCGCAGTTCTTTAAGCTGCTCGTCCGGCAGCGCTTTGCTCTCAACGATCACGTTATTTAGGCCGAGCCTGGCAACCAGCGCCAGCGCTTCTCGCTTGGAGCCCTCGCCCACGGCGAGCATCGCCACGATTGAACCCACGCCGAAGATCATCCCGAGCAAGGTGAGCAGCGTGCGCAACTTACGCCGCGCCAACTCATCGGCGGCCTCGATCAACAGCACGCGATTCATGGGCGAGCCGCACTCGTGGGCGCTGGGCCTGTTTCTGCGGCCGCTGGCGCGCGCTCGGGGTTCAGCCGAATTTGCGCGCCTAGGCTTAAGCCTGCAACCACTTCGCTCAACGACGCGCCTTTCTCACCGAGTGTTACCGGCAGCCAGCTGCCGTCGGCGGTTTGCACCTGCGTGCGCCCAGCGTTGGTCACCACGCTTAAATTCGCCACTGCCAGCACGTTTTTGCGATCAACCGTGTACACCGTGACCGCCATCGCTTGGCCTGGGGTCAACGCAAGCTCGGTGGTTTTGACGTTGGGAATGGCCACGTCAAATTCGACGTACTTCACCGGCGATTCGCGATTTTTCACGCTGGCGCTGGCGCCCACGCGGGTCACGGTCGCGTTGATCAGCGTGCCGCTGCCGGCAAGCTGCAGCACCGCGCGCATGCCTGCTTTGAGGTTCTCGCTGCTCGCTTGCGGCACCGTAAAGCGCGCGACCAGTTCGCTCAAATCGGGCAAGTTGGCGAAATCATCACCCGCCCACGTCGAGCCGCCCGTTTGCAGCTTGCTGCCGTCCCAATTGCTGGTCAAGCGAAGTACACCCGCGTGCGGGGCGTGCACTTCAAGCTGCGCCAAACTCGCGCGCTTGCTGCCGACCGAATCGGCGATCGTTAAGCGCTGCGCGCCGATCACCGAGGCGTCGGCGCGTGCGCGCGTGATCAGCTGGCCTTCGCGCCACTCAAGCGTGCCGCGACGGTCTTTGAGGTAGCCCAAATCTTGCAGCTTATCGAGCAGCTCGTTTTTACTGATGCCAATCACCTCGGCCCCCGCCTGGCTGAGCGCGTAGCGTTCGCTTAACGACAGCTGGCTTTCGACATCGGCAATCTCGGTGTCCAGTTGCACCTCGGTCATGCGTTTCTGATTGCGCTGTGCGGCGCTCAACAAGGTATTGCGCAACAGGTCGAGCTCAAGCGTGGAGAGCTCTTTTTGCACGGACGGTGCGTCGAATCGCGCGATTAGATCGCCTTTTTCGACGCGGCTGCCGTCGTTGATCAAGCTCAACACCTGGCGCAGCTCAAAACCTTGTCCCGGCACATTCAACGGCGTGACTTTGGCGCTGACAATTTCCCCGCGCGCGAGGACGGTTTCCTGCCAGTCGCGGTTGGCAACGGTCAGTAGCGCGTGGTTCTGCGAGGCCGATTCGCAGCCGATTAAACAGCCAGCCAACAGCAGCCACAGCCCTTTGCTCATGGGGAAATTCTCACGCGCACCGCGGTGCCGGGTTTTAAGGATTTGTCGATCGCGCCGGCGCCGGCGCCGGGTTGTGCGTCTAGCGCGATGCTCAAGTCACGCACAATGATCGGCTGCGAGCGGCTTTTCGAGCGGAACACCTGGCCCAGCGAGCGCACGGTACCGTTCAAAACGCGCGCGCCGCCGCTGAGGGTAATCTCAGCCTGCTGACCCACGCGCACGTTGAGCGATTGCGCCTCGGGCACCCAGGCGTTGACTTGCAAGCTGCTCATATCCGCGACCGACGCCACCGATAGGCCGAAAAATACCTGCGAGCCGCTGGTGAACTTGTCGCCGTTGAAGCCCGCGTTGTGGATCACCATGCCGCTTAAGCTGGGCTTCACCTGCATGCTGGCCAACGCCAGATTCAACATTGAAATTTCGCCATTGAGCTGGCTTTGGATCAGCTGAACCTCGCGCTTAAGCGTTAGCCGAGCGCTGTCCTGGGCTTTCAGCAGCGCGCTGGCGAGTTCGGCACGCTCCGCACTTGCCTGCTTGTCGATCAGCAGCTTTTGGTAGGCGATGCCGCCAATCAGCGTGGCCGGCTGACTGGCTTTGCGCGCCGCTTTTTCGGACTCCGAGATCGCAAACGCAACCGCTAAAGCCTGTTCGCGCTGCGCCTGCGCCTGCTCAAGTTGCAGCTTGTCGATCGCGCTTTTGGTTTCACCCAACTTGCCCTGTTTTTGCTGCAACTGCTGCATCAGCGTGGCCCCGTCAAACGTGGCAACCACCTGCGTGGGGTCGACCATCGAGCCCTCCGGCACCAGCATTTGCAAGGTCAGCTGCCAAACGTCTTTAACCGCTGGCGGGGCGATTTGCGATTTACGCGACGCAATCAGTTCGCCCTCAAGATCAAGTGTCGGCCGCGGCTTTTGCGGAGCACTCGCAGCACGCGTTGCGGCTGCCGCCGCGGCGTCGAGCCTAGGCTCAATGCGCGCGCTCATACCCACAATCAAGCGCCCCTGCGCGGCCTCCTCAATATCGATGTCTACTTGGAAATAGCGGCCATCGCCCCACGCCGCGCGCGGTTCGGGCGCGCTGGCAATGGCGGCGATTTTGCTGCTGAGCTGTAAGTCCGGCAGCGCGTCAAATTCGACCGTGACCGCTTGTCCGACCTTTAGCGCCAAGCGATCCACTTCGAGCGCATAGGCGCGCACAAAGGTCGCCGAGCCGTTGACGATCTGCCCCACCGTGACCCCGCCGTTGGCGCTTTCGCCTTCGTCGTAGCGCCGTCCGCGCCAATCGTTGAAGCCGTGAATCACCACGCCGCCGGCTGCGGCGCGCACCTCTGAGCGCGCCAGCAGCGCTTGCGCGTAGGTCAGCTCAATCTGGGCTTTTTGCAGCTCCAGCGCCGCGTCTTCGATGCGCCGCGAGACGGCATCGTTCGCGGCTTTGGCGGCGCTTTGTTTTTGCTGATGATCGAGCGTGCTGCGCTCGGCTTCGCCCTGATAGCGATCAAAATCAAGCGGTGACAAATGCACTTTGGGCACCGCTGCATCGAGTGCAGCTTTCGCGGCCAGGCTGCGCGCGTCGATCACCGCGATAGTTGCGCTGATGGCTAAGACCCGCAGGTCGGCCACCTCTTTGTCGGTGCGCGCGCGGGTTTGCTCCACTTGCGCCTCAAGCGTGGCCTGCGAGGCTGCGCTGGGAGGATCAGTGCGCAGCACCACGTCGCCTTTTTTGACTGTGGCACCTTCTTCAACAAAATAGCGGATCACCGTTGGCGAGGTATTCGAGGCTGGCATCACCACCGGCACTGCGCCGCGCGCGAGGACCTCGCCGCTGAGCAGCACGGCGTTCTGCGCAAACCCAGACGCTGAGATCGCCAGCGCGGCGGCTAAAACAATTGCGCGCGCGCTCATGCCGGCAGCTCAACGCGCCCGTCGCGCAGTCGAATTACTCGCGAAGTGCGCGCGGCCACGTCCGCATCGTGGGTCACCAGCACGATGGTTTGACCGCCGCCATTGAGCTCATCAAGCAGCGCCAGCACATCGGCGGCGCTTTTGGAATCGAGATTGCCGGTGGGCTCATCGGCCAGCAGCAGCTTGGGTTGCAGCAGTAGCGCGCGACAAATCGCGACGCGCTGCTGTTGCCCGCCGGACAGCTCGCCGGGTTTGTGGTCGAGGCGATCGCTCAAGCCCATGCGCGCTAGCAGCTCACGCGCGCGCGGCTCGGCATCGGAGCGCACCTGTGTGCTGTAACGCAGCGGCAGCAGCGTGTTTTCCAGCACGCTCAAGCGCGCCAGCAGATGAAACGATTGGAAGACAAAACCAATCTGGCGATTGCGCACTTTGGAGGCAGCGTCGTCGTCTAGCTGGGCGACGTCTGCACCCGCGAGCACGTAGCGGCCAGCGCTCGGCCGATCAAGCAATCCCAGCACATTGAGCAAGGTGCTTTTGCCCGAGCCGCTCGGACCCATGATGGAGACGTATTCAGCTGTTGCGACCTGCATGCTGACGCCCGCCAGCGCATGCACGATTTGGCTGCCGACCTGATAGGAGCGGTGGAGGTTGTCGATTGAGAGCATGGGCGCGCGGGTCGTAAAGTCGCTCTTGCGACCATCAATAGGCGGATCGGTTCCGGTCTAGCTGCGACGTTCCCACAGCGCTTTTGCAGGCAGCGTGCGCACGATGCGCTGAAACGCTTCCAAACGCGCTTGCGCCACCTCGTCGCGATCGACCGCCGCGCGCACCGCACAGCCGGGTTCGCCTAGGTGTTTGCAATCATTGAACTTGCACTGGTCGCTGTAGCGCGCCAAATCAGGAAACGCGGCTAAAACGCGCTCGGGCGGCACGGACCACAGCCCGTATTCCCACACGCCGGGCGAATCGATCAGCGCGGTGGTCTCGTTGAGCGGGTAGAGCGTCGTCACCGAGGTGGTGTGTTTGCCTTTGCCATGCGCGCTCGAGACCTCTTGGGTGGTCAAGCGCACGCCGGGTTTCAGCGCCATCATCAAGCTGCTTTTGCCCACGCCCGACATCCCCACCAGCATGCTCACGCGGCCTTCGATGCGCTCGCGCAGCGAGTGAGTTGAAGCCGGTTGATAGGCGCTCACGGCAAGCCATTGCACGCCAATCTCGTGGACCGCGGTGGTTTCACGCAGCCAGCTTAAAAACGCCTCGTAATCGCTGAAAAGATCTGATTTGTTGATCACCAACAGCGGCTCGACGTTTGAATCCGCGCAGCCAATCACATAGCGCGCGATTAAATCGCGGGTCGGCGCCGGTTCGCTTGAGATCACGATCAACGCAAGATCAATATTCGCCGCGATCGGCTGCTTATCGCCGTCGCGGTCGGCACGATAAAACGTGTTGCGTCGCGGCGCGATCGCCTCAATCACGCCGCCAGCGACGCTGACCCGATCGCCACACAGCACCGCTTGGCGATTGCGCCGTTGCGACAAGCGCAGCGGCTGTTCCTCACCCACATCCACGCTACAGCGTGAACCCGAAGTGGCGATCACGCGCGCAGGGAAGGAACTCATGCGCCAAACGTAACCGATTGGCGTGACGGGATCACAAGATGTAGCGACTTAAGTCTTCGTTTTTCGAAAGTTCGCCGAGCGCTTGGTCGACGTAGGCCGCATCAATTGCGATGTGCTGGCCTGATTTTTCGTCGGCATCAAACGACAGCGTGTCGAGCAGGCGCTCAAGCACCGTGTGCAGCCGCCGCGCGCCGATATTCTCCTGGCGCTCATTGACCGCAAACGCAATCTCAGCCAGGCGCCGAATCGCATCGGTACTAAAACTAATGCCGAGCCCTTCGGTGCCGAGCAGTGCTACATATTGCTTGGAAAGTGCGGCATCCGGCTCGGTCAAAATGCGCTCAAAATCCTCGACCTTCAGCGCGTGCAGCTCAACCCGGATCGGCAGGCGGCCTTGCAACTCGGGGATCAAATCAGACGGCTTGGCCATTTGAAACGCGCCCGAGGCGATGAAAAGAACGTGGTCGGTTTTGATCACGCCGTATTTGGTGGAAACCGCACAGCCCTCGACCAGCGGCAGCAGATCGCGCTGCACGCCCTCGCGGCTGACCGAGGCCCCGCCCCAGTCCGAGCGCTGGGTTACTTTGTCGATTTCATCAATAAACACAATGCCATTTTGCTCGGCCAAATCGATCGCCTGCGCGCGCACTTCGTCTTCGTTGACCAGCTTGAGCGCTTCCTCTTCGAGCAGCTGCGGCAGAGCGGCTTTGATTTTCAACTTGCGCGTTTGTTTTTGCTGCTGGCCCAAGTTTTTGAACATGCCCTGCAGCTGCTGGGTCATATCTTCCATGCCCGGCGGGCCCATGATGTTGACGCCTAACTGCGCTGAGAATTCGAGCTCAATCTCGCGCTCGTCGAGCTTGCCTTCGCGCAGCTGCGCGCGGAGCTTGCGCCGCGTTTCTGATTCAGAATCGTCTTGATCGAGCGGCTCGTTGATAAAGCCGGTGTTCTTGCGACGCGGCAAAAGCGCGTCCAACACGCGATCTTCAGCGGCTTGTGTGGCCGCTTCGCGCACGCGCGCGGTGGCTTGCTCGCGGACCATCTTGAGCGACACTTCAGCCAGATCGCGCACGATCGATTCGACGTCTTTGCCGACATAGCCCACTTCGGTGAACTTGGTCGCCTCGACTTTGACAAACGGCGCGTTGACCAGCTTTGCCAAGCGCCGCGCGATCTCGGTTTTACCCACGCCCGTCGGGCCGATCATCAGAATGTTTTTTGGCGTGACTTCGTTGCGAAACGCGGGTTCGAGCTGCATACGCCGCCAGCGATTGCGCAAAGCGATTGCCACCGCGCGCTTAGCAGCAGCCTGCCCAACAATGTGGCGATCCAATTCTTCAACGATCTGACGGGGCGTAAGCGCGCTCATAGCGGGACTGGGCTCTTATCGATGCGGGTAGGCGTGAGGATTTGGGGCTGAAGCCAGCTGAATGCAAGCAGGCTTCAGGGCAGTTTGAAAAACCGCAGCGAGCGAGCTGAGGGGAAGGCGCCCCGCGCGCAGGAACCGCAGCGGACTTTTGTCCGTTAAGGGTTCCGAGCACGGAGCAACTTAGCCATCGGCTCGCGCAGTAGGTTTTTCAAACTGCCCCTTAAGCTTACTCAGCGCCGGCAATCATCATGCTTGGCAACAGCACCGAGCCCGCACGGATGTTGCCGCGCATATCCACGTCGTTGCCGATGGCTTCGATGCTGGCGAACATGTCTTTTAAGTTGCCAGCGACGGTGATTTCTTCCACCGGATAGGCAATTTCGCCGCCTTCTACCCAAAACCCAGCCGCGCCGCGCGAATAGTCGCCGGTAATCGTTGAAACACCTTGGCCCATCAGCTCAGTGACCAGCAGACCGGTGTCGAGCGCCTTGAGCATCTGCCCAAAATCAAGCGTGCCCGGCGCCACGATCAAGTTATGCACGCCGCCTGCATTTGCGGTGGTGGCGAGCTTTAACTTGCGCGCCGAATAGCTGCCCAACACGTAGCGCTGCAACACGCCGTCGAGCACTAGATCTTGCTCGCGGGTGGCCACGCCTTCGCCGTCAAAATTTGCTGAGCCGAGTGCGCGTCGGATGCGTGGGCGTTCATACAAGTGCACAAACTTCGGGAAGATTTGTTGGCCGACGTGGTCGAGCAGAAACGACGCGCGCCGATATAGCGAGCCGCCCGAGACCGCGCTCAGCAAGTGCCCAAACAGGCCTCGGGCCAATTCAGGCGCGTATAAAACCCGGGCATTTTGCGTGGCCAGCTGGCGCGGATTGAGGCGTCGCACGGTGCGCTCGGCGGCGATCCGGCCAATTTCCTCAGGCGCTGTAATGTCGCCGATGGCGCGCGCGGAGTCGTACCAATAGTCGCGCTGCATCAGCTCACCTGCGCCTGCAATAAAACTCGCGCTAAATGACTGCCGCGAAGAGCGTTCGGCACCAACAAATCCATGCGAATTGGCGTAGACGCTGAGCGATTGCCCCGAGCTGATCTGCGCGCCTTCTGAGTTAGTAATCCGCGCGTCGTGTTCTAAACCCGCGGTCTCGCAGCGGCGGCCTAGTTCAAAGGCTAGATCAGCGTCCAAGCCGGCCGGGTGGAATAAATCGAGATCATCAAACGCGCTCGCCATCAGCGCTTTATCAGCGAGTCCCGCGTCGGGATCGGCTTCCGCGTAGCGTGCGATGGCGAGCGCCTTGTTGATCGTCAAATCCAACGATTCGGGCTTGAGATCAGCGGTGCTGGCCGAGCCCTTGCGCTGGCCCACGTACACCGTGACCCCAAAGCCGCGGTCGCGGGTAAATTCGAGGGTTTCCACCGTGCCCATGCGCACGTTGACGCTCAAGCCCTGGTCGATGTTGGCGCCGACCTCAGCGGCACTCGCGCCCAGGCGCAAACAGCGCTGGATCACCTCACTGGCGAGCGATTCCAAGTTCCCCAATTCGTCGATGCGTGTTTCAATCTGTTTTGTCATTACCTACAAGATCCAATAAAAAGATGCGCCGCACCCCTGAAGCCGAAGACTACAAGACGAAATCTGAGCTCAAGCGCGTCGCGGAGAGCGCGCTTGAGTTGGCAAAAGCGCTGACCGCGCTGAATGCCACCCGCCTTGCCGACCTAGATCTCGATGAGCGAACGGCTGAGCTGGTCGAGAAAACCCAGCGTATCACCCAGCACGTCGCCCACAAGCGTGAGGTGCAGTATTTAGCCAAACACCTGCGCGAAATCGACACGCACGATTGGGCTGAGCGGGTGTTTGCACAGACGGAATCGTCGCGCCAGGACACCGCCGCGCACCACCGTCTTGAAGCCTTGCGCGAGCAGCTCCTCGCCCCCGGAGATGAGGCCGCGCAGGCGCTACTGCAAGCGCACCCTGCTTTGGATCGCCAACGATTGCGCCATCTGATCAAACAGGCGCTCAAAGAGCGCGCAAGTGGTGCGCCGCCGAAAGCGTATCGCGAGCTGTTTCAGCTGTTGCGCAGCGTCATTACCTAAACGCACTCACGACCGAGGTCGCAGCAAGGGCTTTTGTGCGGGTGTAGCATCTGGCGTCCTGCGATTCTCGTTGAGGTTCTCGGCGTTGCAATGGACCACGATGTTTGGCCTGGTGCCAAAAACGCCGGTGATCAGCGCCTATATCGAGCGCGTGGCGTCGCGCCCAGCGATGGCTCAGGCGCGTGAGATTTTGTGCGCACATCGCCGCAACCATGATGGACTAGACAACCGGCGTTCAGCAAACCACACTGCTCCGCTAACGATGCCAGCATGATGTCTACACGATGCGCACCATTTTGCTTCTTAACGGCCCGAACCTTAACTTACTCGGTAGCCGCGAGCCGGACCGCTACGGGCGCGAAACGCTCGTGCAAATCGAGGCACGCCTGCGCGCCCAAGCGCAAATTGGCAATGTTGGATTTAGCGCATTTCAAAGCAACGCCGAGCATTTGCTGATTGAGCGCATTCACGCGGCGCGTGACGATGGCACCACGTTTATCGTGTTCAATCCCGGCGCGTTTACGCACACCTCAATCGCGCTGCGCGATGCGCTGCTGGCGGTTGCGATCCCTTTTATCGAAGTTCATTTGTCCAACGTGTTTGCCCGCGAAGCGTTCCGCCACCAGTCGTATCTGTCTGATATTGCCGTCGGGGTGATCTCAGGATTAGGCGCACTCGGCTATGAACTCGCCCTCGACTATGCCGTGCGCCATGCACCGCGCCAGACCGCGCCTTAGGAGCCCTACCGTGGATTTGAGAAAAATCAAAAAGCTGATCGACCTGCTTGAAGAGTCGAACCTCACCGAGCTTGAGATTCACGAAGGCGAAGAGACCATACGGCTGTCACGATTGCCCAAGAATCAACCGACTATCACTTATTCGCCAATGCCAAACCTAGCGCAGCAAGCGTTGTCGAGCGCGCCTGACAGTAAGCCCGAAGCCGCGCCTGGAATCACCATTCGAGCGCCGATGGTCGGCACTTTTTATTCCTCGCGCACGCCCGGCACGCCGCCGTTTGTGATCGAAGGGCAGCTCATCAAAGTAGGCGACCCGATTGGCATCATTGAGGCCATGAAGATGTTTAATCCCATCGAGTCCGAGCACGCGGGCATGGTCAAACGCGTGCTGATCGAAAACGGCCAGCCGGTTGAGTTCGACCAGCCGCTGTTTGTGATCGAGTAGCCGCCCATGCTCGATAAAGTGGTCATCGCCAACCGCGGCGAAATTGCGCTGCGCATCTTGCGCGCGTGCCAGCAGTTAGGCATCAAAACGGTCGCCGTGCATTCAACGGTTGATCGCAACCTAAAGCACGTCGGCATGGCCGATGAGTCGGTGTGCATCGGCCCGGCGCCGTCCTCGGAGAGCTACTTGAACGTGCCGCGCATCATTGCCGCGGCTGAAGTTACCGACGCGCAGGCGATCCATCCCGGCTACGGATTTTTGTCAGAAAACGCTGATTTTGCCGAGCGAGTGGAGAACTCAGGCTTTATTTTCATTGGCCCCAAGCCTGAAACCATCCGCTTGATGGGCGACAAAGTGCAGGCCAAGCGCGCGATGAACGAAGCGGGTGTGCCGTGCGTACCGGGCTCCGACGGGCCGGTGCCCGAATCAATCGATGAGGCGACCAAAGCCGCACGCAAAATCGGCTATCCGGTGATTATCAAAGCCGCCGGCGGCGGTGGCGGGCGCGGCATGCGCGTGGTGCATACCGAAATGGCGCTGCAAAGCGCGATTGCCACCACTAAAGCCGAAGCGGCCGCCGCATTTGGCAACGATATGGTTTACATGGAGAAATTCCTTGAAAACCCGCGCCACATTGAGATCCAGGTGCTCGCCGATGCGCACGGCAACGCCATCCATTTGGGCGAACGCGATTGCTCAATGCAGCGTCGCCACCAGAAAATCATCGAAGAATCACCCGCGCCCGGCATCGACGCGGCCACCCGCGAGCGCATCGGCAAAGTGTGCGTGGACGCGTGCGTGCGCATCGGCTATCGCGGCGCGGGCACGTTTGAGTTTTTGTATGAAAAAGGCCAGTTCTATTTCATCGAAATGAACACGCGCATCCAAGTGGAGCATCCCGTCACCGAGATGGTCACAGGCATTGATTTGGTGCGCGAACAGCTGCTGATTGCTTCGGGCGAGAAGCTCAGCTTTAAGCAGTCCGATGTGGTGCTGCGCGGCCACGCCATCGAGTGTCGAATCAACGCTGAAGACCCGGAGACCTTTTTGCCGAGCCCCGGCAGAATTCTTGCGTTTCATCCGCCCGGTGGCCCTGGCGTGCGCGTTGATACGCATATTTATGCCGATTACAAAGTGCCGCCAAATTACGATTCAATGATCGGCAAGCTGATCTGCCACGGGCCTAATCGGCAGATTGCGCTGGCGCGGTTGCGTGTGGCGCTGGCAGAAACGGTGGTCGAGGGCATCAAAACCAATATCCCGCTGCAATCGAGCCTGATGCTTGATCCGGTGTTCCAACTGGGTGGATTCAACATCCATTATCTCGAGCGCAAGCTGGCCGAACGTCGGGAAAAACGTGGCTAAACGACTGCTCGCTTACGGCTTTGTCGCGGTGGTGTTCAGCCCGGCGCTGATGGCGGCGGCCGCTTTGACGCCAACGGAAATTATCAGTGCCGCGAAACCCAATGAGTGGCGCGCG
>Ga0105048_10013998_pt1 | contig 12517 bp, 7 predicted proteins | sample MAT05_FD_78382 | JGI IMG/M metagenome (GOLD analysis project Ga0105048, IMG submission 78382) | Freshwater microbial communities from Lake Fryxell liftoff mats and glacier meltwater in Antarctica - MAT-05 | ecosystem: Environmental > Aquatic > Freshwater > Ice > Liftoff microbial mat | place... | reverse complement strand
CCCGGAAAGCATCCGTGATTTCTGCGACCGCATCGGTGTGCAAAAACGGGAGAACATCATTGACTTTAGCCTGCTGGAATTTTGCGTAAGGGAACACCTCAATAAAATTGCCGTTCGTCGTATGGCAGTTTTGGACCCCATAAAACTCATCATCACCAATTATCCCGAAGGGCAAATAGAAACACTTGTGGGTGAAAACAACCCCGAAGTGGAAGATGGTGGCGGTAATCGTGAGCTGCCCTTTAGCAAAGAGCTGTGGATAGAAAGGGAAGATTTTATGGAAATACCGCCAAAGAAGTTTTTCCGGTTGGGTGTTGGTTTATCGGTACGCTTAAAGAGTGCTTACATTGTTACCTGCACCGGTTTTAATAAAGATGAAAATGGACATGTAACTGAAGTGCTCTGCGAATATTTGCCAGACAGCAAAAGCGGCGACGATAAAAGTGGACTTGTAGTAAAAGGCACCATCCACTGGATAAGCGTGGCACATGCTGCCACAGCCGAAATACGGCTCTACGACCGCCTCTTTAAAGTGGAAAATGTGGCAGATGCCGAAGGCGATTTTAAAGACTACATCAATCCTGAAAGTTTACAAACCGTTTCGGCTGCCTATATAGAACCCGCACTCACAAAGGCTTCGGCTGGAGAGCCCTACCAATTTATCCGTAAAGGTTATTTTACGTTGGATAAAGATGCTACTGCGGATAAATTGATCTTTAACCGAACAGTTACCTTAAAAGATGCATGGGCAAAGGAGGTGAAAAGAGGGTAATGGTAATGGATAATAATAATGGTTAATGGATAATGTTTTGAGTAAAGGGCATCTCTAAAAACCTTCTATTTTACTTCCTTTGGAGGGGATTTAAAGGGGAGGCCAACAAAGAAAAGCTGGTTTTTAGAGGTTCCCTAAACTTGAGAACTCGTAAACTGATGAACTGGTAAACAACTTGTAAAACTGTACTAATACCATGCTGCAAAAAAAGCCCGAAGTAGATGTAATAATGGATATACTGAAAGGTGCTGTAGAAGCCTTTCCTTCTGCGCCTTTTTTGCAAAGCCTGCAGCACCAATATCTGGAACGTGGCTTCCTAACCAAGAAACAACTGGAGGGACTATACAGCAAAGCATCAAAAACTACGACTATTGCCGTAGGCAAAATGGCCACGCTGGAAGCCATCATTTTAAAACTGCCTGAACGGCAAAAATCTTTGCCACGTTTTCCGACACCATTGTATAAAAAAGATGAAAAAACGGGTGGACTTATCGCTGATATTTTATACAAGCACCCGCAGCACAAAGCAGCTCTGCTTTATAAAAACAAATACGATAACAACGTGCCATTTTCACCTGCAGAATTGGCCGAGTTGGGACGGTTCCATAAAGTACTCATCAAGTAAATTGAACAGTGATACCCTGAATTAGAACGCCATTTCCATAGAGACATGGAGTTTCTTATGAGAGTCAATTTATTAACCAATGACCAATTTTGAATCAATAGAGTTTTATAAACGCCTCCACTTTATTAAAGGCATCGGTATAAGTGGCATTGTCCCAATCGCCGTGGCCAGCTGTGGGGTAGGGTACATATTGGGTGGCTGCACCTACCGTTAAAAGTTTATCCCTCACAGCCGTACTTTGTGCCGGCCTCACCAATGGGTCGGTACCGCCATGCAGCAAAATTGTGGGTACTGCTGTGGCCGCAGTAATAAAATTTATAGGGCTGCTGCTGGCATAAATTGCGGCATTAGATACAGGCGTACCACCTACCGCCTGCCCCACTGAAAACGAAATCAGCACATTGCCACCCACCGGGTTATTGTACATTTCTGCCATATCGCTAATGCCAAAAAATGACACAACGGCTTTGGGTTTTACATTAGCATTTTTATACCCGTGCAGCATAGCCAAATGCCCCCCTGCACTGGCACCAATAAGCACATATTTATTGCTTATAAGGTACTCACCCATTTTACCCAAAATAAATTGCACGGCAGCTTTTACATCGTTTTCCTGCGTGGGAAAAAGATTGCTTGGGTTAGCAGAAAGGCGGTAATTAATATTGAAAATAGCGTAGCCGGGCAACCTTCTTTTCATGGTATCTACAAATTGGGCAAAGTCAGCTTTATCACCGCTTGTCCAGCCGCCACCATGTATCATAATCATTAGTTTAGTGGCTGCGGTGCTGCGGTTTTCAGGCAGGTACACATCCATATTTTGTTGTGCATTTGGGCCATAACTTACATTCGCAATGCTCAAAGCGGCAATGGTGGCATCAGTACCGGCGGACTTTTTTTTGCAGGAAATAGCGATAAATAAAACGACGGTTAAGAGTATAATTCGGTTAAAACGCATGGTTACAAAATTTGCTGAAAAGGTAGCCAGAAACCGCTTTACCACGATGGGTTCACCCAAAATATTATTATCTCCGTTAAAACTAATAGATACGGGCATATAAATAAAAGCAGGGCTGCATTGGTGGGTTGGCTTTTTGGTGAAAAAACGCAGATTAGAAAAAACGGAAGCAATTTTCCTATGCCTTTTTAAAATAAGTATGCAGAATAAGCCATTTAGTTTAAGATAGAAACGCTGAAACCCCAAAAAAATAATTGGCCCTCAATTCCCGGTATCGAAATCCAACCCGAAAAACGAGTTTTAATCATTGATACTTGCATATTACTTTCGCAATTTTTACTTTGCGCCAACTAAAATAAAACTACCATGAAAAAATTATGCTTCTTTCTGATAATTGCTGTGGCATGTCATTTTACTAAAGCGCAAAATGTTGGTATTGGATTAACCACCCCCACCCGTGCACACTTGCATGTGGCAAGCCCCGTCTCAGACATTACAATCGCTGCATTTGGCAGTGCAGGTAATACAGGTATTTCTGTAGACGACAATAACCCGTTGATTGGTTTTAACAATTATAAGGAGGCAGGTACAAGAAAGTTTATGGGCACTTCCCTTAACTATGCCTCCATTTTGTATTTTGAAGCAAGTACTGGTATGCTGCGCTACAATATGGCTGGTAACCGCGGTACCGAAGGCCAAAGTTTGGTGAATTATAAATCATTTCTCGCTATAGATTCGAATGGCAACATGGGGCTGGGTACTACCACACCTTCAGAAGCAAAGTTGCAGATCCACGAAGCAGCAGGCAACACACAGTTTATAGCCGCCGCAGGTAGTAATTTGCCTGGCATCAGCACGTTTGTAGCCAGTACTAATGCCTCTTTGGGGTATAATCTTCGTTATCAGAACGGCCTTAAATTTATGGGAAACGGCTATGGCTCCTATTGGAACTATGCTCCTGCTCTCGGCAAACTTTATTACTATTACTCTAGTACAACCGGGACGGCCGATGGTGTCGCCAGTGGGGTATTTTCCCTGGTAATAGATAGTAGTGGCCAGTTAGGCATCGGCACGACTTCACCAAAGGCACCTTTGCATGTAACCGGCAATGTGGTTTTGGGCAGTACTTCCATTATACCGGCAGTTGGTTACAAACTAAGTGTAGATGGCAAAATTATTTGCGAAGAACTAAAAGTGCAGTTAAGCGGCGATTGGCCTGATTATGTTTTTGAAAACAACTACAACCTTCCTTCGCTGGATTTACTTGAAAAACAGGTTATGGAACAAAAACATTTACCCAATATACCCTCAGCCGCCGATGTAGAGGCTGCCAAAGGAATAGTAGTGGGTCAAATGCAAAACAAACTTTTAGAAAAAGTAGAAGAGCTGTACCGTTACGTATTTCAACTGAACAATGAGAACAAGGCCATGAAAGAAGAAATTAAACAATTAAAAGGCAACAAAAAATAGAGCCATCAAATATTTCTTTAAAAAGCGGATATGTATGTATCCGCTTTTTTCGTTTTTAAAAGGTCTCAAATTGGTTTGGCGCATACCCGACCCAACACCTATTGATCTCTGCTCCCAGTGATAGCTGGTTCAAAAATTCTTAAGTAACTCAAGGGCTGATCACTAAAAAGGCTATTCACTAATCCACCAATGCCCAACCAACTAAATTCCTACATTTACCCAGTATGGCTAAAAGCGCAAAACCAAGAACTAAAAAACCAAACCCCGATAAACTTACCGAAGAGAAAGAAGTAGCGGTAACGGTAAAAGAAGTGGTAAAAGACGAACGAACCCGGAAGATTACAGGCACCATTTTTATACTGCTGGCTTTATTCTTATTTCTTGCCATTAGCTCGTACTGCTATACCTGGAAGGAAGACCAGGACAAGGTGCTACAGCATGGCACACAGTTTCTTTTTGCAGATAATATACAGGTAGCTAACCTGCTTGGGCGGCTTGGAGCCTATATTGGCCACTTGCTGGTGTACAATGGTTTTGGGCTGGCTTCTTACCTTTTATGTACCACATTGGTGGTGCTGGGTATAAATTTTTTATCGGGAAAAAAAATGCTTTCGTTAGTCCGCAACCTTAAATATGTGTTGCCGGGTTTGGTAGTATTCAGCGTGGCGCTCGCCTTTGTATTACCCAATGCTGATTTTTCATTTGGTGGGGGTGTGGGCAATATGATAAGTGACTGGCTTAATAATTTTGTCGGCACCACAGGCACTGCTGCCGTATTGTTAGTTGTGGTTTTTGCATATGTTATCTGGCAGTTTAACCCCACTTTTAAATGGCCTCAAAAACAACCGGTAGCAGAAAATATTAATGTGGCTATTAATCAAGAACCCGCCAGTAACGATAATGAAGCTGGCCTATGGATAGATGCACCCAATAGCTCTGTAAACGATTTATATGCCGGCAACGCAAACACCGAACCGCCGTTGGAGATTAAGGGGAACGCTTTAAAAGGCGATGGAAGTGTAGTGGTAATTTTACCTAAAAGCGAAGAAGAAAAAAATCCGCTAAACCAGTTTGGCATGCTGGAAAAAGAAGGCGGAACCCACGATGATGACAATACAACTGCCGGCTTAGACCACCATACGCCTGTCTCTGTAATTCCGCCAATACATCCTAAAAGGGAACTGCCACCCACTAATTTGGAATTGGAAATTAAGCCAAGAGCCGATGATACAAAACTGGAAATAGAAGTAGATGAACAGGTGGCCAAAGACCTTGCCCGTAAAAAAACTGAAAGCCTGCCACCTTACGACCCGGTGCTGGATTTAAAAGATTATAAATACCCCGGCCTCGACCTATTGGAAGCCCACGGAGGAGATAAAATAGAAGCCGACCCTGTGGAACTGGAAGCCAATAAAAACCAGATCATTAACACACTTAAAAACTACGATATTGCTATCCAGCGAATTTCGGCCACCGTTGGGCCTACGGTTACGCTTTACGAAATTGTACCTGCCGCTGGCGTACGCATCAGCCGCATAAAAAACCTTGAAGATGATATTGCCTTGAGCCTTTCTGCACTTGGTATCAGGATTATAGCGCCTATACCTGGCAAGGGAACTATTGGTATAGAAGTACCCAACCACAAAAAAACTGTGGTGAGTATGCGCACCCTGTTAAGCAGCGAAAAGTTTCAGAAAAACCATTTTGCCCTACCCATAGCCATTGGCAAAAAGATAGACAACGAAAACTTTATTGTAGATCTTACTACCATGCCGCACTTGCTAATGGCCGGTGCTACGGGGCAGGGTAAATCGGTAGGACTAAATGCTATTCTTATTTCATTATTGTACAAGAAGCACCCATCGCAACTAAAGTTTGTACTTATAGATCCCAAAAAAGTGGAGTTGAGTATTTACCGGGTAATTGAAAAGCATTTTTTAGCAAAACTGCCCGGCGAAGAAGAACCCATAATTACCGATACCAAAAAAGTGGTTTATACACTCAATGCCCTATGCATAGAAATGGATCGGCGCTACGATATGCTGAAAGAAGCGGGTACCCGTAATATAAAAGAGTACAACGAAAAGTTTGCTGCCCGCAGGCTAAACCCGCAAAAAGGCCACGAATACCTGCCCTTTATTGTGCTGGTGATAGATGAGTTTGCCGACCTTATTATGACCGCTGGCAAGGAAGTGGAAATGCCCATTGCCCGCCTGGCACAGTTAGCCAGGGCTGTAGGTATTCATTTAATTATAGCCACGCAGCGGCCTTCGGTAAATATTATTACGGGTACCATTAAGGCCAACTTTCCGGCACGTATTGCCTTTAAAGTTTCTTCTAAAATTGATAGCCGCACCATATTAGATGCGGGTGGCTCTGAGCAACTGATAGGCAAAGGCGATATGCTGATAAGTTACAACGGCGAAATAACGCGTTTGCAATGTGCCTTTGTGGACACACCCGAAGTGGAAAGGGTATGCGAGTATATTGGTAACCAACGTGGTTATCCCGAAGCATTTTTATTACCCGAGTATGTAGATGAAAAAGATAAGGAGGGCAAAGACTTTGACCTGAGCGATAAAGACCCACTTTTTGAAGAAGCAGCAAGGCTAATTGTACAAAACCAATTGGGTTCCACATCGCTAATACAGCGCCGCATGAAGCTGGGCTATAACCGTGCCGGCCGCCTGATGGATCAATTGGAACAGGCTGGCGTGGTAGGGCCAAACCTTGGCAGCAAGGCAAGAGAAGTGGTGATTAAAACAGAGGCAGATTTGCAGGAGTTGCTATCTAATTGGTGATGATGGATTGGGGAATAATGGGAGCAAAATTTAGAGCGTATTAATTTTTATGCGCCAAACTGTATTACTACTATTTAACCCAGTTGCGTCGCATGAAACATCCCGAATTTTCGGGACTCTTGTACTTTTTGTGCCACATTGAGCAATGGGCAACTATCCTGTCAAAATCAAGATCTCATTATTAAGAAGCTGATGATTCAATGTGTATTCGTTTAAAACGCCGTGGGGACACCAGTTCATTTCACATTTTCTTTGACAGCTTACCCCGACTATCCGGGGTAAACCCTCTTTTGGCGGAGTGATTATTTAAAACCTTCCACTCGTTCCATCAAGCCTATAAATCTACCAGCTTCACTTTTACCCATACATCCCGGTTTCTTCCTTTATCATCTGTGCAACTTATTTTGTTAGGTCCTTCATGTGGCATAAAAAAGAGTTTGGCTTTGGGGTCAGCCGATTTTAAAAACTGGTTGTTTACATACCAAAAAACTTTGCTCACGTCGCCTGCCGCCTGGCAGGTAAGTGCCAGTGGTTCGGGGTTTTGCTTGCTTATAAAATATTCGCTGCCGTTTACCGGAGCTGTTATTCTGGGGCCGCCGCCGCTTACTGTATTGGCACAATCAGGGTGCAGTGGCGGTATCTTTTCGTATTTAATACCGTTCTCTTCGTAATACTGCTGTATCTCCGACGGAATAATTTTAAACAACTTTTTTTTGTACCCAACTGCGGGTGCACATTCTTTGCTATAGCTATATTTTTCGTCGGCACTCAGCACCACTTCTTTTATGTTGTTGCATTTTTCAGTAGGGGAAACTACGGGGATAAAATAATCGGTAATAATGTTGGTACAATGTTCGTTGGGCAACATACCGGTTTCGCTGCAAACGCTGCGCTGTTCGCAGGTAGGCGGGGCGGTGAACCAGCTGCGGTCGGCATCGTAATCTATAGTATTAAAAATTTTAAAGAGCAGCGGGGTGGCAGCATTGGCTCCGCTAAGATCCGGCACGCCCACACCGCTGAAATTGCCCAGCCATACGCCCACCGTATATTTTTTATTGTACCCTATGCTCCATGCATCGCGGCGGCCATAGCTAGTGCCGGTTTTCCAGGCCAGCTTGGGCAGGTGTATGGTACTGCTCCAGTTTACAGGAAAGTCGGGTCGGTTTATTTTGCTTAGAATTTCTGTTACCATAAACGCCGAGCCTTTACTAAGGATGCGTTGGCGTTTTTGATGGGTGCTATCTGCTGTTGTGTATAGCGGCGATATGAATTCTCCCTCGTTAGCAAAGGCTGAAAACAGTCCGGTCAGTTCTTCCAGCGTACAGCCACAGCCGCCGAGTATCATGGATAGGCCAAGCTTGCCACGGTCTTTGTTTATTTGTTGAAAGCCACAGCCAGACAGGCTTTGCACCAACTGGTCTATGCCCAGTAGCTTTAAACTTTTTACAGCCGGTATGTTCAGCGAATTATCCAACGCATATTCCATATTCACCAGGCCGTTGAATTTTTCATCGTAGTTCTCGGGCACATAACCCTGATAATTTACTGCTACATCGGTGATAATGGTTTTGGGCGTCATAAACCCCGCATCTATACAAAGCCCATACAGGAGTGGTTTTAAAGTGCTGCCCGGCTGCCGGACGGCCGCTGCACCATTTACCTGGCCGCCATCCAGTTTGTTATTAAAATCGGCACTGCCTATGTAGGTTATTACCTGGTGTGTTTCATTATCAATCACCAAAACCGAAGCGTTGCGAATATTTTTAAAACTCATCGTTTGCACATAATCTTTTACCAACTGCTCGGTTTTTAGCTGCGTGTTCATGTGCAGGTAGGTGCGGATATTTGTTTCGCCGCCACGTTTTAATTTGTAACTAAGGTGCGGCACTAATTGGGGTGCTGCATTTCGCACAAGGTTTAATGGTTCTTTAATAGCATCGGCTATTTCTTTAGCCGCAAATACTTCTTCATCGGCAAAACGTTGCAGCCATTTGTTTCGCTGCGTTACAATGGCATCATTATTTATGCCAATACGTAAACTATTAGGCCGGTTGGGGATAATGGATAAGGCCGTAATTTCTGCCAGCGATAAATGGTCGGGATTTTTTTTAAGATATAGTATGGAGGCACTCTTTACACCTTCCACATTACCGCCGTATGGCACCAGGTTTATGTACAGTTGCAATATCTCGTCCTTGTTATATTTCCACTCCAACTGAAAGGCTCTGAACATTTCTTTAAGCTTATTAAGAACGGTTCGGGGCTTGGGTTCCAGCAGCCTTGCCACCTGCATGGTAATGGTGCTGGCACCGCTTGTGCGCCTGCCTGTAAAAATATTATACAGCATGGCCCGGCCTACCGCAACAGCATTTACCCCGGGGTGATAGTAAAACCATTTGTCTTCCTTTTCGATAATGGCTTTGCGAAGCAAAGGCGATATTTCGCTGAGCTCGGTTTTCATACGCCACTTTTCATCTGTGGTTAAATAGGCATGTATTACTTCGCCTTTATCGTCGGTAACAATGGTGCTGTAACTTATTTTATCTGGCACCGGAAAAATAAAATTCAACAAAAAGAAAAGTGCCATGCTGATGAGAAAAACATAGCTGCTTTTTTTTAGCCAGACGAATAGTTTTTTTTTCATAAATAGCTTCTCTCAACCCCATTCAACATTCAAAGGAGAGGTTTGCGGGGAGTAATTTTAGTGTTGTTTAAATTTATAGCTGGATTTTGCCTTGATGCGAAAAAATCGGTTTTCTTTCTTCCTAATGTTGTACCCGGTTGTACAGTAATATTCCATCATTGGTTGAAGATAGATGGTGTATTAATAATGCAAACCTGTTTTTAACTGTAATCTATAACCTGCCACTTTTATCCGGATATTTTTTTCCGCTACTTTAGGTTTTTTATTGTTGTCAGTGATAAAAATATACTGATTCTTTGAAAAGCTGGATCAGTAAAGGGTTATAGCCCTTCTCCGATGGGAGAGGGTTGGGGAGAGGCTTTACTTGCTGGTGCTGAGTTTTATATTTTTTTTCCGCTACTTTAGTTGCTTTTCATCGCTAAATCATTTTGAATGATCTGCATCGTTCCTGTATCGCCTATGAGGGCTGAGCCTGCCCACCAGCATGAAATCGTAAGCCAGTTACTTTTTGGCGAAGCCGTAGAATTTCTTGAAAAGGGCAACAAGGGCTGGCTTCGGGTAAAATGCCTTTATGATAATTACGAAGGCTGGGTAACAGCGACGCATCTTATGGAAACCGACCAGCAAAGCGCTTTTAATAATAGCATCGCCGGTGATTGGGTAAATACTATTTTACAAAATGGCAAGCCCATGCACATTCCTTTTGGGGCCATGCTGCCACCAAACGAAGTGGTTCATGCCGGCTCATTTGAGTGGAATTTAACTGGCGTGAAAAGGGTAGTGCCACAACCATTTTCTGAGATGCAGTTTCTGTCTATTGCCCATACTTTTTTAAATACGGCTTATATGTGGGGTGGTCGCTCGGTATTTGGTATTGATTGCAGCGGCTTTGCCCAGCAGGTTTATAAGCACTTTGGTATAGCTATTCCACGTGATGCTTATTTGCAGGCGGCACTTGGTGAACCACTTGGTTTTTTACAGGAAGCAAAATTGGGAGACCTCGCTTTTTTTGAGGAACCCGATGGGCGTATTACCCATGTTGGCATTTTACTTAGCGCCCAGGAGATCATCCACGCATCGGGCAAGGTGCGGATAGACGCAATAGATAGCCAGGGGATAATTAGCAGCGATACGGGCTTGCGTACCCATACTTTGCGAATAATAAAACGGTTTATTTAGTATAAGCTGGGGCCAGTTACATATCATCCAAATATCCAGCCTATCATTTTTTCGGCGTTGGTCTTATTGCTGAAAATGGATTGTAAACGATGCTGCCTTTGCTCAAACTGTTGGAGCGTAAATGGAGCCTGAAATAGATGTTGAAGCGCATTTTTCATGACTGCGGTGTTATCAGCAATGGTGCAGGACGATTCCATCCCTGTTCCATCTATTGCGGCGGTATTTACTAGGCAGTGTTTTCCGTTGTACAAGGCATTAATGAGTTTTAGTTTTATACCTGTACTATTAAAAGAGGGTAAAATATTTACCTGGGCTTTTTTTATTAACTCCTGCATTTCGGTTTCGCCGGGGTTACTTACTACGCAAGTGTGCATTTGTCTTTTTGACAATCGCCGAAGGTGTTCAGATGGGTTTTTGCCAGCGATAACTAGTGGTATTTGCAGTTCGGTAAAGACGTGCTCTAGTAACCATACCGCTGCCTTTTCGTTTTCTGGTACCGATAAGTTACCATGATACAAACAATAATTGCCATTCTCACCGTTCCATTGAGGCTCGTAGGCCGGCATAAATGGTGGCAGGTTTTCAATATTGCTGTAGCCAAGTTCGTTGGTAAAAACAGCAAGGTCTTTATCGTTCACCGTCCAGAATGTAGCCTTGTTTTTTAGGGATGCTTCATAATGTTTTAGCAACCTGCTTTCTCTTCGGTAGTAAATTTTTTTAAACCACGATGTGGTGGTACGGCCAAGCTCCTCGTAATATTTATACTCCACATTGTGCAGCCTAACAAATACTTTTTTATGGCTTAGCTCACCACTATTCAAAAAATAAGTGCAGTGTATGCCTTCCAGCAAAACCGGGTAATCGTCTGTTAATAAATTTTGTAAAAGTGCTGTGTTAGCGCGGCTTGCCACAATGTATGGTAGTAAAGCAGAAAAGCCTTTATGGCCGTTATGGCGGGCATAATAATGAACCGATGCACAATATCTATTTAGCTCCGGCTGCTGACCACGGCCATACTCAAAGCAATGTAAATGGATATGGATACCTGCTTCGCTAAGCGATTTTATTTTAAAAAATAAATCGAACACACCGCCATAATCTACCGGAAAAGGAACATCGAGACATACAATATGCAGGTGGTGGTTTTCCAAACTTTTATTTCATTTATTTTTTTGAGGCTAATACCTTGTCGTGATAGAATGCTATAAGTGGTGCTTCTTCGTTTTGCCAACACAATTCTTTAGCGGCTTTTTCGCAATTATATCTTAGACTATTGTACTCAACATCATCTACCAGCAATTTGTTTAGCGTGGCAGATAACGATTGTGGCGACAGGTCGCTTATTAGGTGGGCAATTTTATATTGGTTATTGATGGCTACATATTCGGGGTAAGCCACGCACAACTGCGGTATGCCGGCTTGTATGTAATCAAAAAAACGGTTTGCCAGAGAGTAGTATTGGTTTAGCCCCGTGCTTTCGAAAAGCGTAAGGCCGTAGTAGGCTAGCGGCGTAAGCAGCCTAAGTTGTTGGGGTGGCACAATACCCAGGCATATTACTTTCTCCTCAACTTTACATACTGCTATCAGCCGCTTTGTTTCCGCCATAAAGTTTCCGTCGCCTATAATCACCAGTTTGCCATTTACCTGTTGCATTGCTGGTATAAGGGTTTCAAAGCTGCGGCCCTCATTTACCGCCCCCTGATACAAGAAGAATTTACCTAGAGGCAACGGGTAGTTATCAATCATTGTGGTGCCTTCGGCATTGGATGTTTGGCTACCTGGTATATTCGGCAGTGGTGCTTGCATTACTGGCAAGTTTCTTAATACGATATATTCTACACCATATCGTCTCTGCAATTCGTTGGCTATAAAATTGTTAACAGTATAGCCATCTTTAAATTTTGGAACAAAGGTTCGCTCTACCCACTTCCAAAACGTATAAATTTTGGGCCGGCTCACCACTTCCTTTAATCCGGTAAATAATTCGTGGGCATCATAAACCCTTGGTATGCCCTTTATTGTAGAAATATAGAAACAAGGCATTATCGTATCAAGGTCAATGGCACAAATG
>Ga0105048_10013996_pt1 | contig 12518 bp, 9 predicted proteins | sample MAT05_FD_78382 | JGI IMG/M metagenome (GOLD analysis project Ga0105048, IMG submission 78382) | Freshwater microbial communities from Lake Fryxell liftoff mats and glacier meltwater in Antarctica - MAT-05 | ecosystem: Environmental > Aquatic > Freshwater > Ice > Liftoff microbial mat | place... | reverse complement strand
TCAGGCCCTGAAAAAGAGCCAGAAACGGCACTACGAAATACAACTGCCAGCTTTCACGGGGGAGTAGAAACAGCCAGAGCGCAATGCCCAGGCCAAACACGCTGTACCGCAGAATCTGCGCGGGTTCAAACCGGTTGGCGGCAAACCGAACAACCGTCCCCTTCATGAGCGCGACCCAGAGCCCCACGTAGGCAAAGTACCGGCCAATCTGCGTCTGATCGTAATCGAAGTTACGGATCAGAATAACCTGGAAGAACTGAGTATAAAAGTTGAACCCCAGGGCGTAGAAAAATACCCCGAAAAACAGAATGCGGAGCCGGGTATCGCCAAAGGCTTCGGCCAGATTTTTTACGCCCGTCAGCAGCGTTACCGGACGGTTAACCCGTTCGCAGATCGTTTCGCGGAAGTTGAAAATTACCAGACCAATATTGATGGCCGACAGCAGGGCAGCGGCCAGAAAAGGCGTGGTAAAGTTGAACCATGATACCAGATCGGGGTTAGCCAGCTCACCCCCCAGTGCCGGGCCAATGATAAACCCAATTCCGAAGGCCACCCCGATCAGCCCAAAATTCTTGGTCCGTGACTTCGCGTCGCTGATGTCGGCAATGGCCGACTGAATGACCGACAGATTACCCCCACCAATGCCATAAACGGCCCGGCTTACAAACAGCAGCGGTACGTTTTCCAGGTGAATACCCAGCGCGAAAATCAGGTAGCCTACCAGCGTGAGCGAAATAGACGCCAGCAGAATGGGTTTGCGCCCGTACCGGTCCGACAACGCGCCCAGCAGCGGCCCGCTGAAAAAACCGGCAACGGAAAAAATGGCAATCAGCAGCCCCAGCAGCAGCGTCCGCTGATTGTCGGAATAGCTGGCAGGCAGGAAATTAGATTCGGGCCGGAGCAGCAGCGGGGCGATGATCGGGTTGGCGATACCGACGCCCACTAAATCCATAAACACGGTAAAGATGATCGTGAACAGGCGTGAGCGATTCGAGGCAGACGCGGGCGATACGGAGGACTTCATGCGTTTCATAACCCCCACATGGCCGGAAGGTTGCGCCTGACAGGGCCGGTTAATCAGGTTTGTCGTTTTTCATCAGAATTTAATAGCATGCGAACCACTACAATTCAGCGACAAATCGGTAGCTTTAACTTCTTAACAATCAGTTAGTTAAACCTCAGCAGAGACATAGAACTAACAGATATTTTTAGTTATTAAACTGCCAGTTCATTAAACTCTAACTGTCCATGCCCGCCTGGAATGTTGACAATGCCCGGCACCTGCTTACCCGCTGCCTGTTTGGTTATACCCGCGCCGACCTCGCCAGCGCGCTGTCGTTTCCGTCGGCAGATGCCTTCGTGAGCCGCGCCCTGCTGGCCGACCAGCCCCAACCCGAACCACCCAATGTGTGGGTCAGTGAAACGCCCAATTCAACCAACACCATGCAGGGCGTTCGCTATACCGAACTGACCAACTGGTGGCTGAACCGGATGTTGACCGAAGGCACGAACATGCGCGAGAAGATGGTCTTGTTCTGGCACAATCATTTCGTGTCAGACCGGGCCAAGGTCAGTTATCCGCAGCATATCTACCAGCAGAATGCCCTGTTTCGGCAGTATGCCTTCGGCGATTTTCGGCAGTTTACCAAAGACGTGACCATCAATCCGGCCATGCTCATCTACCTCGACGGGCGGCAGAGCAACAAAAACGCGCCCAACGAAAACTACGGACGCGAACTGATGGAACTCTTCACCTTAGGGATTGGCAACTACACCGAAACCGACGTGAGACAGGCGGCACTGGCCCTGACCGGCTGGCGCGTGGATGGGCTGAAGGCCACGTTTACCAAAGCCAATTTTGCCGACGTCAACAAAACGTTCCTGGGCAAGACCGGTAACTTCACCTATACCGACATTGTCGATATTATCCTGAGCCAGAACGCAGCCGCTGAGTTTGTGTGCAGAAAGCTGTACAGGGAGTTCATTTACTACAAACCCAACGAACCATTTGTGAAGCAGATGGCCGACGTACTGCGGAAAGCGAACTACGACATTCGGACGGTGCTGCAGTTTATGCTGACCTCCGACGAGTTTTTCAGGGCCGACTACCGGGCCACCAAAATCAAGCACCCCGCCGAACTCGTGGTGGGTTCGCTCAAGCTGCTTGGCATTGCCAAACCCGATTTTGGCTACCTCGCCGACACCAGCCGGATTCTCCAGCAATACATTTTTTACCCGCCCGACGTAGCCGGCTGGCCTGGTCAGCGCGACTGGATCAGCTCCAATACCTACCCCGCGCGGGGTGGCTATACCGATTCTCTGCTGAACGGACGCAGAGCCAACGGGCAAAGGCTGTCATTCAGCGTCGATCCGCTCAGCTACGCCCGTTCGTTCAAAACCGCCGAAGACGCTCCCCGCTTCGTAAAAGACGTAACCACGCTGTTGCTGGCCGGAACGCCAACGGCAGCCCAGGAAAAACTGCTTTTAGATACCCTGCTCGACGGTACCATTGCCGCCAACTGGTCCACCAACACCCCAAACGCCGACCTCCGCATCAGCAGGTTCCTCAAAGCCCTCATGCGCCTGCCGGAGTATCAACTTATTTAATTGTGAATTTTGAATGAGCGAATGAGTGAATAACCTCCAGTAGCAGCTTAACAGCGTCAGCAACCTTTCACTCATTCGCTCTTTCACTCATTAACACCATGAATCGTTCCGAATTTCTTCGTCAGATGGGGTTGCTTACCGGGGGCGTGGCCTTTGGGATGCAGGGAATGCCAGTGCGGGCCTATGCGCACAATCCGTTTCAGGTCGATATGCGCACTACCGATGGCACTATTCTGGTGCTGGTGCAGTTGCAGGGCGGCAACGACGGGCTGAATACGGTGGTGCCGTTTGAGAACGACATCTATTACCAGAAACGCCCTACCATCGGCATCGCCAAAGACAAAGTGCTGAAACTGAACGCGCAGATGGGCCTGAACCCGGCCATGAGTGCGTTCAAGGAACTGTATGACAACGGACAGCTCAGTCTGGTACAGAACGTAGGCTATGCCTCGCCAAACCGCTCGCACTTCCGCGCTACGGACATCTGGTTGTCGGGGTCCGATGCCAATGTTTATACCGACGAAGGCTGGGCGGCCCGCTACCTGGCCCATAAGTTTCCGGCCTATCCAATTACCCTGCCCGAGCAACCACTGGCCGTGCAGCTGGGGTCGGTAGAGTCGATGCTGTTACAGAGTAAAGTTGGCTCGATGGGTACCGTGTTCGACAATCCCGATGCGTTTTACCAACTCGTGCAGGGCAGTAGTGCCGCTACCGAAGCGTTGCCCAACACACCATCGGGCGATGAGCTGCGGTTTCTGAATCAGGTGGCGGCTCAGTCGATCCGGTATTCGGATGTGATCAAGAAAAAGGCCGACGTAGGCAAAACTACCGGCACTTACCCCAACACCAGTTTGGGCAAGCAGTTGTCTATTGTGGCCGATCTGATTTCGGGCGGACTGACCACGCCGGTTTATCTGACCACCATTGGCGGTTTCGATACGCACGCCAACCAGGTTACGGCGAGCAATACCACCAGCGGCAGCCACGCTACGCTGCTTAAGACCGTTGCCGACGCTGTGGGCGCGTTTCAGAGAGACTTGATTAAGCAGAATCTCGCCGACCGGGTTACGGTCATGACCTTCTCGGAGTTTGGGCGTCGGCTCAATCAGAACGGTACCACCGGCACCGATCACGGCACGGCGGCACCGCTGTTTGTGATCGGCAAAACGGTGCGGGGCGGCATCATTGGGGCGGCACCCGACCTGAAAGACCTCGACGGTGGGGGCGACATCAAGTATAAGAACGATTTCCGGCAGGTATATGCCAGCGTCCTGCTCGACCACCTCGGCGTTGACAAGGCCACGGCGCAGGACATTCTGGGCCGCTCGTTCGAGACGCTGCCCATTTTCCGGCAGACCATCCAGCCCGAAAATCCGAACCTGACCTTTGCACTAGCGCAGAACGCGCCCAACCCCTTTGTAGAGCAAACCGAGATTCAGTTTTCGCTGACACAGGCGCAGTACGTTCGGTTGGCAGTGTTTGATTTGCAGGGCCGCGAGCTAAGCGTTCTGCGCGAGGGGCGGCTGGATTCGGGCAACTATGTGGTGCCGCTGAGCGGGGCCGGACTGGCCGCCGGGCATTACCTGTACAGCCTGCAAACCGACGGAGGCCGGGCCGTGAAGCGCATGGTACGGGTCTAATTTTACCGTATCTTTACCCAGTAGAAAACACGCGCGATATGGTAGCTGTCGAGAACATAGCGGAGTATTTGCTGGCCGAAATCAAAACGCAGGACATGGTACGTGTACCGGCTTCGGAAGCGGAGTATCTGGACATGGCATCTGGATTTCCAGGGAAACTGGAGTACCACAACGGTGAAATCGTAGCCATGAGTTTAGCATCTGCCCTGCATGAATCGGTCGTATCGGCCCTGAATTATCTATTATTTGCCTTCTATCGAAACAAAAACTTCACCGTAACGGGAAGCAATGCGGGATTGCAGATTCCCCAGCCCGATGGGAGTTATTACCAGCCCGATTTGATGGTGACGCAGGGTGCATGGCAGTTCAAACCCGGCTCAACGGCCATCATTACCAACCCGTATCTGCTGGTGGAGGTACTCTCGAAAGGCACGCAGAAGTACGATAAGGAAGACAAACTGCCTCTCTACAAAGATGTACCATCGCTCCAATACCTCGTTTATGCCGCACAGGACCGGCCTTACTTAACCGTTTACGAACGTACCGACCGGCCCGATGTCTGGCTCAATACCGACTACAAAACCCTCGACAGCGTAGCCCAACTCGGCGACCTGCAACTACCCCTGCGCGAGATTTACCACAAAGCTTCATTTGCGCAATAATACGCGGATAATCGAACCGTCGGACCGCGTACCTTTTCTTTCACATGACCCAATTTCACGAATTACCCCCACGCCGTCAGCAACACCTCATGGCCTTCGACCGGTTGCTGACCATCATGGACGAGCTGCGCGAACAATGTCCCTGGGATCGCAAGCAAACGCTGGACAGCCTGCGCCACCTCACCATCGAAGAAACCTACGAACTCTCCGACGCCATTCTGGAAAACAACCGCACCGACATCCGCAAAGAACTCGGCGATATTCAGCTACACCTGATTTTTTACGCTAAAATAGCCTCCGAAGCTGACCCTGACTCGCCCGATTACTTTGATATGGCCGACGTGCTAAACAGTATCTGCGACAAACTCATCAGCCGCCATCCGCATATTTATGCCGACGCCAGTGGCAACAAAGTCATTGCGGACACGGAAGAAAAAGTCAAAGCCAACTGGGAGCAGCTGAAGCTGAAAGAAGGCAACAAGTCGGTGCTGGGCGGGGTGCCGGGATCGTTGCCCGCGCTGGTGAAAGCTATGCGCATTCAGGAGAAAGCCCGGGGCGCAGGCTTCGATTGGGACGAGCGGCAGCAGGTCTGGGAAAAAGTAGAAGAGGAGTTGGCCGAGTTTAAAGATGAGTTCGACACCGACACCGGCAACGCCATTGACGCGCAGCGGGCCGAAGGTGAATTTGGTGATTTGCTGTTTTCACTCGTTAATTACGCCCGTTTCATCGACATCAACCCCGAAACGGCTCTCGAACGCACAAACAAAAAGTTTATCAAACGCTTTCAATACCTTGAAGAACGCGCCCGCTCAACCGGCAAAGCGTTGGCAGACATGACCCTGGCCGAAATGGATGTGTATTGGAACGAAGCAAAATCTGAATGAGAATAGCGTTTATTACCGACCCACACGTGGGCCATGCTGACGAAAAACCGATGGGAGTTGACGTGCGGCAGAACTTCCTGAATGCACTGGCATTTTTGGCTGAACTGAAACCCAGTTGCTTAGTGCTGGGTGGCGATTTGTGCTATGACTCCTGCGATGCAGCCATTTACGAGTGGATGGCCGAACAGGTGGCGCAGTTGCCCTACCCCTGCTATGCCGTTTCAGGCAATCATGACAACTCTGAACTGCTGGCCAATGCGTTCCGGCTGAGCCACCACCTGCACGGGTCCGAACTCTACTACGCCATTCCGCTGGAAGGTCGCCCGGCGTTATTCCTTGATACATCCAGGGGCAAAATGTCTGCCACGCAATGGACCTGGCTGCGCGAGTTCCTGGGCGCATTACGAGACAGCAACGTGCTGATTTTCATGCACCACCCGCCCCTGCCCGCCGACGTCCGGTTCATGGATACGCATTACGCCTTCGATCAGCCCGACGAATTTATGGCTCTCGTGCGCGATCTGCCCTGTCAGGTTACGGTAGTATGTGGTCATTATCACGTCGAGAAAATCGTGCAGCGGGGCAACATTCTAGAACTCCTCTCCCCGTCAACGTTCTACCAGATGCGGCCCGACACTACCGAGTTTACCGTGGACCATTACCGCGTGGGCATCCGCGAAATCAGCCTGACGTCGCAGGGGATAAACAGCGAAGTGCATTATTTGTAAAACGGGAATCTCGCTGACAATTCCAGCTTACTTCATCAACGGCTCGTACAGGCGCGTCCAGGCAATCTGAGCGGCTACGATCAAGAACATGATGCCCGTAACACGATTAAAAATCGTAACAACGCGGGGCGTAAAGAGCCGTTTGAGCCGATTAGCGTAGAACGCCAGTGCCGACTCGGTAGCGAATACGCCAAGCAGAGCCGCCCCCATAAACACGTATTGCTGCCCGTCGGTATAGTGCATATGCGAGCGGATATACGCCACAATGGCTACCCATGAAACAAAGTTGATGGGATTGAGCGCGTTCAGGAAAAAGCCCGTTGTGAAGTAATACACGAAGTTGCCGAAGCGCGTTTTGGGATACGCCAGCCGGGGCGTCCCCCGCAGGATATTGACCAGCCCCATCGCTGTCAGAAACACAACCCCCAGCACGGCCATCGCCGTCTCAAAACCGGGTACTTTCGGAATAAAGGCCGTACCGAGCAAAGCCGCCAGCACAAACAGGATATCGCCAACGATCACGCCGGAGACAATCTTCATACCCGACCGAAAGCCGTTATCGACACTATTCTGAATCAGCGCGAAGAATACTGTACCAAACGTCAGGCAAAGGGCGGTACCAAGCAAAAAACCGTATAGAATGGGAAGCACAGGCAAGATTTATAGAGGTGTAACTTTATAACTTCCTTAATCGGGCAACGATCAGCAGACCCGCTACGCTAAGGGCGTCGGTGATGCGGCTGCTCATGGCCATGTCGATGGCATCGGCGAGGGGTAGTTTCCAGATGCGGAGCTGTTCGGTGTCTTCGGGATCGTGTTCGCCCTCGGTCAGGCCTTCGGCAATGAACAGAAACCCTTCTTCGTCGGTGGCCGAGTTGGACGTGTGAATCCGGGCGATGGGCGTCCAGGTTTGGGCAGTCAGACCCGTTTCTTCCCTGAGTTCGCGTTGGGCCGTAGCCAGCGGATCAGTACCGAGCGGGCAGCCGCCTTCGGGAATCTCCCACGAATATTCGTTGAGCGCGTACCGGTACTGACCAACCAGATACGTATTACCGTCGGCGTCGATAGGAATAACGCCTACCGCTTTATTTTTGAAGCTGACTACTCCGTAAATGCCGGGTGTACCGGCGGGGGTGATGACGTCTTCGTGGCGGATGCTAAGCCAGGGGTTTTCGTATGGAACCGATGACTGGAGCGTCTGCCAGGGGTTTTCGACCTCGTTCATACCGGCGAAAGTACGGACTTTCCGGCTCTATTTGGCTATCTTTACGGTCAGAAATCAACGTACAACCCAGCCCAATGAGAGCCAGTCAACGCCAAAAATACCGCTGGATGGGCGTCTCGCTGGGCCTGAGCATCGTGCTGCTCATCATTAAATTCACGGCGTATTTCCTGACCGACTCTGCCGCCATCCTGACCGATGCCGTCGAGTCCATCGTGAACGTACTGGCCAGTGGGTTTGCGTTTTACAGCATCTACTTAGCCGGGTTACCCGCCGATCAGAACCACCCTTACGGCCACGGAAAAATCGAATTCCTGTCGTCAGGGTTCGAGGGGGCCATGATCCTTTCGGCGGGACTGGTCGTGATCTGGCAGGCTATTCTGAGTTTCTTTGAACCCCGCACGCTCACTAACTTAGACACTGGCCTGCTGCTGATTGGCATTACCGCCGTAGCCAATGGCATAGTCGGCTACGGACTGGTTCGGACCGGGCGGCAAACCGATTCGCTGGCCCTCACCGCCGACGGGCAGCACCTGCTTACCGACGTTATCAGCAGCGTTGTCGTCATGGTTGGCGTGGGGCTGGTGGCCCTGACGGGCTACGGCTGGATCGACAGCGTCTTGTCGCTGGGGTTATCGGTCGTGATTATTTACAACGGGCTGCAAATTGCGCGGCAGTCGGTGGCGCGGCTCATGGACGAGACCGACGCCCCCACGCTGCACCGGGTCGTGTCTCTGCTGAACGTGCATCGCGACCGCAACTGGATTGATGTCCACAACCTGCGGGTGCAGAAATACGGGGCCGACCTGCACGTGGATTGCCACCTGACGCTGCCGTACTACTGGCCGCTGGATCAGGTCCACGACGAGGTACACAAGTTTGAGGATACGCTGAAGGACGGCTTTGCCAACGAGGTCGAAATCTTTGTGCATACCGATCCCTGCATCAAAGAATGCTGTTCCTACTGCCACGTGGCTGACTGCCCCGTGCGGGCCTTCGCCTTCGTGCGCGACGTGGACTGGACCGCCGAAAACCTGCCCCTCAACCAGAAACACTTCGTTCCGCTGGCGGCATCGGGCGAAACGCGCTAAGCCAGCAGTCCCCGCAACGCCGTCGTGTTGGCCGTAACGTCGAAGATGGCCCGGACGGGGATGGCGAAACCGGCAATGGCGTGGCTCGTGACGGTGTCTTTGATACCCAGTGTATTCAGCAACGCGTATTCGCCCGTATCGGTGTCGATACCGTGCTGTTCAATGGTTCGGCGACGGGGGTCGATGATCCAGTATTCAGAAACGCCGTGCGCGGCATAATCAGCGAACTTGGTTTCCCGGTCGTACTTTTCGGTGCTTTTCGAGAGGATTTCGGCGATGAAATCGGGAGCCGGGTAATACAGCAGATCGTCGGTGATGGTGGCGGCTTTATCGGGACCAAAAAAACAAACGTCCGGCTCATAGCTGTTGCGCGTCAGTTCAATCAACGCTTTTTCGGCCCGCACCATGCCCAGCCCGCGATCATTTACGTAAATATTCAGCAACGTTGCCAGCAGAAGCATACATGAGTTATGCCGGTCAAGGGCGGGCGAATGCACAACGACTTCGCCGTTGATAAACTCGGCTTTTTTATCCTCATCGAGCCACTCGTAAAACGCCTGACGCTTTTGGTGTTCGTCATTCAAAATGGCCTGCGCCTGTTGCAGGATGAGCGGGGCCTGTGGCGTATCTAAAATCTGAAGCAGCAGTTCGGACATGATTATTGAGCGATGCGTTTCTCAAAGATAACGATTTACCGATGAACCATGAATAGTCAGCCTGGCGTATAAAAATTATCAGACGCGTTCACCTATTTTTACGCCATCCTCTTCCTAACCGGCTTTCTTTATGCGTACCCTACTGCCCGTCTTTTTACTATGGCTCTGCGCGGGTCTCGCGCTGGCGCAAACGCCCGGCAGTACACTGACGGGCCGCGTTCTCGACGCCAAAACCGGCGAGCCACTGCCCTTTGCGTCGGTCTATATCAACAACACGTCGCGCGGTACCACCGCCGACTCCAGCGGAAACTACCGGCTCACCAACGTGCCGCCCGGCAATCAGGAACTCATTGGTTCGCTGCTGGGCTACCAGACGTTGCGGCAACCCCTGCGCCTGACCGACGCCCGCCCCCGCCAGATCAACCTTAAACTCGATCCCGGCCAGGCACTGGCCGTTGTGAACGTAACCGCCCGACGCAGCCGCTTGTGGCAGCGGCAGTTTCGGGAGTTCAGCCGCGAGATGCTCGGCAGCCGCCCACAGGCCCGGCAGTGTCAGATTATGAACCCCGGCGTTTTGTCATTTCAAAGTGAGAATGGGCATCTGCTGGCCCAGGCCGCCGAGCCGCTCGTCATCATCAACGACGCGCTGGGCTACCGGCTCCACTACGATCTGCTGCACTTCGATCTGTACCGGGGGCGCATGAATTATGCCGGTACAGTCCGTTTCGAGGAACTTACCCCCACCGATGTACGCCAGAGAACACAGTGGCAGCGCAGTCGGGAGCGGGCGTATCAGGGCTCCATTCAGCACCTGCTGGTCAGTTTACTGAACGGCACCCATGGACGGGCGGGCTATACCGTCTATCAGACACCCCTGACCGGCGACGACGATATCGGACAACCCCTGCCACTGGTGCGTATTGTTGAACGTAAAAACCTAAGACCAGACGATGCCCGCGCCCTGTTCCGGCCCGGCGAGCTACCGTTTGAACGTCGGCTGATATCGGAACATCCCCTCGAAGTATATTACAACCGGGTCTATATCGCCAACTCGCCCTACCGCGATTCGCCACATGCCTATTCAATACTACTGTTGCCAAGACAACTTATTGATCTGACCCAGTACGGCGGAATTACACAGAGCAACGGTCTGGACGTACGCGGGTACCTCGGCAGCGACCGGCTGGCCACGATGTTGCCGCTGGATTGGGTATCTGCCGCCGATGAAACGCTGACGCCCACTGACGTGGCCGAGGGCAAACCCCAGCGAGCCGACGCCGGGCTGGACACGCTGGTGGCCCAGCGCGAACGGGCCGAAAAGCAGACTGCCCCGCTGGTATTCGTGCAAACCGACAAGGGTTTTTACTGCACCGGCGATCAGCTCTGGCTCAGTGCCTACGTACTGGATGCCGCCCGCCAACTGCCGGTGGCCGGACGTATCGGCGCGATGCAGGTGGAGTTGATTGCGCCCGATGGCCATACCGTGCAGCACCAGTGGCTCAAACTCACCGACGGGCGGGCTGCCACGAGTTTCCGCTTTGCCGATACGCTCTCGGCGGGATTGTACCGGTTGCGGGCCTATACCGACCGGGATCAGGTGACTAACGGTCCGGCGTTTGAGCGGGTGCTGTCGGTCTGCAACCTGCGGCAATCCCCGCCCGGCCAATCCGTAAATGGGATGGCAGCTGCGGTGGGCGAAAGGGATGGCGGCACCGCTGCCCGGCCAATGGACTCGCTCGACGTGCAGGTGCTGCCCGAAGGAGGCCGCTGGCTGGCGGGCGTCCCGGCGGTGCTGGGCATCAAAGCCGTAACAATTAGTGGACGGAGCCGGGCCTTTGGTGGGCGCGTGGTGGACGGAAGCGGGGCCGAAGTTGCCCGATTCATGACAAATGCGCTGGGCATGGGCCGGGTTGCGCTCACACCCCAGGCCGGGCAGACCTACGCGGCTGTACCCGACCCGATGACGGACGTATCAACCCGTCCTGTTCCGCTGCCCGCCGTGGAGAACGAAGGCTGGTCGTTGGCAGCCGATGGGATTACCGACAGCACGCAGCTAACGGTGACGGTGCGGGCTGCGGGGCCGTTTGCCGAACAGCCGGTGTACGTAACGCTGCAAAGCCGCGAGCAGTTGACGTACCGCCAGAAATGGGCATTGCAGCGTGGAGAAGCCCGATTTACGCTACCCATCGCTAATCTGCCGCCGGGCGTGTGCCGCCTGACGCTGTGGGATGTAGCTGGCCACCCCCGCGCCGAGCGACTGGTGTTTGTTCCTGAACGCGACGAAGGCATCCGAATGCAGGTATCGACGGGTAAACCCCGGTACGAAGCCCGGCAAATGGTGGGTATCGGCCTGCGGTTTCGCGATGCCGACGGCTATCCGGCGGGCGGCAGTTGGTCGGCGGCAGTGACCGATGCCGACCAGCTGCCCGACGATACGCTGCAACCCACCCTGCGGACCAGTCTGCTGCTGACGGCGGGCCTTCGCGGACGTATCGAATCGCCGGATTATTATCTCCAGCCCGACCGGCTGCGCGACCTCGACAATTTACTTTTGACCCAGGGCTGGCGCAGACTGCCCGCGCCCCTGTCTACCGACTCTACGGGCGGCTGGAGTCTGAGCGGACGTGTCGTGGACAAAAAAGGTCAGCCCGTTGCCAACGCTGCCGTAGTGGTGCAGTTGCAGCAGGGCGTGCAGAAAACCATGCGCAGTCTGCGCACCGACGCCGGGGGCGTATTCCGGCTAACGGGGTTACAAGTGGCCGACACCGTGCGGGTGCTGGCCCGCGTTACCAAACCGGGCGGGGCCACGCTCCGCTTCGACGCACCGGGTCTGCCCTTCCCCGCATCGGTGCTGTTTTCAAACTCATCCGCCGATCCATCCTGGCTGGCCGACGCCCGCAGCCGCCAACTGGCCTGGCCCGCTTTCTACCGCGACTCCACCGCCCGCCAACTGGCCGAAGTTGTTGTAAAGGCCTATAAACCGTCGGACCAGTACGCCGAACGCCCAAAAGAAGTGCAGCGGGCAAGT
>Ga0105048_10013995_pt1 | contig 12518 bp, 10 predicted proteins | sample MAT05_FD_78382 | JGI IMG/M metagenome (GOLD analysis project Ga0105048, IMG submission 78382) | Freshwater microbial communities from Lake Fryxell liftoff mats and glacier meltwater in Antarctica - MAT-05 | ecosystem: Environmental > Aquatic > Freshwater > Ice > Liftoff microbial mat | place... | reverse complement strand
TCCTGTCAAGCACTTTCTGGACAGAGTCCCGCGGTCGGTCGCCCAGATCGAGTGAAACGATCGCACTTGCGCCGCTGCCGCTCGCGCCGCCAAGCAGTTCCGGGAACGGGCCGAATTCCCTGTTTGACCGGCAACCCGGAGGAGAAGGAGATTTAACGCAAAGGCGCCAAGACGCAGAGGCGCAAAAAGACGAAGAAGAGATCAGAAATTGAATCGGCCTCGTGGTGATGCAGCTCCCAAGCTCCGAACTCCCTAATCCATTCTTGCTTTTTTGCGCCTCTACCGTCTCCGCGCCTCTGCGTTAAATTCTGACTCCGGTCCGACTCCGGTCCGCTTCCCTCATCTGCGCCACCCCCGCAGGAGCCTCCCTCAACGACCGCCTACGCCAGCGAGTCCGATCTCGAAAAGGCCGCCCTGACCTGGCTCGCCGCCCTGGGCTACGAGGTCCTCGATCGCGAGAACCTCGATCCCGATACGGTCTACCAGGAGCGCGCCGGCCTTGATCAGGTGATCCTCGAAGGCTGCCTCCGCTCCGCGCTCGACCGTCTCAACCCCGGCGCCCCGGTCGAGGCGTTCGACGAGGCCCTCCGCATCCTTCGCCGGCAGGACACGCCCACGCTCCTGCTCGCCGACAACTGGAGCGCGCTCGAACGATTTGTCGCGGGGCGCCCTATATCACAAGGCGCGCGCACTCTCGTGTATCTTCTTCTGCCGCCCTCTCGGAGGTCGTGGAGACGCGCCCCTCCGCCAGCTCGAAACAAAAAATTGACACCCTCCGCCCCGCGCCAGTTATCTTCACTGCATATCAGCGCGCCTCCTCGACTCCCGCTCCTCTATCCTCTCTCTCCTGCTCGAGCTGCGGTACACCATCAGCCGTTGCCAGGCGGATCCCCGGGCCTCCTTCTGCGTTCAGGATTTTCAGGCCTGCCGTGCCGAGTGCCTCGTCGTGCAGAGTCAGGAGTTCGACCTCCTGGAGAAGCTCTCCAATGCGCAGGCTTGCGTCGATATCGCCGACGAGAACATCGACGACTTTGCCAGTCGCCTCTCCAAGGCGATCCTCACCGTCACCAAGGATGATCGGAGCCACCCGATCTACCTGCACTTCTTCGGCAAGAAGTCGATCAGCGTCTTCATTCGTCCCAAGTTGGGAATCGAGCTCGAGGCCGTCAAGAATTGGCCCGAATCCCTGATGACGAGCCAGTTTTCCACGCTCCAGGCGATGGCCGTGGAGCTCGGGGGGCTGATCCTCGCGGCCGACGCGGCGCTCTCGGCGCGCTCGGAGACGCAGCGTGAAATGCGCCACTTCCGCGACCTCGGCGCCCAGCATCAGCTCTTCGTCAGGGTCAACGCAGGTCGCAAGAAGGCCTCCGGGGATCTGGCGAAGCTGGCTATCGAGACTCCAGGGCTCCCGAGCGACTATGGCCACAGCTTCTTCCGCTCAGCCCCCGCCGTGGAAGAGGTCGAGGAGCCCACGGTCACTTCCGTGAAGGAGGATATCGTCGATCTGGAGACCAAGCTCATTGGTTCCAGGGAGCCGCTGGTGACGCTGGAGGCCGCCGCTGCCGCCGAGAAGAAGGCCGCCGACGAGAAGGCCTCGGACGAGGCGCTGCTGGCCTCGCTGGACCAGCAAGGGGAAGAGCTGGCGAAGAAGAAGGCCGCGCTGAAGGCGAAGCTCGCGAAGAAGTGAACCCGCGCAGGATGGGCAGCCGCGCTCGCCGTCGCCGCCGGCTCCCGCTATGGTCCCTCCATGTCCTCCTCCTCCCCGCGGGCACCTGCCTCGGCCTGGACGGTCGATCCCGATGACCCTCGCGCTCCGCCCGAGGATGTCTGGGAGGCCCTCTCGCCGGCCGAGCGCAAGCGCATCGTCGACAGCCTCCCCTCCGAGGTTCCGTGCTCCCAGGCGAATCCACCCGAGGGGGACGCTCACTTCAAGGCGAAGATCGGGACGCGCGAGGTGCTCGACGGCTTCTTCGCCCGCGTCGGCCGCCGCGTCTACGTGGCGTGCGAGCTGCCGATCTACTACCCGGGCGAGTCGCTCTTCGCCCCCGACGTCCTCGCCGTGCTCGACGTCGTCACGCACGAGCGAAAGTCGTGGGTCGTCAAGGACGAGGGCAAGGGCCTCGATCTGGCCGTGGAGATCCTCGTTTCCGGGAGCCGCCGCAAGGATCTGGAAGAGAACGTCGTGCGTTACGCGCGCCTCGGGATCACCGAGTACTTCGTCTTCGATCGCGCCCGGCTCCGGCTCCACGGCTACCGCCTTCCAGAGGCGGGCGCGCGCACGTACCAGCCGGTGCTGCCGCAGGGCGGGCGCTACGCCTCTCACGTGCTCGGCCTCGATCTCCGTATCGAAGGGACACGGCTGCGCTTCTTCAGCGGTACCGCGGCGATCCCCGACGCGAGCGAGCTCATCCACTCGCTGGAAAAAATGGTCGACGACGTCGAGCTGCGCGCGTCCCTCGCCGAGGAGCGCGCGCGCGTCGCGGAAGAGCTGACGCACGCCGCGAAAAAGCAGACACGCGTCGCGAAAAAGCAGGTGCGCGCCGCCAAGAAGCACGCTGACGAGGAGGCCCGCCTGCGCACCGACGCCGAGGCGCGCCTGGCGGAGGCGCTGGCGGAGCTGGCGCGCCTCAAGGCCGAGCGCTCGCGCAGCTGAGCCGCTGGGCGCTACCTCGTCGCGAGCCGCGCCCGCAGCCCTGCCAGCCCCAGATCCCCGGTCGCCCCCGGCGACGTCCGCGCCAGAAGGCTCTCCTCCGGCGTCCGCGCCTCGAGCACGCCCGACTCCTCCGCTACCTGCCGATAGGCCGTCCGAAAGGGCACCCCGGCCGCCGCGAGCTCCACCGCGCGATCGGTCGCGTACATGTCGACGCTGATCGCCGCGCGCATCCGATCCCGATCGAAATCGAGCGCCCGCACCAGCTCCGGCAGGAGCGAGAGCGCCTCGATCCCCGAGGCGATCGCCCGCAAGATCGGCCCCTTCGTCGCCTGCAGATCCCGGTGGTAGCCCGAGGGCAGCGAGAGGATCGCCTGCACCTCGGCGATCGCGCCCTGCACCACCGCGGGCGCGGCGCGGAGCAGCTCGATCACGTCGGGGTTCTTCTTGTTGGGCATGATCGACGAGCCCGTCGTGTACTGCGCGGGCAGCTTGACGAAGGCGAACTCGGCCGTGGTGTAGAGCGAGAGATCCCAGGCCAGGCGCCGCAGATCGAGGAGCGGTTGCAGCAGCGCGCCGAGCACCTGGAGCTCGAGCTTGCCGCGGCTGTTCTGGGTGTAGACGGGGTTCTGTTGCAGGCGCGCGAAGCCGAGCTCCTGGGCGACGCCGGCGCGATCGAGCGGCAGGTTCACGCCGTAGCCGGCGGCCGTACCGAGCGGGCAGGCGTCGATCCAGCCGGCCGTCATCCGCGCCAGCGCCGCGTCGTCGATGAAGGCCTCGGCGAAGCCCGCGAGCCAGAGGCCGATTGACGACGGCACCGCGCGCTGGAGGTGCGTGTAGCCCGGCATCGGCGTGAGCGCGTCGGCGTCGGCGCGATCGAGCAGCGCTTCGGCCGATGCGGTGGCGAGCGCCTCGATCCGCGCGAGCGCGTCGCCGAGGTAGAGGCGCAGCGCCACCAGGACCTGATCGTTGCGGCTGCGGCCGGTGTGGACCTTCTTGCCGGCCTCGCCCAGCTCCTCGACGAGGAACCATTCGATCGCCGAGTGGCAGTCTTCAAAGCGCTCATCGAGCGCGAATCGCCCTTCCTGGAAGGCTCCCGCGAGGCGGTCGAGCCCGCCCTTCAGCGCGGACTCTTCCGCCGCGGTGAGCAGCCCGATCCGCGCGAGGCCGCCGACGTGGGCCTTCGAGGCGCGGACGTCGAAGAGGAAGAGCGCGCGGTCCAGGACCACGTCGTCGCCGGCGAGGAACCGCTGGATCGTCGCGTCAACGGTGGCTCCGGCCTTGTCCCAGATCAGCGAGGCCATGAAGCGATCCCTTCGAGCTCGGGGAAGCCGAGCGCCAGGTTGAGGTTCTGCAACGCCTGGCTCGCCGCGCCCTTGAGCAGGTTGTCGAGGGTGACGACGACCACGCCGCGGCGGCGCTCCAGGTCGACGGTGAAGCCGCCGATCGTGGCCCACGGCTGGTTAACCGCGTCGCGCACGAGCGGGATCTCGGCGGTGATCTTCACCAGCGGCTCGCCGGTGTAGGCGTCTTCGTAGATGGCCTGGAGCGCGTCCTTCGTCAGGGGCTCGCGCAGGTCGAGCGACACCGTCATCGTGATCCCGCGGAAGAACGCGGCGACGTGGGGCATCAAGCACACCGGGCCAACGTGGCGCGTGACCTCGCGCTCGTGGAGGTGCCCGACGAGGTGGTACGGCATCAGGTTGTCGCGGAGCGCCTCGCTGTCGTTGCGCGGCGACGGCGTCGTCCCGGCGCCGCTGTAGCCGGAGACGCCGAACGCCTGCGCGGGGCGCTCGATCAGCGCGATCACCGGCCCGACCGCGAGCGCCGCCGCCGTCGCGTAGCAGCCGGGGTTGGCGATGCGCGTAGAGCCGGCGATCGTCCCGCGCAGACGCTCGGGCAGGCCGTAGACCCAGGCGTCGTCGAAGCGGTGATCCGCGCTGACGTCGACGATCACCGTGTCGGGTTTCACGGCGTCGATCGCCGCGACCACCGGCCGCGAGAGATCGTTCGGCAGCGCCAGCACCACGGCGTCGGCGCCCTTCTCCGCGATGGCCTCGGCGTCGAGATCTTCGAAGCGCAGATCCTCGAGCCCCGGGACCGGCTGGCCCGGCTGCGTGCGCGACGAGACGAAGGCGATCTCGAAGCGCGGGTGCCGGCGCAGGAGGCTTATCAGCTCTTGCCCCACGTGGCCCCGCGCGCCGACGAGGCCGAGGCGCGCCTTCGTGATCGTCATGCTCAGACCTCCGCCGTGCCGTGCTCGCGCAGCGTCGCCGGCAGGTTCAACGCGTGATCGACGCAGGCCTTGATCTCGTCCCAGCCTTCGAGGCCGTACCAGAACACTGTCCAGCGCTCGTCCTTGTAGCTGCCGGTCGACTGCTGGAAATACCAGGGGTTGATCTCGTTCCCGTTGCGCGCGCGCCAGTAGAGCTTGGGGTTCTCCCGGCACATGCGCTTCCAGAGCGAGCCGCCTTCGCCCGCGCCCTGCGCCTGCGTCGTCACGGCGAACTTGTCGAGGTAGGGCACGCCTTGCCCGTGGGTGATGATCGCCGTCGCCCGGTACGAGTCGGCGAGGTAGATGCGGTGGAACGCCTTCTTGTCGAAGTAGTCCCCGTCGAGCTGCCGCCCGAAGCAGGCCTCGAGGAGCTGCCGCAGGCGCTGGCGATCCACGCCTTCGAGCGAGTCGTAGCAGAGCACGCGCTCGCCCCGGCGCACGAGGGTGCCCGAGCCGGTGTGCGTGAAGAGCTCGCGCGCCAGGTGATCCGGCGAGGTGATCGACACCGACGACGACGCCGGGAGCGCGTCGAGCAGCGACTTGATCTGCGAGAGCTCTTCGCGCGCGGGGACGGGGAGCCAGGGCTGCGTGACCAGCGAGTCGTAGTCCTCCGCCAGGTTCACCGCGGAGATCAGGCGCCTCTCTTCGTCGAGGAGGCCGCCCGCCTCGTTGAGGTAGATCACCTTGAAGGGCTGGATCGCCAGCGAGAGCTCGCGGATCGCGATGTCGGGGTTGAGGGTGACGATCTGGCCGCTCGCCGTCTCGCCGAGGCAGGCGACGATCGGGAGCTGGCCCGCGCGGATGCTCGACTGGATCGCGTCGACGTGGACGCGGTCGACCTCGCCCACGAAGCCGAGGTGATCGACGTCGACGAGCTGCGCCTGGAGCACGCCGGCCGTGACCGGGCGGGCGCGCGTGCCGAGCTCTTCCAGCGCCTCGACGAGGCGGAGGTTCTCCTTGAGGTAGACCTTGCGGGCGATCTCGAGGACGCGCGGCGTGATCACGCGCTGATCGCCGAAGCGATCGTTGGGCACGCTCGCGTCGGCGAGGGCCTCGTCGATCTGCGGGCCGGCGCCGTGGAGCACGATCGGGTGCAACCCCACGCGCTGGAGGAACGTCAGCGACGAGGCGAGGGCGTCGAGATCCTTGGCGAGGATGCTCCCCGCCGCCTTGATGATCGCGAACTTCTGCGAGTCGACGCTGGAGTACTGCTTGAGGTACTGCTCGACCTCTTTGCGGCTGCCGAGGTTGCGGAGCAGGCGGACGATGACGTCCTTGGTGTCACTCATCGAAGTCCTCCCAGGATGCGTCGGTAATCGACGACTGCGCAGGCGAGATCCGCGAGTGTGACCCACTCGCCCGCCGTGTGCGCCTGGGCGATATCGCCGGGACCATACACGACCGAGGGGATCCCTTTTTCCGAAAATAGCGCCGCTTCCGTCCAGAAATCGACGGGCTCCGCGACCTCGAGGCCGAGCTCCGCGGCGAGCTGCGCGGCCTCTGCCACGCGCGCGCCGGTGTCTTGCCCGGCGATGGGCGCGGGCAGGGGCGCGGCGAGAAATCCCGGCTGAAAGGTCACGCGCTCGGCGCGCAGCGCGAGCCCGGTGAGCGCCTCCAGCAACGCCTCGGGGCGCTGATCCGGGAGCGGCCGCGCGCCGAAGCGCAACGTCGCGGACGAAGCGATCATGTTGGCCTTGGTGCCGCCCGTGAAGACGCCGAGGTTGAGCCGGATCCCCGCGAGCGATTTGTAGCGTCGGCTCTCGCTCTGCTCCGCGAACGCGAGCGCCCGCGCCGACCAGCGCACCGCCTCGTGGATCGCGCTGTCGGTGAGCGCGCGCGGCGCCGACCCGTGCCCGCCGGTGCCATGGAACGTGGCCGTGGCGGTGGCGATCCCGCGGTGCTCGAGGACGGCGCGGCAGCGCGTGGGCTCGCCGATCACGGCGCCGTCCCACGACGGGTGCCTGACGAGAAAGTCCTTCACGCAGCGGCTTGATCCCGCCTCTTCGTCGGAGCTGAAGAGCAGCGCGAGATCGCCCGTCGTCCGGCGCGCGGCGGTGACGAGGCAGGCCGCCGCGCCCTTGATGTCGGCGGCGCCGAGCCCGATCGCACGATCGTCCGTGACGATCAGCCGGTGCGGATCGGTGGCCCACGCCGCGTCGGCGGGCACGGTGTCGATGTGCACGTTGAAGAGGCGCCGAGGCGCCCCGCGCACGGCGAAGAGGCTGAGGCAGCCGTCGCCGAGGTCCTCGATCGAGCACGAAAACCCGGGCCCGAGGGCCTCGATCAGGCAGTCGAAGATCCCGCCGCGGTCGATGAGGCGCGGCGGGTTCCGGGTGTCGAAGGCGACGAGGCGCTCGAGCAGCGCGAGCGCCTCAGGGAGGTCAGAGCTCACAGCGTCCGGATCGGGTTGATGCGCGCCGACAGCGTCGAGCTCTGGCCGTAGAGCTTGATGAAGCCCTCGGCCTCGGCCACGCCCCAGTCGGCCGACTGCGCGTAGACGGCCTTCTTGTTGAGCAGCACGTGATCCGACACGACGGCGACGGCGTGGCAGACGCCGCCCTGGGTCTCCAGCGTGACCTCGCCGGTGACGAACTCCTGCGAGCTCTCCAGGTAGGCCTCGATGTCGCGCTTGAGCGGCTCGAAGAAGAAGCCCTTGTAAACAAGCTCGACCCACTTCTGGGCGACGACGGGCTTGAACGCGTTCTGGTGGGCGCTGAGCACGGCCTCTTCGAGGGCGCGGTGCGCCGTCATCAGCGCGATGATCCCCGGGCACTCGAAGACGATCCGCCCCTTGAGGCCGATGGTGGTGTCGCCGGTGTAGACGCCGCGGCCGACGCCGTAAGCGCCGAACGCGGTGTTGAGGCGCGCCAGCATCTCCGGCCCGGGGAGCGCGTCGCCGCCGAGGTGCGTGAGCACGCCGCGCTCGAAGCGGAGCTTCACCTGGAGGGCGCTCTTCGGCCACTCCGTAGGGGGTGCGGAGATCGAGTACGTCTCCAGCCCGGGGGCGGCGAAGTGATCGATCTCCGATCCCGAGGTCGTCACGCCGAGCACGTTGGCGTTGACGCTGTACTTCGAGGTCTTGGCGCGCACCGCGAAGCCACGCGCCTCGAGGTACTGCTGCTCGTAGGCGCGCACGTTGGCGTGCGCCGCCTGGATCTCACGGATCGGCGCGAGGATCGTCACGTCGGAGAGCGCGCGGATCGCCAGATCGAAGCGCACCTGATCGTTGCCCATGCCGGTGCAGCCGTGGCCGAAGGCGGTGATCCCCCGCGCCGCCGCGAGGCGCAGCCCCTCCTCGACGATGATGTACCGATCCGAGCAGAGCAGCGGGTACTGCCCCTGGTAGAGCTGCCCGCCTTGCACGAGCGGGACGACGACGTTGGCCCAGATCGCCTGGCCGCCGTCGACCGTGACGTGCTCCGCGGCGCCGAGCTCGTGAGCGCGCGCCTCGATGTAGGCGCGCTCGTCCGCGGAGGCCCCGCCGGTGTCGACGAAGAGCGTCACCACGCGGTAGCCCTGTTCCTTGAGGTACGGAACGCAGAAGCTCGTATCGAGCCCGCCGGAGAACGCCAGGACCACTTCTTCTTGATTCGCCATCGCTCTACTTGATCCTCTTCAAAACCCGTTGATCAGGCTGTCCATCACGGCCTTCTGGACGTGGAGGCGGTTCTCAGCCTCCTCGATCACCAGCGAGCGCGGCGAGTCGATCACCGCGTCGGTGACCTTGACGTTGCGGCGCACCGGGAGGCAGTGCGAGAAGAGCCCGTCCGCCGTCAGCGCCATCTTTCGCTCGTCGACGATGAAGTGCTTGTGCGCGTCACGCATCGGCTTCTCCTCGTCCCAGCGGCCGAAGTAGGGCAGGGCGCCCCAGCTCTTGGCGTAGACCATGTGGGCGCCGCGGTAGGCGTCGTCGACGTCGTGGCTCACCGTGAACGATCGACCGTTCGCCGCGGCGCTGGCCCTCGCCGCGTCGAGATAACGCGGGTCGAGCAGGTACTCCTGGTTGGGGCAGAGCAGCGTCACGTCCATCCCGAGCTTGGAGGCGATCAGCACCGCCGAGTTGGCGACGGCGGTGTTGAGCGGGCGCGGGTGGTACGTCCACGTCAGGACGAACTTCTTCCCGTCGAGCGGCCCGAGGCGCTCCTTCATCGCCATCCCGAGGGCGAGCTCCTGACACGGATGGGTGATCGTCTCGAGGTTGATCACCGGCACCGTCGCGTACTTCGCGAAGCTCTGGACCACGTGATCGCGCCGGTCGTCCTCCCACCGCTGGAACTTCGGGAACGCGCGCACGCCGATCAGATCCGCGTAGCGCGAGAGCACCCGCGCGACCTCGTGGACGTGCTCCTCGGGGTCGCCATCCATGATCGCCGAGTCCTCGAACTCGATCGGCCACGAGCCCTTGCCCGGCTCGAGGATCACCGCGCTCCCGCCGAGCTGGCGCATGCCGATGTCGAACGACGCGCGCGTCCGCAGCGAAGGGTTGAAGAAGACCAGCGCGATCGTCTTGTTGAGGAGCCGCGGATCGATCGGCTGCTTCTTGAGGCGCGCGGCCTTCTCGAGGAGCCCTTCAATCTCGGACCGCGAGTAATCCATCGTGGTGAGGAAGTGGCGCATGAGCGTGATCGTGCCTCCTTCGGGGCCCTCGGGTACCCGAGCGGGCGCGGAGGGGAGCACCCGCGGGCCTGGAGCGCAAGGGCTCTGTGCAGGTACCTGGAGGGGAGAGGCGGGTCTTCTCGTTTCGAGCGCGGGCATGCTAATGACGCCGACCGTGGAGCAGCCGTTCGAAGCGCCTGGGGGCGTGAAGCTCGATCCGGAACGGAGCGCGTCCACGTCAGCGTCAGCGTCAGCGTCAGCGTCAGCGTCAGCGTCCACGTCTACGTCCACGTCCACGTCTACCCCCAATGCGGGGGCGCGGCGGCGGGGGAGGCGGCTGCGGCGGCTTGCCGGGGTTGCCATTCTGATGGTCCCGACTCTCTGGGTGGTCGGGACTGATTTTCTCCGCCGTGGGCGGCTCCTCCTCGCCTTCGATCGGCCGCACACCTACGGTTACCTGGGCTCGGTGGTCGAGTCGTTGATCTTCTGGGGCGTGCTCCTCCATGTTGCCTCGCGGCGGCGGGGGCGGCCCGCGACGGGGATAGCTGCCCTCTTTCTTTTGCTCTTCACGCTGGCGATAGGGATCGAGGGGGCGTTTCACGCCTTCTACAACATCTATCTTTCGATGGATGGACAGGTGCACTCGAAGTCGATCCCCTGGTCGATCGTCGGCACGCTGCCCTTCTCCCAGCCAATCGTCCTCGCTCACGTCTTCGGCGCGTTCGCCCTCGGCGCCGTGCTCCTCGTGCTGGCGCGGCGCTATGTTCGCCCTCGGCCCTGGCCGCGGCGCCTGACGCCCTTGCTGGTGCCGTTCGCGCTCTATGCCGTCATCCGCGTCCCGGTCAGCTATCGAACGCTCCAGTCGACGCCGTTCGACATGATCTATTTCCACGGCGTCGCCGCGGTGACCAGAGAGCACCTCGGGTTGACCCACGACTCGCCCGATCTCCGCGTCCAGCGCCGGGATCCGGAGGACGTCCCGGCCCTCACGCCCCGGCCCGCGCGCCCGCGCAACGTGCTCCTCGTGCTCCAGGAGAGCCAGCGGGCCGACGTGACCTGCATCGATTACGACCGTGACTGCAAGCTGGCGACGCGCTTCACCAACAAGCTCCTCCCCGACCGCCTCCCGCTCCGCCAGCTCCGCGCCAACGCCTCGACGACGGCGATCTCGATCTCCAACATCTGGTCCGGTATCCGCCCGACCGAGCGCCGGGACACGCTCCACTCGGTCCCTCTTCTCTGGGACTACGCCCGCGCCGCCGGCTACGACACCGCCTACTGGACCAGCCAGAACCTGATGTTCGGCAACGCGCGCCTCTACGTGCAGGATATCCCCGTCTCCCACCGCTGCGTGGCGACCGACCTCGACTCCCAGGCCGACCTCGACACCGGCGCCACTGACGGTCTCGTGAGCGATCGGGTGATCCGGGACTGGGGCGAGCTCAAAGAGCCCTTCTTCGCCGTCGTCCACTACTCCAACGTGCATTTCCCCTACGTCTACGACGAGGAGTTCGCCCCGTTCCAGCCGGCCGACATGGACAAATCGGCCGAGAAGAACGACGAGTTCAAGAACTACTACAAGAACGTCGTTTACCTCTCGGACATGGCCGTGGGCCGGATGCTCAGCTACATCCGCGACACCGACGCGGGCAAGCGCACCGTCGTCGTCTACACCTCGGATCATGGCGAGTCGTTCCGCGAGCACTGGCAGCTCGGCCACACGAGCTCGGTTTACGACGAGGAGATCCACGTGCCCGGCTGGGTCGACGCGCCCCCGGGCACCCTCGCTCCGGAAGAAGAGGCGAGCCTCCGCGCCGCCAAGGACGACCTGATCTGGCACCTCGACCTCGCGCCCACGTTCCTCGATCTCCTGGGGATCTGGGACGATCCCAAGCTCCTCCCCTTCCGCTCTCGGATGATGGGCCACCCGCTCACCCGCCGCGAGCGCACGACCGAGCCGGTGCCGCTCACCAACTGCACCTGGCTCTGGGAGTGCGCCTTCCGCAACTGGGGGATGATGCAAGGGCCGCTCAAGCTCGAGGCCCGAGAGTGGGACAACGAGTACCACTGCTTCAACGTCAAGGACGACCCTGAAGAGCAGAAGAACCTGGGCGAGCAGGCCTGTGCTCCGCTGGCGGATCTGGCCCGAGGCACGTTTCACGTGATGCCGAACATCACGCCTCCCGGGCGCCCGCAGACGGACTGGGGCAAGAAGTAGCCGCCGGCCGCGGCCCGTCCTGCTAGCGTCTCCGCCCTTGGACGAAGAGGAGGAGTCGTCGGCGTTGCGAGCCGCCCGCGCGGCGTGGATCCTCGAGCACTGAGGATCCCCGCGCCGAACCCGGCGGCAGCCCCGCTCGGCTCAGCGCAGCAAACGATCCGAGCGACGTCAGGCGGGTCTGGGCGCCGCGCGGTGGTCGCCCAGGGGGGGGGGGCTGGGAGGCCGCGAAGGCTCTCTCCCTTGTTGACGCCAACGAGGTCCCCAGCGATCGTCGAACAATGAGGAAGTCTTTGATTTTCACCTGGCGAATCTGGCCGGTGATGGCGGTTGTGGTCGAGGGCGGCTGCACGACGATCAACAACAACTATGGCGGCAACGCGACAGGCAGCAGCGCGACCGGCGATAGCTCCACCGTGACGAGCAGCAGCGGGACCGGCGGTAGCGCGACTACGACGAGCAGCAGTGGGACCGGCGGCGCTCCCTGCGTCCCTGTTGACGACAGCAACCCGTGCACCAACGACGTTTGTGTCAACGATGTCCCGACGAGCCAGCCGACGGCGGCCGGCAGCCCGTGCTCGATGGGCGGAGTCCAGTGCGACGGAGCGGGCACTTGCGTCGCCTGCCTCGCGCCCACGGATTGCTCCGGCTCCGACGACGAGTCAGATGTCGGGACATGGAGCTCGAGGTTGAACAGGGAGTCGACGCCCGCACTCGGGTGAAGCGCCGGTCGGCGGGCCGCGCAGATCGAGCCGCATAGTGCAACCTAGGGCAATTGCTCC
>Ga0105048_10013994_pt1 | contig 12519 bp, 12 predicted proteins | sample MAT05_FD_78382 | JGI IMG/M metagenome (GOLD analysis project Ga0105048, IMG submission 78382) | Freshwater microbial communities from Lake Fryxell liftoff mats and glacier meltwater in Antarctica - MAT-05 | ecosystem: Environmental > Aquatic > Freshwater > Ice > Liftoff microbial mat | place... | reverse complement strand
TCGGCCTTTGCGTGGGAATTGAAGTCGGTGAATGGACGTGGGCTGGAGTTGCGCTTCCGCCTGCCCCCCGGAATGGATGCTCTTGAGAGTGCGGCTCGCGAGGCCGCAAGCAAGCTCCTCAAGCGCGGCAACGTCCAGATCGGCCTGTCCCTCAAGCAGGACAGCCGCCCGGCGCTGCAACCCGACATGGCGGCGCTGGACCGCATGGTGGCGCTGGCGACCACATTGGCCGCGCGGCTAGGCTCCGAGCGCCCGCGCGCCGAGGGCCTGCTGGCCTTGCCCGGCATCTTCCGCTCCGAACAGGCCGAGGCTTCAGAGGCTGAGGAGGCGGCCCGGCGCAGCCAGCTTCTGGCTTCCTGCAAATCAGCGCTGACTGCTCTCAGGGTATCACGCGAAAGCGAGGGCGCCCGGCTCGCGGAGATCCTTACCGCGCTCCTTGATGAGATCGCAGCGCTTTGCGCGGCCGCAGCGACCGAGGCGGCAACCCAGCCCGCTGCGCAGCAGGCCCGCCTTTCCGAGACCCTCACAGCTCTGCTGGGCGAGGCCGACCGGGCTCGTTTCCCTGAGGAGCGCCTGGCCCAGGAAGTGGCGCTGCTGGCCGCCAAATCGGATGTGCGAGAAGAACTGGACCGTCTCGCCGCCCACCTCGCCGCTGCGCGCGCGCTGGTGGCGGAAGGCGAAGGGGCGGGGCGCAAGCTTGATTTCCTTGTCCAGGAATTCGTGCGCGAGGCGAACACGCTCTGCAGTAAATCCGCATCCGTGACGCTGACGCGCATCGGGTTGGAGCTGAAGGCGGCCATAGAAAGGCTGCGGGAGCAGGCGGCGAATGTCGAGTAGCGCCCTCAGAAGGGGGGTCTGCCTCGTTCTTGCCTCTGCACCCGGCGGCGGCAAGACCAGCGTCTCTCGCGAATTGCTCAAGACCGAGCCGGAGTTGGCGCTTTCCGTCAGCGTCACCACCCGTGCCCCGCGTCCGGGCGAGCAAGAGGGCGTGCACTATTTCTTCCGCACTCCCGAGCAATTCGCCGGCCTCGTCGCTGCCAACGAGTTGCTGGAACATGCGGGCTTCCTCGGCCGTTCCTACGGCACGCCGCGCGCGGCGGTGGAGGCCGCGCTTGCCTCGGGCCGAGACGTGCTCTTCGACATCGAATGGCAGGGGCACCGACAATTGCGCGACAAAATCTCTGCCGATGTCGTCGGAGTCTTCCTCCTGCCGCCCTCGCTGGAGGAACTGGAGCGCCGGCTGCGTGGCCGCAACCAGGACAGCGATGCCGAGATTGAAACGCGGATGGGCGCGGCGCGCGAAGAACTCTCGCATTGGGCCGAGTTCGACCATGTGCTGGTGAATGAGGATTTCGCCACCACCGTGGCCCAGGTCCGCGCCATTTTGCACGCCGCACGCAGCCACCGCAGCCGCCAGCTCTGGTTGCCGGACTTTGCCGAAACCCTTCTCGGCGTTTCATGACCGAGGCGTTCATCGCCCTTGTCGAGGTGGTGGCGCCGATCTTTGCCATCATCGCGGCGGGGTATGTGGCGGCTGCGCGCGGGTTCGTGGATGCTGCGGGGTTTCGCGGGCTGAACATCTTCGCGTTCAGTCTGGCGGCCCCGGCCCTGTTGTTTGCCAGTGGAACCGCAGGGCATCAGGGCGGCGGCGGGGCAGCGTTCGGTTTTTTCCTCGGTGCGGGACTGCTTTTTGCTGTTGTGCTCTGGTTGGCGCGCCGCGCGGGAATGCCGCTGGCCGCGGGCGGGATGCTCGCCCTCGATGTCAGTTACGGAAATACGGTGATGATGGGCATTCCCATCATCGTGGCGAGCTTTGGCGCGCCGGGCCTCTCCATACTGATTGCCATTCTGGCGCTGCATTCCATGGTGCTGCTGGGGGCGGCGACTGTGGCGGCCGAAATTGGCCAGAATCAGCGCGTCGCACCCTGGCCGCTGCTGCGTCTGACGGTGCTGGGCGTGGCACGCAACCCGGTGGTGATGGCGGTGGTGCTGGCCATGATCTGGAGCGCGCTTGCCCTGCCGGTGCCCGGCGCCGTGCATCGCACCCTTGAACTGCTGGGTGCGGCGGCCCCGCCGGTGGCACTGTTTTGCCTCGGCGGCAGCCTGCACGGCTTTGACGCCCGCGCGGCGTGGAAGCAGACGAGCGTGACGGTTGTGCTCAAGCTGTTGGCCCTGCCGCTGATCGTCTGGGCGATCACCACCCTGATGGGGCTTTCGCCGCTGGAAATCGCGGTGGCAACGGTGACCGCGGCCCTGCCCACCGGCGCCAACGCTTTTCTTCTGGCCCGGCGCTATGGCACGGGCACCGATGCTTCGGGCGCGTCCGTGCTGGTCTCGACGCTGCTTTCGCTCGTGACGCTTTCGGCGTTGCTGGCTTTCTTCAGACAATAACGCGAGCTCGGGGTCAGGTAACTTCCAACAACGGATCCAGCCCCAGCGTCAGGGCCAGGAATTCCAACCGCCGCAACACACTTTCTCCCGCGAAGACGCCCGCCCGTTGGTTCAGTTTCAGCGTCAGGCGCCGCCCCCGCCGCTCCAGCACCGTGGCGTCCAGCAGGGCCGGCACGCCGCCCGAGAGCGTATAGGCCAGTCGCAAAGCCGCACCCAGAATCTCTGCCCGCCGTACCGTGGCGACCGAGAGCAGCGCCCGCGCTGGCGCCAGGAAAGGCGCGCCTGGGTCCGCTTCGTAGCGCAGCGCCGCCACGAGCGCGAGGAAGGCGCGCGCATGGTGGTCGAGGCCCACGCCGTGCAGGCGCAGCAAGCGCAGGAAAGCCTGTTCGGCGCGGTATTCCGGATGGTCCTGCGCGCCACTGTCGCTGATCCAGCAGGCGGCCACGCGCAAGCCGGATTCGGTATCACCCTCCTCGATCAAGGGCTCCGTCCAGCGCAGGAGGGCGGCCGGCAGGCCAGGATCGCGCCCGAAGCGCAGGCCGATCTCCTCTGCCGCTGCCAGCAGGGGGTCGCGCATGCGTTCGGCGGCTTGAAGTCGCCGCGCATACCAACCCTCGCGCAGCCCATTGGCCGAAAAGACAACGCGCGCCGCGCCTGAGGCACGCAGCAGGCGCCGCAACACCACGGCGGCGAAGGGCAGGTCCGTGACGCGTTTGGTGGGGGCGCCGGGCATGCGTTCCAGCGATTTGCGCGGGGCGTTCATCACCACGCCTGCCATGTCTCGCGCTTCTTCGCGGCGGATCGCGTAATGGTGGACGATGGAGAGCGGATAGGCTGTCTGCGCAATATGGATGCGCGCCATCGCACGAAAGGTCCCGCCGACGAGGAACAAATCCTTCAACGGCTCGGCCCCTAGCCAGGGGACGCGCTTGAGTTCGGCCTCCACAATGGTTCGCGCGCGGGCGATGTCTCCATCGGCGCGCTCCATCAGGCGGATCGTGCCGATGGGTAGCGAGTCGGCCTCAACGATGCGCCCCTGCATGAGCTTGACCAACTCCAGAGAGCCGCCGCCCAGATCGCCCAGCACGCCTTCGGCAAGAGGCACGCCCAGTACCAGGCCCTCAGCCGAAAGCCGGGCCTCCTCCTCGCCGGAGAGGACGGTGATGCGTGCCCCCGGCATCACGGCATGCAACCCCGCCATGAAACTCGGGCCGTTGGTCGCGTCGCGCACGGCCGCTGTTGCGAGCACCTCCACCGGCTCCGCCCCCATGCCACGGGCCAGCGCGTGGTAGCGGCTGAGCACGGTGAGCGTCTGCGCCGCTGCCTCTTCGTTCAGCAACCCCGTGCCATGCAGCCCCCGGCCGAGGCCAAGGACGGCCTTCTCATTGAAGATGACATGCGGGTTGCGCAGCAGCCCCTCATAGACGACGAGGCGAACCGAGTTGGAACCAAGATCCACCACACCAAAACGCTGCGGGTGGCGAGCGGAAGCACTCATTCATCAGTCCTGATGCAGGCGGTCTGTCTTGGCCCGACGGCCCGAGGCGCGCGGCGGCGGAGCGGCGTTCAATGCGCTGCCACGGCCCGAAAGGGAGGGGTTGGTCATGAAGTACTCATGCGCGGAGAATTGGCGCGGATCGGGGGTGCGCCGGCGCCAGGCTCCGTCGGGTTCCAGATCCCAGCTTTGCGCGGCATCGCGCAGGTTCACCACCATGATCTGGTCCAGCACCTGGGCATGCACCGTCGCGTTCTCGACCGGCACCATGGTCTCCACGCGCCAATCCATGTTTCGCGCCATCCAGTCCGCGCTGGAGATGAAGACGCGCGCGCGGCGCGAGGGCAGGCGGTGGCCATTGCCGAAGCAGTAGATCCGGCTGTGCTCCAGGAAGCGGCCGACGATGCTCTTTACGCGGATGTTCTCGGAGAGGCCCGGCACGCCCGGGCGCAGGCAGCAAATGCCGCGCACCACGCATTCCACCCTCACCCCCGCCTGGCTCGCACGGTACAGCGCGTCAATCAGGTCCTGGTCCACCAGGCTGTTCATCTTCAGCCAGATGCCGCCAGGCTTGCCATCCGCGGCAAAGGCGATCTCCTGCTCGATCAGCCCAAACATGGAGGGGCGGATGGTGAGCGGCGCGAAAGCCAGGCGCTCCATCGCTTCGGGCCTTGCATAGCCGGTCATGTAGTTGAACAGCTTGGAGGCATCGCGCGTGAGCATCGGATCGGCGGTGAAGAAGCTGAGGTCGGTGTAGATGCGCGCGGTGATGGGATGGTAGTTGCCCGTGCCGAAATGGGCGTAGCTGCGCAGGTTCGCGCCCTCGCGGCGGATCACCAGGCTGATCTTGGCATGCGTCTTCAACTCGACGAAACCATAGACCACCTGCACGCCGGCCGCCTCCAGCTCACGCGCGATTGAGATGTTGCGCTCCTCGTCGAAGCGCGCCTTGAGCTCCACCATGGCGGTGACGGATTTGCCGGCCTCCGCAGCCTCGATCAGCGCACGCGCGATGGGGCTGTCACGGCTGGTGCGGTAGAGCGTCTGCTTGATGCCGACCACATTCGGGTCGCGCGCGGCCTGGCGGAGGAACTGCACCACCACATCGAAGGATTCATAAGGGTGGTGCACCACGATGTCCTTGGCGCGAATGGCGGCAAAGCAATCACCGCCGAAATCCAGGATGCGTTCGGGGAAGCGCGGCGTGTACGGGGTGAACAGCAGATCGGGCCGGTCTTCCACGATCAGCCCCTTGAGGTCGGCCATACCCAGCAAGCCATCAACCACGAAGACGGCGCCGCGGTCCGCGTCCATCTCCTCGGCCACGAAATCAATCATGTCGGCGGGCATGCGCGCATCCACCGAAAGGCGGATGGCGCGGCCACGGCGGCGGCGCTTCAGTGCGGTTTCGTAGCTGCGGACAAGATCCTCGGCCTCTTCCTCGAACTCCACATCCGTGTCGCGAATCAGGCGGAACAGGCCACGCTCGGCAGGGATGAAGCCGGGGAAGAGGTGGTTGAGGTTCAGCGCCACCACATCCTCCAGCAGGGCGAAGCGGATGCCACCCTCGGCCGAGGCGGGCAGGCGGATGAAACGATCCAGCTGGGGAGGGAGCGTGACCAGCGCGCGCATGGTGCCGCCATCCTCTTCGCGCACCAGCTTCAGCACCATGCAAAGGGCCAGGTTGGAGATGAAGGGGAAGGGGTGCGCAGGGTCCACCGCCAGGGGGGTGAGGATGGGGAAGATGCGCTCCTGGAAATACATCTCCAGCCAGGCGATGTCGGCAGGCTGCAACTCGTCGGCGTCGAGGATGGCGAATGCCTGGGGGCGCAGCAACTGACGCAGCGTGCGCCAGGCTTCCTGCTGGCCTTCAATGAGCGTCTGGCCGCGCTGCTGGATGGCGCCAAGCTGCTGCGTGGGGGTCATTCCATCGGGGGTGGGTGTCTGGATGCCCTCGCGCTCCTGACCGACCAGGCCGGCCACGCGGACCGAGTAGAATTCATCGAGGTTGGAACCCGAGATGGCCACGAAGCGCAGGCGCTCCAGCAGAGGGTGCTGGGGATTGGCAGCCTCCTCCAGCACGCGGGTGTTGAAGTCGAGCCAGGAGAGCTCGCGATTGAAGAAGCGTCCCGGATCAACCAGGGGATTGGGTGCGGGGACGGTGATGGCTTCGGCTGTGGACATGTCAAAACTCCTACAGCAGCGCCGGGCTGAGTGGCACGGGGTCAAATGCGGATTTATCTGAAGCTTCATCAAAGAGAGGTGTCACCACGGCCAGCGCCGCCGCCCGCGAGAGCTTACGGCCCGCGATCAGCGAAGCGCGGTCCAACCGCGCCACCGCCTCTTCCATCACCGCCGCCCGGCGCGGCAGGCGAAGGCGCAGAATGCCGAGCAGGACGGGATCAAGCTTCATCTGCCGGTCGGCCATGTGCTTGGCCAGAAGCGCTTCGAGCAGCGAGTCTGAGGGTTCGTCGAGCTGGGCCACGGCCGTGGCAGCAAGGCGCGAGCGCAGATCAGCCAGCCGCACCCGCCAGCGCGAGGGAGCGGAAGGTGCCGCCATGATAAGCGGCAGCTTCGCCTCAGCGCAGGCATTCATCAGATGAAGCAGGGCGGTCTCCTCACCGGGCAAGTCCGCCTCATCCAGGGCCACACCGCTTTGGGGCATCTCGGGCAGGCCGCGCAGATCAGGACCGCGCAGCAGCGCCCAACCGACCGCCTTGGCGGTCGCGTGCAGAAGATGCGTCTTGCCGGTGCCGGCCGGGCCGGCCAGGACCAGGCGCCCATCGGGCCACCGGGAGGGAGCGGCGAGCCAGCGCAGCGCCTCCTCATTGCTCGCATCGGCGATGAAATCTGCGGCGGCGAAGGAGGGAGCGCCGCCGATGGGCAGAACGAGTTGCGTCAAAGGCCATCTTTCTTCATGGGCCATCTTCCTTCATAGGCCGGTTTTTCTTCATGGGCCGGTTTTTCTTCATGGGCCGGTTTTTCTTCATAGGCCGGTTTTTCTTCATAGGCCGGTCCTCGGGGGGTCCAGGTAGAGCGGGCTTTCCAGGTAGCGGCGCAGCCAATGACGCGCCAGCACGCCCATGGCCGCCGCGATGGGCACGGCCAGCAACACGCCCAGAAATCCGAAGGCCACGCCACCGGCAAACAGCGCGAAAATGACCCAGACGGCGTGCAGCTCCACCCGGTCTCCCAACAGACGCGGGTAGATCACATAGCCCTCCAGCATCTGCCCTGCGACGAACACGGCCAACACCAGCAGCACGCCATTCCAGTCGCCCCACTGGCCGACGGCGAGCAGCACGGCGAGCGCGAAGCCCGTGAGCGAGCCGACATAGGGAATGAAGGAGAGAAAGCCCGAGATGATGCCGATCATCAGCCCCAGCTCAAGGCCGATGAGTTGAAGGCCAACGGCATAGAACAGCCCGAGGACCAGGCAGCACATCAATTGCCCACGCAGCCAGGCGGAGAGCACACGGTCAATGTCGCGCGACAATTGCCGCAGCGTGGAGGCGGAGCGGCGGGGCAGCCAGCTTTCCATCCGCGCCATGATGCCCGGCCAGTCGCGCAACAGGTAGAAGCTCACCACCGGTGTGACGATGGCGAGTGTGAGCACGTTGAACAACGCAAAGCCGCCGCCGATGAGGCGCGTGGCGGCAGTACCAAGCCAGCTGATCATCGCACCGGACTGGCTGATGATGAGCTCGCGCAGGCGTGCATCCACAACTTCCGGGCCAGCGGCTTCCTCGAGCGAGAGCAGGAACTCCCGCAGCCCGGCATTGATGGTGGCGATATAGCCGGGCAGCCGCGCCAGCAGCACGCCGATCTGGGCGATGATGAGCGGATAAAGCAGCAGCAAGGCGAGCAGACACAGCAACAGAAGAAGCACCACCAGGATGATGGCGCCCAACGGGCGGGGGATGCCAATTCGCGCGAGCCGTGTCGCCAGCGGATCGAGGAAATAGGCGATGCAGGCGGCGAGCACGAAAGGAGTGAGGATCGCCGAAAAGATCCACAGTGAGAGCAGCAAGGCCGACATCACGCCGACTGCCAACATCAGCCGCTGCCGGCGGGTGGCGACCATTGGCCCAGGTCTGCCGCGGCCGGGCGGGGGGGGCATGTCGTTCAAGGCGATGGCGCCTGCAATTGCCGGGCGCTGGAGACAACATAGGCGATGCCGGAGATCAGCGTGGTTGCGGCCACGGCCCAGATCAGCAACGCGAAGATATTTTCCATGGCCAAGGCATAGCCTGACGCCATCAGAGCCACGCCGGCAAGCGAAAGCTGCAGCAGCGTGTTCAACTTGGAGACCCAGAGAGGGCGGATAGGTGGGCGGCTGCCCAGCATCCAGAGCAAGCCAAGCCCGCCCACGATCACGATGTCACGGAACACCACCAGGATGGCCAGCCAATCGGGCAGCACGCCGATCGCGGCCAAGGTCACATAGACCGAGACGAGCAGCGCCTTGTCCGCGACCGGATCAAGCAGCGCCCCGATCGCCGAGCGGGCGTTGCGCGCGCGGGCGAGCCAGCCATCCAGGGCATCCGAAATGCCGGCGGCCACAAACAGGAGAAAGGCGAGATCCAGACGGTGCTGGAGGATCAGCCAGATTGTCACCGGCACGGCCACGAGCCGCGCAAGTGTGATCATGTTGGGCAAGGTGAGCAGGATCTGGGGGGGCGGGTTGCTCTCGCTCATGATCCAGGCGGGGTCAGCCCCCCGCGCCAAGCGCAATCTGCCAGCTGCTTCCCGATGCATTGATGACAAGTCCCGCACCCATCAGGGCAATGGCGGCCTCGGTGGGCTGCTGGCGCAGCCCCAGCCGGAAGCGCGCCGAATCCATGGAGAGAGATGTGATCTCGATGCTCGCCACACTGCCCGAAGCACGCAGGCGGCGGCGCAACTCCAGCCATTCGGAAAGGGAGCCGTGCTGGCTGCTGCCCTCCATGAAGGTTTGGGCGGCCATCGGGATGTTCAGCGAAAGGCCAGAGTCGCCCGTCGTGGGGCCACGCGCCACGGAGCGTCCGGTCACCGACGCGACGAGCCCCGGGTTGAACTGCACGGTCAGCCTGCCGGAGTAGCGGGTTGGGGTGGTGCGCTCCTCCTCGACGATCAGGGCGGCGACCAACCTCTCAAGCTGAGAATCCGAAGGTGCACTGGCACTTGCGCCGCCAGTCTGCTCCATCAGCCGTTGAAAGGCGATGCGCCGCGCGCTGGCATGGGCCTGGTCGCGCGCCATGACCGCATTCTGGGCCGTGGCCTCGGCGGGCACGCCACGCTGGACCAGGGGGTTGTCCTGAGCCGCCGCGGGGAGGCAAAAGAGGAGCGCCATGAGGCATGCCGCCAGCAGGTGTCGCGTCGCCAGGGCTTTGTTCCTTGTTTTCACCGGGTATGCTTAGCCCATCGGAGGCGGCCCTGAACAGTTCAGAAAAGACCAGCCTCACTTATGCCCAGGCGGGTGTGGATATCGCGGCAGGCGACGCGCTGGTCGAGCGCATCAAGCCGCTGGCACGCAGCACCCATCGCGCTGGGAGCATGGGGGGACTGGGCGGTTTTGGCGCGCTGTTCGACTTGAAGGCCGCAGGCTTTGTGGACCCGATTCTCATCTCCTCCACGGATGGCGTGGGCACCAAGCTGCGCCTTGCCATCGAAGCGGGAATTCATGATAAAGTCGGAATTGACCTCGTCGCGATGTGCGTGAACGACCTGATCGTCCAGGGTGGCGAGCCGCTGTTCTTCCTGGACTACTTCGCCACCGGCAAGCTCGATGTCGCTCAGGCAGCGCAGGTCGTCTCCGGCATCGCCGAGGGTTGCCGCCAGGCCGGCTGCGCGTTGGTGGGCGGCGAGACGGCGGAAATGCCGGGCATGTATCATGGCGGCGATTACGACCTCGCCGGTTTCTCGGTGGGCGCGGCCGAGCGTGGCGCGCTTCTTCCCCGCGACGTGGCGCCGGGCGATGTGCTGATCGGGCTCGGTTCCTCCGGCGTTCATTCCAACGGGTTTTCACTGGTTCGGCAGGTGATCGCGGCGGCGGGGATTTCACTGAACGACCCTGCGCCCTTCGCGCCGGAGATGAGCCTGGGGGAGGCATTGCTGGCGCCGACCCGCATCTACGTCCGTTCAGTGTTGGCGTTGCACCGGGCGGGATTGTTGAAAGCCGCCGCGCATATCACGGGTGGCGGCCTGCCGGGCAATTTGCCGCGCGTGCTGCCGAAGGGCGTATCGGCGGAGGTCATCGCCGGCTCCTGGCCGCTGCCTCAGGTCTTCCCCTGGCTCGCCCAGGCCGGAGGCGTGGCGGAGAGCGAGATGCTGCGGGTGTTCAACTGCGGGCTTGGCATGGTCATCGTGGTGGCTGCGGAACATGCTGATGTGGCGCTGGCGCAACTCAGTGATGCGGGCGAGGCTGCCTACCGGGTCGGCCAGATTGTTCCCACGACGGGCGAGTCTGAGGTGGTCATGCTGGGCGATCTCGCGCTGTGACACGGCCGCGCGTGGCGGTGCTGATTTCGGGCCGTGGATCCAATATGCTTGCGTTGCTGCAAGCCGCCGCGCAGCCAGACTACCCGGCCGAGATCGTGCTGGTGCTGTCCAACCGCGCCGATGCGGCAGGGCTGGCCCGCGCCGAGGCCATGGGCGTGGCGACGTATGTCGTGGAAAGCCGCGGGCGCGAACGCGCCGAGTTCGAAGCCGCAATGTCGGCTGTGCTGGCCACCCACCGCATAGAAATACTGGCACTTGCCGGTTTCATGCGGGTGCTGACCGAAGGCTTCGTGCGCGGATGGCAGGGGCGGATGATCAACATCCATCCCTCGCTGCTGCCGAGCTTTCCGGGCCTGGACACCCATGCTCGGGCGCTCGCCGCCGGCGTGCGCCTGCATGGCTGTACGGTGCATCTGGTGAGTGCCGGGGTGGATGAGGGACCGATTCTGGCCCAGGCCGCCGTGCCTGTTTTGCCGGATGATACCGAATCAGCGCTGGCCGCGCGCGTTCTCCAGCAGGAGATCCAGCTCTACCCGGCTACCCTCGCCTGGCTCGCCGCTGGGCGGGTTCGCCTGGAGGGAGGGCGCGCGATCATATCGGCCGCGCCCGTAAACCCCTTGCCGATGCAAGCGCCGCTTTCTACACACCGCACAGCGGATTGAGGATTTCAGGCCATGGCCGAGCAAAAACTGCAGATCGAGATGGTTGAAGTGAAGTCAGAGGACATCATCGCCGAGCGGCGGGCGCTCTATGACGGTTTCATGAGCGCCTCGGTCTGGGCGATCGGCGCAGTGATAGGCCTGCTGATCCTGCTCTGGTTTTTTTTGGGTTGAGTGCCCCGCAGGGATGAAGCGCTGCTTCACCCCCGAATGTTACCGCCTTCAGCCAACCAGTTCGTTGCCAGCAAAGAAATAGGCGATCTCGACCGCCGCATTCTCCAAACTGTCGCTGCCATGGGCGCTGTTTGCCTCGATGCTCTCTGCGAAAAGCTTGCGGATGGTGCCATCGGCCGCATTGGCCGGGTTGGTGGCGCCCATCAGGTCGCGGTTCTTGGCCACGGCGTTCTCGCCTTCCAGCACCTGCACGACGACCGGGCCGGACACCATGAAATCCACCAGATCCTTGAAGAAGGGGCGGGCCGCATGCACGCCGTAGAATTCCTCCGCCTGGGCGCGGCTCATCTGGATGCGCTTCTGGCCGATGATGCGCAGGCCGGCTTCCTCGAAGATCGCGTTGATCTTCCCGGTGAGATTGCGGCGCGTGGCGTCAGGCTTGAGGATGCTGAAAGTGCGTTCGATGGCCATGAAGGAGTCCTTATGATGAGGTTGCGGCGCAATTGCCCAAAGCTTGGCCTCCCGCGCAAGCCCCGCTTGGGCTAAATCGCGCGCATGACCGTTCTCAGCATCCAGGACTTGACCATTCGCATGGGCGGCCGCCCCCTCATGGAGGGCGCCGCACTCCAGGTGGATATCGGCCGCAAGATCGGCCTTGTGGGCCGCAATGGCGCGGGGAAATCCACGCTGATCAAGGCCATTCTCGGCGAGTTGCAGACCGATGGCGGGGATATCCGTCTCGCCCAGCGCGCCCGCATCGGCCATGTGGCGCAGGAGACGCCGGCGGGGGAGACCTGCCTGCTCGACATCGTGCTGGAGGCTGATACCGAGCGCGCGGGCCTTCTGGCCGAGCTTGAAGCCCACCCCGAGCCGGTGCGAGCCGGCGAAATCCATGAGCGACTGATCGCCATCGGCGCCGATGCGGCCCCCGCGCGGGCGGCCACGATCCTCGCCGGCCTGGGTTTCGATGCGGCCGCGCAGCAGCGCCCTTCGCGCGAATTTTCGGGCGGCTGGCGCATGCGCGTCTCGCTGGCCCGCGCGCTGTTCCTGGAGCCGGATCTGCTGCTGCTGGACGAGCCCACCAACCACCTCGACCTTGAGGCCGCGATGTGGCTGGAGGGCTGGATCATCCGTTTTTCGGGGGCCGCCATCATCATCAGCCATGACCGCGGGCTGCTGGATCGCTGCGTGGATGCCATCGCGCATCTGGACCGGCTGAAGATCACGCTCTACCCGGGAAATTTCGAGAATTTCGTGCGGGTGCGGACCGAGCGTGCGGCGCAGCAGGTGGCGCAGAACGCCCGGCTCACGGCCGAGCGG
>Ga0105048_10013993_pt1 | contig 12519 bp, 10 predicted proteins | sample MAT05_FD_78382 | JGI IMG/M metagenome (GOLD analysis project Ga0105048, IMG submission 78382) | Freshwater microbial communities from Lake Fryxell liftoff mats and glacier meltwater in Antarctica - MAT-05 | ecosystem: Environmental > Aquatic > Freshwater > Ice > Liftoff microbial mat | place... | reverse complement strand
TCTCGCGCCGCCATCTGACAACGGGACTGTCGGGGCCGGAACAAAAGTGAACTGGAGACGGAACAAAAGCGGAATGGAGTGGGAATGCCCCGGAAGGGGCGCGGGAGCGACGCCTCGCAGGAGGCCGGAGCGTAGCGGAGGCCGACGGAGAGGCGTCGCTCCCGCGCGTGCGCCTGGGGAGGCGCCGCGGGCTGCTGCTTGCCGGAGGCGGGGCGCTCGTATGCATTGCGCGGGGATGAAAAGCAACAACTCACTCACCGGCTGCCGCCCGAATTTATCCATCGCATTCTCGCCGGTTTCAACGACGGGAGCATGGATGCCGCCGCTGCCGCCGAGATCCTCAGTGTCGGCAGGACAAGGCTCTATGAACTCCGCAGCGTCTGGCTCAGAGAGCGCAACGCCTTTCGTCCGGCAGCCAGCGGCGGGGCGCATCGCGGCGCATGGCCGCGCGAGGTGCTCGCTTTCCTTGAGGAGTTCGTGCCGCTGGCCAGGCCGCCTAACTTCCAGCTCGTGGCCGACGAAATGAAGCGCCTCTTTGGCTTTGTCCGCGCGCGATCCAGCGTGGAGGCCCACCTCAAAATCCATCTCCCCCATCTGCTCCCCGCGCCGCCGCCCCGCAAGCGGGGCCACCGGCGCTTTCGCCGCGCGAGGATCGGCGAACTCTGGCAGCATGACAGCTCCATCCACCAGTGGTGGCCGGCTCCGCAAAAGCAGATCCTCCTGCTCACCGTGGACGACCATTCCGGCCTCAATGTCGCAGGCCGTTTCGTCACCGCCGACACCACTTAGAATCACTTCTGCCACTTCCGTTCCACCTTTGAAATCCACGGCATCCCGGAGGCCATCTATACCGATGCGCTCAGCCTCTTCGGCCCCAGTTCCAGCAGCGATCACAGCGATCCGAGAAGCGAATTTCAGCGCGCCTTGCGCAGGCTCGGCGTGGCCCATCTCGTGGCCCCCACGCCCCAAGCCAAGGGCAAGATCGAACGCCGCTTCGGCACCTTCCAACGCCGCATGGTCACCCTGCTGGCTCACGCACGGGTCGCGACCCCGGAGCAAGCCGAGGAGGTGCTCCAGATGGAGATCCTCCGCCAGAACCGCACCCGCCAGCGCAACACCGGCCTCATCCCGCTCACCGTCTGGGAAGGCGCGCTTCTTGAGCAAACCCATCGCCTTCGCCCCGCCCCCGGCGCCGCCCTGCTCGATCTGCACTTCTCCCTGCGCCAGCAGCGCCGCGTCAACCACGACCACACCATCGACTTCGAGGGCCGCAATTACGAGATCGCGGCCACTGCCAAAAAGTCCGTCACCCTCATCCTCCATCCTGCCCGCAGGTTTTGGGTCGCCGAACACCCGCCCACGGACATCTGGCCCCCGATCCTGGGCGCTTTCACTCTCTAATCCGCCGTTCACTTTTGTTCCGGCAAGCATTCCGCTTTTGAACCGTCGCCGACACATCTGACAACGGGACTGGACAAATCTTATCATTCGTCAATTCAGCCAGCCCGGCTCGTCACCTCGTCGGCTACAGCTTCAGGAGTTCACGCTGCCAGGGGAGGAGTTTCGGGAGTGTCTCCTCCGTCCTGAAGGCCAGACCCTCGAGGATCGCCTTTGGCGCGATGAGGGATGGGTCGAGCTGCATCTGCTCCGCGACGTGGTCGCGGTGCTTCTTCAATTCGAGGAAGCGGTCGAACTGCGCATGCGAGGGACGCTGCCGCGGGGTGCGGATCACTTTCGGCCATTGCGATTCGTCCATCTGCCTGCCGCGCTCGGCGGCGACGAAGAATTTTTGGGCGCGACTGCCGCGCAGGTGGCGGATCTCGACATCTTCCCCGGCATCCAGTCTTGCCGCGGCGTCGATGAGCTTTTCGCTGTGCAGGATGTGAAAGGTCGGCTTGTCCACTTTCTGGGCTTCCTCGTCGCGCCAGTGCCAGAGTTCGCGGAAAATGGCGGCGGCCCGGCCGCGGAGATGGCCGCTGCCCGGGATTCGCCAGAGCTGTTCGCGGTCGATTTCCTTGTCGAGTTCAGCGGAGCGTATCGCCTTTTCGCAAGCCTGCTCGAACCACGGGATGCGTCCGAGGCGGGTGAGTTCTGCCTGGAGGATGCTCACGATGACGGCGAGATGGCGGGTGTCGTTCACGGCGTAGTCGAGCATCTGCGGGGAGAGTGGGCGGGCCGCCCAGTTGGCTTTCTGCGAAGCCTTGGCGATCTTGATGCTGCAGAAGCGGTCCACGAGTGCCGCGTAGCTGAACTCGGCCATGCTGCAGAGGCGCGCCGCCAGCATGGTGTCGAAGATGCGCGCAGGCATCGGGCAGCCTGCCCGCCGGAGCAGCCGCAGATCGTAGTCGGCGCCGTGAAAGATCAGTTCTTTGCCGGACCACGCGGACCACAGGGGCGCGAGGTCCATTTCGGCGAGGGGATCGATCAGGAGGTCGGTACCGGGGACGCTGATCTGGATGAGGCAGAGCTTTTCAAAATAGCAGTGCAGGGAATCGGCCTCGGTATCGACGGCGATCTGCTGTTGGGGCCCAAGCAGCGGGACGATCGAGGCGAGGGCTTCCTTGGTGTCAGTCAGTGGAATCATTTTTGCCCAGGGGCTCTCGGTGTGTCGTGGGACATTGGCGGTGCGGCGCTAGCTGCGCAGGCCGCCCATGAGCAGCTCGGCATTGGATTTGGTGCTCTTCAAGGCGTGGAGCAGCACCTCGGTCGCCTCGGCGGGTGGCAGGGCGGCGAGTTGTTTGCGGAGGACGGCGATGCGTTCGTATTCGTCGGGATGATAGAGGAGTTCGTCGCGGCGGGTGGCGCTCTGGAGGAGGTCGATGGCGGGGAAGATGCGCCGCTCGGCGATGTAGCGGTCGAGTTTCACCTCCATGTTGCCGGTGCCCTTGTATTCCTCGAAGATGATTTCGTCCATGCGGCTGTGGGTTTCCACGAGCGCGGTGGCGAGGACGGTGAGGCTGCCTGCCTCCTCGGTGTTGCGGGCGCTGCCAAAGAATTTTTTTGGCTTTGCCAGCGCCTTGGTGTCGAGACCGCCGGACATGATGCGACCGCGGCCAGGTTGCGCGTTGTTGTATCCGCGCGAGAGACGGGTGATGGAGTCGAGGAAAATGAGGACGTGTCGCCCGAGTTCGACGAGGCGCTTGGCGCGGTCGGCGACGATCTCGGCGAGCTGGATGTGGCGGGAACTGGGTTCGTCGAACGTCGAGCTGTAGATCTGGGCGCCGTGGACGCTGCGGACGATGTCGGTGACCTCCTCCGGGCGTTCATCGACGAGGAGCACCATCACGGCGAGCCCTGGATTGCAGCGGACGGCAGCCTGGGCGAGTTCCTTCATGAGGATGGTCTTGCCGGCGCGAGGAGGCGCGACGAGCAGCCCGCGCTGGCCGCGGCCAATCGGTGCGATGATGTCCACCGCCCGGGCGGTGAGCGAACTTCCGGTGCCGGAATCGAGTGTCACGCGGGCATCGGGAAACCGCGCGGTGAGCGTGTCGAAATCCTTCGGCTCCTTCCATTCGCCGATCGGCAGGCCCTCGATGGTGAGGATCTGCTCGACCGTCATGTACTTCTCGCGATGGGCCGGCGGACGGAAGCGGACGGTGACGAGGTTGCCGCCTCTGATTTTGAGCCGCTTGGCGAGTTGAAAACTGAGGAAAGGATCCTGCGGTCCTGGGCGGAAGCTGTAGCGGGGGAAGCGAACGAAACCGCACCCATCGCTGGTGATCAACTCGGTGACGCCTTCCGCGAAAAGGGTGAAGCCGAGGGAGTGGTAGGCGCGGAGAAGGTCGTGGACGAGGTGGTGCCGGTTCTTCTCGGCGTTGACTCGCAGGCGCAGCAAGTCCGCCCGCTGGAGAAGCTCCAGATGCGTCAATGCGTGCAATTCCTCGATCCAAAGGTCGCGGGGCTGCAACTCGGACGGGATTTCCGGCTCCACAGTTGTGGTGACCGCCACCGCGGCATCGGTGATGGCGTCGTCGCCCGTGGGCGGCAGGATGCATTCATCGGCTGCACCCGGGGTGTCGTCGGCGGCTGCGGGCTCAGGTTGCATGAGCGGCTCAGGCGAAGCGTCGCCGGAGGCAGGCTGCGAGGATGCGGGATTGTCCGTCGAGGTTTGAGACGGTGCTGTCATTCCAAATTACGTGATCTGCTTGCTGAATTTTCTCACCGAGGTCGAGTTGGGCATGGATTATCTGCCTAGCCATCTCCGGTGCAAGCCCGCGCTCATGGGTGAGGCGGAAAACCTGCGTGTCGCGATGGGCCGCGACGACGATGATGCGGTCAAACTGGTCCCGGGCACCCGTTTCGTACAGGAGGGGAATATCGGCGAGGAGCCATTCGCCCGTGGCCCGTGCATGGGCTGCGAGGGCGGTCCAGCGGGCGCGTACGGTGGGATGGAGGATTTTTTCAAGGTTCTTGCGGTTTTCGTCATGTCCAAATACGAGCGCCCTTAGCTTCGCGCGGTCTGGCCGGCCGGATTCGTCGCAGGCGGCGGGGCCGAATGCGTCGAGGATTGCGCGTCGGGTGCTGTCGTCAGCCGTGAGCAACTCATGCACGCAGCGGTCGGCATCGAAGTGCTCCGAGGGCAGGTGCGCAAGCAGCTTGCGGCCAAAGGTGGACTTTCCAGTGGCAACTCCGCCGGTCAGGCCGATGACGGGCATCGGTTTTTTCCACTGCGTTCCCGTCTGGAACTAGCGTTCCATGCGACGCGCGGCGGGATTCAGAACCCCCCCGGTGCGCTGAGGCGGGGTGTAGCGGGCGTTGTAGTCGTAGGCTGGCATCGACGTCTGGAGCGGGCGATAGGACTTTCCGCCTCCCATATCCGGCGGCGCGATGTCCGGCAACGGCAGGGCATCCACGGATTCTTCCTTCTCCTCATCGGAGGTAATCGGAGCGCCCTCGGGGTTGACGAGGCGGGCGGTGACGAAGATGACGAGGTTGCGTTTGATGTGCTGGTCCACGTTTGAGCGGAAGAGGCGCCCGATGAGCGGGATGTCGCCGAGCAGAGGCGTCTTGTCCTCAATTTTCTGGACATCCTCGCGGACGAGTCCGCCGAGCACGACCGTCGCGCCGTCGAAGACAGTCACGTTGGTGGTGACTTTGCGGGAACTGAAGATCGGCTGGTTGATGATGTTCGGCGTGAGGATGGTGGTGGTAGTCTGGCCGGTGAGTGGGTTGGTCGAGGTGGTGCCGATGGGGCTGCCGTAGTTGATGAAGCCTTCAAACTCGACCACCTGCGGTGCGAGTTGCATCTCAATGGAGTAGCCATCGGCAAGGATGTTTGGCTCGACTTCCAGCGTCACGCCGACGTCGCGCTTCTCAAACGCAGTGGGTGTGGTGGGCGTGACGGGGAAGGAGCCGTTGTTATTACCGCCGCCACCGCCGCCGATGAGTCCGCCGCCGCCACCTTGGCCACCGAATTGCTGGGGAATCTGCGGCTGCGCGAACTCGATGGGATATTTGAATTCGCGGATGATCTCGATGACGGCGCGCGCGCCGCTCTTGGTCGTCACGCGGGGCGCGGAAAGCAGGTCCACGCCCTTCTTCTGGTTCAGGCCGCGCATCACGAGCTGAAAGGTCGGATCGGTGCCCGCGCCGACGATCGAGGCGATGCCGGGCGCGAGCTGGCTGGCACCCGGGACGGCGAAGAGCAAGGAATCGATCGCGCTGGCACTGATGGCGAGCTGCCCGCTGCGGTTGCCGGCGGTGATGGGGCTGTCGCCGGGGTTGAAGGTGAACGGGAAGTCGGCCTGGTTGGTTGCCGGCGATGTTCCGCTGGTGCCACCGCTGGTGAAGACGTTGAAGTTCCGCGGGATATTGGACTGGCCGAGCATCCAGTCGAAGCTGAGTTCCTTGAGATTATTCTGCGTAATCTCGACGAACTTCGCCTGAATTTCGACCTGCTTTATGGCTCCTTCGTCAACGGCGGACTCAATGATGCGTTCAACCAGGTCGAGCTGTTCCTGGGTATTCTTGACGACAAGCGTGCTGCTCGACTTGCTGTAAAATGCGTTCGTATTCGGGCCAAAGTTAACTCCCTGGGCGATGAGGAAGTCCTTGGCGTTGGAAGTTCCGGCCAGGCCGCTGCCGCCGTTGGGATCCGCAGGCTGCCCAAACCCGCCGCCGCCGCCGCCGAGCGCCCCGCCTCCAAGCGCACCACCTCCGCCCCCACCTGGTGCGCTGCGCAGTAGCGTCGGTGAAACCTTCCATTGCTTGGTGAACAACTCTTCGGTCTGCGCGCCGATCGGCACAATCAGGACCGCAGCGGGCTCGATCTTGTATTTCAGGTTCGCGAGGTTGGCGATGTATTTGATCACCTCGATCATCGGGACATTGTTCAAGGTGAGGGTCACCCGCGTGCTGGGACTTCCCCCGACCTGCGGCAACCCGCCGGGAGCCCCGGGAATCGCGCCGAGACCGGGAATTCCCCCACCGGGGTCCGGTGCAGGCACCGGCGCGGGAGCAGCGCCGCCTTCCTCCGCGAGTTTCAGGACGATGTCCACGCCCAGATTCTCCGGGTCGAGGGACTTCGACTTGGAGACCAGAAACTCGATCGCTTCGCGCACGGTCGAATCGCGGAAGTCGATTTTCGGGAAGACGATGCTGTTGAGTTTCTTGGTGATCCCGACCACGCTCGGTGCGTTGGTCTTGTTCTGGTCGCTGATCGTGACGACCTTGCGATCGAAGCGGCGGTAGGGACGACCCCATTCCTTGTCCACCTCCCACATCGCGATTGCCCGGGTGGCGTCGTAGCCCGCGCGCGCGGAACGGTCCTTCAGATTGGCGATCTCTTCGCGGCCTTTCTGGGCTGCGACGCTGTAGGGATCCCGGTTCAGGACTTCCTCGTATTTGCGCTCGGCGAGGCCGTAGCGCCCGAGGTCGGAGTATCCTTTCGCGGCGACAAAAGCCTTCTTCACTTCCTCGACGTTTGCCCGGTGCTGGGGCGTCATCTGCTTGTTGAAATAATCGGGTGCCTCGATGTTCGAGAGCAACCGGAGGACGGAACGGTCGTTGGGATTGTGCCGGAGGACTTCCTGCAGGGCTTGCACTGCGCTGGCGTAGTAGCCTTCGGTGACCCGTTGCTCGGCAAAACGAAGCCCGGCGGCGGTGAATCCGTCCACTGCTGCCTTGCGTGTCACGGCGACTGCCGGCGCGCCAGCAGGGATTGCGTCGCACGCGTTCCGGAAATGGGCGTAGGCCGCCTCGTAGTCCTTCTTCCGCAGCGCTGCCTGGCCGGCGGCGATCTCTCCGGGACCGGCTACTTCGGCGCGCTGCATGCGCCGGGCAAGTTCACGGTTTGCCGTGGCCTGGACGGAGCTTCCACCGAGCTGCGCCCACATGGCTACGGGCTGAAAAAGGAGGCTCCCGAGGACAAGCGGTGCAATGGATGAGGTGAGCGGCGTTCGGATCATGGTTTCGTCTTGGTGTGGGTTGGGTGGATTTGCTGCTGGCTCACTGGCTCGGCGAGGGGTGGCAACGCACAGGCGTCATTCGTGTGGATGGCTACTGCGTTGCGGTCAAGGTTTTCTTAGTGCCGTCGGGCAGTGTGATCACGGCACTCTTGCCCACGATTTCGACGAGCGTGTAAGTTTTGTCAGGTTCCGGCGGCAATGTGAATGTCTGCCCGCGGGCTTTGGAGAAGTCGGCGGTTCCCTCTTTGCCCGGCTGGACCCACTTGTAACCAAAGACCCCATACGAGTCGGGGGAATCGACGATCTGGCCGAGCGGAAGAATGACTTTCGCGCCGGTTTCCTTGTTCTCGACGGTGACCTCGGAAGCGTCCTTCTTCGTCCCATCTTTGCCGGGCACTTCGATCTTCTTGAACGACTCCACCTTGTATTTGGTCTTCGGAATGTCATCCCCCAGTTTCACAAAATGGGTCCGGCCGCCGACATCCACAGTGTTGATCTGCACCATGGAATTCTCCGGCTTCTTCAGGTCTAAGTCAGACGACATGAACCGGAGCCGGAAGGGAATTAACCTAATCTTCACCAGAACAAGTTTCGTGTGGTAAGGGGGATGGGAAATAGGATCCATCGGATCGGTCGAATCATCCGGCAGGGGCTGACCGCCGGAATTCATGACGGGATGTCCGTCGTTATCGAGGTGTGAAAGGGTGTCCAAGCCATTCCATTCTTCCAAAGTCGTGAAGCCATCCTGATCGGGATCCTCCTTCAGGACGGTGTCCTTCAGGAAGTCCAGATTGTAGTTTGAGAGCCAAACATTCGGGACTGGCTTTTGGAAACTCTTGCCCTTGGGCCTTGCGAGTTTGCCGTCCTGGATGACGTAGAGTTCGCTAATGAGAAGCTTTCCTGCTTGGTCAGTGGGTGCCCACGAGACCGGCGTTTCGATGGCCTTGCGGGCGGCATCGAGCGTTTCCGTGGGGGTCTTTTCCACCTTGCCTGTGGAGATGATCGGATTTTGGATTCCCTTAAAATTCCCTGCGAAGCTGGACACCCTTGTGTAAAGGAGCGCAATCAACGCGAGCGCGACTAGCGAGACGAGCGAGAGTGAGAGTTGGGCGGGGTTTTTCTTGATCCAGTTCATGGCTGCTTTACCTCCGGTTCGGCGATGTTGAGCACTTCGAGATCGATGACACTGGTGATTTTTTCCTTCCCAAAAACGTAGGTGAGCGAGCCGCCGGAAGGTGCCGTTGCATTGCCGCCGCCCGGGGCGGCACCGGCATCGGGCGTCGAGGGGGAGGGACTCGCCCCATCCGGGCTGGCTGGAGACGATGGGGCGATGGATCCAACGGCGAGGCGTGGTGGCGATTCCGGCTGCGTGTTATGTACCGAAATCTTCCGGATGATGAAAAGCTGCTCCTTATGGTTTGCCAGGCCGGCGATGATTTTTTGGAGCGTGAGATCGGAGGAGGTGATCTTGATTCTGAGGCCCGTTTTCTCGACCAGCTTTCTGTCCGGCTTGTTGTTGGGGGAAGGTTTCCCCCCGGGAGGTGGCGGTGGGCTGGCGGGCTTGGCCTTGCCAGTCTCCTCGGGGAGCGTGTCGCGATGGAGTTCCCCGAGTTCCACGTCCTTGGCATCGATCAAGGCATTCATTACCAGCACGATTGCCCGGAGTTGGCGGGCGAGGGCAGGGGCGGCTTTGGCCTCCGGAGGTTTGGCCTGATACTCGCCGAACCCCATGTAGAAGTCCTTTGGAGGCACGACTTTCGCCGCCGCGGCCTTTGTATTGAACGTGGCGACGGCTTCTTTCAGGCGGTTCTGGAACTCGATCATGGAGACCGGCTCCTCCCCCAATACGCGGCCCTTCAATTCCTTTTGGAACGAAGCGATCTTGGTGTGCAACTCCTGTTTCTGGCCGATGAGGTCTTTGAGGTTTGCGTCGGTCAGAGCCTGCTTGGATGACTGGAGGGTCTTGAGGTTGTTCGCGGCAGCATCGAACTCGCTCACGGCTGTTTCGTAGTTGTCCATCGCCGAAAATGTGAAATACCCGAGCGTTCCGAGGCCCGCGAGCATCACCGCTCCGAAGCCGGTCAGGAATTTGTTTTCGGAAAACCAGTTCATTGAACCGATATCGGGTTTCTGAGTTTCAAGGGGAGGGCGAACTTGAAGGCCCAATCGTTGGTGTCGTCGTTCGGACGCATGTATCCGGCGTTCGGATCTTCGATGGGCTCAAGGTAAGGCGAGTCCTTCAGTCTCGCAATGAATTCATCGACCACCGCAGTGCCCGCGTTGTTGCCAGCCTGGTGGCTGAGGTAGAGACCGTGGGCCATCACCGTGACCGTGGGTGCCGGTCGCTCTTCCTGCTTCTGACCTTTGGCATTTCCAGAAGCGGGTTTGACAGGCTCGTCCGGTTCCTTCTTGAGGCTCTCGGGACCAAGTTCGAAACCGGTGATCCAGATGTATTCTTTTGGAAGCCTTTCGTTGAGATCCGCAAGCACTTTGACCCAGTATTCGCGCTCCTGTGCGACGATGGTCAGCGGTCTGGCGGATTCGACGAGCTTCGCCAGATCCTTTCGCGCAGCTTCCATGCTGCTCTTGATCGCGTTCAGCGGTTTCGCCTGTTCGACAAGCGACTGGGTGACGCCTGCTGTCGCCGTCGCGGCATGTTCGTAATACTGCCACCATGCGCCCATCGCCGCGAGGGCGCACAACCCGGCGGTGATGATGTAGGGGCGCTGCGCCGCGCGCTTCTCCGCTTTCACGAGGCTGGTCGGGCGCAGGTTCAGCTCCATCGGGCAGCTTCCCAATCCGCGCAACGCGAGTCCGACCAGCTCTCCGAAGGTGTGGGCCGACCGACCGATCCCTTGGATGTCGAGAGTGTCCGCGACCGCCACATTGCGGAGGGGATTGAAATACTCGACCTCCATGCCGGGGAACTTCTCCTGGAAAAACTCGCGGATGTAGGGAAGGGACGCCGTGCCACCACAGATGAGCACCCGCTGGGGCTGTGAGCCACTGTGCTCGCTCCGATAGAAGGTGATGCTGCGCGCGATTTCCTGGTGCAGGCGCGTCATCTGGTTGCGCGTGATCTTGGAGATGCGCGCAACCTCCACGTCATCCGGCTCGGCGTACGTGCCGCCGAGACTCACGAATCCATCCTTCACTTTCCGTTCGTCGGCCTCGGCAAAGGAACAACTGAAGTCCTTGGCGATCGCCGTGGTGATCGAACTGCCGCCGATGTTCAGGCGCCGCGGAAAAATTTTGCCCGGTTCACAAAACAGAAGGTTCGTCGTGCGCGAGCCGATATCCACGACGATGCTGCATCCCTCCGCGTCCGGGTAATTGTAGCGGAAGGCATTGTAGAGTGCCATCGGTGCGATATCGATCGCCGCGGGCTGGAGACCGCCCGCCTGCACGGAGTCGTTGATCTCATCCAAAAGGTCCGACTTGATCGCGGCGAGGATTACCTCGACCTGCCCGCCGTCGCCCGCGTCGAGGAGTTGCCAGTCCCACACGACTTCGTCGATGGGGTAGGGGACATTCTGCTGCGCCTCGAACCCGACGATCTGCTCGACCTGCGTGGCATCGCCGACGCTCGGGAGGGTGACCGGCCGGGTGAAGACGACATGCGAGGCGATGGCGTAGTTGACCTTCCTTCCTTGCAAATGAAGCTCCGAAACCAGTTGCTGAAGCTGGAGCTTGGTCTGCGCCGTCCGGGTGGCATCCGCCAAGGGATCCCCGAGGATTTCGGCCTGCTTCAGCCGGGTGAGGATGAGGCCGCCGTTCGAACTCCGCACAAACTCGGCGAGACTGATCGTCTGCGTCCCGAGATTCAGTGCGTAGATTCCTTTGGGTGCGGCCATGCGGAGGTTGGCGAGGTTTGTTGCCTATCGTCCCTTGGGTTTCACCGCTTCATATCGGTCCCACCAAAGCACGTGGAACGGGGTGTCGGACTTCGGCGAAAGCATGTCTGGGATGCGCGGAAGATTCGGGATCGCCTTGTTGATCACCGCCTTGCCCGTCAGCTTGACCCCCTGCTTCGATGGGATCACCCAGACGTTATCGACCATGCCCTGCATGAATTGCTTGGGAAACGCCAGTCGTTCGAGATTCCGCGGTGAGATGAACATGACTGAGAAGCGTGACCGGCCCTTCGGGATATTCACGTGAGTGACCTCAGCCGTGCAAAGCTTTCCGTTGACGAGCGCGGTGTATTCCAGCGTCAGTTCGTCCACCAACTCGATACCATCGACCGCAAACTCGACCTCGATCTCGATCCATTTCGCAGTCTCAAAGCGCTTCGGCTTGCCTGTGTACTGGAATTCCGGTGTGGGGACGTAGTCCACCTGGACTTTCTCGATCTTGATGTTGCGATCCGAGATGACCACCGGCACCTGGGCTGGAACAGTGGCGGTCGCAAATGCGAGGGCCGTAAAAATAAGGGCGAAGATTTTCATGGGAGGGCAGTGAAACGATTTGGCGCTGAATCCGATAGGAATGATTTCCTTTCGTATTTCTTTCCCACGTGCGGGACGGAAGAAAAGGAAAATTTGCAATGCTCACAAAAATTTTATGCAGCGGGGCTCGGAACTGCACCGGCGGCATGGGTTTCGCCGCCGATGATTGCGCGCATCGCGAGCGTGGTGCCGGTCGTGATCGCGACATCGAGCAGGCGCTGTCCTGCCGGGAGCAGCGGCGCGACAGGAATGGCGCGGCCTTCCCACGCTGCGAGGCGCGGGCGCAGTTGCGATGCAGCGAGATTCGCGATCATCCCGTCGCCCGTGCAGGCGAGGTCGCTGAGGCGTGCATTCCCCTCCGCGTCGATCTCGAATCGTCCGCGAATCGTGAGCGTCGCCGTGAAGAACATCGCCTTTGCAACCGCGGTCGCGGCCAGCGCGATTCTGCGCGGAGTCTCCGCCTCGACGGCGAGTCGTACGGATTGCACTTCCGCTCCGTGCTCCGCGGCGGCATCCCGGGCGAACGCGAGCAGCGCGGCCTCGATGTCCGCCAGCGCGATGGATGCTTCGACCGATCCCGAGGAGCACTTTTCCAATCGTGCCACCCGTGTGCCGTCTGCCGCGCGGCCGAACATCACCATGCAATCCTGTGCGTTTAAGCGCAC
>Ga0105048_10013992_pt1 | contig 12520 bp, 13 predicted proteins | sample MAT05_FD_78382 | JGI IMG/M metagenome (GOLD analysis project Ga0105048, IMG submission 78382) | Freshwater microbial communities from Lake Fryxell liftoff mats and glacier meltwater in Antarctica - MAT-05 | ecosystem: Environmental > Aquatic > Freshwater > Ice > Liftoff microbial mat | place... | reverse complement strand
TTTGTAGCGGCTACGATAGCGCACTATGGACGTATCGACGTGCTGGCGTCCAACGCGGGGGCCAATGTATTTGCCGGGGCAGAAGGCTGCACCACTGAACAATGGCGGCACAACCTGAACCTGAATCTGGAATCGCACTGGCAGCTGGCGCGGCTCTGCAAACCGCACTTAGAGAAAAACGGTAACGGCGTTATTATCATCAACAGTTCGTGTCATGCGTTCAACACCATGCCGGGCTGTTTTCCGTACAACATCGCCAAAACGGGCCTTCGCGCACTGGTTCAAAGTCTGACCATCGAGTGGGCACCCACCATCCGAACCGTAGGTATTGCGCCGGGATTCATTGACACCGACCTCGCCCAGATGCACTTCAACACCTTTCCAGACCCCATTGCTGCCCGGCAAAAGATAGTGAACAGCTTCCCGATGAAGCAACTCGGAACACCGGAATCCATTGGTGCCTGGTTCGTATTTCTGTCAAGTCCGTTTGCTGCCTTTGCCGCTGGCCAAACATTCCTCCTCGACGGGGGCCGCTCGGCAGTGATGCTGGACGGGTAGCTGGAATTAATCAAACGGCCAATTCAACTGCCGGGTCCCAGAGCAGGGTTTTGAAATCGACCACGCGGTCGTCATCGACCTGAACGCCTTCGGCTTCGAGCAGGTCCTGCATGGCGGTGGGGCTGCCAAAGAAGTGCTTACCCGATAACACCCCGATCCGGTTTACCACGCGGTGTGCCGGCACGTCGCGCCCGTGCGAGGCCACCATTGCCCAGCCTACCATTCTGGCACCGGCCCGCAAACTCAGGTACCGCGCTACGGCCCCGTAGGTCGTTACACGACCCACCGGCACTTCGCGCACCACCCGATAGACCTCCTCAAAATAGTCTTTATTTTCGAGCATTATTCTCTTCAATCTCCGCCACTAACTGCCCGTACCATGCTTCGCCGTAGGCACGAATGAGCGCTTCGCGGACGAATTTATAAATGGGTACGTTCAGTTGCTCACCAAAACCGCAGGCGGGACTGCAAATGGGCCATCGGTCGTAGTTGAGGGCATGAAAATGCTCGTATTTGGTGACGCGGATGGGGTACAGATGGCACGAAAGCGGCTTTTTCCAGTCAATCTTACCGTCATTGTACGCTTCTTCAATGCCACACTTCAGAATACCCCGCTCGTTCCAGCTGGCATAAACGCATTCGCGCCCGCCTACGGTGCTGGTCACGAAATTACCCTCGCCGTCGTCTTCGTAGCCGCCCTGCTGCTCAATGACGCGGATGCCTTCGGGGGAGAGGTATGGCTTGATGTCGTCGTAAATCCGGTCCAGGATCAGGTGTTCGTCGCCTTCGAGGGGGGCGCCCATGTCGCCTTCCACGCAACACGCGCCTTTGCACTTGTCGAGGTTGCAGACAAAGAATTTTTCGGCTACATCGTCGCTGATGCAGGTGTTATCAATCAGAATCATTTCACAATTTTTAGTCGCTGTCCAAGCTGAACACCCGTATCGGTCAGATTATTCCATTCCTGAATCTGGCTGATGGGCACGTCGTAGCGTTTCGAGATACTGAACATGGTATCGCCTTTTTCCACGGTATGATACACCAGTTTACCACCCGTAGCACCCGCTTCGATGGCGGCTTTTGAGGGTTTCACTGGAACGCCCGCCACAGGCTTTACGGATAGTTTCTGCCCTACTTCCAGCACATTGCCGACAGTTAAGTTATTAAGCAGTAATAGCTCATCCAGGCTCAGGCCGTACATCCGCGAGATGCTGTAGTACGTCTGCCCCGCTTCTACGGTATGCGTTATCGCCGAACGATTCACCGCAACCGGAGCGGGCGCGGGTCGCGATGTCTCTGTGGGGGCGGCCGGGCGGGGCGGGGCTTTGCTACTGATGGGCGTAGTAGAACCATCGGCCTGCTGCTCAACGGCCTCACCCGGATCGTTGGTCTGCGCTGGACGTGTACGAACGGGGGTACGCTCAGCTGGTGCGGGTTTGGGGGCGGTGGCTACGGGTACGGTGCGGGGGGGCGTGGCGGCATCAGCCGAGCGCACAATCACGACCCGCTCCGAACCGGCATCGGCAGAGCGGCTATTGGTAGTGGGGGCCGGGGCCGCTGGTTCAGGAGCGGGGCGGGTGGCGGGTTCCGACGTGCCGTCGTTCGCGGTCACGCCCCCGTCCACAAGTTTGGGGCTGTACTTCCGGCGTTCGGACGAGTTGCGCGGCACATTGTCCATGCCATCAACCCGGCGGGGTACACCGTTGGTAGTGGCTACGTCGGCAGGGGTGGTAGTCATAGCGGGTGTCTGATCATAGACCGGGGCCGTTGGCGATGTAATGACCTCAACGGGCCGGTTGGCGGGTCGGCGTTCGCGGAGCCACATCACACGGCCCGTTACCAGGCGTTGCAACCGGTCGAGCCGGTTGTAGCGCATGAGTTTCTTGAGCCGGATGCCGTACCGCTGCGAAATACTGCGTGTTGTCTCGCCTTCGCGCACGGTATGAAACGGCACGAGTGCTTTCTTGCGCTTCTTGGCTAAGTAATAGACGTTGTTTTCAATGATCGGGTCGCGCTCGCCCATGTCGTTATAGCGCATAAAACTTGACACGCTCATTTTGGCTTTGCGGGCCAGAGACGATGCATTATCGCCGGACTGGGCCTGAATACCGGGCAGTCCATTTATTTCGTACAGAACCGGGTCATTTTTACTGCTCAGACCGGTTGTAACCCGGCGCAGCACCGGAAAGCCCACATCGGTTTGCGCTACGCCGGGCGTTTTGGCGGGCGTTATCTGGCTGATTCGCTGGCGTACTTCGTTGAGCTGATCGGCAGCTACCGGCAATACAACCACGTAGGCTTTGTCGGTCGGGACGCCTTCGTTGAGTACCCAACGGTTGTACTTGTGCAGTTCAAACTCGTCCACACCTGTTTCAATAGCAATGGTCCGCAGCGATTTACCACCGCCACTCCCGTACTCAAGCAGGGCGAGTTTATTACCGTTCTGGTGAGTTGGCAACGCGCTTTCAACGGCAATTTTGTGGGCGAAGAAGCGCAGAATGTAGCGGTCAGTACGGCCATCGAGGGCTATTTCGCGGGCGTAGGCCCAGTCGGGAGGAATTAGTTTGGCAATGCCCCCCGCGCCGAGGTAATAGGAATACAGCGACGCCACCCAGTTGTTGAACTGCTTGTTACTTTGCTTAAGATACCGGGCCGCGCCGTGGGTTGAGGCCGTAATACCCCGGCGTTCGTCCACCTGATCATCCACCCGCATGCCCAAACCCGTGGCTGTTTCGGCTTTGAACTGCCAGTAGCCCACTGCCGACGACGTTGAGACGGCGTCGGGGGTGAGCGAGCTTTCCTGCACGGCAAGGTACTTGAAATCAGTGGGTACGTCTTCGTCGATCAGAATGGCGTCGATCATGGGAAAGTACAGGGCCACGCGGTCCAGTTTAGCGGTCCAGTACTGGCGGTTGGCCATGAGTGCGTTTACGTCCTGCTGCACAATACGCCGGGCATCGGGATCGAGCAGCACCGAGATATTGGCAAAGGAAAGCTGCGCAGGTACGGTTGGCACCGGCGAGGGTTGTGCCAGCGCGGTAAGGCCCGTGAGCAGAAGCGGAGCAACAAGGGAGCAGGTTTGTTTATTCATAAAGCAGAAATCGCACCGCCCGGGCGGGCCATTTAGAGTTCGTAAATCAGAGCTTTTTTCGGATCAGCATCATCCCATCGCGAATGGGCAACAGCACGTTTTCTACGCGGCTGTTGTACTGAACCATGTTGTTAAAGGCCAGCACGGCCCGCGTGTCTTCATCGTTGGATTTCAGGGGTTCAACAACCTTGCCACTCCACAGCACATTATCGGCCAGGATAAACCCACCGGGGCGCAGTTTTTCCAGCACAAGGTCGAAGTACAGGGCGTTGTTCCGCTTGTCGGCGTCGATAAATACCAGATCGAATGTTTCTTCGAGGGTTGGGATGATATCAGCGGCAATACCGATGCGCAGGTCGATTTTGGCGTTCAGGAGCGATTGCTGCCAGTACTGGCGGACTACGGTTTCGAGTTCTTCGTTCTGCTCCAGCGTAATCAATCGCCCGTCGTCGGTCAGTCCTTCGGCGAGGCACAGAGCCGAATAACCGGTGTACGTGCCAATTTCCAGCACGCGCCGGGGCCGGATCATACAGGAAATCATGGACAAAAACCGCCCCTGCACCTGCCCCGACAGCATCCGGGGGGCCATGACGTGGGCGCGGGTATGCCGACTGAGCCGGGCCAGCAACGCGGGTTCGGGCGAGGTGTGTGCTTCGGCGTAGGCGGTAAGATCGGCGGGCAAAAAATCCATCTGGCAAACTCAGCAATGCATCCGACACACGGGTCCTCAGCATTGTTAGCGGCTTGGTTTAAGTAAAAGTAGCGGTTTTTCCGTGTTTCATTGATTACTTACCCTCGAAAACGCCAGCAGTGCGTCAAGCGATACGTATTGCAGGGCACGTTCATGGGTACAATCGGGCAATACTGTTGGCGCCACGCCCGCTTCGTAGGCTTCGCGCCAGCGCAGGGCGCACAAACACCACTTATCGCCCGCTTTCAGGCCGGGAAAGCGGTAGTCAGGTCGGGGGGTGCTGAGGTCATTTCCCCGGCTACGGGTAAACTCAAGAAAAGCATCGGTCATGATAGCGCAGATCACGTGCCGCCCTTCGTCATGTTCGTCGGTGCGGCAGAAACCATCGCGGTAAAAGCCGGTCATTGGACTGGTACAGCAGCAGGCCAGTTCAGAGCCGAGGATATTTTTAGGATTCATAGTCATTTGTGGTCATTCGCTTTACGTCATTGTGGTCATTGAAGAATTATTCTGGGTCTATAACGACAAATAACAACGAATGACGCGAAGCAAATGCCGAGAAGCGAATAACAACGAATTTAAACCCGGCTTTTCGTATCGATGATGATCGTCACAGGTCCGTCGTTGAGGAGTGACACCTGCATATCGGCTCCAAATTCGCCGGTTTGTATGGGCTGGCCGAGGTCGGCAGTGAGCTGCGCAATCATAGCTTCGTAGAGCGGCACGGCTACCTCCGGGCGGGCGGCTTCGGTAAAGCCGGGGCGGTTGCCTTTTTTAGTGCTGGCATGCAGCGTAAACTGACTGACGAGCAGGATGTTTCCGCCAACAGCCGCTAAGTCGAGGTTCATCTTACCGTCGTCGTCGTTGAACACCCGCATTCCCACAATCTTCCGGCTAAGCCACTGCACATCATCAATCGTATCGGTGTGCGTTACGCCGAGCAGCACCAGAAACCCGGCCCCAACCTCTCCCCTTACCTGCCCGCCAATGCGGACCGACGCCCGTGATACACGCTGAATTACGGCAATCATTTCGGTAGATTAGAAAAAGGTGTTGTTAATAGCACGTACCTAAATGCGTTTATCAGGATGTAAAACCCAAAAATAGGCACTGCAAACGCGTATGCCATCGAAAAAAGCGAAATGCCGCCCCTTGCCGTACCTTTGCGGGCCGATAAACGCCCCGCCCGATGTCCGTAACGCCGAAAAAAGAACTTGGTCAGCATTTTTTGACCGACCTCACCATTGCCGAATCCATTGCCGATCTGCTCACCGGAAACACACCCCACGCGGGCGAACCCTACCGGCAACTGCTGGAAATTGGCCCTGGCATGGGCATCCTGACCAGGTTCCTGCTCCAAAAACCACAGTTCGAGACCTATGTCATCGAGATTGACCGCGAATCGGTCGATTACCTGAAACAGCATGTGCCGCAACTTGAGGGGCGAATTTTATCGTCCGATTTTCTGAATATCCGGCCTGATTACCTGCCCACCAAGCAACCTGACAGCACCGGCTCGTTTGGGATCATCGGCAACTTCCCGTACAATATTTCCACCCAGATTCTCTTCAAAGTCCTCGACCTGCGCGACCGGGTACCGGAGGTAGTGGGCATGTTTCAGCGCGAGGTGGCCATGCGGGTGGCGTCGGGGCCGGGCAATAAGGACTACGGCATTCTGAGCGTCCTGCTCCAGGCGTGGTACGACATCAAGTACGAGTTTACGGTAGAGCCGGAGGTGTTCAATCCCCCGCCAAAGGTACGTTCGGGCGTGTTGTCGCTCCGGCGCAATGACAAGACCGAGCTGGGCTGCGATGAGCGTAAATTCAGGCATATCGTCAAGCACGGGTTCGGGCAGCGTCGCAAAACCCTGCGCAACGCCCTCAAACCCCTCAACCCACCCGAAGCCGCCCTGGCAAGCGCGTTCATGGACAAACGGGCCGAACAACTCAGCGTGGCGGAATTCGTGGAACTAACCTTGTTAATGAGTGAAAGAGTGAATCGGGACGCCGAAGCGGAGTGAATAAGCGAATGGCTGACGCATCCGTGTACGCACGCAAGCAACCTTTCACTCTATTGCTCTTTCACTCTTTGAGATATGACCTTCGAACTTACTCAGGAATATCTGGATCATATCCAGCAACTCATCGACTCGGGCGACGACGTGGCGTTGCGGGCGGAGATGGGAGACCTGTATCCCGCCGACATTTCGGGGATTCTCTATCAGGTCAATACCGAACCGGCGCGGTACGTCCTGAACCTGTTAGACAAAAAAGTTGGGGCCGAAATTCTGGCTAACCTCGAAGAAAACGACCGGGCCGACCTGCTGAAAACGTTTTCGTCGGACGAAATCGCGCCGTTCATCAACGAAATGGACTCTGACGACGCCGTTGATTTGCTCAACGAGCAGCCCATCCGGGTACGCGAGGAAATCATTGCCCTGCTCGAAGACCGCGAACAGGCCCGCTTTATTCTGGATTTGCTCCACTACGACGACGACGTAGCGGGCGGGCTGATGCAGAAGGAGCTGATTAAAATCAACGTTAACCTGACCGTAAACGCCTGTATCGAAGAGATCAGGCAGCAGGCCGAAGATGTTGAGAATGTCTATGCCGTTTACGTGGTCGATGACGTGGGCAAGCTGCTCGGTCTGGTGTCGCTCAAGAAGATTGTACTGGCCCGCAAGACGGCCAAAATCGCGGACATTTACGAAGACGACGTTGTGTTTGTCGAAACCTACCGCCCCGCCGACGAAGTAGCCGAGGTCATGCGCCGGTATGACCTCGACGCCATTCCTGTGGTGAACGTACAGCAACGGCTGCTGGGCCGGATCACGATTGACGACGTGGTGGATTTGATTACCGAGCAGGCCGAAGAAGACCTTCAGGCTATTTCGGGTTTATCGGGCGAGGTGGAGGAAGACGATACCATCTGGCAACGGGCCAAAGTACAGCTGCCCTGGCTGATGGTGGGTGCGGTGGGTAGTTTGCTGGCCGCTACGGTTATCAACGGCTTCCAGAGCGAGCTGGGCAAGATTGCGGCCCTCGCGGCTTTCATCCCAATTATCGGCTCCACGGGTGGTAACGTCGGTATTCAGACCTCGTCGCTCATCCTGCAAACCCTCTCCGACAGTTCGGGGCTGTCCGTCACGCTGACCAGACGGTTGTTCAGAACATTGCTAGTAGCCCTGATAAATGGCCTGGTTGTGGGGCTGATTGCCGGTTTATATACCCTGCTCATTGGCGAGCCGCGCTTATTTTTTGTGGTGGCCTGCTCACTGCTGTCGGTCGTGATGCTGGCCTCATTCATGGGTACCATCACGCCGTTGCTCCTCGACCGGGTGGGTATCAACCCGGCGGTAGCCTCGGGGCCGTTCATCACGACGGCCAATGATTTGATCGGCATCGGCGTCTATTTCCTGATCGCGCAGTGGTTGCTGGCTGAGTTATGAGTTTTTCTGTCATTCCAACCGGTCCGTCGGCGCGGAATGACAGGAAATACAGATTCTGGGCAATGTCAATCTGTACCGCCACGAGTCATAAACCGGGCGTCAGCGTTGAACGGATTGAGTTGCAGGGATCTAACCAGCGGGGCTTCGGCCTGATCGGGCTGCTGATTCCAGAACGAGACGTTGGCTTCGAGCAGATACGCCCCAGCCAGTTTGGGGTTTTGCTGCTGCAACTGCTTCGCTACCGCCAGCGCGTCGGGATATTTTTTTTGCAGTAGCAACGCCCGGCCCAGCACCAGACTGGTTTCGTCATCGTCGGGGTTACAGACCAGCAGCTTTCGGCACGGGCAGTTCGGCTTAACAGCATGATTGTCAGCCAAAGATACTCGACGGGACGTCCTGACAACCTGACGTGCGGGTCCATAACCAGAAAAACTGTCTGTTACCGGATGCGCTGACGCGTTACCCGCAACGAAGGCCATGCCACTTGGTGCGATGCAGGGGAGCCAGTACGTAACCGGCTGCTCCCTGCCTTCTTGGGCCGACAGGTCATTAATGGGCACCCAAGCAGATTCGGCACCCAAAAACCGGCATTCAGCCAGATTGATTTCCCGGCGGCACTTCTGAGTATCACCTTTGGGCCATTAACACCAACAACCAATGGAGTTTGGCACCAGCGCAAACATCAAGGGTATCTACCTCAATGCATCGCTGTTTGCACGGCGTACCAACAGCGAAATCACTGCCGTCCGCGACGTAACGACTCAGTTCGTGGGCGACCCAGCCAACTCTTTGCAGCAGTAGGTTATCCGTACCAGCTTTCAGAACATTGGCCGGCAGGACGCCATAGGTCTGAACTTGTTTGACAACGGCACACTGTTTTCCAAATGGCAGCTTGGTGGGGTCCGGCTCACGTTCAGCTACAAAATCGGCAAGATGAGCTTTGACGATGCCCCGCGCAAACGCCGTAAGTCCGTCAACAACGACGACGTAAAAAGCGACGACGGGGGCGGTAACGACAACGGCGGTCAGCAGCAGGGCGGACGTATCGGCACCGGGAGCAAGCCTTTGGTAAGCAAACAGCGATAGGGTTTCAGGGTCCAGAAAGATACGATACTCCACAATACCGGCGGCTGTCAGCGCGGCCCGTAATTCCGGCCACAGTTCATCGTGCCGACGTTGGTATTCGGCCTCGAAACCAGGTTTCAACTGCATTCGGAAGGCTACAATGCTGTCGGTCATAGTACAGACTAATTGGGGTAACGGGTCAGGCTGATAAGCGTTGACGGAATGGGCTGCGGGTTCCAGTGGTTATGAATAGCCATAGCCGCGCCGAGGGCCGTTGCCTGCGCCACCGAAGCAGCCCAGACCTCCATTGTCGGGAAAGCAGCGGCCAAAAGGTTCATATAAATCGGGTTTTTGCTAAACCCACCGTCCACGCAAATCCGGTTCACGGTATCTGTTGATTCGCCGGGCGAGTCCACGCCGGGCGAGTCCACGCCGGGCAATACCAGGGCTGTGGAGACCACCTGCTGATTCATAATGTCGAGTATCAGTTGGTGGTAGGCCAGATCGTAGATATCGTAGCGATTCAGGTCGCGGTTGCCGAAGCGGGACGGTTGCAGAAGGTGCGTTGGCTTCATCCGTGGCGGATTAGCGTTGTTGGGCGGGGCGGTTGGCGTGAGTTGCCGAATCAGGTCGGCCTCGTAACGGACACGCTTGTACGTATCGACCGGGACGTTGTAATGTTTGGCCAGTCGGTGTACCTGCTGTTCATGGTCATGCCCGGCAAACAGGCGGCTGGCTTTTACGGGTTCGCCCTGGTAGGTCAGGTAGCACAAGCAGTCGTATTGCAGCTCTTCGTGGGTGAGCGGTTCACTATTGAATGGGTTCAGGCTGATGCACCACGTACCGGTCGAGATCAGCACAAACGGCGTATCGAACGACGCCAGATACGGAATCAGAGCCGCCGACGAGTCATGCAGCCCCACGCCTACTGGTACAGAATCGGGCGCATTATGCAACGATACCGCCACGGGCTGGTCGGCGGGATGAGCGGGAGCGAGCAAAGGCAGCAGTCCCTCCTGCCCTACCCAGTCGTGATACCGTTGCTGCGGAAAATTCCAGAGCATAGTATGACAGCCGATACTGGTGAGGTCCGAAAAAACCTGCCCCGTCAGGCAGTAGCTAAGGTACTGCGGCAGGTGCAGCGCGTATTGAATTTGGGCAAACAAATCCGGTTTATCGTGCTTGACTCGATACAGCATCAGCCCGGAGTTGAGGCTATTCAGCGCGGGCGACGCCGTTTGTACCGATAGCGCGTCAACCGGGCCGTACTGGTCGTAAAACTGCTTTCTAACCGTGCTGGGGAACTCCTTCAGGTAGTTATAGAGGTAGCCAACCGGCTTTCCATCGTCATTCAGATATACTAAACTGGCCCCGTACCCACTGAAATTGACCGCCCGAATTGTAAACTCCGGCAGGGCCATAATGTCCTGCATCGACGTATGCAGCCAGGCAGTAAGCCGCGCCAGGTTTTCGCAGGGATCGCCATCGTCGTCGGTAGTTTCGGGCATGGTGTCGGTTCGCTCCCAGACGATGTCGTATCGTTCAGAAAACAGAAAGACTTTTTTGTTGGTCTTCCCTACGTCAAAAACGGCAATCACGTTCATAGGCCCGTAGCAATGGTTTTGGCACCGCGCTCCTGAATTAGCTGCCCGCGCACGTCGAGTTTTCGGAACAGGCCGAGCGGGTCGAGGGCGGCACCGGCCCGCAGCCGGGCTTCGGCCACCAGCGGGCGTACATCGGTACGGAATACGTCCTGCAAAATCTCCTGCGCCCGCACCGCGTCGTTGGTTTGCCGGGCATCTTCCAGGGCGGTACGGTCCACGAGCAGCGCCTGGGCGTAGGCAATCTGAATGGCTTCGACAGACTGGAGCAAATCCTCGAGCGGGTCTTTTACGTTATGACTGGCATCGATCATCCAGCCGAGGTCGGTGGCGTGGTTCATCTGCCGGGCATCCATCCCATCCACCAGTTCGTTGAAAATCAGGAACAACTGGTAGGGTTTGATGCTACCCGCCGTGAGATCGTCGTCGCCGTATTTGGAGTCGTTGAAGTGGAAACCGCCGAGTTTGCCTTCGTGTAGCAGGATAGCCACAATCTGCTCGATGTTGGCGTTGGGCAGGTGGTGGCCGAGGTCAACCAGCGTATAGGCTTTCGGACCAAGTTTGCTGGCGTACAAATAGCTGCTACCCCAGTCGCCAACGGTCATCGAATAAAAATTGGGTTCAAACGCTTTGTACTCGACATACACTTTCCAGTCGGCGGGCAGGGCGTCGTAAATCTCGCCGAGGCTGTCGAGCGTCCGCGCAAACGCCTGCCGGAAGTTGAGCTGCCCCGGAAAACACGAGCCATCGGAGAGCCAGACCGTCAGCGCCTTGGACCCCAGCGTCTCGCCGTGCCGGATTACGTCGATGTTATGGTCGATAGCCTGCCGCCGAACGGCCCCGTCGGTATGTTGCAGCGACCCGAATTTGTAGCTTTCAGACTGGCTTTTCTGATCCTGAAACGTATTGGAGTTGACTGCATCGAAACGCAGCCCGTGCCGCTCCGCCTGTTGCCGAACGGCGTTTACATCGGTCGGGATATCCCACGGAATATGCAGCGAAATGGCTCCACTGCTGCGGTTGAGCGCGTGGAGCAGGCCCACATCGTCTATTTTCTCAGCCAGACTACCCGGCTCGCCCCCACCCGAAAACCGCCCGAAGCGCGTACCGCCCGTGCCGAGTGCCCAGGAGGGAATGGCAATCTGAAAATCAATCAGCTTTTGAATAACCGGCTCAGTCTGTTCGAGCGAGTCGGTCCAGGGCGCGAGGAGACGCCGGTGCCGCGCCAGCCGTCCATCGTTATAATCGGCAATCAGGTCAGGATTCAGGAGCATGTTCGTTAAGGGTTTTGGTAATCAGTTGTGTCAGCAGCACAAACGAGTTTAAGTGCGCCGGCCATATGTATCAGCCGTATCGGCGGACCACCACCGGGTTTGAACGCGTCAGTCTCTGTATCAGCCCACCGATTCATCGGTGGGATACCACGTCGGATAAATACATATCCGGCGAACCGTTTCAACGGTTTGCAAACGCTAATTAATCATCCATTGGCAACCCATAATGTTCCATAAATTGCTGGTACTCTTCCAGGAACGAAACCGTTTTATGGTGTTCTTCCTGATTATGAATGTACTGACGCACACGTAACAAATGGCCCTCACTCACCGAGAACGCGCCGTATCCCGTTTGCCATGCAAAGCGCGTGGCTATTAACGCCTGTTGGTTTAACGCATGGGACGACCCGCCTTTTATTTGTTTAAGCACGTCGGCAATTGATTTCGTTGGGCTGAGCAGGAACAACAAATGAACATGGTCGGCCACGCCACCGATGCTATCCGCGAAACAGCCCATGTCAATCAGATTCCGCCGGAGTTCGTCGTAAACGGGTTGGTTGAAGTGGGGAAGAATAAGCGGGTGCCGGTCTTTGGTCGAAAATACCGCATGAATCCAGATTTTCGATTTTGAATGACCCATTCGTTTGGTGAGTTATGGTGGGATTGGTGGTTGTGGAAACCGTTGAAACGGTTCGCCGGATGCGTGTTCATCCGACGTCGTATCCCACCGATAAATCGGTGGGCTGATACAGAGGCTGGCGCATTACCGCGCGAAGGCCATCGCGATGCCAC
>Ga0105048_10013990_pt1 | contig 12520 bp, 9 predicted proteins | sample MAT05_FD_78382 | JGI IMG/M metagenome (GOLD analysis project Ga0105048, IMG submission 78382) | Freshwater microbial communities from Lake Fryxell liftoff mats and glacier meltwater in Antarctica - MAT-05 | ecosystem: Environmental > Aquatic > Freshwater > Ice > Liftoff microbial mat | place... | reverse complement strand
TCAGCCACTTGTGATTACGGGAGCTGAAACACAGGATCTCGTGATTACGGTTTGTTTATCAACCAATAAAAGTTTTGAGTGGCGAGATCTGAATGCGGACGGATTGTTTCAACCAGATGTAGGAGAGAATGTTGTAGATATGGGATTACGCGGGATGATCCCGAAATATTGATAGGTACATTGCCTTTAAAAAATTAATTTATACCCTAATATACTTCGAAAAAACCCCCGTTTAAAGCGGAATTTTAAATGTTTGTATTAATTTCGAGACTTTTAGCATGTAAGAAATCCCAACGAACACCAAAAAGTTTATCGTGAGCGTGTTAAATGAGTAGCGCCCGCACTAAGAGAAAGACAGTTTACCTTTTTCAAGGTCTCTGCTTTTTAAGTGCGGTTAAATTTATTTGGTTTTAAACTTAGTGATGGCCTTGATTGTGAATTCACTCAATACCAAATGCCCACTCATACCGGCGCGTTCAATCAACAAATCATCCCAGTTTTCGGTGCCTTCCCACATTATTTTTTTAAGCATGGCCATGGCTTCTGGGTTGCTCAACGATAATTTTTCGGCAAGGGCTTCGATGCTTTTATCCATGTCTTCCACAGTGCCGAACAGTTCAGCGTATAAGCCTTTTTCCTTTGCCCATTGTGCTGTTTGCCATTCCGTAGCGTTTATGGTTAGTTGGGTAAACGCGGAGGTGCCCACTTTCCGTTCGACCGCGGGACCCACTACAAAAGGACCAATACCCACCGCAAGTTCGCTTAATTTTATTAAGGCAGCTTCTGTTGCAAAAGTATAATCGGCGCTGGAAGCAATGCCCACGCCACCGCCAACTGCTTTGCCCTGCAAACGGGCAATCACAAATTTGGGCGCTTTACGCATGGCGTTGATCACCATCGCAAAACCCGAGAAGAATTTTTTTCCGGTTTCAAGATCTTTTATGGCCATGAGTTCATCGAAGCTGGCACCCGCGCAAAACGCCTTGTCGCCTTCACTTTTTAAAATAATTACTTTGGCTTGATCGTCTTCGCCGAGTTTTTCTATTTCAGCAGCTAGGTTGCGTAATTGTGTTCCCGGCATTGAATTACTTTGCGGGTGAAAAAAAGTGATGGTGGCAATGCCGTTTTTTATTTCTGATTTTACAAATGGTTCCATGATCGTGTTGTTTTAATTTATTTTTTATTTGATATGAATTTGCCCTGCTTTGATTTTGACCAAAAATTTAAAAATTTCCACTTTTTCAATGCGAACGAGATAGTTGATATTTTTCAAAGATACTATTCCTGTAGATTGTAAAAACGAATGGATTTTAAATCAATGCAGCAGGTAACGGTGTAAAGTACTTCTTTAATGTTTTTTCCATGAATTAAACTTCTGAGCAAATTCATTATGAGCATTTAATGGTCTATTTTCTGCTTCTTCGACTGAATTAACGGACTCTTCTCTTGAACGCGCAGAACTAAAGTATATGCCTTTTTCTTAGATTCTGCTCATGAATTTCCTTTCCCATTTTAAATTAATTTCTTCTGCCAGATTTTTATTTGGATAAAAAGGCTCCTTTTCAACGTCTTTGGTCAATGCTTTGGTTTCTGCCAACGGCATAGGTTCACCAAGTATTGCAAGATTTCTTTTGGATCTAAGTTTCGATTGTCGCAGAATTAAATTTAAGTATAAAATTGCCAAAAAAATCCGCCATTAATGGACTTTAATATTGTTTTTTAGTTGCCGTAAAAAGTCTAAAATCGTAATTAATATTTAACCTTTAATGAAAGAGTATCGACTTATATTGCGAGAAAGTAATAGTAGTGGGATTTTAAAATCGACTCACATTCTTTAGTAATAATATTACAAATGTACTTTAAACTGCAAATTTTACAGACCGTGATTCGCGCCAGGGATGCAAAGGGTTTAGTTCTTTTTGGCCTTTTCGGCCAAAAAAACCGTAGCGAAGCGGAGCCCAGCGCAGCCCGCCTGGGCGCCCAAAAAAATAAAAAAACATTTATTTGACGGACGACTATTTTGACGTAATTAAACCAACATCGTTACCGGGTTCTCAATAAATATTTTTAAAGTTTGTAAAAACGCTGCGCCGGTGGCACCGTCAACCGTTCTGTGGTCACAGGCAAGGCTTAACATCATGCTATTACCCGGCACCACCGCATTGTTTTTTACTACAGGAACTTGGCGAATGGCACCTACAGAAAGAATGCATGATGCTGGCGCGTTTATGATAGAAGTAAAGGATTCAATCCCAAACATCCCAAGGTTAGAAACCGTAAACGTATTGCCTTCCCAATCTGCCGGTTGCAGTTTTTTGTCTCTAGCGCGTTTACCAAAATCTTTAGCTTCGGCTGAAATTTGTGACAAGGATTTTTGGTCTGTGAAACGAATCACTGGCACCAACAATCCATCTTCAACAGCAACAGCCATACCAATATGAATATGAGAGTTGTAACGCACTGAATCGCCCATCCAACTTGTATTTACTTGTGGGTGTTTGCGCAATGCAGCTGCCGAGGCTTTAATCACTAGGTCGTTAAAAGAAACTTTTGTGTCAGGAATGGCGTTTATCGCATTGCGTGCAGCCATCGCATTGTCCATATCAACTTCAATATTCAGGTAAAATACAGGTGCACTTGTCGTAGCTTCCAATAAACGCCTGGCAATCGTTTTACGCATTTGCGATACTGGTTCGTCGGTAAAACTTTCTTTACCCTGAACTGCGGCACTAATGGTTTTAGAACCGCCGGATTGTTGTTTGGCCGGATTAAATGTTTCAACGTCTTTTTTAGTGATACGACCATTATCACCAGTCCCGCTCACCTGCGAAATTTCTATGCCTTTTTCTTTAGCCATAGCTTTCGCTAACGGAGAGGCTTTGATCCTGCCGTCCGAACTTTGAGTGCCGAGCCCTGCCGACTGCCCACTGCCAACTACTTCCTTTTTATTACCGACTGCCAACTGCTCGCTGCCAACTGCCCCTTGCCCACTGCCAACTCCTTCCTGCTTCTTGCCCACTGCCAACTGCTCACTATCTCCTGTATCTTCACTCTTTTGTCCTTCGTCTTTTGACCTATTTTCTCCAGATCCAATACTCGCCAATATAGCCTTCACATCTTCATCTCCTTTTCCTAAAATCGCCAAAACAGAATCAACCGGTGCGCCTTTGCCTTCTTCAACACCGATGTAAATTAGCACGCCGTCTTGGTAAGACTCAAACTCCATCGTGGCTTTATCGGTTTCAATATCGGCTAACAACTCTCCACTTTTCACTTTATCGCCTACTTTTTTATGCCATTTGGCAACCACACCATCAGTCATGGTATCGCTCAGTTTAGGCATTTTTACTACTTGTACCGTTGAAGGAATTTCAACCTTTTTGGGCTGAGCTGCCACATGCTGTTTCTCTTCGGTCACGCCTTCTTTCTCTTTTACCTTGCCTCCTGCTTCCGCCTCTTGGCTCTTGTCGCCCTCTGCCGTAGCGCCATCTTTCAATAACGCGGAAATATCTTCTCCTTCTTTTCCTAAAATCGCAATCACTGAATCTACCGGAACCGCTTGTTTTTCTTGCACGCCAATGTGCAGCAACACACCATCTTGAAAAGATTCAAATTCCATGGTCGCCTTGTCTGTTTCAATATCAGCGAGCAATTCTCCCGACTTCACTTTGTCACCCACTTTTTTATGCCATTTGGCAATCACGCCGTCCGTCATGGTATCACTTAATTTGGGCATTTTAACTATTTCAGCCATAATATTAAATTAAAAATTTTAAATTAAAAATGAAGAATTTTAGAGAGTTTTATATTGTCCACAGCAAATTGAAAGGTTCTGTCCTGAATGAGATTTTTTTTCATAATTTTTAATTCTCAATTATTAATTTTTGAATTATTCAATAATGAATGGATAATTCGGTTCCGCATACACATCCTTATACAATTCATCGGGCTCAGGGTATGGACTTTCCTCAGCGAATTTTACAGACTCTTCAACCAGGGCTTTAATGTTTTCATCCAGTTTCTCAATGCCTGCATCGTCAATCCAATTATTATCAATCAATGTTTTTAATACTTTAGCAATTGGATCTTGTAACTGATATTCTTTTACTTCATCTTTTGTTCGGTACGACTGAGCGTCACTCATACTATGGCCTTTGTAACGGTATGTTTTCATTTCTAAAAAAGTTGGCCCATCACCGCGACGCGCACGTGAAACGGCTTCTTCCATAGCTTCGTGAACGGCTTCGCACGACAGACCGTCAACGGGTTTACTTGGCATTTCGTAAGCCAATCCTAATTTCCATAAATCGTGTACATTGCTGGTGCGTTCTACAGAAGTTCCCATAGCGTACCTGTTATTTTCAACAATAAAAATAACGGGCAATTTCCAAAGCATGGCCATGTTAAAAGTTTCATGCAAGGCTCCTTGCCTTACTGCACCATCACCCATCGAACACACACAAACGTTTTTTGTGCCCATGTATTTTTCAGCAAAGGCAATGCCTGCGCCCAATGGAATCTGTGCGCCAACAATACCGTGACCACCTACAAAATTATATTCTTTGCTAAAAATGTGCATACTCCCACCTTTGCCTTTGCTGCAGCCAGTTATCTTGGCATACATTTCGGCCATTACATATTTTGGATGCAGCCCTAAACCAATTGGGTGTACGTGATCGCGGTAGGCTGTAATGTGTTTGTCGTCTTTGGCTGTCGCGCTTACGGTGCCAGCAACAATCGCTTCCTGACCGATGTACAAGTGGCAGAATCCTTTAATTTTTTGCTGCACATATACTTGTCCGGTTTTTTCCTCGAACTTGCGCATTAAAAGCATCGATTCGTACCATTTTAAATATTGTTCTTTAGTAAACTTTAATTTTTTTTCTGTCGCTGTTTTAGCCATGGTTGCTGTGTAAATTAAAGACACAAAAATAACAGAAAATTGTTTAAAAGGTAAATTAAAATAATGCTGATGACTATTCGTCTTTAACCGCGCTGCGAAGCTTGTTTACGATAAAAAAATTTATATTTTTACAGTTGTCGATCAAAACAAATGAATTTAAAATTTAAAGCCTTTCTTCTTGTATTTAAACATCCTTTTGGCGTATCTTCCAATACTAGGAACGAAACGCCTACTGTTTTCATAAAATTAACCGAAGGTGAGCATTGTGGTTACGGAGAAGCTTGCCTTCCAGTTTACTTGGGTGAAACGAGAGAAGAAACGATTATTTTTTTTAGGAAAGCACACACCGTTTTAGCAAAGATTTCTGCTCCCCTTAACCTAACAGAAATCCTCAACACAATTGACGATTTATCACAAGTAAACAATGCCGCAAAAGCCGCCATTGATATGGCACTGCATGATCTCGTAGGTAAAATGCGCGCGCAAACCATTGCACAGATGTATGGATTCGCAGGCGCTGAGCCTATGTCGACCTCCTACACCATTGGTATTGACACGGAAGTGAAACTCATTCAAAAAATAAACGACGCGAGAGATTTTTCTGTTCTTAAAATAAAAGCGGGCACAGAAAATGATCAGGCGCTCATAAGCTTCATTCGTAAACACACCGATAAACCGCTGTATGTGGATGTGAACCAAGGTTGGAAAGACAAAGTTTTTGCACTTGACATGATTTTATGGATGACAACACAGAATGTTGTATTAATTGAACAGCCCTTGCCTGTGGCGATGCGAGACGAGATGGCCTGGGTGACGTCACAAAGCCTTATACCTACCATTGCCGATGAAAGCGTAAAACGTTTTAAAGACCTTCAAGATTTAAAAGGTGTTTTCTCGGGCGTTAATATCAAACTCATGAAATGCACTGGTTTGGCGGAAGCGATAAAGATGATTGATTTTTGTAAAGAAAATAAACTGCTCGTGTTTTTAGGCTGTATGGCCGAAAGTTCTTGTGGCACCAGTGCAATGGCTCAACTGATAGGCTTCGCCGATTATATCGATTTAGATGCACCTCTGTTATATAAGAACGATCCTTTTAGCGGCGTTGCTTACGAAAAAGGAAAAGTAATTTTAAACAAACAGCCGGGTATCGGCGCTGCACCCAAAGCAAATTTTTTAAATACGTGGTAGTTTTCGAAATATTGAAAAAACGGATTTAATAGCGGTGGAAGTAGTCGCAAAATGTTATGTCTTTAATGATCTAAAGTTCTAGCCATGAAAAAAATTCTTCTTTTTATTGTGGCGATTGTCTCAAAAGCTCCTATTTTTTGCCAGAACTGGTATCCTTCTGGAACAGTCTGACACCTTAAAAGAGGCTATCCAATCTCTTCTTCGTCGTATGACGGAATAATTGAAATGTCTTATACAGCAAATACAACAATCATTGGCACGCCTTGCAAACGTTGCGATGTTATATTCGTAGGGACAAGGCTGTTCGAGACTTTAGTCGGTTTCGATCTTACCGAGCTATTTAAATCGTATTACACCTATAGCAATAACAATGCAATCTTTTTGCGCAACGAAGTAAATGCCTTCGACACACTTGTTAATTTTAATGCCTTTGTAGGTGATAAATGGCTAAAGCCGAGATCTGCAGACACGAGGTGCGTGAAACGACCATTTATTACGGTTACCGTCAACGGGCACGTTATAATAAACGGCTTTTATCTGAAGACGGTAAAGACAATTAATTCCTTTACTGTTTCGGGAGATCCGCCTTTATTTACCTATGCTGAATTAAATACTTTTGTTGAATGCGTTTTATTTCTGGATACCTGAAGCCAAAACCTGTTTCCGATAGACTGTGAGAAGTCTATTTACTTCGAGTCCGAACCCCCTTTTACGAATGGGTTTAGGTGTTACCAAGACAATAATTTCCCTTTGCTTAAAGACAATGGGAATTTCGGAGGTTCGTCGGCCTGCGATTCGCAGACCGGTGTTGAAACTATTGGAAAGAACAACATTCATCTAATACCAATTATAATTATGAGATAGGCTAAAGATGCGAATTTATTTTATATCAAGACAATGAAAAAAATTGTTGCATAGCAATGCCTACGGAACCATTTTTTGAATAAGTATTGAGGAAAAATAACGAGTAGATAGGCCTATTTTGTAGTTATAATTGGTATAACACTTTATCCAAACCACAACAACGGTAGTTTTAATTTGGAACTTGATAAGCCCGCAGATATCGACATAATAAATTTGTTTGGAAAAAGCGTTTATTCCGTCTCTGACAAAAAGCAAGCAAAATTTTTGTAGAAACGGCTTTTATGGCATAATGAACCTATATTTTAAAGGCAAAAACGGCACAGGGTTTTGGTCAAATGAACCTTGTCCGGAAGTAATAAATACTAAAAAGTCCCTTTAGATAGACTGATTTTCGTTTCCAAATAATCTTATTTTTGTACCTCCTAAACAATTATGGTTTTTAGCGGTATCACCTTTCTTATTTATTTTCTCCCGGTTTTTTTACTGCTTTACCATTTGGTACCGCACGTTTACAAAAACGCGGTCATTCTTACCGCGAGCATTTATTTTTACAGTTGGGGCGGACCACGTTTTGTGTTTGTCATTCTCGGAACCACCTTCCTCGATTATTTTCTGGTAAATGCCATGAACAATCAGAAAACACAGGGCGGAAAAAAGAAGTTTCTCGTTATCTCACTTTTATTAAATCTTGGATTGTTATTTTATTTTAAGTATTGTAATTTTTTTATCGACAACATCAATGCATTGTTTGGCGCCGACATCAAGTGGTTAAAAGTGATACTTCCTATTGGAATTTCGTTTTACACCTTCGAGAGTTTAACATACGTGATCGATGTTTACCGCGGAGTTCACAAACCGCTTAAAAATTTCTGGCATTACCAAACTTATATTTTATTGTTCCCAAAATTAATTGCTGGGCCAATTGTGCGATACCACGATATTGCGGATCAGATTACTAACCGTGAAAAAAATTATACACCCGACGTTAAGCTAAGCGGCTTTTTAATTTTCTGCATTGGCCTTGCAAAAAAAGCGATAATTGCCAACACGCTGGGTATGCAGGCAGACGCAGTTTTTAAACTTGATCCCTCACAGATCGATACGACTACCGCCTGGATCGGCACAATCGCTTATACCTTTCAGATTTATTTTGACTTCAGCGGCTATAGTGATATGGCGATTGGGCTTGGGAAAATTATGGGATTCCGTTTCCCTGAAAACTTTAGTAATCCCTACACATCGGCAAGTGTCACAGAGTTTTGGAGAAAATGGCATATCACTTTAGGAACCTGGATGAAAAATTATTTGTACATTCCACTTGGGGGCAATAAAGTTTCCAACAGCAAATTATACAGAAACCTATTCATTGTTTTTTTACTCTCGGGTTTTTGGCATGGAGCCAGCTGGAACTTTGTATTGTGGGGCGCTTATCATGGATTTTTTCTGGTACTTGAGCGTTTATTTTTGGGCAATGTTTTTAAAAAACTTGGTAGATTTATCTCAGTGCCTGTTACTTTCTTAATTGTTGCAACTGGCTGGGTATTGTTTAGAAACGAAAACCTTAACGATGGCCTACAGGTGATCACTCAATTGTATGCTTTCGATTTTTTTGATAGCAAATTTGCTATGAACAACGACTTTATTTTTATAGCAATTTTGGCTGCTTTATTTTCTTTTTTCGCGATTACCAAAGCTACAAAAAACATTCAGGATGAAATTTACGGCGAAAATTTTGCTGGTTCCACCAGGTGGCTTGCAGTTGTGTCGGCAATCGTTTTGTTTTACACGTCATTGACTTTTATTTCCGCGCTTGATTTTAATCCCTTTATTTATTTCAGGTTTTGATGGCAAAAAAAATTAAAACATACTCTGCCCATTCTGTGATAGCACTAATAGCTATTGCTTTGCCATTAATTTTCTCATTCATCAAAGAAGACAATAAACCAAATTTGATTGGGTTGGTGATTAGCGACGAGAAAACCAAATTCTCTGTGAAAGATTGGTTCAACGGCACTTACCAGTCCGAAACTGAAGATTACAATAACGACCATTGGGCTTTTAAAGAAAGTTCGGTACGATTAAACAACCAGTTTTATTACAGGGCTTTTAACCAGATTAGGGTGAATAATTTTGTGATCGGCAAAGAAGATTACGTGTTTAGTGAAGGATATATTTTCTCCGCCTTTGGGGATGATTTGTTAAAGGAAGAAAAAGTAAGGGACTTTTTAAATAAAGCAAAAGTAGTTCAAGACACTCTAAAGAAAAAAGGCATTGATCTGATGCTTGTGTTTGCGCCGGGTAAGGGCGCCTTCAACAAAGAGTTTATTGAAGACAAATATGTGCATCCCGTTAAAAACACCAATTACAATTTATATGTTTCCAACAGCAAAACGATCGGCAACCATGTTTTGGATTTGTTCAGCTATTTTCAAAAATTAAAACCTGTATCACCTTATCCTTTATTTCCAAGATTTGGGCACCATTGGAGTTATTATGCCGAGTGCCTCGCTATTGATACAATCATCGGCTACATTGAAAATTTACATCAAACTGATTTGCCCGACATTCATTGGGATAAAATAGAGGTGGTAGACACTGCCAGAAGTCGCGATGCCGATGTGCTCAACAGTATGAATTTATACGCTAATCCAGAGCAAAATATGAAACTGGCTTATCCCAACGTTCAGTTTGAAAATGACAGTATAAAAAATCAAACTCGTGTTTTAACCATTGGAGACAGCTATTGGTATGGGCCGGTTTACATGGGCGTTGGACGTTTGAGTTTTGCTGGTGGTCAATTCTGGTATTACAACAATAAAGTAGTGCCATCGCCAAACGGTGAAAAAGTAGAAGTGTGGGAACTTGATTTTAAAAAAGAAATTGAAAGTAACCACGTGATCATGCTACTTTATTCAGACGGTAATTTGCCAAATTTTGGAAACACTTTTATTAATGATGCCTACGAACTGTATACCTCACCAAAAACATTTTATATAAGAAGTGAAAGAAATAAACAGATCCAAGCCTACGCGAAACAAATTCGGGAAGCACCCGTTCTCTTAAAAAAATCAACGCAAAAAAGTAAAGATCTCCAAATCTCACTAGACAGCGCAATAAAGATCGATGCCTTAAAAATGGCTGGTTTAAAATAATTTTAGAATTAAAACATACAACATGAAAAACAAAATCATTCTTATCCTGCTTAATATCAGTTTTATTGCTAAGGCCGACGAAGGCATGTGGATGCCACAGTTAATTAGCGCCCTGAACATTGGAGAAATGAAAAAGAACGGCTTTAAGCTTACGGCCGAGCAGATCTACAGCATTAACAAAGCAAGCATGAAAGACGCAGTTGCTATTTTTGGCGGCGGATGCACATCAGAAGTTATTTCTACGAATGGGCTTATTTTAACCAATCACCATTGCGGGTTTTCTTCGATCGCCGCTCTAAGCACGATTGAAAAAGATTATTTAAAGAACGGTTATTTTGCAATGAATAAAAGTGAAGAAATCTTTTGTAAAAATCTTACGGTTACTTTTATTAAACGCATTGAAGATGTTACCGCAAAGGTATCTCAGAATATTAAAACTAATTTTTCTGAATTTCAAAAAGATTCAACCGTTCAATCTAACATTAAAATGCTAGAAAAACAGGCAAAAGGTGATACCCATTATGATTCTTTTATCCGTCCGTTTTTTTATGGTAACGAATATTATTTATTCATTACCGAAGTTTTTAAAGACATTCGTTTGGTAGGCGCACCGCCCGAAAGTGTTGGTAAATTTGGCGGAGAAACTGATAACTGGGTTTGGCCGAGGCACAATGCCGATTTTAGTATTTTCCGTATTTATGCGAATAAAGACAATAAACCTTCAGATTTCTCCGCAGATAACGTACCATACAAACCGGCGTATTCTTTTCCAATCTCTTTAAAAGGAACTGAGAAAGGCGATTTTACGATGGTTTATGGTTTTCCAGGCAGAACGCAAGAATATCTCACTTCTTATGCAGTTGATCTTTTGATGAACCAACAAGACCCCTTGCGGGTGAAACTTCGTGCTGTTCGTTTGGATATTATGGAGGAAGGGATGAAAAAAAATGACACCATTCGGCTTATGTACGTAAACCGATATGCCGGTGTAGCTAACGCCTACAAAAAGTGGAGCGGAGAAGTAATCGGTTTAAAGAAAACAGACGCGGTTAATAAAAAGAAAAATGCGGAAACTGAGTTCTTAAAATTAACATCTGCCAATGCGGCAAATATAGACAAATATCAAAACCTTTTTAAAGAATTTGATAAGGTGTATGAAGACTACGCGCCTTTAAGTAAACAATACGATTATTTTACAGAATGTTTATGGGGCGTTGATGGTTTAAGAATGGCCGGCAGCTTTATAAATGTGTTTTCGGAACTAAAAAAGAAACAAGCAGGTAAAGAAAATAAGTTTAATACAGTTTTTAATGATACCAAGCCTGCAATTCCATTTAAGAATTTTGATAAAGAGCTTGACAAAAAACTATTTTTTGCGATGATAGAAATTTACACAAAAGAGATTGAGCCTTCGTTGCGTCCAAGGCATTTTGATTCTTTGGTATCCGTGTTTAAAGGCGACAACAAATCTTTAACCGATTATTTATATAACAATTCTAGCTTTATCGATAATACAAAGGCCAAGGCCATGTTTGCTGATTTTGAACAGAACGCGGTGTTGTACGAACGCGATCCATTTTACACCTTGGCTTTAAGTATTCAACAACACTATCAAAAAACGGTCATTCCACAGGTAAGTTATTGCGAGCGGCGCATTAATGATCTTCAAAAAGTTTATATGCAAGGTTTAAGAGAAACTATAAAAGACAAAAAGTTTTATCCCGATGCCAATGGCACGATGCGCGTGTCTTTTGGTAAAGTGTCGGACTATAAAGGCAAAGACGGCATCGAATATTCTTATTATACTACCATGGATGGTTTGGTTGAAAAAAATCAAACCGGTGAAGAAGATTTTTATGTAAAACCAAGATTGTTGGAACTCTACAATAAAAAAGACTTCGGGCCGTATGCTGATAAAAACGGAAAATTGCGTGTTGCATTTATCGCCAGCAATCATACCACCGGAGGCAATAGTGGCAGCCCGGTTTTAAATGCCAGAGGTGAACTGATTGGAACAAATTTTGACCGCAATTGGGAAGGTACGATGAGCGATATCATGTATAATGGCGCATTTTGCAGGAATATTAGTTTAGATGTGCGTTACACGCTTTGGGTGGTAGATAAGTATGCGGGGGCAGGCTATTTGCTGAATGAGATGAAGATTGTTAAATAATTCGCGGCCCGGTAAAGCGACCTGATAAAAAGGAATATCAACCTTTTAAATATTTGTGCTATGTTGATAAGCTATTGATAGCGGTGCTCATTTACCAGAATTTTTATTATCGCCCTTAAATTCAAAAGCGTTGTCTTTATACTCACAGTGTTCATACCTTTTATTTCACCTGGCAGGGATCTATTCGCAAAGATTACTTACCGGGAAGCATTGAGGTTTAAGAAGATGACTTTTTTA
>Ga0105048_10013989_pt1 | contig 12520 bp, 10 predicted proteins | sample MAT05_FD_78382 | JGI IMG/M metagenome (GOLD analysis project Ga0105048, IMG submission 78382) | Freshwater microbial communities from Lake Fryxell liftoff mats and glacier meltwater in Antarctica - MAT-05 | ecosystem: Environmental > Aquatic > Freshwater > Ice > Liftoff microbial mat | place... | reverse complement strand
GGTGAAAGTCTTATAAGGCAAGGCTTATCAAGCTTCAACATATTATTTTGGTTGAAATACTTACGGGGTAAAGCTTTTAAGGATTTTCAACCCGATTTTGCATAAGGGGATCGGTAGAACCGTTTTTCTCAATTGCCTCAACAAGACTTACCCACTCAGAACGTGCGCCTCTCATGTTAGCTTTATATACAGATGAATACGGGTAATTTTCTGCTAAACTGCGTGTCATCATGAAACCATCCGCATTCAATCTCAGTAGTTCATATTTTCGTAACACAGGTGTAATGTATTGCTTATCGAGAGAACGCATAGAGATACCATCACACCAAGAAAAGTCTCTTGTAGCCGTACTACCTTTGTGTAACCTAATACTCTGCTCTGGCTCAATTGCCTTAACGCACAACTGTAGAATTGACAAACCTACTAATGCTCTACCAACTTCGCTGGTCACTGACTGTACAAGTCTATCTAAAAGATATTTATGCGCTTGGTTCAAGGCCAATAAATCAAGATTCGATGAATAATCTCTGCAAAATAAAATCTGTCTTTCCAAGTAACCTGTAGATAGTTCTACTGCTATTTTCTTGTACCGTATCTTTGCAGCTTGACTCATTCCTCCTTCTTGAAAGTATTGAATTTTTCCATCAGGTAAAACCAACTCACTTCTGTTTATATAGACTCTCAGGTGTAGCTCATTCATGATCTCTTTATAGACTTTTACGAAGTTGCACGCTTTTAGGATTTAGCGTAGGAAAGGCGTAAGGAATCAAATACTGATCTTTAGGAATTTGTGGGTTTGTGTTGTGATTTCTAACTTCGTAACCCATAGATCGCAGAGACTGAAGGTAGGAGAAGACATCTTCTGCTTTCACACCCCATCGGTCTGCAAGCTCTGTAGCTGAAAATTGAGCAGCAGTACCAATACACCTCGCCACACATTGGATTACACGCCAAAGTGGTTTAACTTTCAACTGAGGATAAAAAGTTATTATTCCACTAATTCGGGCATTGTATTGATAATATCCAGATAACTGAACTAAATCCGCTTTTCCTGTAGCTTCAGTTAACTTTTCTTCAAAAGCTTTCCAAAGAGATGTATATAACTGTGTATCAAGAGCCTTAGCACAAAGCTTAACTGAACACGTTCCCAGAAACCATTCATCATGACCGCAAGACGGATTAACATCTACCACGAATTGATATTCTTCTTCGCAATTATCATTGATACCTGCTGTGAACAGCCAGCATGAATCATTCAAATCGTAGGATATATAAATTTTTACACCTTTAGAAGTTTGTTCTGTTGTCCAAGAAAAATCAGCAGATAAAAATCTGATCATTTTTCCTTTATCTTCATATTGAGAACGAGGTATAGATAAAATTTTTCCTGCTTGACGTAAATCTGTAATTGCAGATTTAGCCTTTTGAGAATAAATTTCAGTTAACTTTCTTTTACGCTGCCGAAAACCTAGTTTTTTATTTTCAGGTAAGTAAATTATAGGGAAAGGTAATTCAAATTTAATTACTTGTTCTAGAATACTAAGAGCCAATATCCGCCCAAGTTGAGGAGGCACTGAATTTCCAATTTGTTCAATAGAAACTTGCCTATTACCAAGAAGTTCATAGTCATTAGGAATAGTCTGTAATCTCTTTAACTCTGCAATCGAGAATCTCCGATTTTCCCAACTGAAAGTCCCGGTGTATTGTCCTCCCTGTGCTTTAATTGTTCGTACTGGATTTGTTGGATCTGCTTTATACAGGAAATCTGAAAATTTTGATCTCCAACTAAATATTGGGTTAGGATAACCCATCTCTTTTGTATAAAAACTATAGTTCAGTCCAGGTGGAATATGTTCAAGTAAATGTCCAAAACGTCCGCCTAGACCTGTTTCCATTTCTGAAATATCAGCGCCTTCTACAGCTTCTTCTGCTGAATAATAGGAATTTTGATTAAGAGAATCAGGGCCATGAGTAGGATAGGGAAATAAATATTCACCCTCTTTTAATCCAACAATAAATAAACGCTCTCGATGTTGAGGTACTCCATAATCAGCGGCATCAAGAATACGAAAATAAATACTATAGCCAACTTTTCTAAAAGCTTCTTGAATTTCTTGCCAAGCTTTTCCTCCATTGGCACCAGTAATTCCGTATACATTTTCAAATAGAAATCCTTTAGGCTTAAGCAGATTCAAAATACGAACGTATTCTTGAAATAGTGTACCTCTAACATCAGTTGTTCCAGACACTCCAGCCGCTCTACGTCCAGCAGCAGAGAAAGTTTGACAAGGAGGGCCGCCAATAATAAAATCTAGTGTGAGATGAGATTCAGGTAAATACTCTCTAATATCAATGCAGATAGGTTCAGAGCCTTGTAGCCACTTATCTGGTAAAGAATTCCTTTTTAAGGTCTGAACATACTTGGCTTCAAGTTCTACCATTTGAATGATTTCAAAGCCAGCATCATGAAAACCAATGTCTAATCCACCACCACCAGAAAATAAACTGAGTGTTTTAATAGGAGTATGTCCGTGTTGGATCAGGCATTAGCGGAGAGATTTACCAAAATTATCAGTCCATGCTGGTTCTTGCCTGACTGCAAGAATGGCTAAAATATTCTGGAACCAATTTGTATTCGTTGGCTCGGAGCTAGACACATCAGAGAAAAGAGACAACTGTTGCATTACGTAATCTAAAATATAGCGCTTGGATATTGTCTACAATATTGCTCGGTGGGAGAAAGAGATTAGAGGCTAGAGACAGAGACTAAAGTAGTGTATTATATCCATTTGAAAACCGCTATAGATGCTAGAGATACAAGGGCTGAGGGGTTGAAGCGTAGGTTCTCGGAAATGGTAAATTGTCTGTTTATCGTGCGAAAATTCCCCTAAGTCACCTCAAGGTCTGGAACCTCTGCACGGTACTAGCTCCTTTCCAAGCAATTGCGAGTCAGAAAAGCATCACTCGGCAAAGTAATTTTAGGCTTTATTCCGTTTTCTTCACCACACTCGTTACCTATCTCCACTTTGATTAAGGCAGGAGAGGTCGTTCGTTCGTCCACTTGCGTTATTACATCCGTTGCAATATCTGTTGCAAATGTATCCATTGAATTATGAATTTTGACACCTGAATTCTGCTTTAATTGCGATCGCAACCTACCTATGAAAAATCTGCCCAAGTTCAATCCCTACCCGAAAGGTCAACCGATTTGTCGTGATTTCGTCTCTTTTTCTGAAATTAAAAACTGCTCTTGCTGAAAGTAGACAAGAGCAGTTTTTAATAGCAAAGCCCAAAATAATAATTTAAGCATCTTCAAGCTCAAATTGAGCCACCGTAACGGCATTAAAAGCGAAAGCCAAAACTAATGGCATCGGCGACTGCAACCAAAAGGTAAAGAGAACAGCTACGATTGTGCCAATTACTGCGGACATCGACCACAATCGTTCTTCAAAAGTCAATCCCTTCTCGGCTTTAATCACTCTGAGAACGTGAACTGGAATTGGTTCTGGCATTACCCCACCCGGAGGGAAAGCCCAGAAGTTGTTACGTCGCTCTACAAATAAATCTGTCCAGCCATTTTCTTGGCACCATGCCTCAATCCATTGAAGTGAGTAATGATTCATCATCGGGTTTCGGAGTTCGGTTTGTGGAAGTTGTGTACTTGGTGAATGTAAACTCTTGGAGATTCCTGAAAAACTAACTAATCGCTATAAAATTAACGCTAATTATCCAACTTTTAAGCTTTATTAAGCAGTTGAGACGCATATAATTACGCTCAAATCTTGCTTTCATTAATTAAAAGACTAACAGTTGATCGGGGCTGTTAAATTTAAAAGACAATAAACTTTACTTGAAACATTGAAAGTAAAGAATTGTAAATAAGCCCATGAGTATTACTGCTTAAGAAAACTCTTTATATCCTGAAATTCAAATCTGAAAATGAATAATTGTAAACAAATCCACGAGCGTAGGCTCAGTTAAAAGAAAGAATTGCAGGTAAGGGCAAAAGGTAAATTTTAATTAATTTTCTTTCTCAAGAAAGATGATTTAAATTTATATACATCTCTGAGGGTAAATAGAATCAAAGTGAAGCTAGGAGTAAAATATCTAAAGAAATAAAAACTTACTTGATTCAAATCAAATATATGTTGAGTATACTTTGGGGTATTGTTGTTGTACTGATTGCTTTTTGGGCATTAGGACTGGCACTTCATATTGCCGGAAATTTAATTCATGCAGTGTTGCTTTTAGCGATCGCTCTTGCTATCTATAATTTTTTCAAAGCGCGTGATGTGTAAATATAGTGGTTCCCGATCTGGTAAGGTAGATTTTCAAAGTTACTAACCTTGGTAAAAAAGATTTGAGTGTACCTAAGCTGCTTAGGAAACGCTATATTGCCGCTCTCTAGCTACTAAGGGTGAGAAGCGATGTCTACCACAGGCTACGCATCCAGCCTTTTTGCGTTACAAAATATTAAGCTAGAGAAATACACGTTTCCCAAGTCCAGTAGCAACGCTGGGAGTCTCAATTAAGATGATCCAGTCTTGCTAATATTCAAATGCGGTAATTAAATGCAGCGATTAGACACCAAATTAGCTCTCGATATGTTATTGCGGCAAGGGTTTGCGTTCCTTCTAGGAATAATTATATGGTGCGTGGCTGATCCCGCACTGGCAGTAGACTGGACTCATCCGCTTTCATTTAGCAATGCAGAGTTGTCAAGACGTGATTTTTCTGGTGACAGCTTGCAAGCTGCGGAGTTTTCTAACGCCAATATGGAACTAGCTAACTTTTCTAACGCTGATTTGCGAGGAGCAGTCATGAGTGCTTCGGTGATGACAAATGCAAATCTCCACGGAGCAGATTTAACTAATGCAATGGTCGATCAGGTAAACTTGACTAAGGCAGATTTGAGCGATGCAGTTTTCAAAGAAGCTCTTTTGCTCCGCGCCATATTTAATGATGTGAATATAGACGGTGCAGATTTTACAGATGCAATTTTGGATAGAGCGCAAATCAAAGAACTGTGCGGTAAAGCCAGTGGTGTGAATTCCAAAACAGGCGTGCAAACTCGTGATTCTTTAGGATGTCAATGAAACGTGTTGGTGTAATTGGTGGCGGACAACTTGCCTGGATGATGGCAGATGCAGCACAGAGGCTAGGAGTAGAATTATTAGTACAAACTCCTAGTGAACACGATCCGGCTGTGTCAATTGCCAAAGAAACTGTTTTCGCCCCAGTTGATGATGCAACAGCTACGGAAATATTAGCTCAAAAATGCGATGTCATCACCTTTGAAAACGAATTTGTTAACTTAGATAGTTTATCTATTTTAGCACAGCAAGGCGTTTGTTTTCGTCCCAGATTAGAAGCTTTAGCTCCTCTTTTAGATAAATATCATCAGCGTTGCTATTTACGCAAATTAGGCTTACCAGTTCCTCAATTTTTCGCCCTTGACGAGGTGGAAAATCTCAAATCAAAAATAGAATATCTAGGTTTTCCTGTAGTTTTGAAATCCCGACGCCACGGTTACGATGGTCAAGGTACTTTCATAATTCAGGATTTTGCTACTTTAGAGCAAAAGCTAAGTGATGAAACCACAACAAAAACTTTAAATCAATCACTTTTCTTGTTAGAAGAATTTATCCCTTTTCAAAGAGAATTAGCAATAATTGCAGCGCGTTCTGTAAAGGGAGAAATTATAACTTATCCTGTGGTAGAAACCCAACAAGAACAACAAGTCTGTCGGCGGGTAATTGCACCAGCCGAGATTACGCCTAATCAAGTAGCAGAAATTCAAGCGATCGCACATACTCTATTAAATAGCCTAGAAGTAGTGGGCATTTTTGGAATTGAGCTATTTCTGGGTACTAATGGCAAAATCCTGGTAAATGAAATTGCACCCCGTACCCACAATTCTGGACATTTTTCTATTGACGCCTGTGAAACTTCGCAGTTTGAGCAGCACCTGAGAGCCGTTTGTGGTTTACCTTTAGGAAATCCGGCTTTGCAGTCGGCTGGTGCTGTGATGGTGAACCTACTGGGGTATGAAAATTCTCACAGCGACTACCAAAGCCAGCGTCAACAAATAGCAGAAATTCCCCAAGCGCACGTTCACTGGTATGGGAAGACAGAATCACGGACTGGGCGGAAGTTAGGACATGTTACCGTTTTGCTGGATAATCAGAATCGAGAGCAAGCGATCGCCATCGCCCACAGCATAGAATCTATCTGGTATCCCAGGTAAATTTTCAGAAACTTTCGATGTTGAACACACAACATCTTTTGAAAAGCTATAATGAGTGAAGTTCAACTACGACGTTGGTGACTGCCATCAAGTTTTTTGATCTATGCCTTTAATGACAAGGGAGTCAACTGTTCTCGTGGCAGTAGACCGGGCATGTACCCGGAAACTTTAAACGAGGAATTTAGGTTCCCACCTGGATAAACCCAGGTCATAAACTTAGGTAAAACGGCGTCGCGGTGAACTTAAAATTATTAGCTCCCAAAGTCAGTTAGATTTTGGGAGCTTTGATTATTTTAATCAGTATTACTTATAGGACTGCAACAAGTGCCACTGGAATTGGGAGAAAATACGACTTTTTAGTAAGCCCTCCAAGCTTTCTAGATTGGTTGAGCCAAATTGTAAGCTTTTGGCTTGCAGTTTTAGCTGCCTCAAGCACACTAGTTTCTAGAGAGGTTGAACTTGCTTTAAGAGCATTTTCTTCTAATAAGGAAATCAAGTGGTAAACTTCTTTAGCTGGTAGTGGTAAATATGTAGTGATAATAAAATGGCAGCAGATAAAGTTGCTGTTCCAGTTCAAGAGATAGATGAGGATTATCTCAACCGTAATCCCATTCAACTCTGAATTTATAGGTATGCTTGAGAAGCACCAAATCACTGAAGAGCCGTGTGAAGTTAACGTTTAATGCACGGTTTTGTAGCCGAGTCAGGAGGGTGACTTCCTGGCTTAGGCATCCAATTAGTTTGACCAGGATTGGTTCATCAAAACAGGTTTTTGTTTAGGCATTAACTGTTTGCCAAATTTGGCGTAGAGAGCAGGAATGACCAATAAAGTCAAAGCCGTAGAAGTAAATAAACCGCCCAAAACTACAATTGCCAACGGTTGCAGAATTTCATTTCCAGCCCCACTGGCGATCGCCAAAGGCAGCATTCCTAGTGCGGAAGTGAGTGCCGTCATCAGGATGGCGTTAACTCTTTCTAGGGAACCGTTGATAATCACATCTTTAATGGGCATTCCCTGAGCAAACTTATTGTTGTAGTTGTCTACCAATAACAAACCATTGCGGACAGCTACTCCAAATAGGGTAATAAAGCCGATGAGAGATGCGATCGAAATCACACCGCCACTCAAAGCAATGGAGATAATACCACCCACCAAGGCCAAAGGCAGATTGAGCATGATGGCAATTGTCGCGGAAAGCGATTTAACGGAGAAGAACATCAATACGGCAATCACGATCGCAGCCAGGATGCTAAATACTAGTAGGTTATTGGTAGCACGCTGCTCTGATTCAAACTGTCCACCGTACTGGATGAAGTAGCCATTGGGGAGTTTGATTTTTTGTTGAATCTGGGATTGAATATCGCCAACAACGCTACCCAAATCGCGATCGGCAACGTTTGCCGAAACAACGATCAGCCGCGACACATCTTCCCGATTCACAACATTCGCACCCATACCATAGCTGACTTTGGCAACTGTACCCAACTGGATAGTTTGCCCAGTGGGGGTAATTAGAGGAATAGCGCGAATGGCATCTAAACTATTGCGGGCTTTCTCCGTCAAGGAGACAAAAATATCAATTAGTTGCTGGTTTTCTGCCACTTGCGACACCACACGACCATTTAAGGCAGTTTCCACCACGCCTGATAACTGCTCCATACTCAATCCATAGGTAGCCGCCGCCGGGCGATCATATTGAATTTGTACCTGACGAATGGGCAGTTGGGGTTCAAGCTGTAAGTCTACAATTCCGGTAATGGGCTTAATGACATCTCGCACTTGTTCGCCAATCTTCCGCAGTTCGATTAAATCAGTCCCAAATATTTTCACGGCGATCGCACTTCTCACCCCCGACAGCACTTCATCCATGCGATGGGAAATAAACCCACCAATGTTGGGAGCAACACCGGGTAATTTGTTAAACGCCTCGCGTAGTTTTTTGATACTGGCTTCACGGTCTTCCAGGGCGCGATCGCTCAGTTCTACATCGACATGAGCCATACTAACTCCAGCCCCGTCTGCATCGCCGGGAGCGCGTCCCACCCGCAACTGCACCCATTCATAAAGAGGATTATCCTTGAGCGAATTGGAAAGTGCTATCCCTGCCCGATTGGTCATATCGAGGGAAACCCCCGGAAACAAAACCATTGAATTGACCAATGATTTCTCCTGAAATTCCGGGAGAAAAACCCGTCCCAGGGAGGGAACAATGGCAAAAGCGGCAACCAATGCGGCAAGTGCCACACCCAGAATGATTTGAGGCGATCGCAGCGATAGATTTAGCAATGGACGATACAACCGTTCTGCCCAACGGGAAATGAATGTATCTTCTTGGGGTAGGGTTTGGTTTGCCAGCAGAATGGCACAGAGGGCAGGGGAAAGGGTCATGGCAACCAAAGTAGACGCGCAGATGGAGAGCAAATATGCCAAACCCATTGGGGCAAAAATGTTGCCCTCAACGCCCGTTAAACTAAAAATTGGGGCAAAGACAACCACGATGATTACCGTGGAGAAAATTACAGATAACCGTACTTCAACAGAGGTATTATACACGACCTCAAAGGGATGTTTAGGATTACCTTGCGCCTGATTAGTTCGGAGTCCGCGATAGCAGTTCTCCATGTCCACAATTGAGTCATCCACAACTGAGCCAATAGCTACGACTAAACCGCCCAAGGTCATAGTGTTAATGCCCAAGCCAAAGGCTTTCATGAACATTAAGCCAATCAATAAAGATAGCGGAATGGCACTGAGAGTAATCACGGCAGTCCGCCAATTCATCAAAAATAACAGCATAATCACCGACACGATGATGATGCCTTGAATCAAGGAACTGCTGACATTGCCAATTGCAGTATCAATAAAGTTAGACTGTCGGAATGTTCGCGCCACCTGCACATCTTTGGGAAAGCTTGCTTGTAAGGATTTCAGTACTGCTTCTACTGCTTTTGTCACCGTGGGAGTATCAACATCAGGCTGTTTGTTAATCATCATCACTACAGCCGGTTGCCCATTAAAACTAGCATCCCCCCGCTTCAGTGCCGCACCCGTTTGTACTTCCGCCACGTCTTTGAGCAAAATCGGTTTACCATCTTGCACCTTTACTACAGATTGCTGCAAATCTTCAACTGATTTCACTTGCCCAATACCGCGCACCAAGAATTCTTGACCACCGCCAATCAGGAAGCCACCGGGTGCGTTAGAATTTGCGCCCCTGGCAGCATTGGTAACTTCTGTCAGTGAAACCTTGAGCGATCGCAATTTCTCTGGATCAACTAGCACTCGTTCCTGTCGTTCATCACCGCCGTAGACTGTAACTTGAGTGACTCCTGGTACGGATAAAATTTGGTTGTTCAGGGTAGTATCAACCAGCCGCCGCAAATCCATCAGCGAGGTTTGCCCTTGTCCATTCACCGTAAAGGCATACTGCAAAATCGTACCCAAGGGCGATGCCAATGGCGAAATCTCTGGCGGATGCACCCCTTCCGGTAACTGATTTGTCACCTGTTGGAGTCGTTCTGTCACTGATTGCCGGGCTTTATAAATATCTGCATTCTGGTCAAATACCACCTGCACCATTGACAGCCCGACTTTGGAGGAAGATCGCACCGTCGTCACTCCCGGCAAGCCATTCACCGCGCTTTCAATTGGCACGGTGATTTGTGATTCCACTTCTTCTGGAGCTAGTCCAGACACTTCGGTTTGAATATCCACTTGGGGGGGCGCAAATTCAGGAAATACATCCAGTGGCATCTGTGTCACACTCAAGACTCCCCACACCGTCACTAAAATCGCACAAGTAACAATTAGCCAACGCTGGGCGATTGAGTTTTTGAGAATCTGATTCAGAATTGAGTTAAACATTTAAATTAAACGTCTCCCTTCTTCTTACCATTGCCAGCTATCAAGGCGATCGCACCCACCAACACCACTGATCCACCACCAACGGCCGCTAAAATACCCATTGGCAACCCATCTGATGGCTGAGTCGTTTCACCAGCCTGTGAGACGAGATTACCTGCTGTATCGTGGTTATGAGGTATTCCTTTAGCATCTGCCTGAGCATGGGCTACATCAGTTTTGGGAGTGGCGGTCGCGGCTGGAGTAGTTGCTGTATCGGCGGTTTGAGTTTTACGAGATTCGGCATAGAGTGACAAACTACCTTGGGTAATGAGCTTTTCCCCAACTGATAATCCTTTGGTTACTTCCACCAGTTCGCCCTTAGTCGCCCCAGTTTTAATTTCAACAGGCTCATAAAAATTCTTATATTGCACAAAGACTAGCTGCTTGCCATCGGCATCAACCAATGCCGTCACCGGAATCATCACAGCAGATCCAGATTTGGCAGTGGAGGCAATCGGCGTGACCAAAATGCCTAACAGTTGATCGGTTTCGGCATTGACTTTTACGCGATTAATGCCGCCCGTTGCCTGAAATTCATCACCATGCCCAACGTGAGCAAATACAACTGTGGGCGCACTGATACTTAAACTAGCTGCCAGAATGGAACTCATTAGCATAAAAGGTTTCATGATCACTCCTCAAAATGAAGACGGGGTTAAACACAAGTTTTTCATAGTTTGCCAGAGGACAGATGAAATTGAGGTGAAATGGCAAATGTTTTTGTAAGATCAAGCTCGTGGTTGATTTCCCTGAAGTGATGCGAATTTTACTGGTAGAAGATGAAGCGGATTTGGGACTGGCAATCAAGCAAGTTCTGATTAGTGAAAGATATGTAGTGGATTGGATGCCTGACGGCACTCAGGCTTGGCTCTGTCTTGAAAACAAGTGGACAGACTACACAGTTGCTATCATTGATTGGCTGCTGCCCGACTTGTCAGGACTGGAGTTATGTCAAAGGCTGAGATTGCACCAAAATCCTCTACCAGTGCTGATGCTCACTGCTTTGGGGCAGCCTGAAAATCGCGTGGCAGGGCTGGATGCGGGAGCCGATGATTATTTAGTCAAACCGTTTGTGATGGAAGAATTGCTGGCACGGTTGCGGGCCCTTCAGAGGCGATCGCCTCAAATACAACCGTCTACCCTGACTGTTGCAGGTTTTACTCTGGATACAGCAAACAATGTCCTCCGAGTGAATTCAGATGGATGTACGCCTCCAATCATTCCCTTAACCAACAAAGAATTTCAGTTGCTCATGTATTTGATGCAAAACCCCAATCGCATCATTCCCGGTAGCAAATTGCGTCATCAACTTTGGGACATAGACGAGGAGCCAATTAGCAATGTAGTTGCGGCTCAAATGCGTCTACTACGTCGGAAGTTAGCACACCATAGCTGCCCCTGCCCCATTGAAACTGTTCCTGGTGCTGGCTATCGCTTTAACTGCCAACTTCATTTTCAGCCATGAATAGCTACTCACTTTTTCGGCGCAGTCGTCTACGATTAGCCCTCTGGTATGCCGGAGTTATGGGCGTGATTTTGAGTGTTTCTGGCTTGGGGATGTATCGAGCAATGGTACAGACAAACTGGGCAGCAATGGAACGCGAAATTGAATCAATAGCTGGAACTTTGCACGATAGCGTCGAACCACTGCTACCTGCTTCTGAAGAACCGACTGCTGTGCTGCAACGAATTTTTCCCGATCTTTGTTTGAGTGGGAAATCCTGCAACGCTACCCCGACGCTTATTCAACGGCACACCATCGGCATCAGCGATCGCACCACATATTATATTCGGCTGTTCAATCATCAAGGAAAACTCCTAGCTTTTTCACCCAATCAACCGTTATCTCTACCGCCAACTCTCAACCGCACTTCATGGCAAACCTTTCGCGCAGCTAACGGCATTCGCTATCACCAATTCACTACGATTTTGCATAGTGCAAATACCCATACTTTAGCTAATGAAGCCAATGCTAATTCATCCTGGGGGTATTTGCAAATTGGGCGCACTTTAGAACATTTTGATGCGGAAATCAGACGAATTCAATGGATTCTAGCGATTGGGTTGCCTATTGCCCTTGGCTTGGTTGCTACTTCCAGTTGGTGGCTTTCAGGATTAGCGATGCAGCCGATTTACCGGTCTTATCAGCAACAGCAACAGTTCACCGCTAATGCTGCCCACGAACTGCGATCGCCCCTGGCTAGCCTGTTGGCAACTGTGGAAGCTATCCTCCGCATACCGCAATCAAATCAACAAGATATGCAAATAATGCTTCATACTGTTGAGCGGCAGGGGCGAAGGTTGAGCCATTTGATCGCTGACTTACTCTTGTTAACCAGTCTGGAGCAAAATTCATCCTCAAAACCTTT
>Ga0105048_10013986_pt1 | contig 12522 bp, 8 predicted proteins | sample MAT05_FD_78382 | JGI IMG/M metagenome (GOLD analysis project Ga0105048, IMG submission 78382) | Freshwater microbial communities from Lake Fryxell liftoff mats and glacier meltwater in Antarctica - MAT-05 | ecosystem: Environmental > Aquatic > Freshwater > Ice > Liftoff microbial mat | place... | reverse complement strand
CGAAGTCGGCAGCAGCCCGGCCCAGATGTTCAGCAGCTCGCCCAGCGGCGGCAGCGAGAGCATGCAGCTGATGTACCTGCTGTCGATCACCGCTGCCTCGCGCTCGATCGATCTCTCGGCGGCCTATTTCGTCCCGGACGAACTCACCTCCAATGCGCTCGTGGCGGCGATGAAGCGCGGCGTCAAGCTGCGCATCGTCGTGCCCGGCCCGCACATGGACGTCGATATCGTTCGCAGCGCCTCACGGGCGCAATGGGGTCCGCTGCTGGCTGCGGGCGCGCTGATTGCCGAGTATCAGCCGACGATGTACCACTGCAAGGTGATGATCGTCGACGGTCTGCTGGTGTCGGTAGGCTCGACCAATTTCGACAACCGCTCGTTCCAGCTCAATGACGAAGCCACGCTGAACATCCTGGATGCCGAGTTCGCGGCGCAGCAGACCCGGATCTTCGAAGACGATTTGCGCTTGTCGCGGACGGTCAGCTTGGCCCAGTGGCGCGCTCGGCCGTGGCAGGAACGGCTGGCCGAACGCTTCGCCTCGCTGATTGGCTCGCAACTCTGAAGCGTGTACATGTCTGGCGTTGCAACACGGCCCGACGTCGTGCAGTTGCCCAGGCTGCACTTCGTCGGCGTCATTGCCTCTCACGGTGCGGCAATCGCGCAGTCGACGATGGCCTGTGCTTCCTTCAGGATGCGTTGCAGGTGGTCGCTGCCGCTGAAACTCTCGGCGTAGATCTTGTAGATGTCCTCGGTGCCCGAGGGCCGGGCGGCGAACCAGCCGCTCTTCGTGATGACCTTGATGCCGCCGATGGCTGCGCCGTTGCCGGGCGCGTGGTCGAGCACGGCCGTGATTGCTTCGCCGGCCAGTTCGCAGGCGCTGATAGCCGCCGGCGCCAGCGCCGCGAGCCTGGCTTTCTGCGCCGCCGTCGCCTGTGCCTCGACACGGTCGGCGACCGGCTCGCCGAGAGAGCGCACCAGTTCTGCGTAGAGGCGGGCCGGGTCGCGCCCGCAGCGTGCGGTGATCTCGGCGGCCAGCATCGCAGCCACGAGGCCGTCCTTGTCGGTGGTCCAGGCCGTGCCATCGCGGCGCAGAAAGCTCGCGCCCGCGCTTTCCTCGCCGCCGAAGCCGAGCGAGCCTTCGAGCAGCCCGGCAGAAAACCATTTGAAGCCGACCGGAACTTCGTACAGCCTGCGGCGGAGCCGCGCAGCGACGCGGTCGATCAGGCCCGTGCTGACCACGGTCTTGCCGACCGCCGCGTCCGCAGCCCACGACAGACGATGGTTGAACAGGTAGTCGATCACGTTGCCGAGATCGGCGACATAGGCGCCGAGAAAGTCGTGGCGGTGCGTCGTCTTCGCACGCAGCGCCTGTTGATACGGCATTCGCCTGACACCGGTCAGCGCGGTCTCGAGGCAGCGGTTCGCGTTGCGCTCGATGCCGGCGGTGATGTCGGCGCCCGCCGGGCCGCCGTTGGGCGGGTTGTACTTGAAGCCGCCGTTGTCGGGCGGGTTGTGCGACGGCGTCACCACGATGCCGTCGGCCAGCCCCGAGTTTCGGCCCCGGTTGTGGCCAAGGATCGCGTGCGAGACGGCCGGTGTCGGCGTGTACTCGTCGTTCGTCGACAGCATCACGTCGACGCCGTGGGCGGCCAGCACTTCGAGCGCGCTGGCGCAGGCCGGCTGCGAAAGTGCGTGGGTGTCCAGGCCCATGAACAGCGGGCCGGTGATGTGCTGGCTCTGGCGGTACTCGCAGATCGCCTGCGTGATTGCCAGCACATGCCATTCGTTGAACGACAGATCGAACGACGAACCGCGATGGCCGGAGGTACCGAAGGCCACACGCTGCGCTGGCACCGCAGGGTCGGGCACGCCGGTGTAGTACGCGGTGACGAGGCGGGGCAAGTCCACCAGCAGCGAGCGCGGCACCGGCTTGCCGGCCAGAGGGCTGATCAGGGTGGGCATCGGCGGTGTGTCAGCGGGCCCTGGTGCCGGCCAGGCTGGTGCACTTTTCGTCGATGCGCGCAAGCAAGGCATGCCACGATGCGGCGAAGGCATCCGCACCCTCGCGCTGCAGGCGCGCCGCAAGGGCCTGGTCGTCGACGCCTTCTCGCCTGAACTCTTCCAGCACGGCCTCGGCGTAGCCCCCATCGGCCGGCAGCGGGGCGCCTACCTTGCCGTGGTCGGCGAAGGCATGCAAGGTCTTTTCTGGAATCGTGTCGATGGTGTCGGGCGCGGCCAGCGCCTCGACGTACAGCGTGTCGCGTGCCGACGGGTCCTTGGTGCCCGTGCTCGCCCACAGAAGCCGCTGCGGCTTGGCACCGGCTTCGGCAAGCTTCAGCCAGCGCGGTGTTTCGAGCAGATCGCGATAGGCCTTGTACGTGCGCATCGCGATCGCGATGCCCAGGCGGTTGTGGAACGGCGGCGAGATCTCCTGCTTGACTGCCACGTCCCAGCGACTGACGAACAACGAGGCCACCGAGCGCACGTTCGGGTCCAGGCCGGCCTGGATGCGGCGTTCGATACCGCGCATGTAGGCCTCTGCCGCCGCGAGGTAATGCTCTCGCGAGAAGAGCAGGGTCACATTCACCGGCACGCCGGTGAAGATCGATTGCTCGATGGCTTCAGCGCCAGCCGCGGTGCCCGGGATCTTGATGAACAGGTTCGGCCGGTCCGCCGCTTCATGCAGCCAGGCTGCGGCCTGGATCGTCTTTGCCGCATTGTCGGACAGCAGCGGCGACACCTCGAGCGAGACCCAGCCGTCATGCCCGCCGGTGGCGTCGAAGATCGGACGGAACAGATCGGCCGCCGTGGTCAGATCGTCCAACGCCAGCGAAAAGAACAGTTCCTCAGCGGGTTCTCCGCGCCGCGCCAGGCCGGCAATCGCCTCGTCGTAGAAGCTGCCATGCGCGATCGCGTGTTCGAAGATCGTCGGGTTCGACGTCAACCCGGTCACGGACCAGTCGGCGATGTAGCGCACCAGGGTGCCCCGGACCAGCATTTCGCGGCTGATGTTGTCGACCCAGATGCTCTGGCCCAGGTCATGCAGTCTCTTCGTGATGATGTTCATAGGTTCTCCTGGTCAAGGCATATGTCCGGCTGCCTGATCAATGGCGAGAGATCGAGATCGGCGAGTTCGCCGATGCACTCGATCGTGATGTCCGCCGCCGGTTGGGCGGCGAGGATCCCCGGGTCCAGTGCGTAATGCCCCTGGCGCGGAAAGATGGTGGTGAGCCGTTCGCGCCAGATCGCCTTCATGGCCGCCAGGATGCGCAGTTTGTCGTCGACCATCACGTAGTGCCGGGCAGGCGAGCGCTGCAGCTTTCGCGGCTGGAGGACGACATCGCCATCGGTCAGGATCACCGTCGTGCCGGAAAGATCTTCTTGCAGGCCAGGTCGCCCGTGAAGCCGAAGACGACCAGGGCGTCCGAATGCGGCCGCTCGGCGGTCGCGCCGGCGCGTGCGACTACGCTCATCGCGTATCCCCCGCCGGTTTTTCGATATGGCCACCGAAGGCATGGCGCATGGCCGAGAGAACCTGGTTGGCGAAGTGAGCCTCGCCGCGCGACGCGAAGCGCTCGTACAGGGCGGCGCTGAGCACCGGCGTCGGCACCGCTTCATCGATGGCCGCCTGAAGGGTCCAGCGGCCTTCGCCTGAATCGGACACGCGGCCGTCGTAAGATTCGAGCTTCGGGTCCGCCAGCAGCGCACCGGCGGTGAGGTCAAGCAACCACGAGCCGATCACGCTGCCGCGGCGCCAGACCTCGGCGACTTCGGGCAGATTCATCTCGTAGCGATAGAACTCCGGGTCGCGCAGCGGCGTCGTCTCGGCATCGATGGCGTGCTTGCGCTGGCCGATATTGGCGTTGCGCAGAATGTTCAGGCCTTCGGCATACGCCGCCATCACGCCGTACTCGATGCCGTTGTGGACCATCTTGACGAAGTGGCCCGCGCCCGTCGGGCCGCAATGCAGAAAGCCCTCTTCTGCCGGTGCGATGGCGCCCTTGCGGCCGGGGGTGCGAGCCGCCGTGTCGACACCCGGCGCCAGCGCCGAGAAGACCGGTGTCAGATGGCGCACGATGCCCTCTTCGCCGCCGATCATCAGGCAATAGCCGCGCTCCTCGCCGCTGACGCCGCCGCTGGTGCCGACGTCGACGTAGTACACGCCGGCCGCGCGCAGGGTGCTGGCGCGGCGCACATCGTCGCGATAGAACGAATTGCCGCCGTCGATGACGATGTCGCCCTCTTGCAGAAGCGGTGTCAGGGCTGCGAGCACCGTGTCGACGATCGCCGCGGGCACCATGAGCCAGATCGCGCGCGGCCGCGTCAGTCGAGCGACGAGCTCCTCGACCGTTGCGGCGCCGACGGCACCGTCGGCGTGCACCGCGGCGACGGCCTCGGGTTGTGTATCGTGCACGACGCAACTCTGGCCCTTCTTCATCAGGCGCCGCGCCATGCCGGCGCCCATGCGGCCGAGGCCGATCATTCCGAGCTGCATGGCGCCTTCCAGGTTGGGTCTGTGGGTTCGATGGACAGGTGTGCGGCCAGCCCGGCGCAAGGCAGCAGCGATCGCGCGCTGTCGACGCGGACCTTGCCCGCGTCTTTTGGCAGGGTCTGTGCGCTGGATAACAGACCGGATAATCGCGCCCGACGAAAGTGGATGTCGTGCGCCTTCGACCGCCAGTTCGAACCGAAGGACGCGTCGTGGCGCTCGGTGCACCGCGAGCCGCCACCGCCGATTCATTGCCCGACCACGTCGATGCCCGACGAGGAGCCCTTCGACCTCACCGCGGGCTATGAAGCCTGGTCGGGCGGTGAGGGCCCGGGGTCGCTGGCCGATTGCGGCTGCTCACATGAAGGTCTGCACATGACAACGAAGGAACCCAGCCTGAGTGTCGAACAGCGCTCCCGCATGGACGCCTACTGGCGCGCCGCGAATTACCTGTCGGTCGGGCAGATCTACCTCTACGACAACCCGCTGATGCGGCGGCCGCTGGCGTTGGCCGACATCAAGCACATGCTGCTCGGGCACTGGGGCACGACACCGGGGCAGAACTTCATCTACGTGCACCTCAACCGGGTCATCAAGCAGTACGACCTGGACATGATCTATGTCTCCGGCCCCGGGCACGGCGGGCCGGCGGTGGTGGCCAACACCTATCTGGAAGGCACCTACAGCCAGGTCTACCCTGACATCAGCGCCAACGAGGCCGATCTGCAGAAGTTGTTCCGGCAGTTCTCGTTTCCCGGCGGCATCCCCAGCCACGCATCGCCCGAGTGTCCGGGCTCGATTCACGAGGGCGGCGAACTCGGTTACTCGCTCAGCCACGCGTTTGGCGCGGTGTTCGACAACCCTGAGCTGATCGTCGCCTGCGTCGTCGGCGACGGCGAGGCAGAGACCGGGCCGCTGGCCACGGCCTGGCATTCGAACAAGTTTCTCGATCCGGTGACCGACGGCGCGGTGCTGCCCATCCTGCACCTCAATGGCTACAAGATCGCCAACCCGACAGTGCTCGCGCGCATCACGCGCGAGGAACTCGAACAACTGATGCGCGGCTATGGCTGGACGCCGTTGTTCGTCACCGGCTTCGATCCGGCCTTGATGCACGAGGCGATGGCGACGGCGCTCGACGATGCGGTTCAGCAGATCCGCCAGATCCAGCAGACCACGCGTGCCACCGGCCGCGCGGTGCGCCCGCGCTGGCCGATGATCGTGCTCGATTCCCCCAAGGGCTGGACCGGGCCGAAAGAGGTGGACGGACTGCAGATCGAAGGCACCTTTCGCGCCCACCAGGTGCCGATCACCGACCCCTCCACGCACCCTGGCTACCTCGCGCTGATCGACGCGTGGCTGAAGAGCTACCGCGCCGAAGAACTGTTCGATGCGCAGGGCCGGCTGATCCCCGAACTGGCCGAACTCGCGCCGGTCGGCACGCGGCGCATGGGGGCCAATCCGCACGCCAACGGCGGCCTGCTGCTGCGCGACCTGCAACTGCCGGACTTTCGCGCTTACGCGTGCGAGGTGCCCGTGCGCGGCGCACGGGGCATCGGCGACACGCGTGTGCTCGGCCGCTTCCTGCGCGACGTGGCGAAGTGGAACGACGCGCAGCGTAACTTCCGCGTCTTCGGCCCCGACGAGACGCTGTCCAACGGGTTGGCCGCACTCTTCGAAGTGACGCAGCGGCAGTGGGGCGCGGCGACGCAGCCCAACGATGAGTTCCTGGCACCCACCGGCCGCGTGATGGAGATGCTCAGCGAGCACCAGTGCGAAGGCTGGCTCGAAGGCTATCTGCTGACCGGCCGGCACGGCGTCTTCAACTGCTACGAAGCCTTCATCCACATCGTCGACTCGATGTTCAACCAGCACGCGAAGTGGCTGAAGGTGAGCTCGCATATTCCGTGGCGGCGCCCTATCGCCTCGCTGAACTACCTGCTGGCATCGCATGTCTGGCGGCAGGACCACAACGGCTTCACGCACCAGGACCCGGGCTTCATCGACCATGTGGTCAACAAGAAGGCTGAAGTGGTGCGCGTCTACCTTCCGCCGGACGCGAACTGCCTGCTGTCGGTGATGGACCATTGCCTGCGCAGCCGGCACTATGTCAATGTGGTGGTCGCCGGCAAGCACCCGGCACCGCAATGGCTGACGATGGACGACGCCGTCAAGCACTGCACCAAAGGCATCGGCATCTGGGAATGGGCCAGCAACGACGGCGAAGAAGCACCCGACGTGGTGATGGCCTGCTGCGGCGACGTGCCGACACTCGAAACGCTGGCGGCCGTGTCCATCCTGCGCGAGCACCTGCCCAGCCTGAAGATTCGAGTTGTCAACGTTGTCGACCTGATGCGTCTGCAGCCGGACACCGAACACCCGCACGGGCTCGGTGACCGGGATTTCGATGAACTCTTCACGCGCGACAAGCCGGTCATCTTCGCCTTCCACGCCTACCCCTGGCTAGTCCACCGGCTGACCTACCGCCGCACCAACCACGACAACATCCATGTGCGCGGCTACAAGGAGGAAGGCACCATCACGACAGCCTTCGACATGACGGTGCTGAACGACCTCGATCGTTTTCACCTCGCGATGGACGCCGTCGACCGCCTGCCGCAGACCGCCGACAAGGGGCAGGCGCTGAAGCGGCGGCTCAGGGACAAGCTGATCGAGCACACGCGTTACATCCGCCAGCACGGACAAGACATGCCGGAGATCCGTGACTGGCAATGGCCCGGCTTGGCGCTCGCGAAGCAGGGATCGCCCAGCCAGGTGCCATGACCATCCGCCTGACCGCCGACCCGGCGGGACGCGGAATCACCAGGTGGCGTTGCCACTTTGCAGGCTTCGCAGCGCGAGCAAAAAGGTGGCGGCGTTCCAGCTCTGGCCTGCCATCCCCATCGGTTCCATCGTCGCGCCGTGGAACCACTCGGTAAAGCGCCAGTCACCTAGCGCGTTGACACGCGCCAGCCCTGCGAGTTCGTGCCAGGCCAGGTCGCTGCGCCCGAGTCTTTTCAGTGCCATCACCCAGAAGCCGCCGACAAAAGGCCAGATGCCGCCGTTGTGGTACTGGTGCGGCAGGTTCTGCCGGTGCCGCGCCATGTAGGGCCGCCACGACTCGTGCTGTCGCGTCAAAGGGTGGAGCGTGACACGCACGGGGTAGGGCTCGGCCGCCTTCGCGCTGCGCAGGGTCTCGACGATGCGGTGCCCCATCGATTCGCTGGCCGCGCCGCAAAGGATGGCGAGGAGATTGCCGAAGACGTCGCCTTCGTGGCCTGCAGAGGCCAGGTTGACGAAGCTGAGAAACAGCCCGGCCTCGCTGCGGCCGCGGCGCGCGTAATGTTGCAGCAGACGGGCACGGTGGTAGTCCGGCAGGTCGCGCTGCGCCGGGTGGAAGAGATGGTTGAAGTGGTGCAGCGTCAGGTCGGCATGCGCAAGGCCGAAACGGCGCTTGACCTCCAGCCACAAGGCATTGCTGTACAGCACGTAGCCCGAGCGCGGCATGATGTCAGCCCAGTCACTGGCCTCGTTTTGCTGCACCAGCCTGAAGGCCTGATGCTCCTGCGCCAGCAACCATTGCATCGCCAGCGCCGTCTGCGCCTTCCAGCGCGTGGCGTCGACATCGCCGTGTTGCCGAACATGGTCGCAGGCGATCAGCCACCACAGTGTGGCGTCGATGCAGCCCAGGTACCAGAAGTCGGCGTCGCGCCCGTCCGGGTCGACGTACTTCGGGATTTGCCCGTTGGCCGCCTGCATCGCGGCCAGCGCGTCGAGACTGGCCACAGCGCCCCGTTCCAGTGCCTCGATACCGCTTCCACACATCGCAAGCACGCAGATGGCGGCGTCGCGGCCGAAGATGCGCGTGTAGCGCCTCGCCTCTGCGGCCGGTGTTCGGCGGGCGGCGAGGATGCCGTGCGGCGTCAGGTTGTCCTGCAGCAATTGCAGCGAAGCCGACGCGCAGGCGTCGATCAAGGCCCGGCTGTCAGCCCCGAGCGACTTCATGCCTGGGTGCTGGCCGCGCCGCTGTGTACGGCACCGCTCATGCCGAAGGCTTCAGGGCTGCCACCGGTGCCGTGTACTGCTGAAAGCGTTGCATGACGTTCACGCCCAATTCGTACCGGTTCGCACAGCGCGGAAAGGTCGCCCTGGCCAGACGGCGTCGATCTGACCGCGACCGTCGATCACCGGCTGCCCTTGTTGGTGGGCTCTTCGCCCGGGAACCAGCGCTCGATGAGTTGCGCCGCTCGCTCTCTTGCGCCCAGCCCCAGCGCCAGCGCACCGGCGAAGACGACGCCGGCCAGCAGGATCAGGAAGGTCTGCTGGATGAGACCGCCGCCGATATCCAGGTGGTCGATCGCCAACAGCACGACGAAGCTCATGATGCCGTACTGCGCCAACCGGGCCAGCAGGTCACCGTCGCTGATGGCCACGCGCTTGCAGTAGCCACGCACCGCACCGCCGATGAAACGCGCGAAGTAGCTGCCGAAGATCACCACCAGCAGCGCCACCAGCAGCCGCGGCAGGAAGAACACGACCTTGCCCAGCAGGTCGGTGACCTGGGTCAGGCCGAGGCTGTTCGACGCGATGATCAGGCTGGCCAGGATCACCAGCGCATAGGCGATCCAGCCGAACAGTTCGGTGCTGTCCTTCTCGGTGCCGCCTTGTTGCAGGAAGCCGTCGATGCCGGCGCGTTCGGTCAGCACGTGGAAGTTCACCGCCCGCAGTGCCTTGACGACGCTGAAGCGAAAGGCCTTGGCCAGCAGCCAGCCGACCACCAGAATGCCCAGCGCGACTGCCAGACGCGGCAGGAAGATGCCGATCTCGTGGAGCAGGCCGCGAACGGGTTCGAGCATCACATTGATGTCTTGCATGGTGTCTCCGTGGGGTCAGTTCGAATGGCCTGCCAGGGCGGCAATGCCCGCCAGCGGTACCCCGACCCAGTCGGGCCGGTTGTCGATTTCGTAGCGCAGTTCGTACAAGGCTTTCTCCAGCTCGAACAGTCCCAAAAGAGGCTGGACGGCGGCAAACTCACGGTCGCCGGCGTAGACCCCATGGCGCACGGCCGTGGCGCCATAGGCGTGCAGGAAGGCCACCCGCACGTCCTGACCCCAGCGCCGCGCCAGCGGCGCCAGGCGTTCGATGTCGGTTGCGTTCTTGGCCGCCTGCTGCACCGCCGTGTGGCGCGCATAGTCGAACGAACGCAGCAGCCCGGCGACGTCACGCAGCGCCGAGTGTTTGGCGCGTCGCTCCTCGAAGCTGCGCCGCGGCTCGCCTTCGAAGTCGATGAGCAGGAAATCGTCGCGGCAGATCAGCACCTGCCCGAGGTGCAGGTCGCCATGCAGGCGCGTCTTCAGGTGCGGCGGTGCGCCGCTGGTGGCCGCGTCGGCAATGCGCTGCCGCAGCACCGGCGCCGACGCCAGCACACGGCCAGCATGCTCCTTCAGCGCCGCAGACCAACCTTCGTGATGCTGGCCCAGCCGTTGCATCGTCTGCTCGCACTCGGCTTGCACGGCCACAGTCCATCGTTCGACATCGGCCGCCGTGGCCGGCACGGGATCGAAGGCAGGGTCGCCGGTACGGCGCGCCAGCGCCGCGTGCAGCTCGGCGACGCGCCGCGCCAGGACCTGCATGCGCTCGGCCATCGCGGCGATGGCATCCACGGCCGACGCTTCGTCATCGCCGCCCGATTCGAGCAGCCGCGCCAGCTGGTCGACGGTGGCGGTCCAGGCGTCGCCCTGGTTCGTGACCTGGGTCTGCAGCAGCGCCAGCGTCCAGGCCCGGCCATCGGAGGCAATCCATTCGACGCTGCCGGCCACCGGCACGCTGTGCGGGAAGGCGACCACGTCAGTGAGGAAGCGGCCCATCTCGAGCTCGGGGTTGATCCCCGGTTGCAGGCGGCGGTAGGCCTTCAGGAAGAGCCTGTCGCCGAGCAGGCTGATCGAGTTGCTGCTCGTGGTCAGCCGGTGCAGCGGTGCCGGCTGTTCGAGCAGATCGCCGACGACTGCTGCATAACCCTTGCCCGCACTGAACCGCAGGCTGCCACTCTCGCTGCGCAAAGACCGCCCGCTGCCCATCGCGGCCACCAGGGCGCGGCAGAAGGGCTCGTCGCCCATCGCGTCGGCGATCAGGCCGATCTCGGCCTGCTGGCGCACCTTGGTGACGGCCAGACCCCCGAGCGCCCGCGAGCGTTCCTCGTCATGGTCTTCGAAGGCCAGCGACATGGGCACGAAGTAGTGGACCGGCGCGCCCGGGCCGTGCGCGGCCACGATGGCCAAAAGCCAGGGATCGCCCTCGCTTTCCAGCATCGCATGGTCGACCATCACCGCGCGTTCGAGCGCCTCGGCCTTGGCGCCGTACCAGCGCTGATAGCGCATGAAGCGCGGCAGCAATTCGCGTTCGAACTGCTGCCGCGTCTTCTCGGCAAGCGTCATGCGCCAGGGCACGACGCGGTTGCGGAAGAAGCTGTTCCAGCCGTCGAAAAGTACCAGCGTCGGCAGGTCTTCGAGCGGGCGCGTCTCGGCATGCCAGCTCGGCGGCACGGCGTCGGCCGACAGGCGGAACCAGAAGAAGCCGTAAGCCGGCAGCGTCAGCAGGTAGGGCCGGTCACCGATCGGCGGGAAGGCATTGCGACCCGCCATCTCGACCGGCACGCGACCTTTCCAGTGGCGAAGTTCGAGCTCGACCGGCTGCGCCGTGCGGCTGACGTTGGCCACGCACAGGATGACGTCATCCTGGTACTCGCGCACATAGGCCAGCACCTTGCGGTTGCCGGGGTGCAGCATGGTGAAGCGGCCACGGCCGAAGGCGGGTGTGGTGGCGCGCACGGCGAGCAAGCGGCGCGTCCAGTTCAACAGCGACGAAGGCTCGCGCGACTGTGCCTCGACATTGAGCGCCTCGAAGCCGTAGATCGGGTCCTGGATCGGCGGCAGGTACAGACGCTGCGGGTCGGCGCGGCTGAAGCCGCCATTGCGGTCGCTGGTCCATTGCATCGGCGTGCGCACGCCGTCGCGGTCGCCGAGGAAGATGTTGTCGCCCATGCCGATCTCGTCGCCGTAGTACAGCACCGGCGTGCCCGGCATCGACAGCAGCAGGCTGTTCATCAACTCGATACGCGGGCGATCGTTCTCCAGCAGCGGCGCCAGCCGGCGGCGAATGCCCAGGTTGATGCGCGCGCGCTTGTCGGCGGCGTACATGCTGTACAGATAGTCGCGCTCCTTGCTGGTGACCATCTCGAGTGTCAGCTCGTCGTGGTTGCGCAGGAAGATCGCCCACTGGCAGTGGGGCGGGATCTCGGGTGTCTGCTGCAAGATCTCGACCACCGGATGCCGGTCTTCCTGCGCAATGGCCATGTACATGCGCGGCATCAACGGGAAGTGGTAGGCCATGTGGCATTCGTCGTCGTCGCCGAAATACTCGCGCACGTCCTCGGGCCACATGTTGGCCTCGGCCAGCAGCAGCCGGCCGGGGTACCTGGCGTCGATGCGCTTTCGGATTTGCTTGATGACGTCATGCGTCTCGCGCAGGTTCTCGTTGCTGGTGCCGTCGCGTTCGATCAGGTAGGGGATGGCATCCAGCCGGAAACCGTCGACTCCCATCTCGAGCCAGAACTCCATCGTCTTCAGCATGGCGTCGATGACTGCCTGGTTGTCGAAGTTCAGGTCGGGCTGGTGGCTGAAAAAACGGTGCCAGAAGTACTGGCCGGCGACTTCATCGAAGGTCCAGTTCGACTTCTCGGTGTCGGTGAAGATGATGCGGGTGCCGCTGTACAGATTGGGGTCGTCGGTCCAGACGTAGAACTCGCGCTCTGCGGACCCTTTCGGCGCCCTGCGCGCGGCCTGAAACCAGGGGTGCTGATCCGAGGTGTGGTTCATCACCAGTTCGGTGATGACGCGCAGGCCGCGCCGGTGGGCTTCGACGACGAAGGCATGGAAGTCGTCCAGCGTGCCGTAGTTCGGGTGCACGTCTTCGTAGTCGGCGACGTCGTAGCCGTCGTCGCGCAACGGCGACGGGTAGAAGGGCAGCAGCCAGAT